>BNJS01003833.1_pt1 | contig 322325 bp, 381 predicted proteins | sample 8540461 | NCBI WGS metagenome assembly BNJS01 (sample SAMD00202454, study PRJDB9452) | human saliva metagenome | isolation source: human saliva | place: Japan
GGTATGGACCAGATGGGCAAACCTTTTGTAGCAAAAATGAACAAGAAGCTAAAAAAATCAGGCTTTTGAGTTGTATCAAAAAGAAGTTGAACTCACTCAAGAAACTGATGTTTTGGATACCTGGTTCTCATCAGCATTATGGCCTTTTTCAACAATGGGATGGCCTGAAAAAACTGACCTTCTTCAGCATTTTTTTACCCAACTTCTACACTCGTAACTGGTGCGGATATTATCTTTTTCCGAGTGGCGAGAATGGTAATGATGGGAATGTACCAACTAGGAGAAGTACCATTTCATGATGTAATGTTTCACTGAATCGTGAGAGATGAACTTGGGCGTAAGATGTCTAAGTCATTAGGAAACTCACCAGATCCACTTGATCTTGTGGCTGAATATTGAGCAGATGCGATCAGATTTACCATGATCTACAATACCTCTGCAGGACAAGATGTGCACTTCTCTGAGAAGCTCCTTGAAATGGGTAGAAACTTTTGCAAATAAAGTATGGAACGCAACAAATTTTGTCCTCATGAATCTAGAAGAATTTGATCCAAAAAAAATAGAAAAATCAGATTTGAATTTTGAACTTGTAGATCGTTGGATTTACTCAAGATTGCACACTACTATTCAACAAGCAGTTGAGAAGCTTGAAACCTATACGCTCGATGAAGCGGCAAAACTGATTTATGAATTCATTAGAGGCGATTTCTGTGATTGGTATCTGGAGATGGCAAAAGGTAAGACTTTACGGAAATACTGATCAACAGAGCAAAAACACTGCACAGTGGGTATTATGGGATGTGCTCAAACAAAGTTTGCAACTCTTGCATCCATTCATGCCGTTTATTACTGAAGAACTTTGGCAGCAGCTTTGAACTGGAGAAGAGACGATCATGCTTTCTCGCTATCCAATCGCTGATCCAAGCCAGGTTTCTCAATCTGATGAACAAGCAATGAGCTATATCCAAGAGGTAATCACTTCTCTCAGAAATATTAGAGCAGAAGCAAATATTGCACCTGGAGTTGAAATTGATGGGCTAGTGAGAACTGAAAAACTCACTTGAACTTGAAATTCTCACAGCAAACAAAGCATTTCTCATGAAACTGGCAAAAACTCAAATCACTTGAATTTGGAAAAGAAATTCAAAAAGCCTGATTTATCAGGATTTAGAGTCGTTAGTAATTCTGAGATTATCGTTCCGCTACTTGATTTCCTTGATGTTGAAGCCGAAAAAGAAACTTCAAGACCAAATCAGCAAGCTAGAACAAAGGAATCTCAAGCTGCGAGAAAAGCTTAATGACCAAGTTTTTTTATAGGGAAAGCTCCTGAACATATTATCCAAAGAGAAAGAGACAACCTAGCTGAATATCAGCAGAAAGTTGCGAAACTTCAAGAAAATATCAAACTCCTTGGATAAAGAAAAAGAAAAAAACCTGAACTTCAATTCAGGTTTTTTTATATATTAATAGATTTGCATATTTAGACCTCCCATCTTGTTAACACCCATATTGATGGCTGTATATACAGGTCCTGATTGCTGAGCTGTCAGCTTTAATTTCAACTTCTCAATCCTTAACAAAGCTAATCGCTACTGGATCAATAGAAAGATTGGTACTACTAGCTACCAATACAATCGGCTGCTTTAAGACACCATTATACGCACTTCCATTGGCTTTATTTTTTTAATTTGAAGTTTTAAATGTAGTAGTTTCTCACTTTTTTTAAGCTGACTTTTGAAGATTACCAGTAAAACTAATATCCCACTCACTAAAGAACTTCTTACCTACAGCATCAAGTCTACTCTCATCGAGCTTCACCAAACTATTTAATAATCCAGAATTCTGATTTTCAGTTGGTTTTTGCTCAGGAGCTTTCTGTTCTGGACTTGGAACTGAAGGTTGTGCAGGTTGCGGTGTAGGTGCAGCAGGCTGAGTTGGCTTCAGTTCCGGAGCTTTCTGTTCTGGAGCTGGGGTTTGGAACCCGGAGCCGATGGATGCTCAGGTTGAATTGGAGTCTCTTTACCAATATTTGAAAGTTTTTGGTAACTAGATTCAGCTTTTCTGTTTATTGTATGCAAGAGCAAACTGTGAGAATGAACCTACTCCCTTGAAATGTTCTTTCCAGTATTGATCAAATGGAGTAATTTTTCACCTTATCAGCACTCGCATGAATCAACATATTTTCACCAGCATAAATCGAAACATGGGTAATCTCTATTGTCTGGCGTCGCATAAGTATTCTTAAAGAATATTAAATCACCAACCTTCGCCTTTGATATATCTTCATACCAATATCCACCTGAAGAAAACTGAGAAGCCTGATCAGCAGCCATCTTTTCTAGAGTAATTCCTACCTGTCCAAAGATTGTTTTTGTATATTGACTACAATCTGTTGGTTCACCAGGAAGAGTACCAGTAGCTCCCAAAATATATGGACTATTTACATACAGTTGCGCAATCTTTAAAAGATGCTTACGATCCTGCATCTCTGTCAATGAAAGTTGAGGAGCTGCATTATGTTCTTGAGCATCTGCTGATGCACTATATGGTAGTTGAGCCTTTGCATTTTCGAGAAATGGGATAGGATCTAGATTATGTTCAAACATTTCCGCTCTACAAAGTCCTTGATTAATAACTTCAATACTTCACTTTTTCAAATCAGCACAATTCTGAAATGCATAAACTGGTTTTCCTGTAGTTCCCTTATTGATCTCAAAATGCACATGATTTCCACCAAGTCAACCAATAGTTGTTCCACTATTTCATATCGTTCAGATTTTTTGACCTATTGAAACTGGCTGCCCCTTTTGTACCGAGATAGTATCCATGTGCCCATAAGTAGCAAAATAGAGTACCCCATTATAAACAAACTGAATCTTCACAACATTTCAATATCCAGCTTGAGGACCAGCATAATAGACCTTTCCATTTGCAATAGAATACAGTGGAGTTCCCTTAGCAGAAGCGATATCTACTCCATAATGACTTCCCTGATCAGTCGCCCATCCACTCAAATAATTTCCACCAAAAAGTACCGTATAAATATCAGTATAGAGCTTATTTCCAGCATATTTTTGATAATCAGCATTTTGAATCAATGGTAAATTGATCTTACAAGAATCATCAAGTTTAGCCCACTCCTCTGATCTACATTCAAGTTTAGCTACTTCTTGGAGCGGATAAACGAGTTTCATATTATTTGGAGTCAAATCACCATTTCCAAAAATCCAAGTACAAAAACTGAAAACCGCAACGATCATAATTTCTCCAAGATAGATCATCTTTTGATTCACTTTATTGGAAAAAAATTAAAGGTTTTATCAATTCTTCTCCCCTTATTGTGTTTTTGAGCATTCTAAGCCCAAATTTTTTTATGAAGAGTACTACGAAAGTTCTCATACTTGGTCCATTTTGTTTGCATTGTTTTTGTGCTAGTATTTAAAACTACAAAACTAATTTTAATCACAAAAAAACAAAAATGTCAACTTTTTACGAACTTTTTTTAACATTTTTAGCAATATATAAGTTATCAAGTAGAGAAATAAAAGAATACAAAAAATCTGAATAAAAAGGCAAGTTTTACTCAAAAACTGCCTTATATTGTATAGCAACAATCAGTCCTTACCTCTTCTCTGCTACTAAGAGATGCCCAGTTACTACCTTAGAATCACAGACATCACGAAGTGGCATGATCCCTGTAAAAATCAGATTTCTTTCGCTTCTTTTTCTATTTCCTCAATAGTATGTGGATATTGAACAATTTTTAAATCTTTTTGCATTAATATTCCAAAGGAAAAGCCTTCTTTGTAAAAATGCCCAATCAAAAATCTGACCATTTGGTTTTTAAAACACGATAGAGCCTCAGCAAAAAAATGCTCCAAATCCTCAATATGCTCAAGCAAAAAAATGCACACAATAAATCAAACGATTCATCTTCAAACATAGTCCAGTCCTGCTGCAAATCACAAATCACTTTTACTCCCTTAGAAGGGTGCTTTGCTAAAAAGTTTCTCAGCACAATCGCAAGCTACGTATTCATCTGGAGAGATTTTTATAAGTTGCTCATACATTCTCCATCTCATGCCCCCTAAGTCCAAAAACACGATACCCCTTTTCTCTCTCGGAACAAATCTATTGAAATCCAAACTATAAAAAAAGAATTCAAATGCGGCCAATATTTTTTTGTACTCAGTTTCAGTAAGATTATATCCCTCTTTTGAGTCTAAAAAGCAATGTATGCTTACTATCATATGCCATCAAAAAGCAAAAAAATCTAAAAAAATTTGACTTCAGATCAGTATAGAGAACTCAGCAAAAAGAATCAAGAAACTTACATTTTCATAAAAAAAGAAGATAATCAGCAAATATCAATTTTTAGTTCTTTACTCAGAAATTTCACTAGTCTTAAGCGATATTTCTGATTCTCAAACCAAGATCTGATTTTTTTGCTTTTTTTACTCTTCTATCTGTATAATAGAAAAGAATATTTTTATCTCAAAAAAACGATAATGCAAATCTCAGATACCTCTCAAAACTCTGATTGCAATATTCCAGCAACAATGATTTCTTTCCAGAAAGCATTGAGTTTTTTTCAGAAAAATCTGATTTGTAAATATTCTCTGTATTGATATGTATGTCAAATATTCTTTTTCAAAAGATGAGCCGAGCGACACTCGTTCAAGGAGCAGAGATCGATACCTATGATAATGATCATATGATCAATGATACCTTTTTGTTCATAAGATTACTATCCCTAGAGAAACCAGTATCACACGTGCCTTAGTCTACATCAAACTTAATCAAAAAAATCAATGTCTGCCCAAGATATTATCTCGTTTGTAAAGTCGATACCTATGGTTTCGCTACTATTATTCTGATTTTTGTCTTTTTCTAATCCCATGAACGGTTGGGAAAAGTTCTTCAAGTTCGTAAATCTGATCGCATTTTTGATTTTTCCTTTTATACTTTGCATATAAATTTATCAGGCATCTCCTCACACTTACTAGAAACAAAAAAATACCGCAGTGCAAGACCACAGTGTCACCTATATCAATCCCTATGATCTGAAAATTTTTCACTAAAGAAGTTAAAGAAAAATCGAAGAACTCAAAGACTCAGGCGTAACTGATATCGCAATTGATAGAAACAACCTCTATTTCAAGCAAGATTTGATCGACACCACAGACCGCACAGTAGTATGAGAGTTACTTGGTCAGATCAAGCCTTTTGATGAAGAGAAAAAAGAAAAAAACGATGGAGAAAAATGATCGAGATCTTCTGAAATCCAGATTTTTTAGCCCTTTTTAAAGAAGAAAATGCAAGTTAAAAAGTGGCGAGATTCACTCAGCAATTACTTTTTCACAAACCAAAGAAAAAAATCTGAAATCAAACTCAGAACTTTTTCTGAAATACCTCTCATCAAGCAGAACTCTGAGCAATTGAAAACGAGATAAAAAAATCTGACTCCAAGCTGACAAGCCACCGTTGCCACCCTAATGCAAAATAGCCAACTCAAGAAGAATATAGAACTTCCTCCTCAGGACGAACTTTTAGCAAAGATTACCTGATATTCCTATCTCCCACCAGAAAAAAAGACCCTATCAGATCTGAGATTTTTATCTCGAACCAATATATAATTCAATATTTCATTGTATTTATCTAAATCACAAAGAAAAAATCTGTATCATCGCCTATAGAGGAACAGACTTCAAAAATACTTCTGACCTCATCTCTGATGCGCAAATCATACTCTGAGTAAATGCCATCGATCCGAGAGTAACTGGAAGTATTGAACTATTTTGACCAAGTAAGAAAAATCACATCAAGAATATCAAAAACGAATCTGCGGACATTCACTGGGATGAACACTCTGCTATATCGTTGCTAAAAGCATAGGCAAGTAGACTACTGCTGCACCTTCAATCCTGGCTCTGCTCCCAATAAAATCTTCATCCTCATGCTCAAAGATACTCTAGTCAAAAAAGAGCGAACCACAAAAATTCATACCTACAAGATTCTCTGAGATATTGTATCTCTCTGTAGTTATGTTGGTCAAACCGTGAGTTTCTTTGTCCCAAGCTTCAATCCAGGAAAGCTCCATACTATGGATAACTTTCTTTAAGCCTGAAATTACTGAAGGAAAGCACGGGAAATTAATCTCCACTATCAAAAATAAAAAAACCTGAGTCTAATTCAGGTTTTTCTTTCTTCTAAATATCAGAGTGAAGTTTAGAATTCGGATTTATATAACTCGTTCTCTTAACTACCAAAGGATTATTTGTATCATAGATACTAAACATAATATCAGGATACTTCTGCACAAAGTTTGTCTGCATTGCCTCCTGCATCGCATAGATATTCTCTAAAGAATCATCACTAAATCCTATCTGAGAAACAATATACTTCCCATATATAGGATGCTCAGGTAGTGAAGCTACAAAATTATCAAAAAGCTAAGACCTTTCTAGCTGGGACAGATAAAGTATGAGGAATATTACTCTTTTTCAGCAAACTCAGGATTGGAACATGGAGCATAGTAGGACATCTCCAAGTATTTTTGCGATCAATTTATCCAGATTTTTTTGTCTTTGTTCCTGCATGCTTATTCATACTTTTCCTTAAATTGATCATGTTCTTCAGCAGTCAGTCCTTCGTAAAGCAAAAGCCTGATGCGATTCAATAAGATCATAAACCTGATTTCCACGTGCAGTAATAAGTCAGAGCGGCCTAGCATTAATATTCGCTTTTTTTAAAATTTTTCCCAGCTCGGTCCTATCTTATCCGCATTCAAAGCATTAAGCAAATCCTGTTTCATCGCACCTGGGGCTCTTAATCAACGAAAGCTTGTTCTCGCTCATTATTTCGGGAGTCTATATCCAGGTTTTTGGATCGTTGCTTTCAGCTCCTTTATCTGGGATTTCCTCCTCTACCCAAACACTTTCAGTTCCTTTTTCAGTCTGCTTAATAACCTCTCTCTCAACAAAAACCTTTCAAATCTGTATGAAGCAAATTATCATCAATATCAAAAGCATAACCTTTTATATACTTCTCCTTCATTACTACCAGCGAACAAAATAAAACACAAAATAAGAGAATATACTATAAAGATATTGACTTATTTTTTTCAAGATATATTTTATATAGCAGAAAGATAAAAAGAAAAAAACTGAGGTTTTTCCCAGTTTTTATCTAGAGATAGAATCAGATTTTTTTGATAAATCTCCTCAATTTTTCTAGTAGCAATAGCATTCACCTTTTTCACTATGCTCTTGAAGAAGTTTCCTTACCTCATTATCTGAAATCTCAGAAAATCTCTCCTGTAATGGCAAAAGAAATGCTGAAAGTTTTTTTCATATAAATATTCTTTTGCATACTTATATGAAAAGCCCGCCTGCCAAATACTTCTCTCTCAAAATCTGATCCTCCTCAGTATTGATCAAATGTTTCACAATTTGATAAACATTACACTCATCAGGATTTTTCGGCTCCTCAACAGTCTTAGTATCGGTTGGGATCTGTTTCACTTTCTTGAGCAAAACATCTGCATTATCCAAGAGCCCAATATAATTATTATACGACTTTGACATTTTTCTTCAGTCAATACCAATAATTGTCGCAACTTGTGGCTGAATAAACGGTTCTGGCAGCTTTAAAAAGTTTCTCCATATGCAGCATTAAACTTTTGTGCAATATCTCTCGCATATTCAACATGTTGTTTCTGATCCTTCCCAACTGGAATAATATCCGCATCATACAGGAGAATATCCGCAGCCATAAGTATTGGATAACAAAAAGTTCAAACTCAGATTTCTCCAGCCTTTCCCTTCGCTAGAGCATCCTTATAGCTGTGCATTCTCTCCATCGTCCCCATAATCGTCAAACAAGTAAGCACCCAATTAAGCTGGGCATGTGCAGGGATCAAAGCTGGATTATAGATCAATGTACGCTGCAAGTCTACTCCACAAGCCATATAGAGCTTTGCAATAGTCATGGTATTTGCCCTCAGTTCATCAGGATTATGAGTTTGAGTAAAACCATGCATATTCGCCAAAAAAAGAAAAAAAATTCTGAATCTTGTTCTGTTTTTTTGCAGTTCAATGAACGGTCTCACCGCTCAAAAAAATAATTTCCCAGGTGAAGTTGCTGCCCTGTTGGTTTTAAGTCCAGTAAGAATTCTTTTTTTGCCATCATTCAATCAAATATAAAAGCCAATTTTCCCCATAATAAGGAAATAAAGGGTTAGTTTGCAAGAATTTTTTTATATATACATTTAAATCATTTTAATATGTCAGTTTTCTAATTTTTTTAGGTTTCACAAGACTTGACTTTTTAATAGAAAATATTTATAGTTTTTCATCGTAAATAAAATCATAAAAATAAATTACTATGTTAGACACGGTAAACAACTCAGAATATCTGACAATTTCAGATATTGCTCGCCTATTTCGCATTGAAAAAAAGCATAAGGACTAATGTTATGAGACTACTTCTCAACATTGAAGAAACAAAGGAAGTAGATTTAAAACTTAATTTTTTTGTGACTTCTATGCTGTAGTTAGTAGAGAAAAAAATTAGAAGAAGCGCTTGGAATAACAGAACTGCCACAGACCTTTATGACAGTCAAAGAAGCAGTTCAAACACTCAAAAGATTACTGAACGAAGAGTTCGACTCTTAATCAGTAATGGAAAACTCAAAAATTATGCGGAAAATCTGAAAAAGAGAATTTCTTCTCGATCCTAAAGGAAGTTCTAGCTGCAGAAAGCATGCGTCCAAGATTACGAAGCGAAATCTTCACGAATCAAGCAGTTCAAAGTATCCTTTACCAAGGAGAACGGGGAGAGAAATGACCTCATAATATCCCCGAAACTGAGGAAGAAAGAAAACAGCGAGAATTTGAAATTGCAAAGATTAGGGGCGAAAGTTGAAAGCTATAAAAACTTTAGAACCAATGAGATTCTTTTATAGAGCATAACGATCTAAAGCATAGCTTTGACAAAAAGAAAAACCTGCTGTATTAGCAGGTTTTTTTCTCTATTAACATTCTCTAGATAGATTATTCAATCCAATCTGTAAACACTCTATAATCATGTTGGAGTTCTGTATCTGATTTCAGCTTTTTTTCCATATTATTGATCGCATAAATCGCTGTAGCATGGTTCTTACCCTCAGAAATATTCACCTATTTTTTCGAGTGTCCATCAAAAATATTTCTTTGCCAAAAGCATCAAAAAGCTGGCGTGCTGTACTAATTTCCTTTTTTTCTACTATCTGATTTCAAATCCTCAATAGAAAGCGAATAATACTGTGCAACCATTTCAACTAATGTCTCAAAATTTTTTGTACTTTTCTTATTCTGCTGAAGGACATTTTCCATGGTCTTATGCCTCTCATCTGAATAATAACCAAGTGTCTTAAGACAATTATACACATCATCTTCAGAAATCTCAAGACCAGAAAGCTGTTGTCTAGTGATCAAAATATTCAAAGCTCCCTCAAGTTCTCTAACATTACTCTTGATATATTGCGCCATCAGTGAAAGATACTCAAAATCAATCTGAAGCCCCTTTCTCTGCAACTTCTCCTCCAAGATTGCGATCCTTGTTTCAAAATCTGGAGCCTGAATATCCGCTACCAATCCCTTTTGAAACCTCGAAGTAATCCTCTCTTCCAAAAGAGTCAATTCCTTTGGAGGACGATCAGAAGAAATAATAATCTGCTTTTTTTCTTCATATTAAAATCGTTAAAGAGATTGTGGAATACCTCTTGAGTTCTATCCTTTTCACGCCAAGAAATTGAATATCATCGACAAGCAAAACATCTACATTCTCAAACTTTTTTTAGCAATTTAGGAATAGTATTATTTCTAAGCGCATTTACGATTTCCTGAATCAGATTTGAACTCGGTAAATAAATCACTACTTTATCAGGATTTTTCTGCATAATCTCATTTCCAACCGCCTGCATAAGATGCGTCTTTCCAAGCCCCTACATTTCCATACAAAAAAAGAGGATTATAGACGATACCTGGATTTTTCTGCGACCGCCTTCGCAGCAGAAAAAGCAAATTGATTATTTGCTCCAGCTACAAAAAGTATCAAATGTATAGGTAGGATCAAACAAAATTCAAAAAAATACTGACTTAGTTCAGCTTTTACCGTCTTTTTCTAAAGCAAAACTCTGTTCCTGAGGGACCTTTTTGCTCATCTGCAATATTTAGAAATTTTTTTGAGATCCAAAAAGCAGTTCATGTTTCCCACTAGAAAATGGAGTATAGACCGCATACCTAAGGGAAAATTGAGGATTATACACACTCTGAATAGCTTCCTTAAGTGCCTTATTAAATAGCTTTTTTTAATCTGAATGAGAATAAAATCATTAGGCACTCAGATTACAACTTCCTTTTTTTACTTCATCAATATCCGTAATTCCAATATTTCAGAGAAAAGTCAGCATTTTTCTTATGATCAAATTGCCCAGCTATCGCCAAGATTATTTTTTCTCGGAGCTCACGAAGATATTGCTTTTTAGCGGCATCATGTTCTGAGAGAGTATCAATAAGCATATCTTTTTTTGTTAGATAAAATTAGTTTTTTTCTGGAGTATCACATATCAGATTTTTGTATTCTTTGTTAATACCAGAGGCTGGATTAGCATAATCTCAAAAAAATCCTTTACAGTAAAGTTTTTTCCCAAATATTTAAAATCCTCAAGCGTATACTTTACAACTCAATCTTTCTCATTCATCAATTCTGAATCACTATGATGATAAGTTAGAAAAACAAGCCCTCCTCTATTTAAATGATCATAAATTGAGGAGATAAAAGCTCCTAAAACATATTCCTTATCCATGTACATCACAATATGCTTCGCTATGATGAAGTCATAGTTTTTTTGTAATCTTGAAATCACTGATTTTACTTTCATAAAAAGTCACACTTGGATGCACTTTTAGATAATCAGGATAAAGATTTCTAACTGAAGTATCTTCTACTGCATCAACCTGAGCTCCATAGCTCGCTGCCAAAATACTAAAATACCCCTTACCAGCTCCAAGATCCAAAAATAGTTTTTTTGGATGATACTGCTCAATCAATTCACTCACAAGTCTTGCTCCTTCCATAATTCTTAGTTATCAAAAAATAAATGCTACTCCACAAATTTCTCTAAAGTCAAAATATTAAGTCCAGACCTAGTAGTATAAAGATCTTCTAGTGTCATTTCCTGCAACTCACTACTAAAACAAGCTGTGAGGTCCTCCAATATTGCAATCCTAAATCCCTCTATCATAACTCTCTTCTACAAACATTCTCACACAAAGGTTAGTTAACGCTCAACAAATAACCAGATTTTTTTATTCATGCTAACTCTGATTCCATCTGAGTCTGATAATAGGCGCTAATTTTTTTCTTTTCAATAATAGTATCTTGCTCCTGAATATCTAAATCAGGGAAAAATTCTGACAACGGACTCCTTTCAGAGAAAGCTCCTGATGCCTCTAAATGCTTCACAAAGATGATCTTATAGCCCATCTCTCTAGCATAGGCAATCAAGTAGTTCATCTTTTCAAGCATCACATGCATATTTCCCCAGATAGTAGTCAGTCTCCTTGCTCGCTCGAACAGACTGCATATTAATAATAACAAGTGCGGTTTCCGACATCATCAAGCATTAAATATAAAAAGCACTTTCTATCTTACAGTTTCGCAAAAGAATATTCAATTTGAAATACAAAAAAACTGTTTAAAAACTCTTTTTCTATTTGATTTAGAAGTCAAGATATGTATGCTAAAAGCCTAAGCAGATTTTTAGTTCCTATCTGTACAACAATGTATGGACTCTATCAATCAAAGGTATGGCAAAGACTCCAAATAGAGATTTATAAAAACCACATGGATTTATCACACTCTTTGGAAAGGAATACTTCTACCTGATAAAACAAAAATCTGATTTCTGACTTTTAGAGAATTTCAAATCTATGGGAATTGAATTTCCAGACAACTGGGAAGAAGTCAGACAAGAACTCAAAAAGTTAAAAAAATACTTTTTCAAAAATCCCGAACAAATATTTTTCCAGTTTGGGATTATCAATGAAATCACAAGTTTTGATAATGCTCGAGCTAGGGAAGAAAAATATCGTCTGAAAGGTAAAGCAAATGAGGCTTCATACAAGGAGCACTGTGCAAGCAGAAACACCTCTCAAGCTCTCTTTCAAAGAAAAATATGCCCCAGTCCACTATTATGATTAAACTTGATAAGACTGATGATGAACTACTAAACGAAATGAATAGTGGTTGTGCTACCAGAATCAGAAAAAGCAATAAAAAGGGACAAAAGTCAGACTTTGAACTCCTGAGGATTACGAAACTTTTTCAAAAAAATGGCAAACTACTGCAGATGGAAAAAGGGTTTCATACCGTGAGCAAAAAAACAATTTGATACCCTATTAAAGGTTATTATTGAAAATAAATGCGGAAATATGTTTATCTCTGAGCTCAATGGAGAAAGTATTGCTGGGAATATTTGCCTCTTTCATGATGATACGATCGTATATCTCTATGGTTTTACCGATAGAAAATATACGAATCTCGGAGGACATCACTACCTCAAATATGGAATGTTTGAATGGGCAAGAGACCACGGATTTGAATATTGCGATTTGATGGGCGGTGCACCAACAGGATTTCCTGAGCATCCACTCGCCTGAGTCAGTAAATTCAAAGAGAGCCTCTGAGGGAATGAAAGCGAGAATTTTACGGGAACTATGATCTCGTACTCAACCCACTGCTCTATTATTCATTCAAACTCCTGACTAAGATAAAGAAGCGGTTAAAGAGATAAAGATTTTAGTTTATTTATGATAAAACATATGCCTCAAACACAAAAAAATCAGTTTTCTCTTCTAGAATGTTTACCATCTTTCTTTTTGGGAAGTCTAGGCTACAGTATATTACTTATTTTTAAATAGTGTGATAAGAATCTTTTACCTATCGAGAGGTATATGAAGTTTCTAGGTCAGATCAAAATCTTTCACTTGATTATGTAGGAACAGCCTTTTATGACATTGTGATATGAATTCTACTACTCAATGCTCTTTTTGAATAGGAATTTTCACAATAGTATTTATCGTACGGCAAATTATTGCAAAAAAATAAGAAAGCAATTTTTGTCTCAAAACTTTTTTTACGGACTCACTTTGGTTAGTATGTATTACCGGATGCTTAGTGAGTCTTCACATTTTTAGGCTAAAAAGTACTCAAGGTAATAGAATATATGTTTTTCTCGACAATAGAAAAAGAGATAAGTTTTTTGTTTAAGAATAAGAAAAAGAGAAGTCTGATTTCTTCTCTTTTTTAGTAGTGATTGACTTTGTCTCCTGATATAGTCGTAGTTTCAGACATCAGGAATATCTTATCAGTATTTCTGATAAATCAATGACTATTTCCCTCTGGCGATCCTCGTTCACTATAATATACTGCATCCTTATCTTCAAAGCATCATCCTCATCATTCACAGGTTGAAGAGTAACTACTACCAGTCACTCCATTCTCATCTACATAAAAAAACTTCTCCTGTTAACACTTTTAAAAGTATCATAATCAAATCCAGAATAAACAGCCTCAGCATCCCAATAGAGATTTTTCCTTATCTACATAAAAAAACAAAGCGTTCACATGGCAACAGTTCGCGCATCATCATAATAAAGAAATTTAAAATATTCTGGAGATTTCCGTATGAATCTTTTCTCATAAACTCCAAGAATAGGAGAAATAAACAGTATTTCAAATACGGACAAAACCACAAGTCCCAGAACGGATTGAAACATAGTGAGACAAAAATATTCCAAGTCAAAGAAGGAAAAACACAATAATTCAAAAATATCAACATTTTCTTTTTCATCAAAGTCCAAAACCTATTTAATAAAAAAACTCTACTAAAAAGTAATCTTTAGTAGAGTTTTTCAAGATTATCCGACATTTTACAAAAAGGAAGAGGGAAAAAAAGAGAAGCCTGATTTCTTCTCTTTTCTCAACTGGATCGATAAGCTCTATCTTCTTAAAAGAATTCGTTTACGTCCACCATCATAGTAAATAAAATTATTACTTCCTTTATTGTTAAAAATAATCATCGAAGATAATAGCATCAAGCCTCACTCCGTTATAGACTACAAAATCTACAACATAACGGAAATATCCTTTCAGATAATTCAGTGATCCCTACACTCAAAGCTCGTTAAATGCTCTCAAAAAAATAAGGGAAATCCTTCAATCCGCTCCTCAACTGAAAGTCTCTCTATTTTCATGATAAAAAGGACAGCACTCGTAGAATTAAGACCATCATATTCTACTTCATCATCAGGAGCTCCCAGTAAATCTATATCTATCGTAGATCGCATTCCCTGAAAACACAAAAAGGCTCCTGTTTCCCCATTACATGATATGCTCTCGATCTACAGTACCAAGCACATTTTCAGTAGTCCTCGCTAGAGTTTTAATCAGAACTCTGGAATCGTATAAGAAACCTGATATCATTTAAGCGGTCAACAGACAGTACATTCTCATCCTCCAGGATCAGCACAATCCTGCAATACACGGCACTTTTCAAGCTTTCTTGAGTTTTTATATTCCACTAGAAGTTCAAATTCTCTTCATCAAGGGCAAATCTAACCTTAGAAATCTGAATTGCTTTCTGATGCTTTATGATCTCTGGAGTCTGCAGAGAGGGATTGATATGAAAGGCATTCCTAGGCATTAACACAGGAAACTCCGCTCAAGATAGTTCCTTATTTTGAGAGATCTGCTGCGTAGTATCTCAAAAACAGAATTATCAACAGATTCTTGTACTACTTTCTCTGGCTCATATATAATCAATACCAAGCAGCTCCTATTAACAAAAAGAAATTAGAATCACTCAATACCCTTTTTTCTCATCACAATAACTTTTATATAAAAAGAGAATAAAGTAATTTTAGGATAACTAAAACCACTCTACTTTCAATAGACTTTAATAGCCTCTACGACCAATAGCTAATGCCGTATCAGATTCCTCCTTTTTTTAACTTTAGAAAAACTCTACCTTAGACAAACAAAGGTAGAGTTCCATTTCTGAGTTAGTAAGAAAAGTTTTTTTAGAGCACAGATTTCATCATATTCTCCTTCATTAAAATTCACACTTCTCTGTTCTAAATCTCCGAACAAGGACGATCTAATCAATCGTAATCTCTCGTTGAGTCTGAGCTGACAATTTCATGAAAGCTCCTCATCAGAAAAAAAGGAAAGGACGCTCTTCATCACAAGATGAAGAATCTTTCAATTTCTGAAGTGTTTGATAGTCTTGAGATATTCCCATTAACTTACTAGATCTGAATGAATCTAAAAAAATTCGATCAGAATAGAAGCTACTCTCCTGAGGAGCATGAGCAACACTCAATACTTTTTGCTGTTTGAGATTCTGATACCGGTCCAGTATCAGTAACATGTTGTTGTCCACAAGAGGCAAATCCTGCAACTGTGCAAATTTCTAGAATAGATACTACGAGCTCTTTCATGTTTCATGCATTTTTTATTTTTAGATTTTTATACTCGCTAATATATGCTTATTTATCAGTAAAATGCAAGCCAAAGTAGAAAATCATTACCTATTTCTCGATCAAAAACAAAAAAACCTGACACAAAGGTCAGATTTCTTTTTTTCTCAAAAAAACTTAGAAAGGAAGATCATCAGATGAAGAGTTAGCAGCTCCATTTGACTTTTTCAACTCTTCGGCAAGTGATACTATTGAAGTATCTTCCTGGTTGATTTCTAGATTCATTTGCTCTAGCATTCAAATGAACAGTAATCAAATCTCCAGTATTTACATCTGAAAGAAGGTTGATCTTGTCTCTGAAGAAATCTACAGCGATAGAACCCTTGAATTCTCTATCAGTGTTTTCTTCTAGAACAACAGTCTGTTTTTTTCAACACCTTCTCCGATAGTCTCTCTAGGACCGATAAATTTTACAAATCCTGTGTATTGCATAATAGTAGTAGTAATGAATAAAAAAAGTAATCTACTTACTTTGAAGATAAGGTTTTTTTGTTTCAATTGCAAGGGAAAAAAACTCATTTCGTAACAAAATTATCACAGCAACAGTCAAAAAAACAATCAGCCACATTAAAAACCGGGAAAACTTCCAAGAGAAACAAAATCTCTAACACCTCACAATATCAGTCTATCACTTAGATTTCAAACCGTTCAAGCAAGCATGAGGACAAAAAAACAAGTGACGAGATATATTTTTTTCTCCAGAGATACACAAACAGTCCCAAGTCCCAAAGCACTCACCATCAAAATAATCCAAAGCATTAAGCTTTTAAGCCCTCGAGAGATTCCTGTATTAAAAACTGGCTCTAAAATCCAAAGTTCCTGCCCAATCTTTATAATCATAAAAGAACATCTTTGTCAATTGATCAAGCAAAAACAAACCAGAAAATCAGAATCCAGATTTTTTTCTTCCTTTTTAACATTACAACCTAAAAAAATAAAATTCCCCAAATCTCGCATTTAAAATACTGATTATACTCTCTCTGGAGTCTTAATATGGCAGAGATTCATAGCATTTTCCAAGACTTGAGCAAATGCCTTGGTAATAAAGTAAGCTTTTTTCTGAATTCACTCCTCAGTAATCACTCTCTGCACACTATAATAGCTATTGTAGAGTCTGCACATCATCAACGCCCATTCAACAAGCAAAGCTGGATTGTCAGTTTCTTCTGCCTGAAGAATGATCATTGGATATCTATCCATTCACAAAATCAAATCTTTTCTCAAGGTTTCGTCAAAGATTCAGCATGTCCCTCTTCAAAAGTTGGCTTGTCTCAGTCTGGGACTTTAGCAAGGATACTCTTTGCCCTAGCGATCGAATAAAGAATATAAGCCCCTCCCGATTCCTCAAAAGTTCTACATGCTTCCTGAATATCACTACTGATCGCAACTGGATTTTTCTTATCTTGCTTAATATCATTGAGGATAATAGATCCTATAGCAAGCTTACGAGCAATAGATTTAATTTCATCAGGAGAAAACTGACTATCTTCATATTTTTTCTCAAAATAAGCGATCGCCTCTGTAATCAGTTTTTTTCACATTTGATGCACCATCTCTGCTTGAGAGTTTCTTTTTTTGAGACACTATCTACATAAAAACCATGATAAACAAATCTGAAATCAACATCACCTATTCAGAGTTTTCTTGCAGCTTTAAAAAGATTCATAAAAGTGATCCTCCTGTTCCTGCCCAACTTCATAGATTACTTTCTTTTGGAGCATAGTTTCTCAACTCTGTACTTTAAGTGCCCCAAGATCTCTAGTTGCATAGATTGAGCTTTTTATCTCACTTGAGTACAACAAGCCTCTCAAAATTTCAAAAATCAATTACATATGCACCAATATCTCTCTTGATCTCAGAGATCGCAGCTTCATAGATCTTGTCTGTGATCGCTCAATCCTGCAAATGCTTTCTCAAGCTGAGCAATATCTTGCTGAGCTACTTGCTCAGAATAGAGCTTTACAACTCACTGTTTCATAGAGGCTCATCACTAAGATTCAGCCCCATCTCAGCATAAAAACTCTCTCAAAGCACATAATCATGATGAATATCTAGCAAATCATAGAACTCTCAAAAATCAGCCAAACTCCACTTTACCATATCCTGCCAAAGCAAAAGTTTCCTTTGGGTTTCCTTTTTCGAGCAGCGAAAATCTCTCCCTTTGATGCTGTAATAAAATCATTAAAATGTGCTACAAATTCCTGATACTTTCCAAAATCTCCCGTAGAATTTTTTTGAGCTCTTGGAGCTGTTCAGTTGAAAGAGAAAAAAATTCTGATTCAGATTTAGCTAATTTCTCCCCTGCCTATACATCGTATAAATCGCGAAAAAGCAGATCATTTCTTTATTCTCATACGCTGTCAAAGAGATCAGCCCATCTCTCATATCCCTCTATCAAAAATCAGAATCCTCCTCGATCATTGATATGATTTACCCTATGTGTTGTATATCCAGTAGCAGTATAAAGATTAGCAAGGACTTGACCGATAATTGTCGATCTAATATGTCCCAGCATGAAGATGTTTTGCCACATTTGGAGAGGAATAATCTACAACAACATCTTCTCCCCTATGGACATCACTCTCTCAGAACTGTGATTTTTTTCAAAAAAATATTCCCCAAAAGAATCAAAAGAAAAACTATCAGAAAACGAAATATTAACATAAATCCCACAGTTTCAATCTTAGAGATAATCCCTTCTGAAATAAAAAGATTCAGAAATCAGATTTTTTTGATTTTTGGAATGATTACAGAAACATATTCTCATCCCTTATATTTTTCTAAGCAAACTTGGTATTCTCACGCAGATATCCGCATCAAATTTTAGACTTATCCACAAAATCAAACTCTAAATCACTCAAAGATTGAATGCTCTCATCTAAAAGGTGAGAGAATCTCAAAAAGCATTTAAAAAGCTTCACCAAAGCATATTCAGAATACGGAATATATCCAGACTCTCTCTCTGTTTTTCTAAGCTTTTTCAATCATTAAAAGCGTCTGAGCATGCAACTTTTGATTTTGCTGAGCCAAAACGTTTTTCTTGAAATAGTGCAGATGTGTCCATTCAGTTTTTCTTGCTGGGAAAATAAAGAGTACTTTAGCAAGAGTGTATATTTCTTATTGAGAAAAATCAAGAGAAAAAAAGCCGTTAGAATCGAGCCTTTTTCTTATAACATAAAAAAATCTGATTTTTTTGACATTTTTTTAAAAAGTGATATAATATTAGTACATTTATATCTTTTTCAAAATAAACACAATGAAAAACAGTAAAGAACTTGATTCACAAACCAGAATCAGAAAGATCAAAGAAGGAAAAAGTTGATCAGAGACATCGCCTTTTTTTGGTGTAGTAGTTTACGCTGCAACACTTACATTCCTTCTTGGAAGCGCACAAGCTGACCAAACTATTGCAGAAGCTGAAGCATTCTCAGCTCACATGCAATCTCAGCAAGTAGTAGCTCAATAGTTCTTTTAACTAAAAAAAACAAAAATCTGAAGAAAGCTTCAGACTTTTTTGTTATTTTTTTATCTTTTAGGACATAAGAGTATATATTCTATCATCTAACAGTAAAGAGAAATAATCTTTAGAAGACTTACCGAAAAAGTTAAAAATAAAAAGCCTCATCATAACGATGAGACCTTTTCTTATATTCAAAGAATAAAAATCTGATTTTTTTGGATTCTATTCTTCATCCATCTTCTTAACTTTTTCCAGCTCTTTCTTCAATAATCTTCTTTTTCAATCATTGCAGGAACCTTTTTCATAATTTGAGAATTCCATAGAGAAGGCAGCTCTACCCTTGAGTATTAGATCTCAAGTCAGTCGCATATCCAAACATCTCAGAAAGTGGAACCTTTGCAGCAATAGCAGTCGCATTTCCTCTTGGAGTTTGTCCAAGAATAATTCCTCTTCTAGATGAAAGATCTCCCATCACAGTTCCAACATATTCTTCTGGAGTTACGATTTCTACAGACATGATTGGTTCAAGAATTGCAGGTGAAGCCTTCATAAACGCTTCCTTGAATGCCTTATAAGTTGCTACCTTAAACGCTACTTCTGAAGAGTCCACATCATGATAAGAACCAAAGAATGGAACTACCTTAATATTGATGATTGGGAATCCAGCAAGGATACCTTGTGCCATAGTTTCTTTTTGCTCCCTTATCAATCGCAGGGATAAATTCGTTAGGGAATCACACCTCCCTTAATTTCAGATACGAATTCATAGTTTTTTTATCTTCAGGAAGTTTTCTCAAGTCTAAGTTCAACATCTCCAAATTGACCTCTACCTCCAGTCTGCTTTTTTGAAGATTCCTCTTGCTGAAGCAGTATCAAAAATTGTTTCTCTGTATGCTACTTGTGGTTTGCCAGTGTTTACTTCCACTTTATGCTCTCTTCTAAGTCTATCTACGATCACATCAAGATGAAGTTCTCCCATACCTCCAATAATAGTTTGTCCACTTTCTTCATCAGAATAAGCTTTGAAAGATGGATCTTCTTGCATAAGCTTTTGAAAGCGCAAGTCCAAGCTTTTCTTGATCAGCCTTTGATTTTTGGTTCAATAGCAATTTGGATCACTGGATCAGGGAATTCCATTTTTTTCAAGAACGATTGGCTTTTGCAGGATCACAAAGAGTATGTCCTGTCTGAGTTTCCTTAAGACCAAGGAAAGCACAGATATTTCCAGCAGAAATCTCTGAAATTTCTTCTCTCTTATTTGCATGCATAAGCAAAAGTCTTCCAACTCTTTCTTTCTTTTCAGTTACTGAGTTAAGCAAAGTATCTCCAGACTTAATAACTCCAGAATATACTCTCACGAAAGTCAAAGTACCAACGAAAAGGATCAGTCATGATCTTGAAAGCAATAGCTGAAACTGGTTCATTAAGATCAGCTTTTCTAACTACTGTTTCATCTTCCTTATCAGGATTGTGACCCTACGATCTCACCTCTATCAAGTGGAGATGGCAAGAAATCAATCACTGCATTGAGAACAAGTTGAACTCCCTTATTTCCAAGAGCTGTTCCACAAAGCATTGGATAAAGCTCATTTGATATAACTCCCTTTCTAATTGCTTTTTTTGATCAATTCATTTGAAATTTCTTCTCCTCCAAGGAATTTTTTTCAGCCAATTCATCATCAAACATAGAAATTGCATCAATCATAGCTTCTCTATACTCTTCTGCCTGAGCCTGCATATTAGCTGGGATTTCTCCTTCAACTACATCAACTCCCTTTTCTCCCTCAAAGTGATAAGCCTTCATAGTAATCAAATCAATCACTCCTTCGAAAGGTATCAGCCTTTCCAATAGGAAGTTGGATAGGGAATTGCTTTTATTTGAAAGTCTCTGAGCTACAGATTCAATAGACATAAAGAAATCTGCTCCCATTTTATCCATCTTATTTACAAAGATAAGTCTTGGTACTCCATACTTATCAGCTTGTCTCCAAACAGTTTCAGTCTGAGGTTCAGCTCCTTGAGAACCATCAAGCAACGCAACAGCACCATCCAAAAACTCTAAGAGATCTCTACCTCAACAGTAAAAGTCTACGTGTCAAGGGGTATCAATCACATTAATCTGATTATCATGCCAAAAAAACAAGTAGTTGCAGCAGAAGTAATAGTAATACCTCTCTCCTTTTTCCTGTTCCATCCAGTCCATATCAGCAGCTCCATCGTGAGTTTCACCGATCTTGTGCTTCTTTCCTGTATAATACAAAATTCTCTCAGTTGTAGTGGTCTTACCGGCATCAATATGTGCCATAATACCAATGTTCCTTACCTTATCCAAAGGTTTTTTTGTCATTTGCCATAATATAAATAGCATAAAAATATAAAAATTTGAACGGTTTGAGTATAAAAAGCGATCTATTTACAAGTCAATTATCTCTTTTTCTTTTTGAGGGAATAAAGAGAAAAAAATCAGATTTTTTTATTTTTAATATATTTTATAAAAATATGTCAATTGATTAAATCATAAAAACAAAAAAACAAAAAGATGGTTTTTATAATACTTTTTTACCTGTAAAGTTGAGTTTTTAACATTCTGGAGATATAATTGAGATAATCTTTTTATTTAATATTCTTTAAAAATGAAATCACTACCAGAGAATGTTACAATATGAGACTTCAGAGAGGCCCTCCAAACTTTACTTGACAAGTATACTCCTGCTGAAGAGAAAAATTGATATTTCAAAACTCAGCAACGATGGGATACTAAGACTCTACGATATTGTCTGTACAAAAGATGAAGTACTCAGAGAGCAGAAATGGGTGGAATGGAAAGAAGAAGGAGAAAAAGCTGAAAAACAACTTATTTGTGATAGTTATGAAGTTCTTTCAGTTGAGGAACAACTAGAAAACATAGAAAAAAATTCGCAAATCTATCAAAGAATTTGGCTCAGAATTAAAAAAACACCATCACTAAAAGATCTAGAATCTGAAATAAATTTATCTTTTTGACAAATAAGGAAATGGTAGAAACTCACAAACATCAAGATTTTGCTGAAACAAAACAAGCTTAAGAACCTCAGTAAAGCAGACATCAGTAAAGAAATCATTAATATAAACGAGAATAAGAAAATAAACAAATATTCGGACGTTTTTAAAAATGCAGAAAAAAATATCTTTATCAACGCATAAAAAGTAATTGATGAAGCCCTCAAATCAGATTGAAGAGATAATGACACATGGGCATATAAGAAACTCTCACTTCTAAAGGACTCCATCCAACGCAGTAAGGAGAAGCAAGAAGATGCAATTTGGTGCCAAGACAGCCATATTCAGCGTATGATCAATGAAGTCGCAGTAAGAATTGACGATGCTGAAAAATGTATTTTTTTCGAGCATTTAGAAAGCATTAAAAAAATAAAAAGGGCGGAGTTTGAGAAACAAGGAATTATAGATAAAAAGGGTAATGTTATAATAGAAAAGAAACTTTATGATGTTTGAAGGTTTGGAGAAATGAGACTCACAAGAGACATCAATCCAATGAAAAATTCATGAAGCATTTCAGAAATTACTAAATACAGATGGAACAGCTTTATAAAAATTGACTACACCAATTGTACAAATAAGAACATTAAAGACAAGATGACTACCCTAATAGGAGGGAATGAATGCCGAGTTCAATTTAATAAAAGAAACAGGAACATACCTAATTAGAGACAAAGAATGAAAAAGAATATGATACCCAAAAGAGTACTAATCTGGGAGTGAGTTGAAATCTCTTCCGCAAAAACAGCCTCACTCTCAAAAATCTGCCGATAAAAAGTCTCAAGAAATTGCAGAGAAAAAAATTCAAGCAAAGATTGGGATGATCAGATCAAATTGATTGAGCAAGAAAGGAAGAGTTACAAAAATATGATACCCAAAAAAACTGAGAGACAAACTTTTTATCTGATGGAATGGAAGAGTTTCTGATTAAAAAAATGAACAAAGAATTGCTCAAATTGTTTTTAGAAGCTAGAAAAATATGGATATACACTTCGTTGAGAGCCAATCACAACAAAACGATGATGAGGACTAATGGAAGCTCATCTTATTAATGGTAGTTCCGAAAAAGATGTTACAATTCGATGGAAAAAAACAATAATGACAAGGAATTTAGTATCAGTTCACATCTCTATGATCTCTTGGATGACTATTCAGATGAATATAAAGATTTCTTAACTGCTCTCATCAAAGATAAACGATCTAATTCTGAACAATTTGCCAAGCATGAAAAGATAGACTTTATTGATTGAGAGGCAATTTCTGAACAAGATCAAATAGCAATAGAAAAGGGACTTTCACGTCTACAAAGATTTCTAGAAAATAAAAGAGATCAAGAAAACAACTCACGAGCATCTAATGATGATAAACACATCGCTGAGATGCTATCTCTCATATGAAAAGCAAGACACATCATAGGAAGAAATATAGAAACCAGTGGTCCAAAGCAGAAAGTAACAAAAGCTATGTTTGAAAATGGAATTATCAAACCATTTAAGGAGCATTTTAGAAATCTAGTACGTGTTCCTTCTGACTTAATGAATTCTAACGATTCTTGGAATAAATTTTTTTCTATGATGAGAAAAGTCAAATTTCAACAATAAGAAACATTGATAAAAGGACATCACTCACAGATTTTTCAGCCTCATCATTTCTAAAAGATGAAATTGTCGATGACTGAGAGTTCTGAATAGAAAATAAAAAAATATTGATGAAGCCTTCAAAAAGATTGATACTTTTTTTCTGGACGAAAATAATGAAACACTAAAAAAATGAGATTATTGACAATCCAGAAAGTGGAGAAAGAATATTCAAAAAAACTCAAGGAGATATGAATAATCCCTGAATCATGTGATAGATCAAAAAAATCTAAATTTTTTTCAACACAGTAATTGAAAAACAAATAAAATCGCAAATGCATTAAAAAGAACAAAAAAAGGCACCTAGATAATATGAAACCTGATATGGAATCACAAAAGAGAAACCTCTCAACCAGGAAAGATCAGCTAATTAAAATTGCTGGAATAAGACCTCTAAACAATGATGAAATTACAGAATTAAATAGCATAAAATATTTGCTTGAAGATGAAGAAACACTAAATCAAAGAGCTACAGAAGCGCTAGAAGTAACAAAAAAACTATTAGAGACACCCAAACAGTACAAATCATCAAACACAACCTAGCAGAACCTTTCATAGAATTTGGAGGAGGAGCAAAATGAAGCAATAAAGATATCATTAATAATATTACTTGATATGGTCGAGCACGAAGCGATGAAACTGCAAAAATTGCTGGGGAAATCACAACCCAAATCCTAATCACTGTAGCAGTCAGTCTTGCTACTGCAGGAGCTGGAGCAGCCATCACAGCGGGACTAATAGCTAGAGTCGGAGCATTATGAGCAAGACTCGCTAGCTCAGCTATATGGGCCAAGAGAATCAAAACTTTTGTTTCTATCAGTCAAAAGATGATGGAAAGGATTTAGAACAGCAAGTAAAGTTGAAAAAGCTATCACGATATGAACACAGGCTTCTGGACTTCTATTAGAAGGTACAATATTTAATGCTACAAGTACAGCACTTTCTAATATGATTAATGGAAGAGAATTCCTTAATGGAGTTACCCTCAATCCACTTGCAAAAGAAAAATATAAAAACGGCCGCGTTTTTTATGAGCGCTAGGGATAGCAAAAGAGCTTCAGTATTATTTGATCTCGTACTACACTTCCTTGAAAAATCAGCAACAAAAAAATCTGAATTGATTTTTTTCTAAACTAGGAAAAAAATTCCATGAGTAAAGTTTACAGCAGAAATTGCTAAAGAATTAAGCGCGATGTTCGCCGCTGAACAAGTGATCAACTTTACTTTTGGACATGATACAATAAATCAGGAAACTGGAGAAATAACTACTGAGAGAGGTTTTCATATGCCAAATGAACAAGAATGGGCAACTATGATTGGGATGATTTTTAGCATTAAAAGTAGCAAACCCTACCCTTTGGGGAAAAAAATTCATCAAAAATCTCAATAATGGGACAATAAAAATTTGTAAATCTATTAAATGAAAAACTGTACTTTATAATCCTAAAAAAATAATAAAATAGTTGATTTTAAATAATCTAGCAAAAAGACTGAAATAAACTTGTTGATAACACTACAAACGGAGTAAAAAAACTAAAAACAAACCAACATCCGATATGGGATGAAAAAAACTATCGACATAAAAAAATCTTAGTCCAGAAATTCTTGATGCAATAAAGCACACAGAGAAACAAATTGCATTAAACAATCGTAGAATAGCTGAATTACAGCAATCTAAACGACAAAAATCCTCTTTCATGAAAAGAAAAAAATAGAATTAATGCAACTCTATGAAGCTAATAGAGATCTAAAAAAATGATATACAAGAACTAAAGAAAGGAAATATGAAATTATCCGAAGATAGTTCAAGCAAGCTTCTTGAGAAATATGCAGATATCGAGAAGAAAATGATAGATCTCAAAGAGAAAGCCGACAAACGATCTAATAAACTACCAGAAATTCAAAGTGAGAAAACAAAAAAAGCTGCCTCTGATTGACTTAATAAATTTAAAAATCAAATATTTTTGAACTAGCATTAGAACAAGATATTCTGATTGAACAATGAATAGATTGAGTAAATCAGTTCGAGATTCTCAAGGATATCATTGATATGAACCAAATTGCGAAAACGCCTTGCTGGAGATTTTAATGTAAAAATTTTATAGAAAAATAACAAGGACTAACGCTTGAAAAATTGAAAGAACTCAGAAATGTACTAAATGGTAATAAGTTAGATCTCTATGACTCTACACCAATATTCAACTATTTTCGAAAAAGCACCCCGATTTAGATATTGCTTTTTACTAGAAAACTCATTGAAAAAAATAGAGGGAAAACCTCTAATGGATAAGTATGAAAAGTATATTGACTTTTTTTGGACAGATATCCTAATATAAATCATAAAATGATAAAAAGAAATATTTGAATTTACTAAGGAAGAGCCTACTTTTTGATAAAGTTGAAAAATACGGAGAACTTCTTAAAAACCATCCAGAAATGGATTCTAATATGTTACTAGAAGAATTCAAGGAATATAAGAGAGAAGAACAACCAAAATCTTCAGAAGACAAAACTAGAGAGAACATGGAAGAGAAATCTGACAACTTCAAGGACTCTAAGGATCTCAGGACTTCTGAAAAAGAGGTCCAAGAAAACCATAAGCAGGTTGAAGATATGTTGAAATGATCTTCCGAAGAACTAAAATGAAAAAAATCAAGAGACTTCACGAAGTAATAAGCGATAATAATTTAGTAAAAATTCTTATCAGAAAGAACTGAAACAAAAAAAGAGGCATGATTTGATAAAAGACAAATACCTACCAAGAAATGAATTCATACGGATAACGAGAAAACCAAAGAAGCGTCTCAATTAACTTGAAGGGAACTAGATAAAGCAGAATTCAGTAGGCAGCTCAAAGCGGAGAGGAATCGAAGAGATGAGGATATCGAAAAAGTCATTCAGATAAAAGACGATTTAGATACTCTAGGGATTGAGGTCAATCGTCGGGAGATCGGATATCTAGCGGAACTGGATCCTAAAAGATATCAAAAAGGTTGTTGAAATGAAAGGCAATCTAGATACTCTAGGAGTAAAAATCAATTATCGAGATATCTTTAGATTAGCAAAAATTAAATCCTAAAAAAATATAGAAAAATTGTCCAAATGAAAAAAATACTCTAGATCTACTAGGAATTAAAGTTAATACTCAAAAATATCAGGGAACTAACAGAACTCAATCCTAAAGATATCGAAAAAAAGTTGCTCAAATGAAAAAGTAATTTAGATCTTTTAGAAATCAAAGTTGATGCCTGAGATATCAGGAACTAGCAGAATCAAATCCTAAAGATATCGAAAAACTTATTCAAATAAAGAGCGATTTAGATATTCTAGGAGTTAAAATTTATAGTTGGGATATCAGGAGACTAGCAGAATCAAATCCCTAAAGATATTGAAAAAGTTATTCAAATGAAAGAGAATCTAGATATCCTAGGAATTAAAGTTTACAGTTGAAATATCAGAGAACTAGCAAACTCAAATCCTAAAGATATTGAAAGAGCTATCCAAATGAAAGATGATTTAGATATTCTAAGATTAGGATTTTTCTAGTCGGAATATTAGAGAACTAACAGATCTAAATCCTGAAGGTATTAAAAAGTCGTCCAAATGAAGGATAATCTAGATATCCTAGGAGTTGGAATTGATGCTTGAAGTATTAAGGAATTAACGAAACTAGATCCTAAAAATGTCGAAAAACTTATCCAAAAGAGAAACAATTGAGATCTCCGAGGAGTTGAAATTAATGGGGGAACATCAGAAGGCTAACAGAAGCAGCTTCCAAAGATACCTAAAAAGTCGTACGAATCTTAATTGGAGAATATGACCCATGCTGTAGCATATACGATACAGTACAAGATAAATACAACTGACTCAGGACTCCAAATATAAAATAACCCCTAATAAACAGCGAGGAACAATTGCCCCAAGGTAGTTAATAATAGAAAAATAGCTCACACAAAAAAATCTGAGTTTAGTACTCAGATTTTTTTCTTTTATACTAAAAATTTAAATCCTCTCAGTTTCTAAAACAATCTCCTTTCCTCTCTGCATAAGCCGAACCAATCTCTTCTGCTCAAAGAGTGAAGCGACCGAATCGGTAGCCAAAACACGAACAGAATACGTATTCAGGTTTTTTTATCTTTCAAAAAGAAGAAAAAAATCTGATCTAAACTGGCTAAAGTATGGAATCTTATCTTTTTAAAATTAAAAAAACTTAGCAACTGTTTTTTTCCGATGAGAAAATACAATAATTTAACGGAATCAAAGTATCAATCATCGCATCTTTAAAGGGGAGAAGTTGATGCTTTTAGTAGTGTATTTGTCAGATACGACTTCCAAGAAAGTTGCGATAAAAAGCCCCTTTGCGACACCAAGCTTTTTCACTCCAAAATACAAATGGGAAGCGGAATCTCTTTGTCGCAGATTGAGCTGGCTGTAAGACATATTGAGTAGCAAAAATCTGAAATCAACTTTTGAGCTACAGAAAGCTCCTCCCCATCTCCGAAAATCCCAAGCTTCCCAACCAAAAGAATACTTAAACACAAATTCAAAAAGATATTCTCTAAAAAGAGGTAAAATCTGATTTTTCTCCCTCATTTAATAAAGCAAGTTCATATACTGGAGGCACGATAATCATCTCAGCTCCCTGCTTTTTTAGAGTCTCTACACCTTTCTTAACTGCAGCCAAACTTGTTCAAAAATCCTTGTCTCCATAAGAAGCCATCAAACTATCAAAGTACACACTATATTCACAATCGTACTTGTTTAAAAATCTTGAAGAGAACAAGACTCTCTACACCACTACTAACGATTCCAATTTTTCATCTTTTAAGAAACTATTTGCTTAGATAAAGTCAGATATCTTCCTAAATCACGCACAAAAATATCCATCTCTTTTTGTCGTCAATAAACGCTCTATCAATCCTTCAATATCCTTGAGTTGAGCGATCTTCTTCGGCAAAAAAGTACTATACGGACTCTGCAGTAGTTGCTGCTCATAATCCTCCTTCATACTTACAAATTCTTGACGCTTTTTAGTCAATTCATCTCTAATAAACTCCTGGCTCCTCAGCAAAAAATTAGACTGAAAATCTGAAACTGCGTTTTCGATCAGCTTAATTTGAGAGAAAAGTTTGAAAAAGCTGCTTTTTTTCTCCTCATAGAGAGCCCTTCGATACGCTACATCATCTCCCCTATTCATATTGGCAATAACCTGCATAATGCTAGAATATTCTCTCCTCAAATAACTATCCAACAGCCTGCGGTACTCAGTACACTTAAAAGTTCCCTCCTCCTGCAATAAATACACCCTCACACTCGTCTCCCCAAGCTGACAATATAACCTCTCAGAAAAATTCTCATTTGCAAAAAGTCCAGCCCATCAATAGACTTCCAGCCATCAAAGGAAGAATTATCCTTTTCAAATCTCTCATCTTCTAGCAGTGAAAAGTAAAAATTAAGCTCAGATTTTTTTAATATCTCTTGTTTTGTACGCAACCAAAAAAATATTGCTCAGCCATTTTACCTGTCTTGATCGCATATTCAAGATCAATCAACAGTTGAAAAAAACTGACTAAAAACCCCTGATTTTTTTCTGAAGCTGCGTAATATATTTCAGATTTTTTGTTAACAACAAAAGGATGCAACTTTGTCTGAGCAATAATCTCTTTCGCTGAAACAATCCCCTTGCCCATACAAATCCAAAAATCGTCAAATAGATCTTGAGTCCCCAAGTCAAAAGCCCAGAGACTTCATTCCAAGATTTACCATCTTCCTGCATTTTCTCTAGACTCTTAACAGCAAGTCTAGGCTCACTCCACAAATGATCAAAAAAATCTCAAATGCATCTCATTCAACCAATCAAAAACAATACTGATGAATAGCATCAATAGAAACCTGAACCTCTCACCTCGTCTGTAGTCAGATTTTTTTAATTTTTTTCAATCTCATTCTCTAGGCGATACATATCGTTTCACACCTTGAGCAAAAAGCATATCCACCTCAGGTTCCCCAATCTGAAATCCAGCCAACTGCTCTCTAATAAATCCCTTCAACTGAGCCTCCTTATAAGGAGCAAATTCCTTGAGTTGAAGCTGTTCACTAAACCACTTAAAAGCTTTTGTCCTCTTATCTGGCTTATAAGAGACTAAAAATCAGAATCGTATCACTGGTTAACAGGCTCATATTTTGTTGAAAATCCTCAAGAAATTTATCAATTTTATCAGCCATAAGTGAATTATTTTCATAAGTATCTCTAGGCACTCAATAGAGAATTACCATTTTTCTTGCTCACAAAAAGACTTCCAGCATAAAGTAATTGCTTAATCTCTCATAGATCCCAGTTTTGTGAGGTAAACTCAAAAAGTGTATCTGCTCAATATTTCTCTTGAAATCAGATTTTTCGTTTTTCGAGTTCCTTATTGAGCGTATAGGGTATTTTTCTCAACAAAATAAGAAAGCTGAATTGAGCATACGACTCCTAGAGATAAAAACAAGCCTTTAGTATATGAATAGTCTAAAACTTTTCAAGCAGAAAAGATAAGTACGAAAGAAGTCTGATTTCAGATTTTTCTTTCCTTTTCTTTTCCCCTTCCTACTCAGTTAATATTTCTATCGAATCCTCCTCTTGACATTCTATCGTAAATAAATATAATAAGCGAGTCAATGAGATCGTTAACAACTATGTTTAAAAATCCTACCTTAGCATATTGAGCTAAGGTTCCTACATATGTCTTTTTGCCTCCATTTGTGATCACAAGACAAAAGAGGAGAAAATCATTACTAACTTAATTAAATCTTTATTTTTATGAAACAGGAGAAATTACATCTGTCTCAAATATGAGACCGAACTTCTTTCATGATCTCTTTTCTTTCACGCTTGATAAGTCACGCCGCGTCTCTCAGAGCTTGGAGGGAGCTTCTATACAAATTACTAAGAGGGAACGAAACTTTCTAAGTAATCATGGTATTGATATCCTATCTTTTTTTAACTAAAGTAGAAGATATGCACAAGAAACGATTCAGGAAAAGAGGAACAGCTCCAAGATGAATGTTTTTGAGGAACTTGAAAAGATTAGAGATCTTCCAGAATAAGGAATAAACCTCATTGGCAAAAGTACTCCACAACTTGTGATGTGGAGAGGGATATGAGTATGCCCAATAATAAAATTACTCGTATATAATCCTTTGGTTTTTCCAGGGGATTTTTCTTTTCTCTTGACATTCTATAGGAAAAAAATATTATCTATCCCGTAAATAAATAAAAAAATAATAAAAACTATGAAAAGAAAATTTTTTAAGCAGAGTTATATTGAGCTTTTTAGCATGTTTCCTTATTCCATCGGCCTTAATTCCGGTGGTTCTCGGATTGAAGTTCGCATCGAAGATCCTTTGTTTTTTGGCTGATGCTGATCGTGGGACCAATGATTATGGTAGGTCTTCTCGTCCTATTCATAAAGCTCTTACCAAAAGCATTTGAGTATTCCTCATAAAATCTTATTTGCTATGGGGTATTTATTTATGCTTAATATCATAGCCTTTCAGGCAGAAGATCTATGAAAATCCATAGCAACAGGTATTTTTCTAGGAGGCAGTATGGTGGTGATTTTTTTGTTTGTTTTTTGTGAACTGCCTCCAGAAAATATCTGATAAAAAAAGAAAGCTAGAAGTCTGTCTTCTAGCTTTTTCAGTTTCTAGAGAGGAAAGCACAAGCAGGAGATTCCTCATGAAAGAACGGAAACCTCGCAAACATAAATTGCTTGACATTCAAGCCGGGAAAACTATCATGAGGAACTCATAAACCAATAAAATAAATTGTTATGAAAAATCTCCATGAAAGAGCTCGTTCTGGGGTCTTTTTGCTCGCTATAGCTATGCCATCGGTCACGGTACTATCAGTGGTGCAACTAGGAATTAATCCTTTGGGCACCGTGTTTTGGGTGCTTACCGCTTTAACACTCTCAGCTGCTGCAATGTTTTTTGCCATTACCATCAATCTCCTGGAGAGGTATACCGATGAGTCTGAGTAAAGCTCGTTGCATCTGGGCGTCTTGATATACCCTAATGTGAAGAAAGCCAGTATAGTGCCATGATGGGTGAATATGAACATGAGCGGGGCCTATACAGGTCTGTGATGAATGATGAAGGAATGGGGACAGGTATTTTTCTAGGAGGCAGCATGATAGGGATATATGTTTTTATGAGCTGCCTCCGGAGAAATCCTGAGGAAACAAGAAAAGCTAGAAGTTTCTCTTCAGGCTTTTTATTTTTAGAAGAGAAAATAGGTGAGAGTATGCGTTTATTAGCCAAGTAGAGGCTCTCCAGAGGTTGGAGAATCTATTTATAGAAGCAAGAAATAAAAAAATTAAACTTTAAGGAATAAAAAGTCTTGACATTTTTATATAAAAATATTATTATTCCAATTCAGTAATCAACAAAAATTAGTTTTTATGAAAAAGAAGTCTTAACACAAGTCATTGTAAACTTCGTTTTTGTGCTTTGTGCTACCAGCAGTTGCAATGCCTATCCTCTATGGACTTAGAGGTCCAGAGGGATCTACCACATTTATAGCTCTATCGCTAATAATACTGGCGTGCTATTCATGTTTGGTCGCTGTTTTTGTGAGTCTCACGCAGGATTCCCTCAGTGAGACAAAGCGACCTCTCTTTATGTACCTATATATGGGTATCACAGCGACACTATTCCTCGTCATCGGGGATTTAGTGAGATCTATCCTCGTAGGAGTAGCTCTAGGAATCCTAACGGAGTCACTCCTCGTGTGGCAGACATGCAAAACTCCGGAGAAATCCTGAGATAACAGTAAAAAGCTAGAAGTCTCTCTTCTAGCTTATCTTTTTAGAGGAGGAATAGATAGAGAGAAATATATTTACTGGCTAAAGCAAGTTTTTCTCAGGGGCCAATAATTACCTCCTGACTCAAAACTAATAAGCTCTGAGAGTCAGACTTTTTAAAACTCTTGACATTCTTTATAAAAACAGTATTATCTACCTCAGTAAACAAATAAAAATAAATGTCCTATGAAAAAGAATTCTTAATAATACTCATTGCAAATTTTATTTTTGCTTTGTGTTACCTTCGGTTGCATTACCCATCCTTTACAGTCTCACAGGTCCTACAGAAAATCCCAGGACCGTAGGGCTTCTCATGGTATCTGTAGTATGTTCTGCTACGATGGTCTTTGCTTTTATGAGTATTTTACCAAGGACCCTCGAAGAGAAGCAGCAGGATAGATTTATCTCCCTGTATGTGGGTATGGCCATCACCATGATTCTCTTTGCCCGTAATATGGTGGTATCGCTCCTTGTAGGAGTAGTTCTAGGACTCGTAATGCTGGCACTCCTCTGGAGATATGCACGCAAGCCTCCAGAAAAAGTTGAGGCAATAGTAAAAAGCTAGAAGTTATCCTTCTAGCTTTTTGATTAGTAAAGGAAAGAAGATTTTTATTCAGATTTTTCTGGTGTTTTTCTCCCTCTGTCCTTCTATCCTATCGGTGAATGTAAACAAAAAGCAATCGGAGCTACATTTTTGGTTTGACTTTATAAAAGTAATATATATATATACGAGACAGTTTCCTTTAGTTTTTAATCACAAATGATGGAAAAAGTCTATAAGACCTCTAAAGTCAAGTTTATCACCGATATTGCGATCGGGGCTGGAGCTGCTGCGTTCATCGGGCTAATTCTCACGAGATTTATGGATGGATTAACCAAGCCGATAGTGATTGCTGCGGTGCTATTTATTCTCTATGCACGAATGATCTGCTGAGATAAAATCACGGTAACACTCACTGACAAAGAGCTCAGAATCAAACAAGGTAAAAGAAGAGCAAGTCTTTGACCTTGAGAAAACAAGCTGGTTCATATATACACACTGAAAAACGATAATACTGAAAGATACCTCTTGATTGGAACTGAAGACGGAAGCGAACTTAAAATCTGTTGTACACTTCTTGGAGCTAATCAGTTTGACCAGCTTCGCGATGATCTAGGGATCACGGGATCAAAACAAAAAGCGGTAAAACTTGAGACAAAAAGAAATAATTCTGGTTTTTAATTCTTATATTTAACATAATGAATGGAGTAGAACTTTTTGGAATGCAAATTCCTGCTGTAGCGTTTTATGCTGTGGGGTTGATGATCGCGTTTGGAGGATATTCTCTCTGGCTAGTAAGCAAAAACAAGAAGAAAGTGCAAAGCTTGCTTGAACAAAATCCTAATGCTGCTAAGGTATATATCAAAAATAAAATCTGAGCACTTGGAAGTGGTTCATTGGGAGTATACTCAGTAGATGGAGAAGCGAGAAATATGGTGATGATGTTCTCTGAGGGAACTAAAACTGGATTTTACCTTACACCAGGAGCTCATACGATAACTGTTGGGTACCAGAAAAACAAGAGCAAGTCTTGTGTATCAGGTGTAAACACCACTTATGAACCAACTGAGCTAGAAATTGAGGTAGAAGCTTACAAAACCTACCAACTTAGCTTCAATGAAAAAGAAGAACACTTTGACTTTGAAGAAAAGAACTAAAAAGCTCTAAAAATCTGAAAAAAATCCCTCGATTGGGGATTTTTCTATACAAAAAGATAAACACTAATTCAAAACAATCAATTACCCTGGCAAAGGGAACCTCTGAGCAAAAAGCTCTCACCTCCTCTCTCAAAACCCCGAGCTCAGAACTATTATTCCTCTGCTTGATCGCACGATCAATCAAGTGAGCAACTGTCCTAGCATCAGACTCACTCATACCCTCTGGTTGTCATCGCTGGAGTTCCTATTCTCAGACCAGAAGGTGCAAAAGCTGGACGCAGATCATTTGGAACAAGCGACTTTGAAACAGAAATTCCAACCTTATCAAGCACTTTTTCTACTTCTCCTCCATCAAATTCCTCCTTTGAGAAATCTAGAAGCATCATATGATTATCCGTTCCTCCTGTCACAAGATCATATCCTAATGCAAGGAATTCATCAGCCATAGCCTTAGCATTTTTGAGCGTCTGCTGTGCATAATGAGAAAAATCGAAGTCTGAACCTCTCAGAGTGCAACTGCGATCGCTGCGATAGTATTCATATGAGGTCCTCACTGCATTCCAGGAAATACCGCACGATCAATCAACGTCGGAATATTCTCAATACTAAATTCAGGCTTTTTTAGTGGATTTCAAACCGTTCCCTTTACTCAAGATAAGGGCTCACCTTGGACCACGGAGCGATTTATGAGTAGTAGTCATCATCGCATGAAATCCATAATCCAATGGATTTTTCAAAAGTCCCGCTGCAATAAAACCAGCAATATGAGACACATCAGCATAAGCGATAGCTCATACCTCATTTGCAATCTCAACAAATCTCTCATAATCAGAGCTCCCTTGGATAAGCACTAAATCATGCTAGAATCACCTTTGGATGAAATTCATGAGCGAGAGAACGGATCTGCTCAAAAATCAATGCCCCCATCAGCTAAAGTCTGATACCCATGGAAGTTAAATACCTTTGAAATAAAAGTAACAGGAGCTCCGTGTGTCAAATGCCCCCATACTTCATATCCATCCCTAAGATATGATCTCATGGCTCCATTACTGCACTATAAAAACAAAGATTCGCAGCAGCTCCAGAGAGCGCCTGAACATTTGCGTGATCTGCTCTGAAAATAGCTTTTGCTCTATCAATTGCCAACTGCTCGAGCTGGTCTGTATTTTCTTGCCCTCAGTAGTACCTTCTTCACGGAAAACCCTCAGCATACTTATTCGCAAAAAAACAGACGATTGAACTTGCAAAACTTCTTTTGACTGATAGTTTTCACTTGCGATTAGCTCGATTCCCTCTTGCTGTCTCCTCTCTTCCTGAAATCAAGTCAAAAACCTTTTGTGCTGCATTTTTCCATTTCCTTTTCTGATTATGAGTAAAAATCTGACTTTTCAGCCTTTGATTTTTGGTTAATTATCGCAAATAGTTAGATTGTAAGGATGTACCTTGTAGTTCTAACGATCAATGGAAGAAGTAAGAAAATCAAAAAAAATAATTACTCCTCTACGATCAACTCTCACCAATCTCCCTGCTGAAGCCCAGCAGCATTCCCCTCCTCTACATCAATATGCATATCCAAAGCGAAACGATCATCTACTCTAATTACCACCTCATCAAATACAAGTGCTCTAGTTCCATTTGTCTTTACTTTCACAATTTGCCCATTATGAACTCAAAAATCCTGAGCATCAGCAACGCTCATATGAATATGTCTTTTTTGCTACAATCAGTCCTTGCTTAAGTTCTACTTCTCCAGCTGGACCAATCAATGTAATACCAGCAGATCCTTCAAGATCTCCAGATTCCCTAATTGGAGCTTGTGTTCCTAGCTTAAAATTATCTCCCATCATAATTTCTACCTGAGAAAACTTTCTATAAGGCCCAAGAATCCTAACTTTTGAAAGCTCTCACTTAGGTCCTTTGATCGTTAAGGTCTCAGCACACGCATATTGTCATGGTTGAGAAAGCTCTTTCATAGGAGTCAACTCATAATTTGAACCGAACAAAGTATTCGCATCTGCTTGAGATAAATGCACATGCCTATTTGAAATTCCGATTGGTACTCTCATCAAAAACATAAAAAAAGCTGATCTCAAGCATACTCAAATAAGCCTTATTTTTCAAGATTTTTCATAAAAAGAAAAAGCTCTCCTGATAAGCAAGAGAGCTTTAAATAATTAATAATAGTATCTACTTGACACATGTAACATGCATCAATGTCCACCTAGCGATGATCGTGCACTACATCATACGGAAAGTATAACAATCCGCAATATAAGGCTCGTTACAACAATAGGTAATCTCCCGGGAAGATATCCTATTGCTTAGATACTCCCCAAGTCCAGAGTCATTTGAAGTGAGAAACTCACCTCCTAGGGGCCTCTGGTACTCACCTGCAACAAATACATCTTAGACAAAGATATGTCTCGAAGATGTGTATATGTAATATATTTATTTACTACTAAATGTCAAGACTTTTTCATATATTTTTTTATTTCATAGTATTAATAGATAAAAACTGACATTTTTTTATTGACTTAGTATAAAAATATCTTTTTAGAAAAACTGACTATAAAAAGTCAGTTTTTCTTATCTCTTTGGAATCAAATCTAAGACAATCAACTCTGAACGCGAACCAAGCCTCATCGCAGGCCCCCAAGTTCCAATCCCTGAACTCACAAAGAGCGAAGAAGTATCAAAACTATACAGCCCTTTGATATATGGGAATGCCATTTTTACAAATAAAGTAAATGGAAAGAGTTGCCCATTATGCGTATGTCCAGCAACTTGAAGATTAATGCCATACTTCATTGCAACCTCAGGTCCAACCGGCTCATGCAAAACTAAAAGTTTCGGATACTCAGTTTCCCATTGTATATTTTTAAGTTTATGCGCCAAAAGGTTCCTATTTTTCTGAGAATCACTTCCATTCATATCAGAAAGTCCGAGAATTTCCCATCATCAAAGAATCAGCTTCTGATCTGACAACATATGCAATTTCGTAGGCGAGAGAAGCGACTTTACATACTCGTTCCCAGCATAAGCTTCATGATTTCCATACGTAAAAATAACCTCCTTATTGATAGTATTGAGCACATCAAAATCCCCAACATCAAATCCTCTTCCATCAATAAAATCTCAATTGATTACTACAAAATCTGCGTCAATTTTATTAACCTTCTCAATAATACTATATAAGAAAAGGTAAATCAGATTTTTGCGATATGAATATCTGACATATAGATAATCCTACTTGGAGACTGGAGATTATCAACTGGGATCTGAATAGTCCTAATCACTGTACTATGCGCTGCCCACCAAGCATAAATTGAGAGCCCAACAACTGCAATCACAAAACTCCAACCTCAATACACTCCTCTAATAGAATACGGAGTCCAAGCCAAGAGTCCACCTTCAACCAACCAAAAATACCGCAATCACCGACAAGGCAACCGTTAAAATTCCTAGTACAGTCATTGTTGTAGTTTCCCAGTAATCACCAATAATCGACTTTCGCATTTTGATGAAAAATCAGATATCCAAGACACAAAACCAGAATCGCTGCCGCAATCAGCAAAAACATCATTCTATCAAGCTCCTGCCCAAAAATCGAAACAATATTGGAAACGACAAAATTCATCAGCAAAATATAGATCAGCACAAACAGAATACCAATTATCGCCATCTTCAAAAAGAATTAAAAACAAAGAAAAAGTCTGAAATCATCAAACGAATCTCAGACTTCCTCTTTTTCTAGATTATTTTTCCGTGACATTTTTATATTTTTCCCACTTCCACATGGGCATGGATCATTAGGTCTGACCTTTCCTTCAGGATGCGTTACCTGAGGAGTCTCATCTGCCTCAAATACTTCCACATCATCATCAGACTCAAAAAGCTGACTTCTTTCGTCCTCTCCTGCACAAAAACTGGTTGAGATGGAGCCTGAGCTGGCAAATCATCAGTTGCTGAAGCCAAGATTTCCATTACCTTACCAGCACGATCCTCATCACTTGTAATATCAAGTGTTGCCTGCACCTGTTGCTGCTGGGCAAGCAAATCAAAGTCAATCTTCATAAGGTAAAGTGCGGTATTATTGATAATTGAAGAGATCAATTCTTGGAATTTTTCAAAAGATTCCTTTTATACACTACAAGCGGATCTAATTGAGCATAGGCCATAAGTCAGACTTTTTCTCTAAGATTCTGCATTTCATCAATATGATTTACCCAGAGTTTATCTAGGAAATGAAGATGCACCTCTCTAAAGACATCAAACAACACCTTTGTCTCAAGCTGACCAAATACTCTCGTAAAATACGCATCAAATCTCTCAAGCAAAACTGCCTTCAATCCTTCATAGTCTAGCTTAGCATATTCATAATACTCAGCCTGTGTAAAGTTGAGTCCAAACTCCTTATTTAATACCACCAAGAGATCAGCTACAGATTGTCCTGTGATCTCAGCATTTGTAATCTGAGCAATAATAATATTCTTAGCTTCATTAACAAAAGCTTCCTTAAGATTTTTCCACATATTGAACTCTCTTATTTTTCATCATGCTCACTTTCAAGAATCTCATCTCTTGTCTTATAAATTCTCTTTCTCTGCTTGTCTACCACACTATCATAGTCAAAAAGATGCTTTCTAATACCAAAATACCATCCTTCAATTTCCTTTTGCGCTCTCATACTTACAGTGGTAAATTGCTTTTTGAGTAAGTTCTAGACTCTCTCTATCAGCCTTTGAAAAAATCATAGAAACCAGAGACTGAATCCTCTCTCCTCCTGTCTTTCTCATCAAACTATCATCCAACGCCACAAAGAAAATCGAAACACCAGGGTCTCACTGTCTTCCTGCTCTTCCTCTAAGCTGATTATCAATTCTTCTTGACTCGTGTTTTTCTGTTCCTAGGATAAAGAGTCCAAAAAACAGATCTTTTTCAATACTTTCAGATTTCTCAGAAGTTTGTAGCGGACTAAAACTTACTCTCGCATATGGCTGAGAATTTTCTTTTCTCTTCAAAGTTAACTTTGCTGAAATTTTCATCTCAGGCAACTCAATTCCCTGAACAAGTCCGTCTATCTGTGCATCACTCAGTCCAAGCTCTTTTTTTCAAAGCATCAAGGAAAAGTCAATATTCAAGCTCAGAAAAAAAGATTTCCAGAAATCTGATTTCAGTTTTTTTACCTGCTTGAGAAAATAGCGAACATAATTTTCAGCCAGTCTCTCATTTAATCAGTCCTCAAGCTTAATATCTGTACCACGACCAGCCATATTTGTAGCAACCACTACAGACTTATATTTTCCAGCATTAGCTACGATATTTGCCTCCTGCTCATGAAACTTAGCATTCAAAAACATAATGCACAATTGCCTCCTGCTCAAGAATCCTAGAAACATATTCAGAAGTTGCAATATCTGCTGTACCGATCAAGATCGGCTGCCCCATATCGTGATAAAACTTAATATAATCTTTTCACAAATCTCCACTTAGTTGGCTGATTATAGTAGACCTTATCATTCATATCTACTCTAAGCACCTTCCTATTCGTTGGCACAATCACTACCTCGAGATCATAGATCTTACTAAACTCTTCTCCCTCAGTAGAAGCAGTTCCAGTCATACCAGAAAGCTTTGCGTATTGCTTAAAGAAATTCTGATAAGTAATAGTCGCCATAGTTTGAGATTCCCTTTGAATTTGCACTCCTTCCTTCGCCTCAATCGCTTGATGAAGTCCCTCAGAGAATCTTCTACCAGGCATAGTACGCCCAGTATGCTCATCTACGATCAAAAACCTCACCATTGGAAATAATGTAATCCTTATCTCTGATATATACGGCCTTTGCCTTAAGAGCATTTTCAATATGATGAATCTCCTCATATCCCATATCCTTGTAGATATTCTCAACCTTCAAAAGTTCCTCAAGTCTAGCAATACCTCTTCCAGAAAGCTGAGCAGTCTTGGTCTTTTTCATCGATATAGTAATCTCCATCTTCTTCCTGTGGCTTCCCTCCATTATCAGTCAAAAATTTCCTGAATAAACCCTTTTGAAACCTTCTTTTTTCTCAGAACATGGTGTCAAAAAGTTTACCATCTGTGCATAATAAGTATATTTTTTTCTGTTGGTTCTTCTCTTGGCTGAGAAATGATTAACGGAGTTCTCGCCTCATCTATCAAAAATACTATCGATCTCATCCACAATCGCATAATTCAAAGGTCTCCAAGTCAGACTTCTTTCATCTAATGATTTTTACAAGATTATCCCTCAGATAATCAAATCCAAGTTCAGAGTTTTCAACATAAGTAATATCTCTAGAATACTGCTCTCTTCTCACTGAAAGTGGAGTCGACTTCACAACAGATCAAACACTGAGCCCAAGCCAGTTATATACGTGAGCCATCCATTCAGCATCACGAGAAGCAAGATAATCATTTACAGTTACAACATGGACTCCCTTTCCTGAAAGGGCATTAAGATACACTGGAGCTACTGCAACCAAGGTCTTTCCTTCTCCAGTCTTCATCTCAGCAATCTTCCCTTGATGCAAAATAATTCCTCCAATAAACTGAACATCATATGGGACCATATTCCAAGTTAGCTCCTGCCCTTTTACCTTACATGTGGTTCCAACAAGCCTTTTACAAGCCTGTTTCACAACAGCAAACGCCTCAGGCAACAAACTATCCAAGCTTGCACCATCTTGGATTCTCTGCTTAAATTCATTGGTCTTATCTTGGATTTCTTGATCTGTTAAACTATCATATTGTGCATACAAAAATTGAATTTCCTTAATTATCGGCAAAATTTTTATCAATTTGTTTTTGATTATAATCTCAACCAATCAAACTGAGAAACCAGTTAAACATTGTTTTTCAAAGCAAAAAAATAAAATCTGACTTTGCATTCAGCAAACAAACTATAGCGATTTATTTACTGAAAGCAAACAAAAAGCGAAAAATCAGATTTCTCACTTTTTAAGAGCATACTATAGAGAGTATTTCACCGAAAACACATTTTTATAAAAGAGGCTCTCCTTCGAGTTTAAAGACCATTCACTTGGTAATACGAACTGGGAGCAGCATTCAGATTTCAAGATTCGCAGTTTTAGGACTTGATTTTAAAATAATCTGCTTCATATTATCGGTGTATCCAAAAGATATCTCAGTTTTCGGCAATTTCATTGACGATCATCGTTCTCTCAGCTCAGACTTCAAGTTGGTTATTCTCATCAGAAATACGATACAACAGATCATTAAGCTGGCTTCGCCTCTGATGTTTTACCTTGTATGGGATCTCATCTGGATACTTTCTATCCGCAAAAGTCCCAGGACGATTACTATAAATTCACATATAAATCATATCAAAACGTGCATATTCAGTCAGTTTTAAGGTTTCTTGAAAATCCTCCTCTGTCTCTCATGGGAATCAAAGAATAATATCAGTTGTGATAGAGATCGGTCTCTTGAGCGAACGAATCTTATCAATAAAAGTATAGCACTGCTCTGCTGAATATCCACGGAACATTTTTGAGCACAGCATTTGATCCTGACTGAAATGGAATGTGAATATGTGGACAAAGCTTTGTCTCAGTCTCATGAAGAGCCAAAAGCTCATCAGAATAATACGTTGGATACGGAGAAGTATATCTGAGCCACTCCAAACCTTCTAACTTCAAAACCTCCTTTACAATAGTCAAGAAATCTGGATGCTTATTCACGATCTGTCCCAAAAGAACAATCTCCTTAACTCCATTAGCCAGATGAATCTTCGCCTCTTTAACGATCTGCTCAACAGGAACCATCTCTCCAATCCTCTAGCAAAAGGAACAATACAATAAGCACAAAACTGATTACATCCAGTTGAAATTGGGATATAAGCTGTCTTATTATGAGCATTCATACTTGAGTTGATCCCTCTGGGACAATCGTTGAATATTCATTTGTTAATTCCCTATCATAACGAACTTCGTATCCAAGCTTCTGAAGCATCAATGGCAAAAATCCCTGTATCATCAATACGAAAAAGAGCTCAATATTTTTCCACTTTTGAGATAGATTATGAAAAAAAGTGGATTAAAACTATGATTGATTCCAACGAGCTCACCTTTATCAGATTTTTTTAGATTTTTTTACCTCCTCAGAGGTCAATCCTACAATCCTTGGCTCTTTTTGTCAGAACAACTCCTCAGAAAATTTCCTGTTTTTAGATTTTTCTGGAAGCTTTTTCCCAGTCATAATTTTTCTGATTTCTCATATTGTGCTGAATCATACATCCCGTGATCCAAACCTTTTTTTATCCAATGGGATTTCTTTAAGCTTTCCAGTCACTTTATCCTCAGATTTTTTTGGCGAACAGAGCAAGTATCAAAGATCACAATATCTGCCTCTTCTACTGTCTCTACTGGCGTAAATCAACAATTTTTCAAAAACTGATTTTACCCTGGCAGTATCAGCATAATTCATCTGACATCAGAGCGTAATCACCGTAAACTTCATCATCTGTGATCAATATAAAATAACATAATTTCTAGTACTCAAAAAGTCGCATTCCCATAGACCAAAAATCTGATCTTAATGTGACTTTTATTTAATATAATTATAAGCTTTTAATTTTGGAGACACAGAGGAGATATTTGAACACGCTGTTACCTAAATTAAAACAAATAGAATTTGTTTTTAAAGTATACTATTTCACAGCATAAAAACAAAGATAAAATCCTCGCTTATATAAAGCTCCTCAAATAACAATTACTCATTCTCCTAGTCCTTACTTCATTCTTAAACCAGAGGAAAATGGAATAGCGAACGAGTCAAGAGAATCTGTGAGCCAAGTTTTGTCAGATTCTCTTTACGCAAGTGAGCGATTCCATTATAATAAGAAAAAGATAAGGAAAGCAAGATTTTTTATTTTTTACTGTATAAATTAAATTGGAATAAATAAAACAACAAGGATCAATACAGTTCTAATAAAAACAAATAAAAAAATTATTTTTTTAAATACACAATTACACCAACACAAAATAAAGATAAAATTTTTTATTACTCAAGAAATAATGATAGTATATCTTGAAAACATTAATTAAAAAAAGTATGAATAAAATGAGTCTTTATGAAATTTTTTTATTAATTATGCAACGATTAAGAACCTTCATCAATAATGAGATGGATTTATTGCGTTATTATTCTCTACCACATTACTATTTCTATTATCATTTAAGATAGACATTATTGATCCAAATTTAACAAATTTTCAATGGGCTGCATTACGAACGATTATTATTTTTAGTCTTAATTTTATTATGAAAAACTTAAATATCTTTTGGAACAATTGGTCTGTTTTATGGAAGATCCTTTGATTATTTTTGATTAATTATATTTATCTTTTTCAGTTTTTGTCTCAATATATACCACCTATCAATATCAGATATTTTTATCATATTCTGTTTCATGAACTTGGACAACAATTTCCGAAACAGTATTCTTGAAAAACTTTTGCTTAAATTTTCATTGGATATACTTAAATTTTCATTGGTGCTTTTTTAAGATTTGTTATGTTACGATTTATCTGTTTTTATTTTTCTTTTACCGGATGCAAAGAATGAATAAAATTGATGATTGCTTAAACCTGTCTCCAATAATAAAGGACTATATAGAGTATCAATTATTAGAACAAGATGAAGAACAAGATGAAGAAAAAGGAAAAATATACAATAAAATCTGGAATGAATTTTTATTACTTGATTGTGGGGATCTGGTAAAACTTTTTCATAGAAGAAACTTTAAAACATTTAAAAGAACCTAAAGACTACTTATGAGAGAGAAAAATTTATTCGTATAGACTTTTTCTCCTCGAAATTTAGAAACAACAAATTCAATCTATTCTCATTTTTAGATACTTTTTATTTTCAGGGTTATTATCCGAAAAAGTATGATCCAAATTTAAAAGGCTATAAATCTAATCTATTAAAAATACTTTGAGCATGAATGGGGAATAATTATCTTGATATATTCTTTAAATTGTTTAACTCACCAACAGAGAATGTACAAGACATTCTTAAGAGCATTAATAATTCACTACAAACTACCTATAAAGATTGTTTTTGTAGTAGTTGTCATCGATGATATTGATAGAGTAGAAAAGAAAGATTTATTAAATATTGGGAAAATATTAAATCTGCTAAAAAGTTTAACAAGTATACAAAAAGGGAAGACAAAGATAAAAATAAATCTGACCCTAATTTAATCTGTTTCTATTCTGCAGATTCTAACTATTTGAATAATTTTTATCTTTGAGATCGTCAAGAAGAAAAAGGAATTAATTTTTATCAGTATTTCAATAAATTTCGTGATACTCAAATTGATATTTATGATGCTACCTATCAGAATTTAATAAAAATTTTTAGAAAAGTCTTTTCTAAAAAAATCAGGATAACGAAGAAACTCAACGTGACTCCAATTTATGCAACAAGCTATTTATCTCCCTTAAGGAAAAAGATATAGCAGTAACAATTAGAGATTTATTGTTTCTAAAAAGAAATATTAGGAAATTTCAACAAAATATAGATAAAAACAAAAGAAAACTTAGAAAAAAATATAATGATATTATACCAGAAGAAAACATAGACCCTTATTTTTATTCAGAAAGCAACCGAGTTAATATATTCCTCTTATATCTATACATAAAATCATTATATGAAAAAGATTCCGTATATTTTTACCAGATTTAGATTTTTTTATTATTCAGATATATTTAACCCATCCATTGACACAGCTACATACGAAGAAGAAGAAAAAGAACAGAAATAACAAATAAATATACTTTTATTTTTGATGATCTTAATTTAAATAACCTTAAAGAAGATAAAGAAACATATGATTTAATAAAGAAATGGATACTTAACCAAAATAATCCCGAAGCCTTTTTCAAAATATAGTTATTGATCGTTGGATATCTTTTATCTCACAGGAAATAAGAAATCCTGATTTTCATAAAATTGATAAATTTCCGCAGATAGTCTATAGATTATTTTTCCCATTAGAACACAGGAATAATTCAGTAATGACCTATATTATTGAAAATATTCCTAATGATAAAATAGCCGAAAATCCCCTAGCTTTTTAGTAACTTTTTAATAATTATATAGAAATTATTAAGGAATATTTAAAAGTTCTTTGCGAACGTGACCGACAAAATCTTAAGGCAAGGGAGAATTTATTGCTAATACTGTAGAATTTTTGAATATTTACAGATATAAAAAGTGCATCCAATTGGAGAAGATTGATCTCGAAAAAGAATGCGATCCGAAAAGATAAAAAAACATTATTAAAAGAAATTCAAAAAGAATGATAATATAGTATATCAATTTATTTTCTTATATCTTATTCTTAGAACTCATTCTTACTCAAAACAAGAAAATAAAAAGACCTAAAAGAACTAATTGAAGATTTTTTTGTTTATATGAAGCAGTAAACGATGAAGATGCCTCTATTGTAAATTTAACTAAGAATTGTTTTAAAAACCTAGCTAACTTTTTCGTGGACTGAGGAAACGTTGATAACAATATTATGGGCGTTGTTGTATGATCTGATACATCGAGGCTGAAAGACTCTACCATTATCAAAACGATTTTTGAGAAGAATATTCTGTACTACTGTTAATATATTCTATGATTTTGCAATATACAATCTTCTACACAATTTCTTCTTTGGGACCAAGATGAAGAACAAAAAGAATGTCATAAGAAAAATCTACCAAGAATTATTAGAATCTCATGAATGATGAAATATTACACATTTAATAAAAACATAAAGATAAAATTCTGATCAGATGGACAAGAATAAATTATCGCCAAGGAAATATAAATGTTAATTTTTGGCGGACTTAGAAGATGAAAATTTCTATAGAAGACATATCAAATTCTTTAAATAAATTTTTATTGAACGGATAGTAATTAAAAAAATAAAGCCCCTCTGGTCTTGCTTCATTCTTAGACCAGGTGAAAAATCAAATGAAGTCTAAAAGGCTGCATATGAACTACGGTCTAGTGGAGGTTTTAAAATAATACGCTTAGTCCTTGCCGTTGCAATAAATACAGCTTTTTTATATTCAAAAAGTCACATTTACAACACCCTCAAGATGCCAGTATAAATGCGACTTTTTAATGATATTTTTTTGACCAAAAATCTCCGTCTTTGGAGGTGCGGAGAATTGAACTCCGGTCTAAAAAGGCATACCCACTGAACTCTACCATTATAGTCAGCTTTTTAACCTGATTTTTTAGCCTTATGCTGAGAGGGAGAAGGAGAAAAGTAACAAACTCAAACCTTCAATTTTTTCAACACAAGGTTTTGGTTTCCTGCTCAAATCAGCCTTGCTCCTAGCAGGAGTCAGTAGTCAAGGTTAGTTTTAACTGGCTTGAAAGATTACTAAGCGTAAGCCTTTACAAGTTCAGCTCTCTTAAGAAGAGATTTTTCATGCGTTAGCATTTTTGGTTTGATTGGTTTTAGGCTCTGTCAATCATCGAGCAATGGCTATCACTAGGTACGGATTCCTCTCATCAAATCCAAAGTCACCCCCATAGTCTTCAAAGTATAGCGAAAATCCTCACCTTTTGCAAGAGAAAAAAAATCGGTTTCACCCTAATCTGGATCGCCGCAACTCATGAAGTAAGTCTTGCGATGAGAGTTACAAAAATCTTCTCACAAGTAAAAAAACTGACTCCATCACTGAAATCAGTTTTTCTCTTTTTATTCATATACTTTCCTAGTATCCAAACATATTTCTATAGTTTTTCTCCAACAGGAAGCAATCTACCGATAATCACATTCGCTTTCAGATCTGAAAGATTATCAATCAGCTCCTCTAAGAGACGCCCCAACCATCACTCTAATAGTTTCTTGGAATGAAGCAGCTGAGAGCCAAGAGTCAGTTTCCTTAGCAACTGTAGTAAGTCCAAGTGCAACTCTCTTTCCGCTTGAAGGTCTTTTTCCCTTGAGCTTCAAGTTCTGAATTTCACCTTGATATATTCCTCATACTTTACATAAGTACCAGGGATAAAACTTGAATCTCCTCCATCTTCAATGAAGACTTTTGAGAAGAGCTGTTTTACCACTACTTCAATATGCTTATCATTAAGGTCTTGTCCTTGGGAAGCATATACTCTCTTTGCCTCACTAATGATATATCTCTGTGCATGAATATCTCAAACAATATTCTTATATTCCATGATATCCAATGCTCCTGTAGTCAAGATTTCTCCCTTATAGACTCTTTCTCCAACCTTAGTCTTCTTTGGAGTAAGTCCGATAAGTGATTTAGAGAATACCTCCTCAACTCCAAGTGTGATATAATCTTCATTAACCTCAAGAACCTTACCTGCTTCCTTAGTCTTAAGCTTACTTGCTCATTTAGATGCATAGTTAGCTCCCTTAGCAAGTACCTCTCCTTTCTTTACTATCACTTCATAACCATCTTTGATCAAGTATGATTTTCTTCTGAACATCAGCAGTAATTCTGATTTTTCCAAACTTTCCTCCTTCCTGAGTTTCTTCAAACGAAAGCACTCCATCAAAAGGACTCACGATAGCTGGATTTTTTGGAGCTCTCACTTCAAAGAGCTGCTTAACTCTATCAATACCAGACGCCTCAGCTGCACCAGCAACTCCTCCATCATGGAAGGTATCAAGCGTCAACTGAGTAGAAGGTTCTCCAATAGATTGTGCAGCAATCACTCCAACAGGAACTCAGATTTCTACCATATTTCTTGTTGCAAGATCCATTCCATAACACTTCTGACATACACCACTCACGCAGTGACAAGTCAATGGACTTCTTACACTAACCATCTTGATATTTGAAGTTTCAATAAGAACCAAAGCTGACTTATTAATCATCTCTCCAGCCTTAAGGATAACAACTCCATTATCATCAATGATATCTTCTGCAGCAGTTCTACCATAAATCAAGCTTGAAAACTTCTCTCCTTTGAGTTCAGCTTCATCCTTTGAGTAAATGATATATTCACTTGATCCACAGTCTTCTTCTCTCACGATTACTTCCTGAGAAGCATCACAGAGCTTTTCTGGTAAGGTATCCAGATTCCGCAGTTCTAAGCGCAGTATCGGCCTTTCCTTTACGTCCAGAGTGGGCAGAAATAAAGTATTCAATAGGTTTTAGTCCTTCAACAAATGATGACTTAATAGGCAACTCGATAATTTCTCCCTTTGGATTTACTACCAGTCCCTTCATACCTGAAATCTGAGTCAAGTGAGTCTGAGAACCTCTCGCTCCAGAGTCAATCATCGTATAGAGGTTATTACCTGCACCAATAATTGATTTCAGATTTCATTCTACTGTCTTCTTTACATCAGTCCAGATCTTAACAACCAATCTGTGTTTTTCTTCCTCAGAGAAAGAATCCTTTATAGTAGTACTTTCAAAACTTCATTATTCTGAACATCTCCTCCTCTCAAGATTTCTTCCTTTTTCCTTTTGGAACCTTCATATCCAAGATATTGATTGATGTAGCAGCAATAGTTGAATATTTAAATCCATAGTTTTTGATAGCATCAGCTACTTTTACAGTAGTTTCCATATCATATCTATCAAATACATCAGAAAAGCAATCTCTTAAGATCCTTATTACCCCATCTTCTTATTTACAAATGGATAATCCTCTGGCAAAATAGAGTTGAAAAATCACTCTACCAACTGTTGTTTCTACGATATCAGATCCATCAAGTACGATTACCTTATCCTTAAGAGTTACCTGCTTTATTATTGAAACGCATCCAGTCACCCGCATCAAAAACTTCCATATCTCGCTACTGGATGAATCTTTTTCTTTCCATTCATCTTCAGTATTGTAATCTGGATATTTTTGGATCAAATGCATCAGTCAAAAAGTAGATTCCAAGTACCATATCCTGAGAATGTGTAATAGTTGGGATCTCCAGAACCTGGCTTGATAATATTCTTATCAGCTGCGATCAATTCTCTTGCCTCTTTCTGAGCTTCATCTGAGATAGGCAAATGAACCGCCATCTGGTCTCCATCGAAAGTCAGCATTAAACGCAGGACACACAAGAGGATGAAGTCTGATTGTCTTTCCAGGCATCAACTTGATTTTTGAAAGGCTTCAATAGAAAGTCTATGAAGTGTTGGCGCACGGTTAAGCAAACACATACTTATCCTTAATTACTTCTTCCAAAAACTTTCAAAGGCAGTATAGATTTCCCTCTTTAATCAGCTTTTTCAGCCTGTTTTGGAGTATATACGATCTTCTTTTTCAATAAGCTTTCCAATAATAAACGGAGTAAACATCTTTACTGCGATATAGATTGGAAGTCCCACATTCATTCAAATTCAAGCTAGGACCTACAGTAATAATAGATCTACCTGAATAATCAACTCTCTTTCCAAGCAAGTTCTTTCTGAAAACTCACTCCTTTACCTGAAAGCATATCGGAAATCGACTTTGAAAGACTTTGATTCCAGCACTAGCCTTTCCTGCAGAATTCTTCTCTCCAACCAAAAGATTATTGATAGATTCTTGAAGCAGTCTGATTTCATTCTTTTTTACGATATCAGGCATTCCAACTTGGATCATTTTCTTAAGTCTGATATTTCTCATCAGAACTCTTCTATAGAAAAAGATTCACATCAGATGAAGCAAATCTTCCTCCATCAAGCTGAACTACTGGTCTAATATCAGGTGGGATCACAGGAAGTTTTCTCACGATCATATTTTCTGGCTTTACTCCAGAGACATAGAGATTAATCAATAGTTTGATCAAACTCATCATCTTCTTTTTCTGATCAGCAGATCTAATAGTTGGGAACTCCTTTACTCTCTTTTTAATCTCCTTTTCTACATCAATAGACTGAAGCATCTTGAGGATTCCCTTCTGGACCTGATGCAAATGAGATCAAGCTTCCAAATTGAGTGAAAAATATTTCTATAATCTGATTCCAAAATAGTCGCTCCAAACTTCAAATCAGCTACGATTGATCTAATTCTATTAAACTCAGCTTCAATAGATTGCTGATTCTCTTCATAAAGCTTTTTTGCCTCAGCGAGTTTCTTAGGCTCTTTTCTGAGCTGATGATTCCTTTTGTAAAGTTCATCAAGGTCTTTGCATTGTTGATTCATAATCACTTGCGATTTTTCTCCTTGATCTTTTCTCTAGTCTCATCAGTAATATCTTTTACTACCACATATTTCACATATGTCAGGATTTTATCAATTTCATTAGCTGAAAGCTGAAGAAGTTGATGGATACCTCCAGATGGAGATTTCTTATACCACTCATGAACTACAGGAGAAGCAAGGTCAATATGTCCCCATTCTCGTTCTTCTTTCTCTCGAAGAAGCTACTTCTACACCACATCTTTCACATACAATTCCCTTATATCTTACTCCCTTTATACTTTTCCACAACTACATTCAAAATTCTTCACAGGACCAAAAGATAGACTCACAAAAAGTCCACCTTTGCTTTTGGTTTTCCTGTCCTATAGTTAACGGTATCTGGATTATCCACTACTCCACGAGACCATTTTTCAACTTCCTCCATTGAAGCGAGTGTCACCATCAATCCGTCAAATTTTTATTTTATTCATTGAAATTACTGCATAGGATATAAAAATCTGATTTTTTCTTACTCTATTTGCCCAAAATCTTCTAAGTCCTCAACTACTTTTACCAATCATTTCTCCCTTTGATTCTACTTCATCCTCATCTTCATCTAAAAGATTTAGTAAGTCTCCTGTTCAAGTGAAGCAGTCATGATTCCAGAGAGTCCAAGACTCTTGATCTTGTCCATTCTTTCTTCATAGATTCTTTCCATTTCATCACTTGTCAAAGAAACGATATTCTGACCCAAGTCCCTTGAAAAGATAGGTCAATAAGTTGAAAGACTCAGGCAATCCTCAGATTTTTTTGGCTTCTGAGACTTTGATAATAGATTCATAGAGTTTATTTCTACCTACAACATCATCAGATTTCACAGTAAGCATTTCTTGAAGAGTATATACTGCAGAATACGCTTCCAAAGCCCACACTTCCATCTCTCCAAATCTCTGTCCTCCTTGTCTTGACTTTTCCTCCAAGCGGTTGCTGAGTAATAAGTGAGTAAGGACCTACAGATCTAGCATGGATCTTATCCTCAACCATATGCACAAGCTTCAAAATATGCATATATCCAACAGTAACCTGCTGAGCATAAGGTTCTCCAGTTTCTCCATCATAAAGTGTAGTTCTAAGCTTATCTTCAAGACCAGCTTTTTTTGCAAGCTCAACGATATCATCTACCCCAATTCCACCAAAGGTTGGAACCGCAAATTTCACACCAAGCTCCTTAGCAATAAGTCCCAACTGAGACTCAAAAAGCTGACCAAGGTTCATACGAGAAATTACTCAAAGTGAGTTCAAAACAACATCAACTGGCTTTCCATCAGCTGAGTATGGCATATTTTCTTCTGGAACCACAGTCGCAACAATACCCTTATTTCCGTGTTTTCCAGCGAGTTTATCTCAGATTTCAATCTTTCTTGTAGAAGCAACATATACTTTAATCTTTTTTTCTAACTCCCAGCCATGAGGTTATCTCCCTTCTTTGAATCAAGAATTACTACTTCTACAACTTTTCCTTCACTACCAGATGGCATATACAGAGAAGTATCTTTTACATTCTTTGACTTATCTCCAAAGATCGCCTGAATAAGCTTTTTCTTCTGGAGTAAGTTCTCCTTCTCCCTTTGGAGTAATCTTTCCAATCAAAAGATCTCCACCTTTTCACGATAGCTCAATTCTAATGATACCATCCTCATCAAGGTTTGTAAGTTTAGACATTGCAACACCTGGGATATCATTTCGTTGTCTCTTCAGGGCCAAGCTTAGTTTCCGCAACCTCAATTTCGTATTCACTGATAATCACTGAAGTAAGCTCATCATCCTTCACCAATCTTTGAGAAACAACGATCGCATCTTCATAGTTATATCCTTTCCATGGCATAAAACGCAACTCTAAGCGATTTTCCAAGAGCGATTTCTCCATTTACAGAACATGGTCCCTCAGCCAAAAGATCACCTTTTTGTACCTTCTGTCCTAAAGAAACACAAGGAACCTGATTCAAACAACTCTTTGAATTTGATCTTGCGAAAGTAATAAGTCTGTATTCTTTAATTCCTTCCTTATATTTTACCTTCACTAGTCCTCCATCAACATAGAACAACTTCTCCATCTCATTCAGCTTTAATCACTGCATGAGACATCTTCATAATATCACTTTCAAGTCCAGTTCCCACCAATGGAGCATCATTCTTCAACAATGGTAGAGCCTGTCTCTGCTGGTTTGTCGCTACAGAAGCACGCACCGCATCGTTATGATCTACAAATGGAATCAATGAAGTATTAGGAGAAAAAATCTGAGCCAAATTCACATCCATATGTGTTACATCATTGATATGGAAACTTCTCATCTCACCAAAATGCCTCGCAGCAACTCTAGTGTTCAAGATATTATTATGCTCATCCAATGAAGCAGTCGCATCTGCGATAATCACTCTTTCATCCATTTCTGGAGAGATATAATCAACTTCACCAGTCAAGAACGGCTTTACAGCAACAGGCTTCTTGATCTTTCCATAAAACTTTTCAATTTTCTTTGCAGTATCAGTATCAATAAGCTCATTTTCCTTAATAATAACCTTACTTGTAGGATTTCCCTTTGCATCAAGCTCAAAAATATCACGATGAGCGATTCTTCCAGTCAATGCTTCAACATTTTGGATCTACTTCACGAAGTACCTTCAAAGCCGGCGTTTCCAAAAATCCTTCATCATTAATTCTACTATAGAGTGACTGATAGATTACAAGTCCAATATTCTGTCCTTCTGGAGTTTCGATCGGACAAATTCTACCATAGTGAGATGGATGTACATCTCTCACCTCAAACTTAGCTGTCTCCTTTTTAAGCCCTCCAGGCCCAAGAGCAGTAATTCTTCTCTTATGTTCAATTTCTGAAAGTGGATTAATCTGATCCAAAAATTGAGAAAGCTGAGATGTTGCAAAGAATGATTTAATTGAGTTATCAATCATCTTAAAGTTCACTAAATCAGTAATCTTCAATGGATTTTCCATATTCAAAACTGAAAGTTTTCCTCTTACACTCTTTACAAATTTTCTCATCACAGGCTGAATATGAGAGTACAAAATTTCTCCCATAGTTCTCACTCTCTTATTTGAAAGATGATCAGCGTCATCCACATAATATCCTTTTTTTATGATTACAAAGATCCAAAAGATACTTTTACTAGCCTGAATCATATCTTCTCCATCAAAAGATATTTGCTTCATCTCCCTTAAGGGGCTTCTTTAAGATTCAATTTTGCATTGATCTTTCTTCTAGCAATACTTCCCATATAAATTCTCTCTGGAAGCAAAAATTGACCCTTAATATAATCCAAAAGCTGATTGAGCATCAATAAGTTCCCCTGGTCTAAGCTTAGCATAAATAAACTCAGCAGCAGATACCGCATCTACAGTAGGATCCTTCTTTAAAGTAATATCAATAAAAGTCTACATCTTCAGCATCAGCTTGTCCCATCAAATGCAGCTCTAATACTCTCATCAGTTTCCAACCCAAATACTCTCAAAAGCGAAGTAATAGGGAACTTTCTTGACTTATTGATTCTCGCTACAACATTTCCTGTTTTTTTCAACACTTACCTCAAGCCAAGGTCCATTTTTCAGGGGAATCAACTTAAATGAATACCAAAAATCCTTCTTTCCATAGAAAGATTCCATATGATCTAATAATCTGAGAAATGATCACTCTCTCAACTCCATTAATAATATATGAAGCAGATGGAGTCATCAAAGGTAAAATACCGATATTTGCTCTCTTATTAAAAAGAACTTTTTCAGCACTCTTTTTACCCCCTTCTTCCTCAACCTTTTTCAACGAGCTTTTACCTTTGCAGTAATAATCCCTCCATAAGTAAGCTCCTTCTTCTTACATACATCAACAGTTTCAATTGGCTCAGAAACTTTTTACGTCAGAGATCGTGATATACATTTTTTTCACCTGCAATATCCCAAATCTTTCTCAATATCAGTAAAGAGTTTATTAAGGTAGATATTGATAAAATCATCATACCCCTTTTTCTGAAGTTCCAAAAGATCAGGTAGCTCCCCATGAGTTTTTTGGCATTGTCAAAAAGATTCTACCATCTCTCTGATAATAGTCCTTAAACAGGTTTTTCTACCTTTGTATTTACAGCAGTTCTTAGCTGTTCTTTTACCTCAGTTTTTCACTTTTTTGACTACAACAGAAGAAGACTTGCTTGTCTTTAGCAGCCTTTCGTATCTGAGGTTTGTTTTTATTTACCATATTCGTACAAATCAATAGAAAATAAAACAAAATAGGCATACTTCCTACCCCATTAACCTCTTTTTCTAAATATAAACGCTTAAGAATTTCTTTACAAAGAACACATCCATTACAAAAAGATAAAAAAACCAGATTTTTTTATCTTTTTCTCTCAGAAACTCTCAAACATTTTTTACAAAAAGTTCAAAAGACAGAAATTACTTCTGTCTCTGAACTGTTAATTGATGTCTTCCTTTTGCTCTTCTCCTTGCGAGCACTCTTCTACCAGTCCATGATGCCATTCTCTCTCTAAATCCGTGAGTTCTTATTCTCTTTGTCCACTGGTATTTTCTGATTCTTCTTAATTTTACTAGCCATAAGAATGTGATATTAATGATATAAACTATCTGCTGATAAAGTTCAACAAACCTAGAGTTCTCGCTCTAATGATCTCCTGTCTAAGTTTCTTTTGAATCTTTACAGAGTTTCCAGTATAAAGCCTTGGCTTATATCACCAAACCTTGTAAGATAATACTTCAAGATAGGAATTGACTTCCAGTTGATATACTTAGCATTTCTCTCATCAGCAAAGAAGGTAATCTTTTGACCAAATCTCTTATCTTTAATATCCTCAATTGCCTTATCAAATTCTGATTGAAGTTTTTCAAAGTGGAAGAACTTCTGTTCAGCAGTCATCTTATAGATTTCATATCTTACTACTGCCTGATTATACAAAAGAGCAGCCTTAACATCCTTTACCTGCTCTGGAGCAAGTTCTAGAAGATATGAAACAAAAGTAAGCCTTAGTATTTTTTTATCCTTAAGTTTGAAAGAAAGAGTTTGAATTCAGATTTCATCTTTTTTCCTTTCACAGTGAATTTTGCTTCTAGATCAGCCAAGAAAGCCTTTCTATCTGCTTCTGAGGTGTTTGCATTGAGCATAAGCACCAATTCGTAATGTTGCATAAAAGTTGTGCAATAAACAAATAAAAAGATTTAGATACTTTTTAATGCGCCGATTAGATCCGAGTATATTTTTCTACAGAAAAATCAAGAGAATTTACAAGTTTTTAAGATGAAATATAGAAAATCACGTGTTTTTGATGAGAAATCAAAGTTCTCATAAGTAAAAATCATCTATTTTTTTCCAAAAATTAAAAATCTGACCACAGATAGCGATCAGATTTTTTTCATTCTATTTAATAGAAACTATACAGAGAATCTATAGAATTTAGTAATTTCAAATCCAGCAGGCAAAAATTTCCTTCACCTTCTTTCCTCCATCTCTAATATATTCCTGTTCAAAAGTACATTATCAGCAAATGCCTTATCTACTTTTCCTTTTACAATATTAGCGATCATATTTTCTGGCTTTCCAGCAGCCTTAAGTTCTTCTGTAAACTGAGCTTCAAGCTTAGCCTTTTTCATCAGCTGGAACTTCATCAAAACTAAGATAATCAGGATTGAGCGCAGCAATCTGAAGCGCCAACTCCTTTGCTACATTATCATCTCCGTTATGATATACAAGAGAAACTACCTTATCCCCTGGGTGAGAATATGCATATACTTTGCTTCCTGTTACATGAACCCCACCAAGCTTAAGATTTTCTCCAGTAGTAGCAATTCCCTCAGCAATAAGGTTATTGATTTTTTCTACAACATCAGCAGGAAGATCATCTTGACTCTCTACATCACCACTAACAGACTTCAAAACATCAAAAATTTTGTCAAAAGTCCTAAGAAACTATCATTCTTTGCAACAAAGTCTGTTTCACAGAGAAGTTTTACAACATAAGTTCTACTTCCATCATTGTGAGTCTTAATAAGACCTTCATTTGTCTCTCTGTCAGCCTTTTTACCTGCCTTTGCAATTCCTTTTTTTCTAAGGATTTCCTGAGCAAGCTCCAAATCACCATTTGCCTCTACAAGAGCATTTTTACAATCACCAAGTGGAGCAAAAGTAGCATCTCTCAATTGTTTTACTAAGCTAATATCAATTTGCATTATTATATAGTATAAAGATAAAAATATAGACATGATTTTTGCATTTAGCAATCAAAAACTACTTATACAGAAAAGAAGACTGAAATCAACAGTTTTTGATGGAGAAAAATCGACTAACAATTTTTTTCAAAAAAAGAAAAATCTGACTTAGTTCAGATTTCCTTTTTAGCAAAATGCACTAATAAACAATAACCGATATAGAATTATTGATTTCACTGAGATTGGTCTGGAACCTGTGGCTGAGGCATCTGCATAGGAGTATCAAGAGAAATATCTCAATATACTCTCTTTTGATATCAAAAAGAAAGAATCCATCCTCCAATATCCGCATAAAGAGTTTTTCCACTTATTTTCCTGAGTTAGATTAGCGAGATACTGCCCTCTTCGTGCCTGCATAACAAACACAACATAAAGGACCAAGTTCCCTAAAACAAAGAAAAAGGCAACCACCCCAAAATTGGGATCCAGAAGATCATCAACCAAACAAGCAGCAACAACATATTCAGCGAATATCGACCAAGCACCTGCCTAAAATGGAAGTATTCATAAACTGTCAAATCCTCCTTGGCCGAAAAAGAGAACCCCCACCAAAAAGGTAGGCAGTGATAACTCTCTTTCTTTCAGACGAACTAGGCAAATACATATTTTTCTTGCATAGGTTTTTCAAAGAGGAAATAACAAATTAAGACAACAAGTAATTAAGTACAAAATCAATACTAGTATAGCTATTAATATTTGTCACTACTAACTCATTTTTCAGGCCAATATCTAGAGAAGTTAGTACCAGCAATCACGATTGCTTCTAACTTTCCCTTAAGATTTTCTACCTCATCAATCAATGTAGAAAGCATAGTTCCATCTACAACGATCACAAGTTCTGGTCTTTTCTTAAGATTAGTAACTCCCTTTATATACTTTATTAGCTCTATCAAAATTTCTCTTGTATACAAGTTGTTCTTTTTAGTGAGGGCTGCATAAGCTTCACTCTCCATAAAAGCTCGCCATTTCATTGATAGAATCAATTCTCTTCTTGAAGGTATCAAAGTTTGTCAAAAACCCTCCAGAAACCTTATAGTTAAGATATGATACTCCTGTCTTCTTTGCCAAAGCCTCAAGTTCAGCAGCATACATTTTCTTTTCACATACAACCAAGATTTCCTTTCCAGCAGCTTTTGCCTTTTGAATAGTAGCTTTCGCATCCTCTAGTTGCTGAGCAACAGATTCAGGATTGATCACTACAACTCCATTAGTTACCTCAGACCAGTACTTGCTAGTCTTTGGATGAGCTTCATTTTTAAGTGTACCTATATGCGCTTGCGCCTCAACGATTTGATTAACAGATACTGTCATTCGTATAGGTAATAGGAAATATAAAACAGATCCTTGCAAATAGTAAGTCTAATGGTCAAAGCGTAATCACTCCGCCACAAACCTACTACCCCAAGAATAGAATGAAATCAAAAATCTGATTTCTGTTATTTTTACTAAAAACTATTTAAAGTTAATAGTTGCTCCAGCTTCAGTAAGCTTAGTCTTCAAAGCTTCAGCTTCATCAGCCTTAGCATTTTCCTTAATGATAACTGGCGCTTTTTCTACAAGTTCTTTAGCAGCCTTAAGGTCAAGACCAAGAGCCTCCTTTACAACCTTAATTACAGCGATCTTCTGTTGACCAGCATCAGCCAATTCAACATTCATAGCGTCTGAAGCTCCAGCATCAGCAGCAGCTCCACCAGTAGCAGCACCTCCTGCAACAACCATAGCAGCAGCAGTTACTCCAAATTCTTCTTCCAAAGCCTTTACAAGTCCGTTAAGTTCAACAGCATTCATTTCTTTTACAAGATCAATAATCTGTTGTTGATTTTTAGTTAACTCCATTGTTTACAAAACATAATAAATAAAATGAGTTTTTAGATGTAATTGAATAGGAGAAAGCCTATTCAGCTTTTTACGATTTGATCAACCACCGCAGCAAATGATTGTACTGGGTAATTGAAAAGGTATGCCAATTTTGACAAAAGTTCTTCCCTTGAAGGGATATTTGCAAGTTCTGTCACATAATCAGAATCATGCCACTTTTTGTCATACCAAGCTCCCAAGAACTTAATAGAAGCAGAAAGCTCCTTAGTTCCAGCAACCTGTTTTGCATACTTGTTAACAACCTTCATAGGAGCGTACTCATCATCATTTGCATAGAGGACAACTACAGACCCATCAAGATCACTTTCAGCTACGGCATCAAACCCAGCTTCCTTGAGAGCAAGTAAGAACAGCTTTTTTTCTGACAACGTTATATTTACCAGAAGCAGCAATAACCTCTTTTCTCATTTCAGTAGAGAGTGTTACAGGCAATCCAGATTGCTGAAGCACTACTACATTTTTTTGCAGAAGTAAGATCTTGCACATACTGTTTTACTAACTCAACTTTTTCTCTTTTGAGATTGTCATAGTAGAGTAAAAACCTTGATATAAAAAAATAACCCGTTGCCGGGGCTATCTCATTTTTTTAGTCATCTTGAGATTTTATAAAATCCCAAAATTTCCATCAAGATAAGAATAACCTAGGTAGGATTTATCTTTTTCTAAAAGAAAAGCACCTACTGTCTTCGGCAAAGATAACTCCATATATACTCAATCAAAACAAAAATCAAGTGATTTTTTCTCATGAACGCAATCAGTCAATATAGAAAAAAGCAACTACAAGAAAAAAATGAAAAAAATCTAAAGAAAATCAGACTTATACTAATTTTACACCGAACAAAAATATCTTAAAAAAATAAACTTGACATATACAAGGATTTATATATAAAAATACAAACAAACAAAAACAATTTTTAGCAATGAAAGTATTACAAAACAAAATCTTCGGAGTCAGGAATGTTCTTACAGTAATGCAAGCACTAAGAGCATTTCAAAAAAAACGATTTAATGTCGCAATGTTTATAGATGCAGATAATGTGACTCCTAGCCTTGTACGATTTGCTATCGAAAAAGAGTAAGTCAAGAGTATGGGAAAATCAGCATTAAAAACATTTATAGCAACTGGTCTAACAAAAGCCTTGTTGAGATATTTGGAATCCATCTATCAAGCAGTATCGTCTCTAGAAGAGTTGATAATTATTCACAAAAGTAAAGGGAAAGAATTCAACTGATATCTGTGTAGACAATCGGTTGCAATGGATATTCTTCATCAAAAAGAATATTGATATCTTCGTCCTAATCTCTAGTGATAGCGACTTTATCAATCTTGTTCATCGCTTGAAAGATGAGAGGAAGCTTGTGATTGGCTATGGGCATGATCCTAATATCAATACTCAGAAAGCTTATGATGAGTATTATATTGTAGATCGAACAAAAACCCCAAACTATTATGAGTCCCCCAAGGAAACCATTCACAGAATAACTCTAGAAGAAACTCCAAAACAAGTGCTACAATCCGAACAAAAAGACCAAAGCACTTCCAATCGAGCATCAAAGCGAAGAGAAAAAGAAGAAAAAAAGCTGAGTCCCTCTACCTCAAAAAAACAATCCTCTGAAAAATCAACAAAACCAACAGAGAAAAAATCTGAGGAAGGTTTGGGATTAAACGAGACTGATGAGAGAAAAATTTATCCCTGATCTTGTGGCTGCATACAATTGTGTATCAGCGAACTCTAATCTCGTTTCGATGAAATCTCTCTATGAACAATACAAAAATGGACAAGGTGATAACTTTCTTTTACTATAGTAAATTTGTAGAAGAAGTTAAGAATACTGGATATTTCAGGTTATTCCTGATCCTACCACTGAGAGATACATCTGAAATTAAAAAGTCCGTCAGTCTGCTGACGGATTTTTCCTATTTTTATTATAATAAATCACGACATAAAACTAAAGATCTTTTCCTCCAATTATCCAAAATTTCCTTAATTCATTTAGGATTACTAGAACTTGTGAGATTGCTTAGGAACAGTAAATTGCTTAGGAACAGTAAATTGCTTAGGAACAGTAAATTGCTTAGGAACAGTAAATTGCTTAGGAACAGTAAATTGCTTAGGAACAGTAAATTGCTTAGGAACAGTAGATTTCTTAGAAAGAAGGAATCTATAACACAATAATTCATCCATTTTATGAGATCGTCTCTATATTCCTCAGATATCTTTCTATATTCCTCAGATATCTTTCTATATTTCTCAGACATCTTTCTATATTCAGAAGCTCTTTTCTATTAAGCTTCTCACCTTTAGATTTTCAATTAAGGGAGAACAGTAATATTTCTTGATTTAATTTTCTCAATGCACTCTGAATAAGTATTATATGTTTTTAGGAAGACTCTTGGCATCTTCAGAAGAATCCGATAAGTAACACTCATCTACCCTATCTCGTAAAAGCAATCCCATATTTAGTACAAATCTCTTTTCTGCAACTTATAAACACTTCCCCAGTCTTCAGACCCTATAGCTTGATTAAGCTGATTAAATATCTCAGAATTCCCTTTTCAAAAACACCCTCCATAACCTTCCAGAAACGATTACTCAAATCACAATAGTATATCGGTTTATCTGAATCCCTTCTAGTCTCATTTACTTTTAAGGTTACCTGTCCGGGAAGGTTCACAAAAATTAAATACTAACATTCTCCCGTCCTCCATCTGGAAGTAACGGCTTTAATCATTTAGTTAGCTTCATTCTAAAAGTAATTAAAAGATAAATAACTCGTATATACTCTTCTCAAAATAATAATCAATATAAAAACTACCCAATAAAAACCGCTTTCTTTGCACAAAACGAATTATTCGATTTTCCTTCGATCAGCAATCTTCTCTCCCTTTTTATCCAGATATGAAAGCTCCTCTACTACAAATCCAGAGGTCAACAAAAAGCTCCTTAAGCTCAGCCAAGGCAAAAAGATGATAAAAATCTGAATTCAGTCTTCTCTCCCTGCTTCCAAGGGAACATAAATATCTTTCCAATCCTTCTTCCCTATTGAAAAAATTCGCATTAAGACTGAACGAGTAACTTGCTTTCGATAAGTCTTCATAAAACCAACTTGAAAGCGACCAATTAGTCATCAACAGGATTCCATCGTACTTGAGGGATTTATAACAGTTTTTGAGCAAGTTTCTCCTCTCCTCCACACTCGGCAAATGCTGAAAACTCGCACACGCAACAATCACATCGTACTCCTCCTGCCCTGCATTCTGCATAAAAACGCTCATATCTTCACAGCTAAACAGAGCCTCTGGATGATCCTTGCCCGCATAGGCAAAGCAAAGCCTTCTGATAAATCCACTCCATGATACTCAAAATCTCAGCTCCAATACTCCTTAAAATAAGAAAGAAATCTCCCTCCTCAACATCCAAGTTCAAGAATCCTCGGCTTTTTCAAGGTTTAAACTTTTGATATAGTCCAAAAAAATACTGACCATCAGTCCAATGTTTTTGCCTGGTCTGATAATATTTTTTTCGCATTTTCAGTATAAAAGTGAGCAAGATCAGATTTTTATCTTTTTGCATAGTGGAAGTGTTGAGAATAAAGATTTTTCCCTTTTGATAGTGTTTTTCATACTTTTTTTCAAGGAGAAAGCCTCTCCTATCTGGAGAAATTTTTTTGCTTCCCCCTCTCAATTTAGCTTCGCTAGCCAACTTGCAAACTTTTACAGTACAAGGAATACTAAGGAAGCCTTAATATTAGGGAGAAAAAAACCTCTAGGCTTTCCTAGAGATTTTTTTCTTATTCTTTTTACATCTTTTTATATCAAAGATTTCTAGAGTCTCAAAGATATCTTTTATCAAAGTCTCAGTATCATACTCATATTGTATAAGCAAAATGGTGACCCATCACTATTTTTTCTCCTAAAAAGTAATAATTCTTACTCTTGCCTAAAAATTGACTTATAAATTTTTGAACTACTATCATCATAAAGTCAATTTTCTTTGAGTTCCATTACTGTCTGTTTATAAAGTTTATGTGATTGAATGCTAATAGTATTTATTGTGATAGAATTTAAATCCATTCCTCTTGGAATGCTAGCATTCAAAGCTTCCCCCTCTTCGATCATAGGGAAGAGTAAAAAAACAATATCAGCTTCCTTTAATTCGTTATCATCAGGGTACTGGTATACTTGTACACCAATCTGCCCTCCTTTCCCATCCTTTTCCGAGCTTTACCTGAAAAACCATAGACCTCATTTCTATAGATGAGTGAATCTCCTGTCTGTGTCACAATCGCTCCGCTATTCGCTTCCGTAATCACAACAATCGGGGTATTATCTCCTGTCTGTGCCTGCACTTCTGCAAGGGTAAGCTTCGCTTCTTTTCAGCTTAAATCTTCTGCTGGAGATAACCCTGTTTCGTTTCCTGTTTGTGAAAGACATCTCCACTCAATACTGTCTCCTCCGCGGTAAAATTCCACAGCCACTCAAAAAGTACTACTCCAACGACCAGAGACCAAAAGTCAGATTTTCCTCATCTTCTTCTACCTAAGAATAAAAAGTGGACTTAAAGGTAAAGATTATAGAACAAAAGTCAAGTTAACGAAAAAGCCTCTAGGGTTTCCTAGAGGTTTTTATATGTAGAGTTAGAGTGGAATCTCACAAGTCTTTACTTTATAGCTTCCAATAACAGTTTTCCCATCATCCTTTTTCTCATAATGTGAGAGAAGATCAGGGATTTGATTTATAAGGGTTCTACAAGACTTCCTTGAGTTAATCTCCTCAAAACTATTTTTTTCTGGAGTGATTTGAGAGACTCTTCGATCTCACTCTTGTCTAATGTATCACTGAGAATTCTCTAAGATACTACCTTCTCCTTTGCTATAAAGCTTATCATTGATTACGAGATAAGTCTCAAAACCTGAATCTCACTGAGGTCTTGTACCAAAAAAATAAAGTAGTTCTCTCAAGCTTCTCAGTATTCAGCGAGGTTCTTGAGTGATTTACAAAGCTTTGTTTGTCCGGCAATAGAATTCCTCTCGAGGTTCCCAGCGTTGTTGACAAAAGAATCCCCGCTCTTTCAATCAACTTCTTCTCAGGCAGTCAATGTCTCTTCATAAAACTCAGCAAGTACTTTATATTCTCCTATCGGCTCCCAAAGTGATATTCCATCCTCTTTTTGATTGACAAACTGGTGATTTAACTTGGTCGTCATCATCTCAGTCAAAAATCCCTTCATTAAAAATAGAGATCATTCCACACATGCCCCTCAAGCCCATCAGTTGATGAAAAAGTAAATATCCCCTTGTTCATACTTACAGTTCACGGCTACCTTATCAATATCAATCGGCTCTCATTCTGCAAACGGTCTCACTTGAATAGGCGTACACTTCGGGAATTGAGACATAAGAATTTTCCCAGTCAAAACTTCCTCCTCTTGAACAACCCCTCCACTCATCACTTCCCCACTCAACATCTTCTCCTCTTGCGACAGCACTCCACAGCCACTCAAAAACTCCTACTCCAGCGACCAAAGACCAAAGTCAGACTTTTTTCATCTTCCTCTACTTAAAAATAAAAGTGAATTTGAAGATAAAGATCCTACAACAAAAGTCAAGCTAATGCCCCTAGGTTATTCCTAGAGGTCTTTTTATTTTTGACAGAATTATACTTAGATATTGAATACAACAAAAAGCCTTATATAAGATTCTATCAGGTCGATTTCCACAATCCTTTCTCCTCAAAAGATTCAGTTCTCTGATATGAAGTACAGACAAGATTCGGCAATCGCTTAGCCACCATTTCATGTCAGACGTTAGTAACGATACTTTGAAAAATATTTTTCATTGAATCACAAAACCTCAGACAGAAATCATTCTCTTCATCATATATCAGATATTGCCCCTGAGTAGGCGGCTTGATATTGCTGACTATTAAGAATTTTTGCCCCTAAAATCTCTATGAATCCTGATCTTCATAATGGACTATTATCTCCCTGTATTTCCCCGCTTCTTCTTTTCCCATAGAGCAAAAAGGTTGATTGATTATTATTTCCATTTCTATCTCAGTTTACAAAAAGTTTACTCCCCTAGTCTCTTTCCCAAGCTTTACCTGAAAACCATAGACCTCATTTCTATAGATGAGAGAATCTCCCGTCTGTGTCACAATCGCTCCACTATTCGCTTCCGTAATCACAACAATCGGAGTATCAGCTTCTGTCTGTGCCTGCACTTCTGTAAGGGTAAGCTTCGCCTCCTTTCAACTCAAAGCTTCTGCTGGCGAGAGTTCTGTTTCGTTTCCTGTTTGTGAAATATCTCCACTCAATACCTTCTCCTCTTACGGCAAGACTCCACAGCCGCTCAAAAAAACTACACCAGCGACCAATGACCAAAGTCAGATTTTTTTCATCCGAAGAATATTAAAAAAATAAAAGAAGCTCCTTAGAATACTATCCTAAGGAGCTTCAAAGTCAAGGCATTTCTCTTGTCTTAATTCTTTTTCTTGCAAATATTTCTCTGCCTCAAGTGCGGCCATACATCCAGTCCCAGCAGAAGTGATCGCCTGCCTATACTTCTTATCCTGTACATCTCCAGCAGCGAAGACTCCAGCGACACTCGTCTGAGGTGCTACCAGGCTGCGTCTGAATATACCCAGCTTCATCCAATTCAAGCTGACCATCAAGAAAAATCAGTATTTGGCTTGTGACCAATCGCATAAAAATAATCCTGAACATTCAATCAGCTTTTTCTTGAGTTTGATTATTAACTACTCGAACTCCTTCCCAAGAGCTGACTTCCTACCGCCTCAACTGCTTCAGTATTCCAGAGGAAAGTGATTTTTGGGTTATTGATTGCCCTTTCCTGCATCACTTTAGACGCCCCTCAGCTGTTCTCTTCTCACAAGCACAACCACTTCACTTGCAAAATGCGTGAGATGAATCGCCTCTTCCATCGCTGCATCTCCTCCTCCAACTACTAAAATCCTCTTATTTCTAAAGATTGGAAGCCCTCCATCACAAATCGCATCAAGCAGAGATCCCCTTCTGCCAAAAACAGCTCCTCTCCTGCGATATGCATTCTCTTTGCTGTAGCTCCAGTCGCGATAATCAAGCTATCAGCTGTAAATACATCAGATCAAACTCTGACTTCAAATGGTCTTTTGCTCAAATCAACACTTTCAACAGTCTTGGTCTGAATTTCTGCTCCAGAGTTAAGTGATTGCTTTCTCATCTGGCTCATCAATTGACTACCATCAATTCCCTCTGGAAACCCTGGGAAATTCTCTACAACAGTTGTAGTCGTAAGCTGACCTCCGGCAGCGATCCCACCAGCCATAAATCCCTCAAACATGAACGGCTCAAGTAATGCCTTCCCTGTATAAATTGCTGCAGTATGTCCTGCTGGACCTGATCCAATAATAATAACTTTTCTATGATTCATATCTTAAATTACAAAAAACTAAAAAGCTGACCTTTTTTATAGGAATCAGCTTTTTCTTTGCAAGGAGTTTTTTTAGAAAACCCTCTACTCTAACCCAATCTCAGCACTACCAGAGTTCACCTCGACTTCTGCAGCCTCATCCGCCGACAAAACTCAGATTTCTCATCTTTTGCTTTCCTCACCAAAAATCTCTCCCGACTTACACACTCCATTAAAGAAATCTGCCTCTACACACTCACTTCCATCAGCAAAGATACAATACCCATGAAGCTTTCAGCTCTCCTCTCTCATCTCTAGATTCCCCTCATGATCCAAACAATACAAAAGAAATCTGATCCTGAAGCGTTGGTTGCACCTCAGGTGCTGATTGCATTCCACATCCAGCTAAAAAGCAGCATTGAAAGAGCTATACTAGCAAATCCTAATCTTTTTCATATCTAATAGTAGTAATAAAGTAAAATTATTTTATACGATTCTGATAAATAGAAGAGATTTTTTCAAACTAAAAGGTAAGTAGCATATGTATTATCTCCTGTGTTTCTTTTTGATATCTCGGAAGTTGTTTCAAAGTAATTGACTGCTGAGTATCATATATCGACTGCAAAAAGTAAAGATATTCCTTATCTATAAAGCATCATCAAAGAAAAGTTGAGAGCGAATATTTTTGATTTCTCATCCCAAAAATCCTGACTCAATACACGAATCGTCGAATAATCAAACCCAGAAAAAGGAACACCAGCTGGTCAGAATATCAATAGATCGCATTTTTTTATCTTTGTAATAACAAGAAAATTCTGACTGACGCGACTCATCATAAAACAGTTCTTGAAAAGTTGACCGATCTATTTGCTCAGGGTTTACGCTATGACTATCAGAAAAATCCCTCATTGCTTGAGCATTCTGCTGTAAATAGACCGCTCCAGAGAGATAGGGTGCGACTATCTTATCTCATGAAGCGACTAAAGCACAGTGAGCACTACCAGTATAAACAAAAGACTGAGAATGGGATGCAAGGAATTCGAAAGAACTAAAAAAATAAATCCCACTGACAAAGACTACAAGAACTAAAGAATAGTAAAAATAGGAGAAGTGCATATTAGATAAATCAAAATAAATGAAGAAAAGGAGAAAATAATCTCTCCTTAGAAATCAAACCTACCTCTTCCTCCTAGAAAATCCTCTCTTCCCTGACCAGAAGACGAACCACGATCCATCTTCGCCTTTGAAACGAGCGATTTTCCCTTTCACCTTGCGAGATTTGAAAAGCATGAAGGATATGTTCAGCCTCTAGATACGGCACAGTCACAAAAGAGAAATCCTCCATCACTCTCACATCATCAATCATCCTTGCCTTTACCCCAGTTTCAGTTACCAACATATCTACTAAGCTACGAGGGCTATAACCAGCTTTCTTTCATAAAAGCAATAAAAAGTCTGGATTTTCAGGTCGCATCAATCTTTACTTCACTGATTTCCTTATACATCTGCGGATTAAAACTATCATCATAGTTGAGTCTCAAGAGTGCAGCAATCACTTCTTCTGGAGTGTGAGTTTTTGTAAGTTCTTTAACAATAGGGAGATAGTCCATATTTTTTTGTCCATCAAGCACTGCATCAACATCTCTGAAAGCTGTTCTTTCTTTTTTTGCAATAATCTCCTCTGCTGAAGGGATTACTCACTTTTTGAATATCAGTCTTAGTAATCTTTTGGAGAAATGAGTTTTCTATATTCCTGTGGAGTCACAAAAACTGATCGCAATTCAGGTTTTTCAAGCTCTTCCTGTTCTCCCAACTCTATGCACATACCTTTCAATCTCCTGAGGCAGAGCATAATTGATCACATGGGTAATATCGTTCACATCAATTCCTCTAGCAGCCACATCAGTCGCAACAAGGATTTTTGCAGTCTTATTTTTAAACTGATCTAGGATCGTTTCTCTCTGCTTTTGCAAAATATCTCCATGCAAACCATGAGCTTGATACCCTCTCTCCATCAATTTCCCAGTTACAAAGTCAACATCTAACTTTGTCTTACAAAAAACAATCCCATAAAAATCTGGTTCTACATCAATGATTCTACAGAGTGCATTCAGCTTATCCTCCTCTTGCACCTCAAAATAAATCTGAGAAGTCTGAGTTGTCGTCATCTGATCATTTTTCACAGAAACGAGTTGATAGTTCCCCATATTTTTTTAGCAACTGAGAGAATTTCTTTAGGGCATTGTCGCAGAAAACAAGAGCACCCTTTTATCAGGATTTGCTTTTTTAAAAATTGTCTCAATATCCTCAATAAATCCCATATTCAGCATCTCATCTGCTTCATCCAGAATGAAATATTCCAAACTATCAAGCTTCAAACTTCCACGATCCAAATGATCAATCACCCTACCTGGCGTTCCAACAATAATATCTACTCCCTTTTTCAAAGCTGAAATCTGAATAGTATAAGACTGTCCTCCATAAATTGAAAAGACTCTGAGCTCTTTTCCTGTTTGAAAAGGATTCAATTTCCTCTGCTACTTGGTTTTGCAAGCTCTCTAGTCGGCGCAAGGATCAAGGCCTGAGGGACGATGAGTCCCCTGAAGCTTTTCGATCAATGGTAGTCAAAAAGGCTGCAGTTTTCCCTGTTCCTGTAGCAGCCTGACCGATAATATTCTCCTCCCCAGCCAAGAGCAATGGAATCACCTTTTTCCTGAATAGGAGAAGGCGTTTTATAACCCTTTTTCAAGTGCTACTAAAGTCTTCTCAGTAAGTCCGAGTTGCTTAAATGTTGTCATAATCTACGATTTTTGAAAATCTAAAAACAGTAACCCAAAGCCAAATCTGGCCAAGAAATCACCGTTTTTGTTAAGATTCAGAGATTTTTTTCTACCACAGCCTTGAAGTTATAAATAACTATAGTAAAATCCTGATCAATTACTAGGGATTCTTCAAAAATCAGTTTCTTTTACTATAAAAAATACCTTGTTAATCATCACAAAAAGATATAGATACCGAAATGTTTTTATATTTTTTTATAGCAATAATGTACAAAAAGCATTCCTTGCTCTTTCTATAGGAATCCTCTTTTTAGCAGCAGTATCCTCGCCTCACTCACAACAGCCAAAAACTGTGCTAAATGGAATCTCAACAACAGCTCTGGTTCTAGAAGTGAAAAACCAATGTTAACTATACAAGTCAAAGCACTAAAAAAATTCATTAAAACTAGAATATCAATGCTGAGACTGAAATACAAGAACTTCTTGGACAAAACCATCAAGTACTTATCACGAAGAAGGATCAGAGCTCCGAGCGTTTTTGCAATCCAAATGATCCTGAAGACATCGCAATCATCGATGGAACAGTATATGGATTCGCCGCCTTTCTCATCTTTAGTATTCTAATCGTGATTTGAGGAATCTTCCTACTTAAAAAAAGCGATTAAAATCAGTGCTAAAAAGAAAAAAAATTAAAAAGAAATCTGAACTCCGATTTTGCTTTGAGATCGACTCTCTAAAAAGCAACATGAGTTGTAATGAACAATAAAAGAGAATATCTTATCAAAGTGAACTACAAAAGGCGAAATTCTAACAAGCGATGAACCGATCTATTATCAGCCTAATAACTGAAAAAAATCACAGTCTATATCAATACTATCGATCCAAGCGAATACTGGATCGATACTAAAAAGCATTATTGAAGAAGAATAAATCCTCCATTTTTTTGCTAAGATCTAAAAAAATGATTATACTTAACATCAGATTTTTATTTCTATAAGTAAAAAAACGATGTATACAAAAGCTTTTATTCCCCTTTTAGTAGGTTTAATATTTGCGGGAGTTGGGATCTATATTTGCTGGACACCAACGGAGCTCATGCTAAATGGACTTAGCTCAACAGCAAGAGTTATAGAAATCGAGGAAAGCATTGACTCAAAAGGAAATACCATGTATACACCTAAATTCCAATATCAATGCGGTAGTGAAGAATTACATGAACAACGGTCTAATATTAAGTCAAACACCTCTTATAGTATTGATGAAATAGTAAATATCAAATGTGATGCTCAAAATCCAGAGAAAATGACAGTAATGGAGACATCTACATTTGTATTGTTTTCTCTTACCTGTAATTGGAATAGCTATAAGCATTTTTGGAATTATCTTGCTAAAAAAAGCCATTAAAATCAGTGCTAAAAAGAAAAAGATTAAAAAGAAATTTGAATTCAATTAACTCTGAATATAACAGGGATTCACGAAAGTGGAGTAATCATCAATGGAATGAAGGAATATCTCATTGATGTAGAACACAAAGGAGAAATACTAACAAGTGATGAGGGAATCTTTTTCCCCAATAAACAGCTGAAAAAAATCACAGTCTATATGAACCCAACAGATCCGAGCGAGTATTGGATTGATACTAAAAAGCATTATTGAAGAATAATAACAGAAAAAAACCTGACTTTTGATCAGGTTTTTTTAATGTATTCTAAAAAAATTTTACTTTACTTTTTCTATCAACTTTCATCTCAATTCCTCAAAAGCCTTTTTCCCTCCTTAACTGAGATAAACACACAGTTAAAGTCCGAATACTTTCTCCCTAAGCTGTGCAATTTTCTCCTCATCAGCTTTATCTATCTTATTGAAGACAAGAATCTTATCCTGATGCGCTCAAATATCGCTCAAAACCTTATGAACAACCTCTATTCTCTCATCAACAAAAGGATCACTCGCATCAATAACGTGAAGCAAAAAAATCTGACTCAATACTATCTTCCAGAGTTGAAGAGAAAGACTTTTACCAACTTTTGGAGGCAAATCTCTGATAAATCCAATCGTATCGTTAAGCAAAACCTCCTTACCCAAGTCAGGTTTCTGGATTTGTAATCAGATAACACTTTCCAACATTCGTCCCAAGCGTTGCAAAAAGCTTATTCTCAGCCAAAAACGCCCTTATTAGTCAAAGCATTGAGCAATGAGGACTTCCCAGCGTTAGTATATCAAAACGATCCCAATCGTTGGCATTCACTTCTTTTTACGAGCATCACGATGGAGTTTTTCTCATTTGTTCGTATTCAACAAGCTTCTTCTCTATTTTTCAAAACCTTCTCCTTCAAATGCCTCTTCATTCTTTCTGTATTGGTTTCTCAGATTCCTCTCGTTGCTCAGCTTCCACTTCCAGAAGAACCTCCTTGCCTACTGAGCTCCATACCCATTCCATAGATTCTAGGTCCCATATGCTTAATCGCAGCAAGCTCAATCTGAAGTCTAGCTTCACCTCACTCTGCATGTTTCTCAAAAAAATCTTCAAAATCAGATCAATCCTATCTCGAGCAACCATCTTTTTCTTTGAGATTTTTGTTCCTCACTGACCAAACGTAGCTTTTTCGTTGATCGCATAAATCTGAGCAGGCTTCAAAGCATTTCCGATTACAAAGCAGATTTGCCTCCAAGCGAAAGCATATCTTCTACAATTTCCTCAAGCTTCCCTTTTTCAAACATAGGTTCTCAAATCTGGCTGATCTTTTTTTCTGATACTTTTTGCAAGACTACAACTCCTCCATAAGTATTCACTAAATTTTCAAGTTCCCTCATTCTATCTTCTAGAACTTCCCTTGAAGTCTGTTTGTCGACAAGATCTACTAAAAAGACACGAAGAATTGGCTGTTGTTCTATTTGCATTTCATCTTCTTATTCAAATAAAAAAACTCCCATTTCCACTGATAAATATAAACAATCTCTATCCAAATGCAAATACAAATCTGATCTTAACTAGAGATCCCAGATACTTGCTGAGAATAGCAAGGCCAAAAAGTATCAAAAATCTCAATAAAATCTTGTGAAAAAAAGAAAAAGTCCTATACTTGAGTTAATACCCTTTACCACTATCAAAACAAAACCTATGAAACGACTTGCAAAACTATTCCTTTGGATCATCAAACTTCGCTATACCGTGCAGATCACCTGACTTCCAAAGAAAGCAAAAAATCAGACTTTTCTTATATTACCAAATCATATCTCTTTCCTAGAGCCTATGCTCGTTTGGAGTATTTTTCCGCCCTTATGCCAAGATTAGACCGGTAGTTACGAGTATATTTACTCAAAATCGTATTTTGGCTCCTATCTTCCGCATCATCGGTGCAATTAGCGTTGAGGAAAATCCATCTAATCAAAAAAAAGATTTCTCTGAAAGCATTAACTCAAGCCTCTCAGAACTCAAAAACGCACTCAAAAAAAATCTGACTCAGTTCTTCTATTTCCCATCAGGGCAGCTTGCAGGACAAGGACTAGAATATCTCTGAGGAAAAAGTCAGCCCTTCTCGCAGTAAATGCAGCTCCTGAAAATACAAAAATTCTTATAGTTCGCATCCAAGGACTATGGTGATCTATGCGATCCAAAGGCTCGAACAGGAGAAAGTCCAAATCTCTTCTGAAGTTTTTGCTAAAAGCAATACGATATCTCCTTACAAACCTCATATTCTTCCTCCCAAAGAGAAAGATCACAATTGAGATCGTAGAACAGACTGACGTTCTCAAGAAGCAAGCAACTACTTCCCTTGAAGCATTCAATCGTAATTTAGAAAATTTTTATAACAAAAAAGGAGAAGAAAAAGTCAGTTTTCTCCCTCATTACTTTTTACTATAACGATGTAAAAAAATAGAGTATTACCTGATGTTATCCAAGACTCAATCAAAAAGCCTAAAAACAACAAAAACCTACAATACACAAAAATTTTTAATCCTGAAATCATCGAAACGATCTTTTCAGAACTCAAAACACTCAAACAAATCCCTACAGAAACTACACTTTCTCTTGAACAAAACCTTATTCTTGATCTATACTTAGATTCATTGGATATGGCAGAAATCAAAAACATCATCCTTGCAAAAATACCCATCAGCTTCAAATACTCCAGTACTTGAGCTCAAAACAGTAGCTGATTTGGTCGCAATGGCAATGGGTCTTACCCAAAGTGAAGCTTCTGATTTCAAACCTTGTGATTGGAAAAATCAGCTCAAAAAAACAAGAGCGATTATTAGATGAAAAGCTGAATATTCTTGAACATTTCAAGCTTCAGCGAAAAACAGATAAACAAGCTACTCAAATCTACGACCAACTTTTTGGACTCCAAACAAGAAGTGATATAGTATTAAAATCGCTTCTCATCAGTGATTATCTGAAAAACTATCCCATGAAAACATATCTGAATTATGCTCCCCTCTCTTGGAAGCACAAGTATTCTCCTACTTTCAACCTACCTTGCAGAGAAAATTCCAGTAATGATGAACCGAACTCATCCACAAGGCGCTTTTTGATCATTGTGTACAGTTTTCAAAAAAACACAAAAAAATCCTGACTCCCAAAAAGTTTTTTTGACAAGATTAATATCGAACGATTAAAGGACTATGACTTTATTTTTCCTTGAAGATCTCCTCAAAAATATCTCCATCTTCCGCAAAAATTAAAGCTCTCATCAAAAAGTAAGTTTTTCCTCTCCCAAAAATTAGATCCAACAGCAGTTGTCCTCTATACTTCAGGAAGCGAAAACCTCCCAAAAGCGGTTGAACTTACTCACAAAAACCTTATTACCAATCTTCAGGGAGCTTTAGATATCATGCATATCAAACATGATGAAAGACTCTTCTGCTACCTTCCACCATTCCATAGTTTTGGATTTACAGTCAATACCGTGCTTCCACTCGTTGCTGGACTCAGATCTATAAATACGCCAGATCCTAACGACTCTCTCACTGTTGCCAAGTTGATCAATCATACAAAACCAACACTCTTAGCCACAACTCCGACCTTTTTGAGAAACCTATTACATATTGCCTCACCAGATCAGCTAACTTCATTAAGATATGTGATCACTGGAGGAGAAAAAGTGTAGTGAAGCTGTTTTTGAAAAGTTCAAAAATCTGTTCCTCACTGAGTGATTCTCGAAGGATACTGAATCACTGAATGTAGTCCGATCATCGCTATCAATCCAATTGAAAAACAAAAAGCTCAATCTGTGGGAATTAGCATTTGAACTGGTAAAATCAAAATTGTAAATATTGATACAAACCAAGAGATGGCTTCTAATCAAGAATGAATGATTCTCTTCTCAGCGCCAAGTGTATTCAATGGTTATCTAGATAGTAGTATTGAAAGCCCATTTCTAGAGATCGACTGAGAAAGATGGTATAAAACCTGAGATCTAGGATATCTTGATAAAAATGGCTATCTTTATATCACAGGAAGAAAAAAAGATTTTCTAAAAACTCTGATGAGAGATGATTTCCTTACCATTTTATTGAAAGTTTATTACTTGAAAAGTATGGTAGTGAGACATGAGCAAATCTCGCTGTTGAATGAAAGAAACTGAAGACAATGTTGAAATTACCCTTTTCTGCGTTGATTTCACCCCATCGCTCAAAGAAGTCAATCTCTACCTCAAATCTAAATGAGTCAATAATCTTATCAAAATTGACCATATAAAAACCAATTTGAGAACTCCCTCTCCTCGGAAGCAGGAAAATAGACTACAAAATTCTGAAATCAATGTGTTAAACCTTTATTTTGTTTTATAATTATGCATTTTTCTCGTTTGTTGTGGCACTTCTTGAGAGCTCAAAAACTGTTAAAACTCAAATCAAAGGACTAAATCTCAAATCAAACCTAAAAATCTCCTATCTCTGCACAGGAATAGGAAACTATGAAACCATCTACACTCTCACAAAATTCTTGACCGAACACGCTGAATCAGATTTTTTTCCTAGTAAATATCGGAATCTGCTGACATACTTGCCTACAAACACCACCAAAAGCAATCCAAATCTGAAGAATCAAAAATCTGACTACTCAAAAGGAACTCCTACCTCCACTCCCTATACTGTTTGAGCAAATCGCTAGCATCCGATCTTCTGAAACCGTTATGACCGAGCAAATCATAGAAGAAAACTCTTTTTGTAGACATGGAAAGCCGAGGAATCGAGCTCGTATGTGATAAATTCAGGATTCCTCGTCTATTTCTTAAGGTCCCTTTCGATAAAATCTGAATCGAAACGCAAAATTTTGATAAAGAAAAAGCTCTTGAGATGCTCGCAAATCATATTGATTACGAAAAGCTTATCAAAAGCCTGACCCCTCAAGAGCTTATATACTAATTCAATTTTTTCAGAAGATTATCAAACGATTAAAAAAATCTGATTATTTTGTAGAAAAGTTCAACTTTCCTCACTTTTCATCTACGATAACTTTAGACTGTGCTGGGATTTTTCACTCAATAATCTCAAACGCTAACTCATCTAAAAGATAGGTCTGCAAAGCTCTCTTGAGCGGTCTTGCCCCAAACTGAGGATCTCGTCCTTTTTGTGCAAGGAAGCTTTTTCGCCTTTTCAGTAAGCTCAACTTCAAGTTCTTTTTCCCTCAAAGATCTGCTTGAGATAGCCATTGAGCTGCACATCGACAATATCACGAATCTCACTCTCTCAAAGCGAATTGAAAAGCACGATATCATCAAGTCTATTCAAAAAAATTCAGGACGAAAAATGCTGCTGAAGCAATGGCATCATCTTAGATAAAAGATCAGAAAAAAATCTGATTTTTTTATTTTTTTCTCCTTGCTCTAGCAAGAGTTCAGAACCAATATTTGAGGTCAAGATAATAATAGTATTCTTGAAATCTACAGTCTTTTCCAGTGCTATCTGTCAATCTTCCATCATCTAATACCTGTAAAAGCAGATGAAAGACCTCAGGATGCGCTTTTTCCACTTCATCAAAAAGCACGACAGCATACGGCTTTCTCCTAACAGCCTCTGTCAATTGTCCTCTCTCCTCATAACCAATATATCCTGGAGGAGAACCTATCAATCTGGATACAGAATGCTTCTCCATATACTCTGACATATCAATTCTAATCAAAGCATTCTCATCATCAAACAAGGTATTTTGCAAGCGCTTTTTGCAAGCTGCGTCTTTCCTACTCCAGTAGGTCAAAAGGAAAAGGAAGGATCCAATTGGTCTATTCGGATCTTTGAGTCCAGCCCTTGCACGGCGAATAGCATTCGCTACGAGATGAACAGCCTTTTCTTGTCCAACAACAGACTTTTTCAAAATTCCCTCAAGATCTGCTAATTTTTGCATCTCAGTAGAAACGAGCTTAGCAACAGGGATTCCTGTCCACTTAGCAATAACTTGAGCAACATCTTCACTATCTACAATATCCTGAGAGGCATTTTGCTGTGCTTTGGTTTCTAGCTCCTCAAGCTGCTTTTGAGCCTGAGGTAATTCTCCATAGCGGATCTGAGCAACTCTATTGTAATCTGTTTGCTTTTTCAGCAACTTCTGCCTGATGCTCAAGATTCTTGATAGTCTCCTTCAAAGTCTTAAGCTGCTGAGTTTGCGCCTTCTGCCTCTCCCATTCAGCTTTTTTTGATCGTATATTTTTTTCCTTGAGCTCCACAAGCTCTTTTTTTCTATCTGTGCAAGACGGTCTTGCTTTGGTATTTTTGCCATTTGTTTTCTGTGATAATAATATAAAAAAATATAGCACCAATATTTAACAAGTGCTATAATAGAGAAAAAAATCAGATTTTCAAGAGATTTTTTTAGAAAATTTTTTTCCTCTACTATGAAAAACTCCCTCATAGAGAAGAGAGTTTTCTTATCTTCTTAATCATAGAGAAAGAAAATCCTGAAACTATTGAGCTTCCTTTTCTTTTGAGCAACATACCTTTTCCATCATTATTTTTTTCTCGCAGCATTTTTTTGCAGAAAAAGAGCCTGAAGAGCGAATCTTCCTGATCCACTTACTGTAAGTGCAACTGCAAGTCCGCAGAGAACTGCATCTAACTCAATCTTATCCCAATCCCATCCTTTTCACATTCATTGCTCCAAGCATAATAATAGCAAGAATTGGAGCCACAAAAGAAACGAAAAAGCCCAAGAATAAGCAATGCTCCAAGCACTACTTCTCCAAGTCCGAGCACAAAAAGCCACTGAGCAGGATCCAAAAATGTTAGTCCAAGGTTATGAAAAGCACCACCTACAAATCCAGCCATCCCCTCGTTTGCATTGATAAGCTTTGGCAATCCATGAATAATAAAGATAGCACCTACAATAATACGAATCAAAAGAATAGCACTACATTTTCTGTGTTTCATTGTATATAACAGTAAAAAAAGTAAAGACAAAAGTTGCTCTAGGAATTTTCTAATAATTATCAAGAGATTTTTTTCAAATCAAAAACTGATTTAAAAAAACTTAAATCAGTCTTCATTTTGAGTTTTTTTACATTTCTGACCTTTGAACCACAGGTAGAAACAACTACAAAGGGCAGCATAATAGTAAAGCTCAAAAGCTCCACCAGTCAAAAGGAGATCCAAGAACTCCCCACCTCCAAAAATACCAAAACACAGAGGTTATAAGTAATGTTCCAGTGATCCATACACCACACCACAAAAAGTAGCGTCATGATAACAACCAAACTCTTTTTCAAATGCACGCTCAAAAGCGCACTTTTTTTAAATAATGTTTTACGCATAATTTATTTTATTTAATAAGGGGAAGAATACATATTTATAAAAAAAGTCAAGATATAAAAAGCTGATTTAAGAGACTTAAACCAGCTTCTTTTATCATAAGAATTAAAACCATGATCTTGACTCACTTCTTATCAAGACCAATCAGAAAAACCAAACATCCTATTGAAAGATAGAAAGCGAGATTGACGTACCTCTCTTCTCCTAACAAAGGAAGGGTAATCAACACTACTGCGACTAGTAAAATAGTGATTTTTCGCAGTATAAATGAGAAACTTTTTCATAAAGGAATTCTTTTTATTAACCAAGGAGAATATAGCCATTCTCATAGCTAAATCAAGCTCAGATTCAACTCAACCACCGAGCAATCACAAATAGGACTTATCTCTAATCAATCACCATACAGCTATACCCAAGTTCTTGGATTTTTCTGAACTGAGATTGGGTATTTTACCTCAGAGAAATTTTTCAAGTAAAAATCCTCTTAAAATCAGATTCCCCATTTTTCTTCCTTAAAAAAATCTGATTATACCTCCAATATTTCCCCTGATATAGGATAAAAAGTATGATTTTTCCTCACAAATATGATATTTTTTTAATTCCAGTTTGAGTAGTTAAGATCTGCCCCTTCAAATGCTGATCAGTCGTTCGCAACTTCAACTGCAAAGGTACAGAAAGCGTATTCTTAATTTTTTAAATCCACATAATTATAAAAAACTGTAGCTCCAGAAGCAAAAAGGCAGTACTCTTCATGAATCAGGAAACACATCAAAAGAATGCCTATGCCTCTCTAAAACCTCAACATCTAGATGAATAAACATCCAATACAAAAGATTTGAAAGCTGACATAAACCTCCTCAAACTCCGGGGATAACCTCACCTCCAGAAATCAGCATTCCATCTAAATATCACTCTTTATAACTAGGCTTTCAAATCCTCTCCCAAAACGAAAACACCTCTCAGGGCTGAATAATCAATCAATCTAAATGTCCAATCGCAATTTGGATATTTTTTTAATCTTATTTTTTTGCAAAAGAGGATCGCTCTCTCCAAGTTTTTCTCATCAGAAGCGACTGATGCCTCACTGCAACAAAAGGCAAATATGATCAATACTTTCTAGCTAGTTTCAATTTTTAAATATTGGAAAGAAGCCAGGAATCTCTTAGCAAAGACAAACAAAGGTCTTAAAAAGGAAATCTCATACTCCAAGAGAGTTTTTGCTTAGATTGAAAGTCCAAAAAGTTCTCTAATCCTTGTCTCAAGCATTTTTCAAACTCATAAAATAATCTAAAAAGTCCTCACTGTTGAATCACTTTCTTTGGCTGCTGAGATTCACTAAACTCAAGTCCAAATTTAGAAACAATTTCTTCCCAACGATCAAATATTTCAAGTCAGAGTTTTTTTGCTTTTTCTGCCTTTGAGCCAGGTTTCTCTCCAATGAGCATAAAATTAGTCGTCTGAAGTAGATTTTCGTCATACTGATAACCTTTATCTTGCAAGCATTTGATAAGCACTCCCCTACTCATTGGGAAGCTCCCAGTCAATGAAAAAAATGGCTTCATCACATAGATTCCATCACTTTCTCTTCTGAAATCGGCTTAATACCAGCACTCTCAAAAATAGACAAAACTCTTAGATTTTCAGGATTAGAAAAATAAAGCTGAAGCCCTTCAATGATCTTTCCTCAAACACCATAGAGTTCAGAAAGTCCCTCTTTATCTCACAAAATATTTGGAATATCGCTCAAGCGCTGCACATTTTTGCTTAGCAAATACTCTGCTAAATCTTGAGCAATTTTTTTCCCAACATTAGGGATTCCTAACGCATTTAGAAGTCTCCACAACGGTTTTCTCTTCGAGAGCTCAAGTTGTCCAGCAAGTTCAGCAATTTTTCTTTTCTCAAAAGTTTGGAAACTTACGAAGCAAAAATCTGATTTTCGATCTTTTTCTAAAAGCATAAATATCAGAAACTGAACGTAAAATCCCCTGTTGAACCAGCACCTCAACCATAGAATCTCAGATTCCTCAGATATCCATTGCATCCCTAGAAACAAAATGAACAATTTTTTTCCTTAATCTGAGCAGGGACAAGCTGGATTTGTACAATAATAGTGAATATCAATATTACTAATAGGTCAATTACAAGCTGGGCAAAAAGTGGAGGACGAATAAAATCCTCTGTCCCATCCCTCCTTTCTTTAATCACTCATACAATATAAGGGATAACCTCTCAACTCCTCTGCACCCAGACAAAAATCTCACTTTTTTTGATTTGCTTATTTTTGAATAAAAATCAAAATTGTGCAGACTTACCCTAGAAATCTGAACTCCAGAAAGTTGAACAGGCTGAATATTAGCAACTGGCGTAATAATTCCAGTCCTCCCCACCTGAAAAATCTATGCTCTGAATCTGAGTAGCCACCTGCTGAGCTGGGAATTTATAGGCAATAGCTCGCCTCGGATGATGCTCCGTAGCACCCAATACTTCACGAATACCAAGCTGCGAAGCAACCTTTCAAATATCAGAAAAAAATCTGATCAAAAAAAGACTCATCCCAGATGTTTGCTCTCTATAGACCTGCTCCTCATCCGTCATCTTTATCACTAGCCCATCAAAATCATAGTCCTGCTGATCCAAATATTGCTTAAGCTGAAAATCTTGCGTTAAGGCTCAGATTTCATCAATATTCTGTGGATCATTCACTCTAAAAAGGCAACTCAAATACTGGCAATCAAAGCTCTTTCAAAAATCAAATGCTGATCTCACTCCAAAATATCATACACAAAACAAATGAGGTTCCTCCTAGCAACTTCAGCACTATCCAAAAGTTTAATACTTCCAGCTGCTGCATTTCTCGTATTTGCAAATGGAGATAATACTGATTTCTCCCTCTGTTGATTGAGCTCAGAAAGCTGTTTTTCCCCATCATAATTTCCCCTCTCACTCTCAAGACTCCAGAATAAAGGGATTTGCTTTGGTAGATTTCTAATAGTCTTCACATTTTGCGTGATATCTTCTCATATTTTCCCATCTCATCTTGTAATTGCCTGGACAAATTCCCCATTTTGGTAAACAATCTCCACAGAAAGTCAGTCAAACTTAGGTTCTAAAAAGGTATTTCCGATTCTTACATCCAGCTTTTTCAGCTATTTTTATTCCTCTCTGCGCCCACGCCTTAATATCCGCAAGAGAATAGCTATTTTTCAAGAGAAAGCAAAGGAAAACGATGTTCAGCTTTCTTAAATCCATCAGAAAGTTGTCCTATCAAGGCTTGTGTAGGGAGAATTTGAAGAAATCAGCTGAGGAAAGTATTCCTCAATCTGTTTCAGATACGAAAAAGCTGATCGTATTCAACATCAGAGATAATCGGCTTCGCATCAATATAATAAAAAAATGATTATGATCACTAATCACATCAATAAATTCCTGATATTTTGCTCTCGCCTGTTCCAAATTCAGCTCCTGAACATGCGGATACTCAGCCATAAACTTCTGTAAATTCAAGGTATCTTGAGATAACTGACTACTTCCCATCTCTCAAAAAAAGATAAAAATCTGATTTTTTTCTGCCTGTTATTATTGTTTCTTGCTCTAAAAATGCAAGAGATATCTCAAAGAAAAATTCCACTTGCTTTTCAAACCAAGATTTCTACATATGAAAGTAAACCTCTTTTTACTTCTATCAAAAACATGCAACAAACACTTATTATTCTAAAAGCCAGATGCCGTACAAAAAAACCTTATTGGAGCAGTAATCTCTCGTTTTTGAGCAAGCAGGATTCAAAGTTAAAAACCTCTATGCGCTCAAAGCGTCTAAAGAGATACTAGAAAGCCACTACGAAACGATTGGGAAGCTCCTTACTAGGACAAATGCTGAAATTTTTTTAATGAAGTTGTAGAATATATGGCTTCTGATACGATTATTCCATTGCTTTTTGGAGGGAGAGAATGTGATAGAAGCCGTGAGAGCTATGGCTGGGAAGACTCGCCCTCGAGAAGCTGCTCCTGGAACTATCAGAGGAGATTTCTGAGCAAAAGATCCTAATGGTCCAATCCACAATGTGATCCATGCTTCTGCAAACGAGGAAGAAGCTAAACTTGAAATCAAACTTTGGTTTCCAAATAGCTAAAACAAAACTCTTTTTTTCGAACTTAAAATTCAAAAAAACCTGACTTTTTGATCAGGTTTTTCTTTTTTTCATACATTATGAAGATACTATTTTTTTGCCAATGACGCAAGCCCCTTCATTGCCTCAAGCACCTCAACTGGGATCATCCAAATAGTAGTATTTGACTGATCAGAACTAATATCATTGATTGATTGTAAAGTTCTCAAATGAAGCGCACCTGGAGCCTCAGAAAGCATAGTTGCTGCCTTAGTAAGATTCTCAGCACTCGCAAGTTCTCCCTCTGAAGTAATAATCTTTGCTCTCTTTTCTCTTTCTGCCTCAGCCTGCTTACCAATTGTTCTCTTAAGATCATCTGGAATATTAATATCCTTTAACTCTACAGAAAGCACATCAACTCCCCAACTATCAGATTTTTCATCAACAATCGCCTTAATTTTTCATAGCAGCCTGCTCTTTTTCGCCAAAAGCTCATCAAGCTCAAACTGTCCAACAATATTTCTCATAGTCGTCAAAGCGAACTGTGTCATCGCATAATCAAGATTTCTCACATTCAAAACTGCTCTTTCTACCTGATCTTCTTTAATCCTATAGTAGATAACAGCATTAATTGTACATGAGATATTATCCTTGGTCATTGCTTCCTGAGATGGCACATCAACTGCTTTTTCTCTAATATCCACTCCAATAGTCTGCTCCATCACAGGGATAATCAAATTAAGACCCGGAGTTAAAACTCTCGTATACTTTCCGAAAGTAAGGACAACTTTTTCTCTCGTACTGATTTACGATTCTCACCATCATAAGCAAAAAGAACAACAATTACCGCTAATACAATCCATGGCATCTTTATATTTGGTAATAGAATAAAAAAACTAATACAATCAATCTAAAGCAGAACAAAAATTCTGACTTCTCACCCTTTTTATTCGCTCAGAGAAGTCCTAATGCTAATTGCATCATTTACCATTTCATGCTTCACATTGTGAAATAAGCTCTCTGGCTCTGGATACTCCACCTGCTCCTCAAAAAGACGAACTCCCGCCTCACTACTTATATCTGATTCTGAAACCTCCTCTGCTGGCAAACGAGAGAAAAATCCAAAATCTCATCCATATTTCCTAGGAAAGTCCTCTCCTCATCTGGAGTAAGATGCAACTTTGAAAGCTTAGCTAAGTGCTGGAGCTGTGTAGAATCAAGTTTCATACCATATTCTCATAAAACTAAAGAACTATACTTCATAAGATACTATTTTTCGCCATAAAAATACAAGCAGAAAAAAATCAGATTTTTTTACGAAATATTCTTTTCCAAGCTAGAAAATAAAATATGAGAGAGAAAAATAGAAATTCCAAACTATTAAAAGCCTTTCTCTCCGATTTTTTTAATTTATTCTGAATAAATAGAAGAACACACATATTGACTTTTTATAATAAAATATATAGATTATATCCACTTATAATTTATAATGGATATACAATGAACAATCACCCAGACATTAAACCAGAAATCAATCCTGAGCATCCTCGTATAAATAAGCGTAACAAAAACCAACAAAAATTATAGAAATGAACTTTCTCAACTTCTTAAAACAAATCGCGACCTTGGAGAACTTTGAAAGCGATATACAGAAGATATCTTAAACAGGGAGAGAAACACTTTGAAATACCACCTCGCGAAAGAAGGAATTCAGAGAAAGATAGAAAAAGAGGAACAAATTAATACCTTTAAAAAAAGTAGCAGAAAATCTAGACAAATTTCAAGGGTTAAACAATAATTTTGCAAAAATCCTAATCAAAAAGAGACCAAGGGAAATGAGTAATTGAACATCTAGAAAGCTTCGAAAAATTTAAATTATGAAGAAATTGCTATACTTCTTATTCAAAAAAAGCAATGAGATATCTGAAAGATAAAAATGAGACGACCAAAATATAAAAAACTTTAATTAATAACCTAGAAAAAAATTTAAAAAAATATCAATTATCAAAAAAATTGCTGAACTCCTTATAAAAGAAAAAGAATGAAACCATGTAGTTGCAAAATCTCGAAAAAAATTTAAAGAGATTGATTATCAAAAAAATTGCTGAATTACTTGTAAAAGAAGGGAATATCCGAACTCTAGCATACAACTTAAAGAAGTTTAAAGGACTTGATAACCATATAGAAATCACTAAAAATTATTAAAAAGTGAGGTTGAAATGCTGTAGCATGGAACTTAAAAAAATTTTCATAGACTTAATAACACTATAAAAGAGACGTTAATTAAGCTCTGATACAGCAACGAAGTAGAGGAATATCCAGAAGCATTTGAACAATAGAGAAAAAAACCGCCAATGGCGGTTTTTCCTTATCCTAAAAATACCATACTACAACTGAGAAATTACCCACTTTACGACCTCAGCTAAATCAGCCTTGTCTAAATCTCACTGATACTGACTCAAAATTGCCTTCACATTCTGCCCATCATAGCCAAGATTTTTTTCAGAGACTTTACAACCGCTTTTAAAAAGTTTTTGATTTACATCAATACTTGAAGCCTGAGAGAGTTGAAAAATTCCCTTTAAGTTCAAGGATAATCTTTTTCGCCAACTTTGGACCAATTCACGGGATTGACTGGAAAAAGCTTGGTATCGAGGTTTTCTATTGCCTCAACAAGCTCTCAAATTGGGATTTGCGCAATCTGAAAAAGCCGTCTTTGGACCAACTCCAGAAACCTTAAGCATTTGCTCAAAAATTTTGTTTTTGCTCTAAAGTATCAAAAAGCAAAGTAAAAAAACTGACTTTTTTCCCCTCATCCAAATATGGATACAAGAAAAAAACTCGCCCTCTGACTGCCCCTCCTGCGTATGCAACTTGAACACCAAACATTTCAGTCACAATAAAAACAGTCAGATTGATTTCTCCTAATCTTTCCTTTGATATAATGAAACATTTAATTTACAAAAAAACAAAAATAAATCTGATTTTTTTCTTCCATTTTCACAGATAAAAACTACTCTTAATAAGAGTAGAACTACGATCCTAAAAATACCTTTTTTTCAGTAAAATACAAGCAAAAAAATCTGACTTCTCAAAAATTGACATTTTATAAAAATTAGATATAATATAGTAAATTTATTTCTTGAATAGTGAGAAAATGAATAGCCTACACTCAAGAGCAGAAATCAATCCTGAACATCCTCGCATAAATAAGCGTAGTGAGCTTCAACAGCAATACAGAGACGAACTCGCTAAGGCACTTACGGCAACCCGTAAAGAGAAAAATGCTTGGGAAAAATGGAACTGCATATCGTATGCTAAAAGGAGCAAAAGCAGACCGATGAATATCATTTTGCCGAGGAGGGAATAAAGATGACCCCTGCCATCACAGAGCTATTGCAAACCTCAAATGATATGCCAGATTCTGAATTTTTTTGAAAAAAACTAGAAGCAATACCTGATCTAAATGAAAATCTAGCTAAAGCACTCATCATAAGTGGAAAATGATGGGCTGTAGCTCAAAAAAATTAGATAATTTTCAAGGACTTGATCACGGGAAAATCGCTGATTTTTTTATCAAATATGGGCAAGGTAGGCTTGTTGCAGAAAAATCTAGAGAAATTTGAGGGACTCGATCATCAAAAAAATCACAGAAAAAAACTCATTGAAAAATAAGCTCTGAGGTGCCGTAGCCGAGAATTTAGAGAAATTTCAAGGATTAAATCACCGAGAAGTCGCAAAAACTCCTTGAAAATAAAAAAATGAGAATATCTAGCTCAAAAATCTGGAGAAATTCGAAGGAATCGACTATAATCAGCTCGCTGATATCTTGGTAGAAAAGGAAATCTCCATGCCTTAACTGAAAACTTAGAAAAAGTTTAAGGGGCTTGATCATCAAAAGTTTGCAGAGAAATTATTTGAACATAGAAAGTGAAGATATATCGCACAGAATCTAGAAAAAAATTCGAGGGACTCGATCATCAAGAACTCGCTGATAGATTGATTCAAGTTGGAGACGCTCAATATGTAGCCGAAAAACATCGAGAAATTTAACGGAGTAAATCATAATCAGATTGTAGAAAAAAACTTAGTAAAGCTTGAAAGATTAGATATGTCGCTCAATACTTAGAAAAATTCAAGGGACTTGAGAAATCAATCAAAGAAGAACTTCTCTATGAATGATTTAAAAAGGAAATCAATGCAAATCCACAAGCCTTTGAAGAAAAACAAAACCGCCTAAAAGCGGTTTTTTTATATTCAAAAAGAGTCCCTATTATTATAAAGAAGTAAAAATCTGATTTTTCTCCTTTTTTTACACTTTTTATATTGAAATCACACTCAAAAAAATCCTATATATAAGGCATAATTTTATTTATTACCGAGTTATTACCATGCACATGATTCATGATATTGCTACCTATGCAGACCAAGAAAATGGAGTTCTTAATGTTGTTATTGATATTCCTGCTGGATCAAACAATAAATACGAATATGATCACGATTTAGGATGTTTTACACTTGATCGTGTAGTGCATCATAGTATGTTCTATCCATTCAACTATGGATTCTTGCCACAGACTCTTTCTAAAGATGGAGATCCTTGTGATGTGTGCCTCTACACTACAAATCCTCTTTTCACTGGTTGCGTAGTAAAGGCAAGGCCTATTGGTATCCTTTATACTTCAGATGATGCTGGAGATGATCCAAAGATCATTGCAGTGCCAATCAGCAAAAGTAGACCCTAGACGAGATGAGGTAAAAAAACTATCGAAGATCTCGGAGCACACAAAAAGGAAGAACTAGAAATCTTCTTTAAAGAAATCAAGAGGCTTGAGCACAAAAAATACGACAAAATTCAGATCAGAGGTTTTGGAGATCTCAATGATGTTGCTGAAGAGCTCACAACCTCTATCAAAAGATATCAAGAAGAAGATAAACACTAGTTTATATACTCAATCTTAATAGAAAGAAGACAAAAATCAGAATTTTGTTTTTCTTTTTTTATACCTTGACTACGAGATGATGTCAGCAAATAAATCCTCAGTTTCAACTAAAAGGATACTCTCTTTTATCTGAGAAAACTACAAAGCCTATCCAATCCGATGAATTTTTGCGATACTTTTTCAGAACACTCACGATCGCTCTAGCGACTGTACCTGCTCTCTATTACAAAGATATCATCAATATCCTCTCACAAACACAAGTCGCAACGAGTGAAATTGCTCAACATGGACTCAGCATATTACTCATCATCCTCTGGATAAAATTAGTCCAATTCATATTTTATAGAGTATATGACTATATTATCATTACTTTTGAGATGAATATCCAAGAGAAGCTCTACAATCAAATTTTCAGCTATCTACATCAGCATTCTTTCCAATTCTTCGCAAATAACTTTTCTGGATCACTTATCAGTAAGGTAAGAAAAGTGCGTGAGCGGTCTAGAAAGGTTTACAGATATGCTTTCTCGGAGTGTACTACCATTTATCTTAAACCTCATTTTAGTCGTTGGAATCATCGCAGTACAAAATATTCGAATCGCAATCAGTATCTTCATTTGAGTTACGGTATTTTCAATCATCCAATATCAGCTGCATAACTGGATTCATCCCTACCAAGAAAAAAAGCTAACCAACTTGATTCTGAACTTGGAGGACTCTTATCAGATACCATAACTAATAACTTAACTATCAAGCTATTCGCTTCGCTTCCTAGAGAACAAAAAGCCTTTTCTTCCCTCAATCACGACACTATTCAGGCTAGGAAACTACAGTATTATAAGTCAATGCGAATCTGGGGATTTTCAGCTTTTTTCGGACTAGTACTAGAAATCGCGATCATGTATGCAGCGATCCGCCTCTGGTGAATGTGAATCTTTGAAATCGGAGTAATCGTACTGATTCAGACCTATGTTCTCAAAATTATTGAGGAGCTACGAGGTATCGGAATGACATTTAGAAGCTTCTTTAGAAATATTAGTGAAATCTGAGAAATGGTCGAGATCCTAGATACTCCGCATGAAGTCATCGATAACTCAGACAAAAAAACTTAAAGTAAAAAGAAGGAGAAATCAGATTTGAAAAAGTCGATTTTAGCTATGGAGAAAATCAGATTTTTTAATGCTCTTGATCTCACAATCAAGCCAGGAGAAAGAGTAGCTCTCGTCTGAGAATCTGGTAGCTGAAAAACAACAATTACCAAGTTGCTTTTTCAGATTTTATGATCTTCAAGGAGGAGAAATCCTGATTGATAATCAAAAATATTGCGAATGTTACACAAAAATTCGCTCAGAGAAAATATTTCAATGATCCCGCAAGAACCAGTCCTCTTCCACAGAAGCATCAGAGACAATATCGCCTACGGAAAACCGAATGCAACTGAGCAAGAGATCATCGCTGCATCAAAGATGGCAAGATGCCATGAATTCATCTGAGCACTCAAAGATGGGTATGATACTCTCGTTTGAGAGAGAGGTATCAAACTCTCATGAGGAGAAAGACAAAGAGTTGCAATCGCAAGAGCAATCCTAGAAAAATAGACAAATCATCGTAATGGACGAAGCAACCTCAGCTCTTGATAGTGAGTCAGAATTCCTCATCCAAGAAGCTATCAATGAACTCATGCAAAATAAAACCGTACTGATCATTGCCCACAGACTCTCAACAATTATGAAGATGGATAAAATCATTGTCATGCACCAGTGAAAAATCATCGAAAAAGGTTCTCATCAAGAACTCCTACTCAATAAGGATGGGACCTACAGAAAACTTCGAGATATCCAGTCTGGAGGATTTATTTGAAAATGCTAAAATGACGTCCACCACTACTGATCTTGACAAATATGAGAATGCGCTATATCATGAAATCTTTATCAAAGAAGAATATGCTATAGCAAAATCAACTATCCAAAAAGGCAAAAACAATTTTGGATATCTGAGGTCATATCGGACTTTTCTCTGAACGATGTTTGCATCTCAATCCCAAAGTTCATATTCACTACTTCGAGCCATTTGAATGCTTGGTTAAAAAAAGCAAAAATCAGACTTCAATCTTTTTCATCTCAGATTACCTTCAATCCATTTTGAATTGCAAAGACTGCTTGAATATATGATTTTTCTCTTAAACGAGAAAAAAACAATGCAGTCAAGTCAGCATGTATCATTTCTCAACCCCAAAGGGAAACTTGAAAAAGTAGAGTGCAAAAACCTCAATCACTACCTCAAAGATCAAAAATCTGAACGATTGATCTACTTAAGCTGGATATCGAGGGAATGGAATTTGAGGTCCTCTTTGATATTCAAGAAGAAAAACCGAGAAAAAAATTCAGGCCATACTCTGTGAAATTCACCTCCTCTCACCAACCTATGAAGAAAAAAATTTCCAGCCCTTATCTCACTTTTAAAATCACACTTTACTCATGTAGAGCGAAATCCAAGTCCTTATAGTGAAAAAAATCTGACTTTGCTTTTTGCTATAAAAAAAGAATAGACTTTCATCAGCTTTATTCTTATTTGATAATAAGTATGCAGAAAAATCTCAAACTCTACAATATCTTCTTTCCTTTCCGGAGTTTATTTCTTTTTCCCCATTTTTTTCTCCTTAGTCTACCTGTAAACTTCCTGATCGATTCAGTAATCTTCCTCTTGGCAGCAAAAGACTCTAAAGCTCCAAAATCTAAAAAAATATCTACAAAAAAAGCATTTGGAAAATACGAGGATTTGGATTCCTAGCGGATATCTTAGGTGCAATATTCCTCTTCCTCTCAAACTACATAAAAGATCGATTAGAACTGCCTGACGCATTTTTAGTAGGAGTAAACTATAATCCTCGAGGACATCGAGCCTCACTACTATGGACGATTATCGCACTTCTAATCTCAGGTTTCTTGATCTTTTATTTTAATTACCGCTGGAGTTTTTTTCATCAACCAACCTCTCAGATCAAGACAAGAGAAAAATCGCCCTTAGATTAGCGATATTCACTGCTCCCTATATTTTTTCTTGTTTCACTAAGCCGATTTTGAAGATAATACCAAAAATCTTATTTTATATATGTCAATATGAGAAAAGCAATTCTCATCACAAAAAAACCTAAAAACATCAGTTCTCAAAAGACATTTTTTCAATCTATAAAAAAAATACTCAAAAATCTGAAAAAAATCTCTTTTTTTACTCTTGAAAATCAGGAGATATCTACTATTATAATAAACGTACAAAGTACTTTTTTTATATCTTATTTTGTTACAACAATGACAAAGACAGCTCTTATTGCTAGCTTGGCTACTGAACTTGGAGTTTCTAAGAAATTAGCTGCTGAACTAGTTAACGCATTCATCGAAACAGTTATTACTGGAGTTAAGAAGACTGGTGAAGTTAGAGTTCAAGGTTTCGGAACTTTCAAGGCTTCAAAGAGAAAGGCTAGAGAAGGAGTTAATCCTCAAGATCCTTCAAAGAAGATTAAGATCCCTGCAATGAAGGTTGTTACTTTCAAGGCTGGTTCTGACTTCAAGGCTGCTGTTAAATAATTATCTTATAAAATAAGATCAAAAAGTCTGACTTTCGAGTCAGATTTTTTGTTATCTATTTTTTTACTAATATCTCTATAGAGAAACCTACCTTGACATTTACTCATAAAAGAATATAGTACTAATATAAATCAAATAAAACAATAAACAAAAACTATCATGGAAACAAAAATTAAACTTAGCTCTAACTACGAAGATTTCTGGATTAGAGCAATTCGAATGTGTGTGGACTGCCACACTAATTGTGCTTTTTTTATATTTTTTAGAATCCTGGAAATTTGATGCAGTATTAGGGTGGAATACTTCCTGTCATAATGCTACTTTCAACACTCCCAATCCTTATGGGAGCTGCGAATGAATTTCACGATAAAATATCCCACCTCCTTGGTATAACATGCTTTTACAACAATAAATCCGTTGGTTGTATGCTATATTACAAATCCCTCAATAGATTTTGAAGAGATCGCAATACTGACGTTCTGGGGACTTTTTACTCCTTGGCTATCTCATTTTAGACCAAACCCTTCTAAGGACAGGTACTATTAAACTCATATCAGAGACTCAAGCCTCCCTAAAAAGAAGGTGGTTATATTATCGGATTATCAAGCATGAGATCGCGAAAGAGTATAAGTATGACAGGGAAAAAAACTGGGAGAGGAAGAACTCCAAATGTTAAAGGAAATTCCTGATGATTTTAGTAGAGACTCATTATTACATCCACACTATAATGAAATAGCAAGATGGGAAAAATAATCTCGACAAACTAAAAGCAAAAGATTTCTAGGATCAATGAAAAAAATTAGACAATTAGAAAAAAAGCAAAAAGAAAAAAATCGGCTGTTTTTATTAAACAGCCTTTTTCTATTCAAAAACAGATTAAAGGTTGCAATTTAAGAGGACTTGAATATGCTGTAAGATGTTTTTTTAGCTTTCATTACACGAAAGTCACTATGCCAAAAATCTACTACAAAAACAGTAAAATCAGCAAAAAAACTTCACAAAAAAACACAAAAAGAAAAAAATCAGATTCTTCTCATTTTTTTGATCAAGGATCTCTCGTTTTTGAATGAATCAGAGTAAATAACCTGAAAAATATCGATCTCACACTCCCAAAAAAACAAACTCATTACCATTACTTGAGTGAGCTGATCTGGAAAATCCTCTCTAGCATTTCAAACTATATATAAAGAGGGACAATATAGATATATTGAATCACTTTCCAGCTATCTTAGACAATTTTTTTAATCTCTGAGATAGACCAGAGATCGATTATTGTAGTGGGCTCTCCCCTGCTATTGCAATTGAACAAAATAAAAAGAGTCTGAAATTCAAGATCTACAGTAGGGACCCTCACTGAAATTGATGATTACATCAGGCTACTTTTTCGCAAAATTAGGAGATACCTATTGCTGGAACTGTGGAAACAAAAATTAAACCACAAACTGTTGATCAAATTTTTGCACACAATGAAAGAACTCTACAGCAACCAAAGGATCTATCTTCTAAAGGAGAGCTGAAATTTTTTTCTACAAAAAGCCGATCTCCTCAAATTTGTAAAAACAAACAAGCAAAAAGTTGAAAAAGGAGGTGGTTTCACAAGATATCTCCTTGTTTCTCAAAATCCAGAAAAAGCTGACCCTATCGAATATTTCTACCTCGAAGATCCTCAAATTCCAACTGACTATTTTTCCAATCAATAGCTATGGAATCTTTGACCGTGTAACCTTGGAAGAGCAAAAAGTCTGAAGACTCAAAGAGGATATCATCAAAATCCTCTCAGAGACTAAGAAATTTGGAGTCTATCTAGCAGAAAAAAGTACAACAAACGAGCCTACTTCTCAAAAAGCAAGTAGAAGCTAATTTTTTGAGCAGGAATTGAAATCACACAAGCAAAAAGCAGCAAAAAAGCTGATTCAAAAGCTGATGGTCAAGAAATTACCCAATGAACTCGCATTCAGCGATTCACTGATAAAATGTATTGTCCAAACTGTAATATTACCTATCCAGAATTTACAACACAGCACTTCTCTCCTAATAGACAAGAAGGAGCATGTAGCCACTGTCTTGGAATCTGAGAAGTTCTGCAAGTCGACTATAATAAAGTAATTGATCCTGCAAGTCCACTAATAGATGCCATTCTTCCATGGAGAGATAGCAATCTAGGACAGTGAGTCCTCAAAAAAACTCTGCGAAAAAAATATAGTATGGATCCCGAAAAACGAGCAGAACAGCCAGAACGATTTCTCAATGTTGTTATAGAAGGAGATCAAGAACTCTTAAGAATCAACACCTGAGGAAAAATACACAAGTATCAAATACAATGGAATCGAAGAAATCATCAAAGACCAATATGTGAAAAGGACTTTTGACCGTTGATTTTTCAGGCAATGCTCAATATGAAGACCTGTCCTCACTGTTTCGGTTCAAGACTCAAAAAAGAGAGTCTCCATTGCTTCTTAACAATCAAAAAGCAAGATATTGATCTGACTTTTCAAACCTTTTACCTACACTTTTCACTCAACAAGAAGGATTACCCTTTGCTCAACCTGAAGATCAAGATCTGATAAAATTTAATATCCGGGATCTTCAAAAAAATCGAACTTAACGAACTTATAAACCTTCTAGAACTCTACAAATCGACAAGTGAAAAGCCAATAAACCTCCTTGAAAGAATCCTCAATCCACTCCTAGACAGAGCAAAAAGACAATCCAAGAACTTGGACTCGGATACCTCATGCTAACTAGAGGTGTTGATACTCTTTCTGGAGGAGAAATTCAAAGATTAAGACTCGCAAAACAGCTCTGAAACAAGCTCACAGGGATCATCTATGTTTTGGATGAGCCGACTATTGGGCTTGATACCTGAGAAATCAAAAAAAGCAATCGTCTCAATCAACAAACTCAAAGAAATGGGGAAATACTATCATCGTTGTGAGAGCATAACGAGGAATTTATTAGAGCATCAGACCGAATAGTAGAAATCTGACCTTGAGCATGAGATTTCGGTTGAGAACTCATCTTTCAATGGTAGTTATGAAGAATTTACAAAGACAAGAACACTGACCTCAGATTTCATTACCTGAAAAAAAGAAAGGTTAGCATAGATTTCTCTCATACTCCAAGCAAGAAGCGAGTTGATATCAGAAAGGCCAGCAAATTTAATCTCAAAAAAATATCGATGTAAAATTCAATCTCTGAAGTTTTTACAGTGATTACCTGACCTTCTGGAGCTGGGAAAACAACATTAATGTATACCACACTCTTCAGATTTCTCAATGATAGACAAAAATTTGTTCAGAGTTATATCAGACTTCAGCTTTTTGAAAAAAAGGACTCACTTGGGAGGAAATCCTTGCCGCACCTGTAATGAGAGCTGAGGAATATGCCCACTTTGAAAAACCTTGCACTCCAAGAGTTCTATCAAGATATCTGAGTAGAAAGAGTAACGGGACAAGAAGAAATTAAAAAAATACCATCTACGTAGACCAATCTAGCATTGGGAAAACTCCAAGAAGCTGTCCTGCTACCTTTGTAAATGTCTTTGATAAAATTAGGCTCCTCTATGCTGGAACTAGTGATGCCAAATACCTTGGCTTTTAACAATTCTCATTTCAGTTTTAACTCAGACAAAGGTGCCTGCCCTGCTTGTAATGGATACGGATACAAAAAAATTGAACTTCAATTCCTTCCTGATACCTATGTTCCGTGTGAACTTTGTCAGGGGAAAAAGATATAAACCTGAAATCCTATGAATTACTTGGAGAGGAAAAAAACGATTAGCCAAGTCCTTGATATGTATATTGATGAAGCATTAGACTTTCTTCTCAGAAATGGATCATATCAAACAAGAACTCGAGCTTATGGTAGAAATCGGACTCGGTTATCTCAAAATGGGACAACCTGCACATACCCTTTCTGGAGGAGAATCCCAAAGGCTCAAACTTGTAAAACACCTCCTCAAAGAATATAGATGAAATACGGTATACTTCCTTGATGAGCCAACAGTAGGACTCCACCCAGCAGATATTGAAAAAGCTATTGAAGGTTATCAAGAGATTCCTTGAAAAAGGAGATACCATCTTGATGATTGAACACGATGAAGATATCCTTCAGTTCGCTGATCATATTATCAGATTAGATAATGGACAACTCGTAAAAATCTAAATAAATTCAACACAAAAAAAGAAAAAAACCTGATATCACTTCAGGTTTTTTTATTTCTTTATCTTAAAGATACTATTTTACTTCTTAATCACCGCTTCAATCGCAGCAAACATTCCTTCTCCATCCTCGTTGATGATGATATATACCTCATCACCTGGCTTTCCATGATGGAAATTTACAGCAGCTTGATTGAGGAAATAAATCTGACCTTCCTCTGAGTGAGCAGTAAATTTTTGATCATCAGTCTTTGAAAGAATCGCCTTCAAAGTGCTTTCTTCCTGCTGGTTTAATCAATTTATAAATCATCTTTCCCTCTGGAGTAATTTTTAAGCTTAAGGGTATCCCCAGGGATCAACTTAGTTTTACTAGAATAGTTAAGCGGAACAAGGTACTTCTTTTGATCTACTCAAACCATGTAATATCCATCAAAAATTCCCTCAATTACTTCCATTTCTTCATCAGTATACGCTTCTCTAAGCTCATTAGCTTCTGCTTCACCAAGACCAAGACTTGATGGATCCAAAGAATTTGGATCATTAGGATCAAAGTTTGCAAGCTGACTTACAGCAACCTTCACTCTCTTGAGTTCTAGTGATACCTTAGTCAAAAGCATTCTGAGTAAATTGGAGGAGTTGCTGATAATCTTTCAATAAATCCTCTGTCGTTTTTGTTTTTTTGTCATTGCAGTTTGTTGTTAGATGATAAATATTGCGATATCATTATATCGATTTTTTTGTCAAGATTGCAATTTTTTTATGAGAGTTTTTTTAGAGATAAAAATTTTCCTGAGTTATGAAGCTAGAAAAGGAAAAAGAAACCTGAGTCTTATTTCAGATTTCTCTCCTTCTTTTTGATCAAATATATCTACTTTTCTTGCTCAACTTCCTGATTTTTTTAACTACAACCTGCACTTCTCAAATCACATTCCTCTTAACCCAAAGCACCTTAAATTCAAGAGTACTATGCGTTTTATTCTCCAAATCATCATGCAGATGAATATCCAAGCTAATTTTCTCTCAACTACTTGGAAATCTCTCAAAAGAACTCGTAATAAAAGTAACTCAAAGTTTCTGCCTCATACTCATCATCCAGCTCAATCTCATCTGGATGGAGACCTAGCACATTCAATAGCTCATCCATTCTTACATACGACTGACAAATCAGAGTTCAGTCCTCATTTCTCTTGATTGGAGTAAGTTCTTCATCAGACTCATCTTGAATCTCTCAAAAATACTTCCTCAATAATATCTTCCAAGCTTACAATTCCATCAACTCCCCATACTCATCTAATACTACAGCAATATGCTTATGCGTCTTTTGAAATTTTTGAAGAAGCGAATCAATAGGCTGACTACGCGGCACCTTAATAATTGGATTAAGCGTCAATTGTGAAAGTAATGTTGATCAAGAATGTTCCTTTTTAAGCCTCAAAAGCTCCTTAAGCGTAACAATCCTATCTATCGTATCAATACTCTCATGATACACAGGAATACGAGAATAATGGTATCCACTGAGTTTTTCTATTGCATCATCCAAGCTACACTGATCATCTATAGACTTGATCTTGATTCTTGGAGTCATAATCTCCTCTGCTGTCAATTCATCCAAAGTCAAAAGCTTCTTAATCTTTTGATCCTCTCAGTCAGTAAAGACACCAGCTTTTTTTAGAAAGCTCAATAAAAGCCTCAAATCTGACTCACTAATCAGATTTTTCCTCTCCTTCTTTGTTAATCCCTTCATCATTCGCTCCAAAACAAATATCAATGGGAAGAGAACCTTTATCAATACCGTATAAATAGGAGCAATACTCAGCGATATTCTCTCTGCATGACGCGTTGCAAGGGTTTTCGGGAAAATTTCTCAGAACAAAAGCACCAAAAATCGTCACAACGGCAGTTGCAATAGAGATAACTAATGTCTGATCAAACTGCACTTTAGCTGCAATATCCATCGCAATCACAGTCGCCAAGGAAGCAGCAAAAATATTTACGATATTATTTCAGATCAAAATTGCTATTAGAACCCTTTCTGGCTTGAGTTTAAGCTTATAAAGAGACTTTGCTCAGCTTTTTTTCTCTTTCAAGAAGACTGAAGCCTTGTGCATTGGTACTGAAGTAAAAAGCCGTCTCACTCGCAGAGAAAAAAACATTGACAAGAAAATTAAAATCACAAAGAGCAAAAAGCGATAAGGGGTCCATCTTTAGACAAACAACATAAAAAGAATAAAAAAACTGAATATATTTCACAAAAAAACTCTAAACTTACGGTTCAAAATATAGCTATCCGAACTCAAATTGCAAGTCCGTATTGAAAAAAACCGTTTTCTAACCTCCCCTACTGCATATCAAAACTATATCCCTTATGATCAGAACCTGGAAATTGTACAGTTTGAATACCATCTACTGCAACCTTTGGACTGATAAATACATGATCAATATGACTTTCTATAGGCAAAGCAAATGCCAAAAATACGCTTAAGACGAGCAGAAAGTGTTGGTAATTCTTTCTCCATTTTTCAAAAGTCTAGAAGCACTTCGTGTCATCATAAATGGAAAACGAGCTGTAGTATTTCTAAGAATTCCATCAATCTTTTGAGCAAACTGCTGATAATATATTGACCATGGACTCACATTAAAATCTCAAATAACAAGTACTTTTTTTCTCTTGTTTGTGAATGATAAGTCTTTGAAAGATCCTCTGCTAAAGAGTTCAACTGTACATTCCTTCTCTGGAAATGTGCTAAGCTTGTCGGAGAAGTCGTATGTATCAAATATACCTGATATACATTATCTCACCTCGTCATTTGAGCATGCAAATACCCTCGCTCCCCCTTTTTTTCAAAAGTTTTTGAGACATTTCTCAGTGGATATTTACTAAATATAGCACTTCAAATCTGACCTTTTACACTCATATTCATAATTTTTATAAGGATAGTCTTTTTCAAGCATTTTTTTCAGAGATTATCCTGATGGTGCTGACTATATTCTACAAAAAGAATTAAATCTGATTTCTTACCTTTTATAATATCATAAATCTCTTGATATTCACTATTTTTCCTTGTAAAGATTTGAATAGATCACCCTTATTGGATTATCTGTCTGATGCGGATTCCTGCTTTCTAATCCATAAAAATGCAAAAACTGTGCCAAAAATCCCCAAAAAAAGCCCAATAAATCAGAGCATAATCCAAAAATTCAATCGTAGAAAAGAACTTATCTGAAGCAACCTTAAAAAGAAAAAAATTGAAATTATAAGTCCTATAAAAAAATACAACCATCCAATATGGCAAAAAGCTCATTGCAAGCTCTCAATAATACTCTCCCCTACCAAAATATACAACACCTCACAAAATAACCACCAAAGCCAAGAAAATACGCATATTCTCATTCTTATAAATAAAGACTTACCCGATAATAGGAATTTTTCTTGAAAAAGGCAACCTTTGTTTATCTGCATAAACAACGAAAATTCTCAAGCCGGCAATCTAAGAAAACAAAAAAACAGGTGGAGACAACCTGCCTTTTTTATCTTGAGATTTTTACACAGAGCATTGTTTTTACTTAATTGCGATTTCATCGATCATCATATGCAAGCTTTGATCTATTTCTCTCAATCCATATTCAAAATTATTTCTAATCATTCCATTTTCCCTCATCAAAGTATTGAGTTTGTCAGACAATTCCTGCATTCCAGACAAAAAAACAACTCCAAATCATACTGAGAACGAATAAGTCAGTTTTTAATTTCTTTTTGAAGTCTAGCAGTATAAAGTCTAAGCTGAACAAGCGTTTTTAATCACCACATCTACATACTCAGTATCAAAATCCTGAACAATCCCTCCTCCATATTGGCTTGTCGCTTCTCTAGTACAATCTAAAGCTCCAATCAAAGCATCACAAGTAGAAGCAATCTTATCCAAAAGAGTGTTCATTTTGGTTGTTGTACTTGCAACAGTATTGAGACTGTTTAATTCGTTCATTGTTAGATTCTGATAGAGAATAAAATATAACACTTCAATTATACACGACTTTTTTACAAAAAAAACAAAAAAATCTGATTTCTTATTTCTTTTTCAACTTCTCATTTTTGTTTTTTTATGATATTATGTATTTTTTTAGCATAACTTCATAGGAGATAACTTTAGTTCATAAAAAAATAAAAAGAACTTTCTTCTCCTCGACTCGACCATAATCATCACTTGAAAAATTCAGATCAAAACCATACAAATAAACAAATTTTTTTAACCTTTTTGCATACAAAACCACATGCAAATATTAAAATATTGATGGATCGGTCTAGGAGCCATATTTCTCACAACACCAGCTTTTTGCAAGCACAGGGATAGACTCCTCTATTGAATGGACCAACTATAGATCATGCATTGATTTAACAACTTCTCTCAAAAAAATATCTCGCAAGCTCTGAACTATCTGCACGATTATTGAAGAGTAATTATGCGAAAGTCAGATAAAAATCCTCTAATAAACCAACAAATCACCTCGCAGACCTATTTTTTTCTTATTTAGATAAAAAAATCAGCAGCTCCTCTATCTTTTTCAAATGAGCTCAAGAATCAAAGACCAATACTGTCAATATTGCAATACCCAACACTTTTTAGCAAAATTCCACCTGCCAAAATCACGAAAACATATTCAGACTTTTTATCAAGATAAAAAAAGCTGATTATCTCAACAGAAGAAAATCAAAACTCTCTAATCGCTATCTATACTATTGAGGATAAATCATTTAAGCCACTCAAATACTATAAAATGAGCGGTCCATTTAAACAAGCTCAACTAGTATGAGATAGATTCTACCTCATCACAAAAAAACAAACATCCAAAGACAGCTTAGAGGCACTCCTTAAAGCAAATTGAGAAGACAACAATTTTTTTCCCAAAAACTTGAACAAGCAATCAAATACTGACTCAAAACCTCAATAATTTCACAAGCAACTTGTCAAAAATCGCTCACAATATTACTAATGGAGAATTACCAAATTTGACCTCACTAGCAATTTTCAATCTAAATAGTCTAGATACCGAGCCAGAGATCAAATTTTTCCTAGGACAACTCAACCATATTGCCATCTGACCAGAGTATCTCTATTTTCTAAAACCACATAACAATACAGACATCACCTGCAAAAATTGTTCCCAAAAAAAGCTGAATGAAGCGGAGAAAAACACTTATTCAGTGATTTTCACTTGATCCAAAACTCTATCAGAGCAATAATGTGATTCTTTCTTGAACGCTCCTCTCATCAAAAAAATTATCTGACAGAAGACTTCAAGCTTGAAATCCCACTCTACCAAACCAGCGGGAAAATGAAACAATATCGTATCCTTCAAGCTAACAATAAGCTCAGCGCTTTTACTACAACCATCTTAGCTGAAACTGGATCCAACTATCAAAATATAATAAAAAGAAAGCTGATCCTATCAGCTATCCAATGATGAAACTACACTGATCATCACTCAAAAACAAGAATCAATACTTACTCCCAACAAGTGAACGAAGGAAAAACCAGCTTTTCACTTTGAGAATAACCTCATCAAGATACAAAAATACAAACAATGCAATCACAATAACTAACAATGAAATAGGACAATCAAAAGGAGAAACTCTACTTTCTCTAAATAATGCAGAATTACTTGATAACATATATTGGAATAGTGAACAAAAGATCCTCTCGCTTATAACTCGTGAAAATGGGAAAACTACCCTAAGAGGCTATGATCTTTGGGATCCTAAAAAGCGCAAAAACTTCTTTTCAAGAGGACCTATCCCATTCTCAGCAATCTGAAACATCTCGATCTTTATATAAATATGGAGAAATATACAGTACTCATAGCTCAAGGAATTGCTGATTTTTTTCGTGACAAGAAAATCATCAACTCACAAAAACTATCAAAAATAAAATAACTTGCTTTTTAAGTCAAACTTTTTATTATTACTTCTTCGTGATCAATGGGACAAAAGATTATCATTTTAGAGAATATCCGCTCGGCTTATAACGTTGGAAATGTTGTGAGAACAGCAGACGCACTTGGACGGAATGTATGGATCACTGGATATACACCATCACCTATTGATCACCCTAAGGTTCGCAAAACCTCACTAGGAGCTGAAAATCATGTTGGACTCAAACAATTTGACTATACCAGTGATGCCATCAAGTATGCTAAAGAACACAACATCAAGGTCATAGCTGCTGAAATCACTAATGAGGCAAAACCGCTTGATACCTACACACCAGAAAACAACAATCTTGCAATCATCTTTGGAAATGAAGTTGAGGGGGTTCTTCCTCAGACACTCCAGACAGTAGATGAAGTGGTATATATTCCTATGCAGGGCATCAAAGAAAGCATGAACATTGGACAAAGCACAGCAATTATGATGCGAGCTTTAAGAAACTAAAAAAATATAAAAAAATCTGACTTTTTAAACCTTTTTTTATCAAAAAGTATGGACCATTTTTACAGTGTATTCAATCGAATACTCAAACATATCGGTTTTCTTCTGGATTTTTGTAATTCACATTGATAAGCATCTTGCTCGACTTTTTTTCACCAATATGGATTACGAGTATATGCAATTATCTTTGGGGTTATCTTCATTGAAACAGGATTTGTTGTTATGCCATTTCTTCCTTGAGATTCACTCCTCTTTGCTTCAGGAGCCCTAGCAGGAAACCCTATGAATCATATCAATGTTCATATACTCTGGCTCCTAATCTTCGTAGCTGCAGTACTTGGAGATAGCCTTAACTATGAAATTGGGAAATTCATCGGACCAAAAAAATCTTCAAAATGAAATCAAAGCGAATCAAGCAAGAATACCTTGAAAAAAACTCAACACTTTTTATGAGAAATATTGAGGAAAAGCAATCGTCTATGCAAGATTTGTACCGATCGTGAGAACCTTTGCCCCGTTCGTAGCTGGAATCGGAAAGTATGAAATATACCTCATTCCTCCATTACAATCTTCTCTGAGCATTTCTTTGGTCAGCATCACTCGTATACGCAGGATTCTTCTTTGGGACCATTCCTATTGTTCAAAAAGCACTTTAGTCTACTGATCGTAGGGATTATTGTCCTCTCTAATCTCCCAATTCTTATTGAACGATATAAACACCACCTTGATACAAAAAGCTAAGAAAAAGAAGCTCAAAAAGATTCTGAAGAAAAAAATAGAAGAAAAGATAAAAGAAAGATTAAAAACCTGAATTAACTCAGGTTTTTCTTTTTTCATATTTTTAAGAAATAATTCCTCCTCATAGACAAACTTCTCCATCATACAAAACAAATACCTGTCCTGGAGCCACTGCCCATTGAGGATCTTGAAAACGAACCTGCAAATCAGATCACTGCTTCCCAATAATCTCACAAGCAACAGGAGGATTTTGACGATAACGAATCTTTCCAGAAAGCTGGCTTCAAACTGGATACTCCTCTGCTATCCAATGCCAATCTTTAAGTAAACATTCTCTAGATTGAAGCTGCTCAGCGTCTTTATCACAAACATACACAGTATTTTCCGCTATATCAATACGATATACATAAGCCTTAAAATTTAGTCCAAGTCCCTGTTTTTGTCCGATTGTAAAATAATACGCTCCTTGATGCTCTCAAACTTTTTTCCCATCAAGCGTTTTTATGGCTCAAGGTTTCGGAGGCAGCTTTTTCATTAAAAATTCTCTAATTGGAATATTTCAAATAAAGCAAAGTCCCTGAGAATCACGGCGCTTCGCATTTGGCAACCCAATACGTTCTGCCAAGTCCCTAACTTCAGACTTCTTAATTGCTCATAGCGGGAAAAAGAGACTTAGAAAGCTGAAATTGATCTAGTCAAGAAAGGAAATAACTTTGATCCTTAATTTCATCAACTCCACGAAGCAAATGAAAAATCTGGATTGAAATCAGGTTTTTCTTTAGCTCTCAACTCCTCACCAGGTCCAAGAAGTTGTGCATAGTGTCCAGTTGCGATCTTGTCAAAACCTTCTGCTAAAAGCCTTTTTGTAAAAACATCAAACTTGATCAAAGAATTACAAAGAACATCTGGATTTGGAGTAATCCCTCTCTGATATCCCTCAAAAATATAATCAATAATTTTTTTCTTGATACTCTTTTTTTGGAGATCATAAGCACGAATCTCAATTCACAAATACTCAGCAACCTTAATCGCATCAATAGAATCCTGATATGTAGTACAGTTTCCTTCCTCTGAAACATAATTTTTCATAAACCCAGCCACAACCTCATGTCCCTGCTCTTTCAAAAGATAGGCAGCAACAGCAGAATCAACACCTCAGGAAAGTCCCACCAAAATTTTTCATCTTGCCTATCATATTCAAAATTTAAAAAAACTATCTCTTCAAAAACTCCTCAACGATACTCAATGGAGCAATAATCATGCAGTGTTCTGTATTGAAATCTAAACCATTTTTCGCTACAAAATTCAAGTACCTCATCATCAAAAGTTCAAGGCTGAAACCAAACTTTTTTTACTCAAAACTTCAGATTTTTTTTAAGAAGATCTAATGTTAGCTGTGGATTTGTCATAAAAACAAAAAGATCCACTCTCTGACCCTCCTTATACACTTCCTCAAAACTTGGATAACAAGCAGTTCAATTAATCTCTGGATAACGAGGATTAATGGGGAAAATCTGAACTCATTCCTTTTTGTAAACGAATTTGGAGTTTAAGTGCTAAACTCTCCTCATGAGCAGAAGCTCAAAAATAAAGCTATAGAAAACATCATAGCAAACAAAAAAATAAATTATGCTCAAATAATCTTATCAATCAAACCGTATTCTAGTGCCTCTTGCGGACTCATTCGCTTATTTCTCTCCATATCTGCAAGACAAGTTTCATAACTTTTTCCACAGTGTTTCGCGATAATTTCAGTCAAATTTTTCTTTACTTTAAGCATTTCCTCTGCCTCAATCTGAATATCAGTAGCCTGCCCCGAGATTCCACCTCATGAAATCAATGGCTGATGAATCATGATCCTAGAATTTGGCAAAAAGCAAACCTTTTTCCCTTTCGTTCCCCAGTCAAGAATACTGATCCCATTGAAGCAGCAAGCCCTGTACAAATCGTCTGAACATCACATTTAGAACCTGCATCGCATCATAAATCGCAAGTCCAGAATATACCTCTCCTCCAGGAGAATTAATATACATAATAATATCCTTATCCGGATCCTTTTTTTCTCAAGATAGAGCATCTGAGCAATCACAGTATTTACCATCGCACTATGCACGGCCTCTCCAACAAAGATAATTCTATCCTCTAAAAGTCTAGAATAAATATCATATGCTCTCTCTCAAGCTTTAGTTTTTTTCAATAATTGTAGGGATCAAGGTCATAAGCCATAAATATACAAAATAAAAACAAATCAGAAATCTGATTTCTTCATCTTTTTGAGAGTATCGTTTTACTTTCAAATTTCAACTTGAAATTTACTACAAAAAAACGATACTCATTAGATATTCAAACCTTTAATTTTTATAAAAAGAAAAAATGAAAAACTCTGAATAAGCATCATTTGATCTATGATCGTCCTTAGTGGTGCCGCCTTTGCTGCAAAAACCGACTACGGCAGAGATCAATAGCCTTACTTCAAAACTAGAAAGTAATAAAACAAAAACTCCTTAATAACCTTGAAAACAGCAAAAAGAAGCTAAAATCAATAGCTGATGAAACTAAAAAAATTTGCTGATACAACACTTTTTGATGCTGCAAGCTGTCTAGGTGCTATCCCAAAGGAAGACCAAAACTTAGATTTTTAATAAACTAACTGATAGCCTCAAAACCAGTATTCTCAATGAATACATTGGATTAGATGGAGACATCAAGAGATACGGTCTTGAACTCAAAGATGTTGATCCTATCCTGCTAGGGGAATACGCTGAGATAATTTTTACAATCAAAAATGCTATCAAAATTACAAATCTTGAAAAATGAGTATTATCTCAAATCTGGGAAAACTAAAGCTACCTTTCTAGAATATGTAAAAACAATCAAGATCTTCTCAATGGACTTGCACAAAAACTTGATATTATCAAGAATGTAAACAAATATGCTGATGCTGTGAGCGGAGCTTTTTCTGGATTAAATAATGCAATCAATAGTCACTCAAGCCTCTGGTCTAATATGGCTAAAATCAAAAGATCAGACACTTTCAAGTATGAGTATGGATTTTGATACTACTATTGGGCAAAATGATCAGCACTCACAACCCTAGTCCTGAAATCCAAGCAAAATACCAAATTCATAAAGATAACTTTATGAAAAATGATCGCTGAAACCAATAAATCAGTGTACTACACTTTCTCAGCATTTTTTTGAGTATGAGAAATACGCTGATATCATAAGCAGACAAGAAGATCTTAAAAAGAAATTTTATGCTAGCTCTGGAGATGTAAACTGCAGCCTCCTCCTCACAACGAGTGTAAACTTTGCAAATTATGCAAAAAGATCTTGAATCTACAGCCAACGATACTATTAAAAGGTATGGATCTTATTACCTCAGGTATCAAAAAGCTGAAAAGTAAAACTTAAAGATCTAGAAGCAGTTGCTTCAAATGCATTTAATAAAACAATCACTGATCTAGGAAATGAACTCAGAAGAAATTTCAAACTCATGCTAGAGAGCGAAACACCTGCAAAAAAAGCCTGAACCAACTACTACTGAAACAACAACAGAACCAACTACTCAACAAACACAACCTCAACAAACAGCTCCTCAACAGCCAACTCAGCCAGAGCAAGCACCTACTACGAGCAAACCAACCTTTACCCAAACGTTCAAAAAAAGGTCAATATCATGCTCAGGTAAAGGATCTTCAAACCTATCTTACAAACTGGGGATTTTACAAAGGAGCAATAAATGGAATTTATGATAGAGCAACAATTGAGGCAGTATATCAGTTCCAGCTCAAAAACGGAGTAATCACAGGGAAAGAAAAAAATAAATCTGGATATGGACGATTTGGTCCACAAACCAGAGCAAAAATCAATAGTATGATCTAAATAAATTATTCAGTATTTTTTTCTACAGATGCACAAGAAAAAAATGATTTACCCTTTTAGAAATGCTCCTAGTTATTATCATATCTGGGAGCCTTTTAACGACAATTTATTCAGTTATGGTTACCTTACCAAGGGTAAAAACATTTTAATGATGCTAGACAAGCGCTTATTGAAGAGACCAACTGAGTTATGAATAGATTTGCTGAACTTTTCCAAGATTATACGATTGATTATGAAGAATATTTTTAATAGATCAAAAAAATCTGAACTCAGACGGAAAGTTGACATTATTCAGTATTTTTCTGCCTATGGAAATGAAAAATAGCGTAATCACAGATAACACTTGGCATAAAAAAACATAGAATAAAAATACTGTTCTTCTGGACAAGACCCAGAAGGAAGATATTACAGCATCAACAACTGTAAAGATTGAGAAATCTGAATAACTCCACAAAATAATAAACGTCAATCCTATGGGCAATATAAAATGCTCTTTCGAGATGTAGGAGTGAATACAGACTGAAAAAGAAAGACTCAATCCAACATTCAATAGAGATTGAGCTACTCCTGATCCAACAAACTACTTCCCAGAAGTTGGAGACTCAGATGATAGAGACTTGGGAATAGGTCCAGTTGCAATCCCAGAAAATCCACAAGAAATCTATCTTATTTCCCACGATGGGCAAAGAAGAGTCTTCCTAAGAATTAATGAAACAGAGAATTGAAGGACAATTCAAATCCTTAGATTAAGAGGATTCGACGCAGGAAGCGACCATACATTTAACTCAGAGGATCCCAAAACCTATGATGGAGAGATTGATACTTGGGCATGTGACTACGGACAAGGTTTCAATTGTAACGGAACTGCAATATGAGATACCTACAACAATTACAAACTTGCAAACAGCGTGGATGATGGTTGGGTAAATCTTTTTTTGATTCAAATATCTCAGTTAAAAAGCTGGAAGATTCACATAGCACCAAATACAAATCCTGACTATGCCTGGCAAAAAGATGTACAAATAAATCCTTACATTAGCATATCGCTCACAACAGAATTAAATTATAACAAATGGAAACAAAAAAACTCTGAAATATGCTTACTGGGTATACCTATAGCCTAAAATGAGTATATGATACAAAATGATTTTTACCTTAAATAAGGAAATTAGCCCATAGAATGATGAGTCTACTTGCTCAAAAAAACATAAAGCTAAAGGAAATCAGTTTTTTTCTAGATTAAAAATCAATTCCTCGAGTAGCTAACCTCTTGGAAAACAAGGAAACACAACTGATTGCCTTTTTGTTTCTTATTTTTTTCATTATTATACTCAGACTTTTTCAGCTCCAAATATTGGAATATGAAGAATACAATACCCTACTGAGTAAATTACATTATAGAGAATCTCTCCTCACTCCTGAAAGAGGAAACATCTATGCCCTAGATAAAGGATGACACCCTGTAAAACTCACAGAAAACATTACTCTTTATGATCTTGCCATTGATCCAAGAGAATTAGATGGGATCATCTCTGGATCTAATGTCCCAATGAAAAAAATCGCTTTATAGAAATCGTAACACCAGTTCTCTACAAACATCTTTGTGAAGTAAATGGAATGAATCCTGTCAACAAAACTGATTGTATTAAAAAAATATTGAACTATTTGCTGGAGTAAACCTTCTACCAAAAAAAGCCAGAGCTTTTCTACTTTTTGAAGCGGAATGGAGTCTCAGAATATCAAAGTTTTAACTTTGAGGAGTATGAGAAAAACTTCGGAAAAAAACAGTGGACCAATTCACAAAAGAAAAAGCTTTCAGAACTTATCAAAAACAAAACTTGATCAAAAATAAAAATCTGAATCAAGACTCAGAATTATCTTTGATATTTTACTGAACCTAAATTTTTTTGGAAGAATTAGCACAAAAAAACAACTTCCTTATGTGCATATTATCGCAGATCACTATGTATACCTAGAGCCCTCAACCATGATTGATCCTGGTTTAGCTCAAGCAACAATTGAGGGATTGCTCAAAAAAATGGAAGTACCCTATTTGAAGCCAATTTGAGAATCTTTTTAAGCCTCAAGAGTGGAAATATATCAAAAATCATCTCTGGACTCAACCCAGCTCTTGCACAAGAGATCAGAGAATTAAAAATAAAAACACAGATGAGAACTTTCAAAGATCGAAAGAAATAGAAATTCAAGGCAAGAGAACACCTCACAAAGTAAAAAAGAAAGACTGATTGCAATTCCAGTACTCTATGGACTCGTTCTAGAACCTTATACCACAAGATACTACCCATACTGAAATTTTATGGCAAACATCCTAGGATACGTAGACAGGTGATGAACTGCATATTATGGAATTGAACAATACTTTGATGCAAAGCTTAAAGGGAAGAAATGAGAAATTAAAGGAAGAACCTCGGCTTGGCTAGGGAATGTAGGAGCAAACGAATTTGAAATTCAAAACCCGACTAATGGAAGCGATATCTATCTTACGGTTGATATTTGACTGCAGAGAGAGGTTGAGAGATTAGCTAAGGAACAACTAGAAAATGTTAAAAGCTGATGCTATCGCAATTTTAGTTACGGATGCAGAAAAATGGAGAGGTAAGAGCATCTGTGAGTGCCCCAACCTTCGATCCAAACAATTATAACGACGCATATACACTAATTCCACTCGGCAGAGAAAATAAAGAAATCATTGATAATCAGACCTATATTGATATTCCTGTATATGTCCATACTGGAGGAGAATACAAGCTAGCAAATTTGACAGAAAGAAAGCAAGAAAATCTAAAAAAATATATTGCAAAAAAACATATATTGAGCTCAAGTTTTCGTTGATAAAAACATCACCGTCCCATTTTGAACCAGGAAGTATTTTTTAAAGCATTTACCGTAGCAATCGGAATTGATACTGATGAGATGAACTTTGATGAGCGCTATGTTGATGAAGGATCAGTAAAAGGTCTGAATATATACGATCAAAAATGCAACAAAAACCTGTATGAAATCATAATTTTCTCCATGCACTTGTCTATTCATGTAATGTCTGAATGGTAAAGATTGTGCAAAAGAGTGGGGAAATATGTTTTCTATAACTATCTAGGGAAACTCGGTTTTTGAGAATTAACAGGAATTGAACTTGCAGAAGAAAAAGCCATGATTCATTGACAAAGTAAATCTTGTTTCTATGGCCAGATTTTTTTGAATAATGCGTTTTGACAAGGACTTACAACGACTCAAATTCAACTAGCTGCAGCCTATGTAGCACTCGTAAACTGATGAGAATACATTAAACCAACAATCATCGGAAATATTATTGATCCATCAAATACGGAAAATAATTATAATAAGTATCAAAAATAGTAATAAAATCTTTAAATCTGAAACCTCTGAACAAATAAAAAGGACTCTTTAATGTAATTAATACCAACCCAGAACTTAGTAGTGCAAACCTTTCAGGACAAAAACTCTGAGCTAAATCTGGAACAGCGCAAATCTCATTTAGAGGAAGATATCAAAGAGGAGAAGGATGGACAAATGGTACCTTTGCCGGTGTAATTTCAACAGAAGATCCAAGATATGTAGTTAACATCTGGATTCGTCGTCCAAGAAAAAAAGCCAATGGTGAGGTTCTACGGCAGGTCCTATCTTTAGACAAATTGCTCAATATCTTCTCACCTATGATCTCTAGAATTTATCTTAGCTTTATAGTTATGTACAGCACAAACCTCTCAAAACTTATGGTCAACGACTACTTTTTTTGAACTTATCAAAGAAGAAAAATCCATTTTGATTGGATTATTTCAGATTTTTACTTTGAGAAAGCTCAAAATAACTTTATTCTTTTTCAATAGCAACTTAGATACTCTTCTCTTGGAAAATAAAATCAAAAAAATCTGATCATATCTGTATAATTCTTGATCAGCTTCCTATATCTTTACTGTGAAAGTGAAATCTTTTTGATACGAAAAATATAATCTTTATCTGCCCATTTTCTGGTATCAGCAGTATTGGTCATAAAATCAGCCCAGAACTCAATCAAATTACTATGTTTGAGAGACAAAAGGTCGAGAATTGGTTCCCTTTTGATATGCAAACGCTGATCAAAATTCTGAAAAAAAGACTGACTGCATGCAGTCCATCTCATCAACCAAGAAATCGCTGAGAATATCTATGAGATTCAAGCAGAAGAAGAGCTCGCAATTGTAGACAAAGGTCTTGATAGACCAACCAGAAGAGATCCATCTCATCAATAATCCTGAGGCAGAAACCCTTGTCATTGGACTGTGAAATTACTTTGAAGAACTGGTAAAACTCTCTGAATACCTTCTTCATCAGGAAGAGAGTTATCACTTCCCTAGCCCTCGCCTGTATGGGGAAACTAAGTTCTGAAGAGATAAAAACTTCAGGCTAAAAAAAGCTAAAAAAATTATCCTTCTTCTTGATCAAGAATCTTCTCCTGAGCTCCAGAATCTCATCGCACAAAAAGCTCAATACTCAAGGAGAAAAAAATCAGAATTTTTATCCCCTCTTTACACAAAAGCTAACAACTACACTTACAGATTATCAGTTAGAACAAACTGAATTTGATGCAGAGCACCTAGCTGAACGTATCAAAAAAATAGCTAAAATAAAACAAGAACTCTGAGTTCAGAATTTTACTTGATTTTTATTTATAGCTTTAGTATACTCAAACCTCAGAAATCAGTATGAAAAAAACCTTTTTATTTTATCGATCTAGATAATGTCCATTGAAGAAAAAAACTTCACAAAAATGGTCAAAATAATGCTAGGTGGTGTCGTTAAACTCGAGACTCCACCAAAAAGAAAAAAGGGGATGCTCTCAAATCTGAAAGATTGTATTAAACTTAGGATTAAGAGAATACAAGCTTTTTTCAGTCAGGGATTGATGAAATGCAAAGAGATATGTGAAAAAAACAAAAAGTCAAAAACAATCTAAATAAATCAGTATTTTTAGCTTCTATCAACTAGCATAATGGCAACAAGCTTGGAAACCATCGTATCTTGGGCAAAGAGAAAAGGATTTGTTTACCCCTAACTCTGAAATTTATTGAGGACTAGCAAACGCTTGGGACTTTTTGACCCTATGGAGCATTACTCAAAAAAATATTTCTGATCTTTGGATAAAACACTTTTACTCAACAGAGATGATGTAGTTTTTTATGGATACTGCAATTATTGCGCACCCAACTACTTGGAAAGCTAGTGGTCATCTAGATTCTTTTTCTGATGCATTGATTGATGACAAAAAAACTGGTCAGAGATTTAGAGCTGACAAGATCATAGAAAACTACTTTTGAAGAGGTAAGAAATGGGCTTAGTGATGAAGAACTAACGGTAAAAGCTTTGAGTAAAAAAACCTCTCTCCAGAATCACGAGGAAAATGAAGGGATGAGAGCATTTATCGTTGAACATATTCCAAATAATCCAGATACAAAAAGAACCTGCAGACTGGACTGAATGTAGAAATTTCAACCTTATGCTAGATTCTCATCTCGGACCTATAGCAAATGATGCCAGCAAAGTGTACATGAGACCTGAGACCTGTCAATCACTTTTTCACAGACTTCAAAGCAGTGTTGGATACTACAAGAGCTAGAATCCCATTCGGATTAGCTCAGGTTTGAAAAGCTTTTTAGAAATGAGATTACTCCAGGGCAATTTCTCTACAGAACAAGAGAATTTGAACAAATGGAGATTGAATACTTCGTTCCAGCTGATCCAGAAAAAAAGCTATGGAAATTTACAATCAGTGGAAAGCTGACTGTATGCAGTATTGGACTGAAGTTATCGGAATTAATCCAGAAAATCTAAGATTCAAGGATCACGAAAAGCTTGCTCACTATGCAGCAGCTGCAGTTGATGTAGAATATAGATATCCTCGAGGATTTGGTGAGATTCAAGGAATTCACAATAGAACCAACTTTGATCTCTCTCAACATCAAGAATTTAGCGGAAAAGATATGCAATATTCTGATCCATTCACAGGGGAAAGATATATCCCACGATGTGTTGAAGCTTCTTTTTGGACTCGGTCGTCAAGTAATGGTTGCAATGCTTGAGTTTTACGACGAAGAGACACTAGAAAATGGTGAATCTCGTGTTGTTGTAAGATTCCCAAAACAACTCGCTCCAATCAAGTTCGCTATCCTTCCACTGATCAAAAAGGACGAAGATCAGGTTGCACTCGCAGAACAAATCTTCAGATCTCTGAGCAAGGTATGTAAATGTGAATATGATGACAGTGGTGCAATTGGAAAAAGATATAGAAGGCAAGATGAAATTGGAACCCCATACTGTATCACCATTGACCACCAGAGTAAGGATGATAATACTGTTACTCTCAGAGAAAGAGATTCAATGAAACAAATTAGAGTGAAAATTGAAGACCTCAAAAAAACTATTGCTCATTCTAAATATAGAGTTTTTTGAAATAGAAATTCAGAAATAAAAAAAGCCACATTTTTGGCTTTTTTTATTAATAATAAAAAGAAATCTGACTTCAGACTTCTTTTTTTCTTTTGATAATATAATCTTAAATGAAAAATATCTCTAGGCTTTGCACCTTCTTGAGGTCAGATAATTCCTCTTTCCTCCAATACATCCATAATCCTCGCAGCTCTAGCAAATCCAACATTGAGCTTTCTTTGAAGAAGCGTAGCTGAAGCCTTTTCTAGTCTCAGCAATCACCTGAATTGCTTGATTAACAAGATCTTCATCATTTCCTCCATCTCCTCCACCAGAAAGTACTCCTCTAGCAGTCTCAACCTTACTCTCTAGTGCAGCAATAATCTCTGGATGATAAATATCTTCCTCTGTAAGATTTTGCATATACTTATTTCTAAGCTGTGAAACCACTCTCTCAATCTCCTCAGTAGAGACAAAAGGTGCTTGAATTCTAATTGGAAACTTAGTTGATGGATCCATATAGAGCATATCTCCTTTCCCAACAAGATCTTCCGCCCCTTTACGACCGAGAATTGTTCTACTATCCACCTCAGAAACCACTCCAAAAGCAATTCTCGTTGGAATATTTGCCTTGATCAATCCAGTAATCACATTTACTGATGGTCTCTGCGTTGCCAAGATAAGATGAATTCCTACCGCTCTAGCCTTTGCAGCCAAACGATTAATACAGTTTTTCAACCTCCTTTCTATTTGCTGAACTCGAAAGCATCATATCCGCCATCTCATCAATGATAAAGACAATACGATACATCTTCTCCTGTCCCTCAGCCTCCATTTTTTGATTATATTCATCAAGATTTCTAACTCTCTGGTCTTTTAGCGTAGAATATCTCTTTTCCATCTCCTCAACAGTCCATTGCAAGAGCTTAATTGCTTTCCCACTATCATAGACAATCGGAGCCAAAAAGATAAGGCAAACCTGAATACATCTCTAGTTCCACTTGCTTTGGATCCACCATCAAAAACTTAAGCTCAGCAGGCGTATTCTGGAACATTAGAGAGACAATAAAATCGTTAATTCCAACAGACTTTCCACTACCTGTCGCACCCGCTACGAGCAAATGCGGCATTGACTCCAAAAGCTTTAACCTGAACACTTCCATCAATCCCCTTTCCAAGAGAAAGATTAGTCGAATTTTTTCTTCATCTGCATTGAAAAACTCCTCCGTACTAATAATATCTCCAAGTCTTACCATAGAAGCTTTTGGATTAGGAATCTGAATTCCAATCATATCAGTACCTGGAATCGGAGCAATAATTCTAAGCGACTTTGATTTCAATGAAAGCTTAATATCATTACTAAGCCCCTCAATTGCTGAAATCTTAATCCCTTCCTCAGGCTTAATTTTTAATCTGAACAATTGATGGTCAAATATCAAATCCCTCAATAGCAATCGGAACTCAGAATTCTGAAAGTTTTGTCTGTAAAGCCTTTGCCTTCTCAACCAAAAAGTTCTCATCTACTGTTTGCTGATTCCCTAGATTAGACTCCAATGCAGAATAACCAAAAGTTGGCTTATCCCCAGCAAAATGAAATCACAGGTTTAGGCTTTTTCCTCAATCTTTTGAGTTACCTTAGTCTTAAACATTTCCTTGAGCAAAGATCCTCAGCTAGAAGTCGCCTGGACAACTTTCCCAGTCGCTTGAGAGACCTTTTTCTAAGATATCATCAGTTGAAATATCTGGACGAGAAATAGTGATTGTTGGTCTTTCATCTTCTTTAGAATCAGTTTTCTTTTTCTTTTTAATTGGCTTTTTCTGATTGTTCAATATTTATTTTAGGAAGTTTCGGTAAACGAACATTGAGTATATAAAGCAAATAAACAATTGCACCCAGTAAAAAGCACTATAACAATCGCATATATCGCTGTAATATAACTTTGAGAACCATTCTTTAATCATCTTTCCAAAAGCCAAATCAGAGGCCAAGAAAAATATCCTCCATTTGCGGTATAGTTAATCGGCGTTTGTAAAGTCCAGAGACGAACATTCAAAAACGCTGAAATCAACATCAATAACGCAAAGTAATACTTTACAAGAAATTTTGCAAGATGTCATTTAACAAGGACTAAGACTCCAACTACAATCGCTAGCACAAAAAAGAAAAGAAGTCAGATTTCACCGAATGCGATCGTACTATATTTTGTAAAAAAAATTGAAAATAGGAGAGCCCTGCGCCATCATCCTAGAAAAAAATAGAGAATTCCCAGAATAATCATTCACCATCAAATATGATTTTTTATTAACGGTAAAAGGATCTCGCGGTTCTCCTCTGAGTTCTTCTTCTCGCCAAAAATACAAAAACTAAAAAAATAAAAAAGCTGAACACACCACAAATAAATGTAATGATTTCAGGCTTTCTTTCAAGTTAAATCAAAAGTTTTTGTCTTCAATAAAACGCTCCATTTTTTGATTAATGACCTTTCAAAACATAACCATTAGAACCATTCTCTGCTTGCACAAAAGAAGGCAAACTATAAGCTCTATAAAAGCATTAATGCTGCATGAGATCTAACAACAGGTTCATTTCCTGCTGTATTACGGAATATTCAGAGCAAGCTTCAAACCTGATTATACTGAGTATACCAAGGTGTTTGCTGCTCGTCAAGATAACGATTGAGTAAAAGTCTAACAAGCACAGCATTGAGCTGAGCCTTTAGAGATCAAAGCATGTGGATAAAAACGGTTTCAATCCTGACTAGATCCTTTCATCAATCAAAGTTGATATGCCAATTGAATATAAGGAACCAAATCTGGAGCAGCCGAATCGATATCTACATAAGCAATAGCATGACTAGTATCAGGTGTTCTACAAAGAACATTCATTGCAAATTGAACGAAAAAAACTTTGCGGCAGCTTGTCTGGTTAAATATTCATTCGCACCAAAGTTTTCAAGAGTAGCATACTTTGTCATCTCATAACTCCTCAAAAAGACAAAAGCCTTTTGCACTTCTTCACTAAATCCTTCATTAAGAGAAACTGCTTGAGAGATAGTAGATGATCTCGTATAACACTTACCATCTGGGATAGTTGAATTAAAAAATCAACTCTCAGAGGGGGTTCTTATACCAGTATCTTGAGCTAAAAAGGTAGAGATATTTGTTCTTTCATCAGCTGATGAACTTGAAGTAGTTCCACAAGTATGATCATAATAACTAGGAGAATAATCACCATGCGGACAATAATCTCTCACCAAACTTCCTCATCCTCAAGAAGAGCGTGAATTAGATGAAGAAGAAACTGAACTCAACGATGGAGATATCACTGGAGCTACCTGAGAACTACCTGAGGAAGAGTTTTTTTAACCAAAATTGAGTGCTTACAGCAGTCTCTAAATTTCCAGCATCATCCATAAATTTCACCTCAACATGAACTTTTTTTCATGATTGATCAGCAGTAAGCTTATAGTCCTTATAGATTGCTCCCTTGATCGCCTGTCCATCAACATACCATTGATATTGAATAGGCTGACTTGGAGTACTATTTTGACGACTATCCCCATCTTTTACTATAGCAGTTAACCACTTATCCACCTCAGCAGTACCAATTAAATATACAGCAGATTTAAAAATATTTTTGAGAAAGAACATTACTAGAATGCATGTTGGTAATTCCTGTTCCAATAATTGTATTATCACTTACTGAAATATTAACTGAATATGGAGACGAGTCAGAACTTTTTTCTTAAGTCTAGACTAACCTCTTTACCTTCAATCATATTATTTTTAACACTTCCTCAATTAACACCGCTCATTCTAACTCCTCGTCTATTTCCTATTACCTTATTATTATGAATCTTAATATTAGAAATAGAAGCATTAGGCTGATTAGCCATTTCAACAAGAATACCATGGAATCAATTATTTTTCAAATACACTTTCACTAATCTCTACATCACTGACATGCTGAGCTTCATCCGGATCAATATCAATTCCTGACTGAGGAGCAGTACCCATAGTATTTTTAAATACTGATTTTTAAAACTTTAATTTTTTTCCCATCTGTAATAGATAACCCTTGACGGCGATTATTATCCGCAACAACATTATAAAGTACTACATTCTCGGTTTGCTGAGTCCCTACCTCTCGAGACTTACCAACATAAAATCCATCTCACCAAAAAGTTTTTTAGCTATTACATTTTTCTACTACAATATTTTGAGAAGAAAAAAATACTGACTCAAAATCCCCACTCTCCTTCAGTACCAATATGTTGATCACGCTCACCAATTAAGGTTCCTCAGAGAATATTTACATTTTTTTACATTATTGATCCAAAAAAATACTATACCATTTAGATGAATTTGGCAAAAGCCTGAAGTACAGTTTGAGAAGACATACGAATAGTTACATTATCACGAAGTTGAAGACCATGTTTCCCATTAGAAACAAGTCCATTTATCATATAAGTACCATTAGGAATATCCACAATACCACCACCTTTTGTTGCTACAGCATCAATTGCCTTTTGAATTGCAGCAGTATCATCAGTTTTTCCATCTCCTTTGGCAGCATAGGGAACATCTTTCACATTAACCACAAAATCAGTCGCAGGTGCTCATACATAAACTCCTAATTTCTGAGGAATTTTAGGAGGTTGTGGCTGAGTTAGCTGAGTTGGTTGGGTTAGCTGAGTTGGTTGAGTTGGTTGAGTTGGTTGAGTTGGTTGAGTTGGTTGAGTTGGTTGAGTTGGTTGAGTTGGTTGAGTTGGCACAATGTTTTTACACAAATGCACATCACTACGCCCCAACATTTGATTTTCTCCAGAAGCAACCACCTGAGCTAGATTAACACCAACCCACCTTGTAGGGCCAGGAAGATCTTTAGGACTATCACCTATTCCACAGTTATTTTCAAGAAAAACCTGCGGCTGAGACTGGTTATGCTTTTAATCCAAGCACCCCTCCTAAACTTCTCACATTCTTTCCTTTTTACATCAAAAATATTACCCTTCACAACATATTTTAGAGGATTTCCGCTCCCAAGGTAAAAAAATGCTGAAGATTGCGGGAGTTCAGAATTAAGTTTTTACATAATTATTAACTACCCTCACCTCTCAACGCAAGGTACCATCAGTAAATTCATCTGCAGACCAAATAATCGGAGTATTTGGTCCTACACTATCGATTTCAACAGTATTCCCCTCAATAATTGTAGTTCCAGCTCCTTTTTCCATTATGAACAACCGTTTTTTTCCATTACTTACAGTTTTTACAGCAGTTTCAGTCTTAGAAACAATCACAGCCTTGTTTGCATAACTTCACTTAACAACATTATCCTTGATCTTAAGCTCAAAATCAACATCTTTTTCCTTAAAACGAGAGATAATAGCATACGACTGTGGAGAACCAGATTTTTTTGTGGATCTTTATAAGCAGAAAAATTCTGAATCGTATTTCCCACTAATCTCAAAAAATTGCACTACGAGTACTATGCAAATCACGATAATCATTATTACTTGCGAGTCCTATTGCTTGATAAAGCTGATAATTATATTTAACATCATCAGGATTCTCAATCTTTACAGTACGCATCTGAGTTTCTGAACGATTACAGTAATCAGATTTTTGGTTAATAATAGGTCTTCCATCATCAATACTGACGCGATTTGCAGGATTTTTGAATAATAGTATTACCACGGATAACTACTCTATCCATTGTAAAACGACGATTATACACCTCTAGACCATACAAGTAATCCCCCTCTAGAAGATTATTTTTCTATCAAAAATATTATTCCCATCATGCACATCTAACCCTTTACGAATATTGTTTTTTTAGTATGATTATTTCTGTAGGTAATAGTATCATTATAAGTACCAGCAACTGTAGCAGCTCCGTATCAAGCTCCTCCATCACGAGGATCACCGTTAGCTTCTAAAACATTTCCATCAAGCAAAAAAATTCCTCTGAAATCAGATCATCACCCCAGCATTACGATTATGGTGGAGATAGCTATTCGTTACTCTATTAGATTCTCCTATTGGAAGATCAGAATTATTGATATCAATTTCTCAATTTACTAGACGAGGCCCAATAAGTTTTTTCCTGTTCACTTAGGATCTTTTACACTATACGCAGTTATCGAATCAAAGTAAATTCCTGCACGATTTGCACCCGAAACCTCAACTTTATTAATCAAAATATGATCAGAATCATTGACATAGATCCCATTTACTTTTCCCAGCTGAAGTCACCCCTGCAACATAAAAATCTGCAGCATTCGTATATTTTTAAAGAAAAAAATCTGCAAGTATGGTATGAGTTTGATCAGTAACTACAATTCCAGCTCATTCACGAACATCCAAATGACTTCCATCACAACTATTAAGATAATAATTACCTACTTGTTTTTTTATCAAAAAGTAATAAGTGTAAATTTCCTTCCTGATCTGATTTATTGCTCTCCATTCCATCTCCAAAAAGAGCTGTTACCCCATTAGTGCTAGCATCTAGAGTAATAGGACCAGAAATATAAATCTGACCTCCTAGATGAAGAGCAGCTTTTTGTTGATGCGCAACAGCCAAAGCCGCCTGAATAGCAGCACGACTATCTGTTTTTCCCAGTTTCATCTACACCAAAAATCACTACCCTTAAGATACTTTCCATAGACTGGATGATCATAGAGCTGAAAAGTTGAGCTTGAAGTCTGTCAGCTATTCTGCTGACTATTTCCTAAAGCCGTAGTCCGTCACAAGAGAGTAAAAAATAACAAATTTAAAGCAATCACCAGAATATATCATTTTCTCATCTCACCACAGCAAAAAAATAAAAGATCTCATCCAGCTTTTTCATATTTTATCCCAAATTTTCAGCAACAAATTCCCAATTAATAATATGGAAGATATTTTCTAGATATGCTCACCTATTATTTCTCACATCAATATAATAAGCATGCTCCCATACATCTACTCAAAAAAAGGATCTTTACAGGCAAATGGAGCGGATTTTGAGCATTAGACATATTCAAAATCTCTAACTTTCCTTCCTGATTCAAAACCAACCAAGTCCAACCAGAACCAAAAATTTGCAACTGCTGAGGAAATAAACTCTTCCTTAAAAACTAGCAAAAGATCCAAAATTCTGATCAATAAGTTCTGCTAATTTCTCACTAGGAACTTGATCATACTTTGGACTCAGACAATTCCAGAAAAAAATTATGATTCCAAAATTGAGCAGCATTATTATATAATGCTCAACTAGAATTTTTCACAATAGCTACGATATCCTGCCCAGCAAACTCAGTATTTTCAACCAATTGATTAAAGCTTATCAGTATACGCCTGATGATGCTTATCATAATGGTACATCATCGTTTCCTCAGAAATATAAGGAGCTAATGCGCCTTTTTTCATAAAGGCAAAACTATTTTTTTCAAACATCATTATCAAAAATTCTAAGAACTAAAACAACAAAAAGCATAAAAGATTCAATCACTATTTACAAGGTAATACTCAAAAAAATGAGCTTATTTTTGGGATAATATACCTCTGATTATAGTATGAAATATTTTTTTCAAAAAGTCACCTAAACCAAAGCACATCTTCAGCACTGAACGAACGAATAATTTCAGATTTATCTTTTTTTCCCAAAGAATTTCTGAGTATTTTTTTGCAATAAACTTGAAGAAATCAGAATTATCATCTAGTTCAATCCAAATTTTGAGGAAATCTTGAAATTCCTCGTAAACAGCTAAAAAGGTCAAGATAGATCTGATCAGCTTCCTTGATCTTAAGCCCCAAAAATATCCCTAATATAGAATATCCATAGACAATCAACTTGATCCTGCTCCATTTTATCTTTATACTGATTGAGATACGTCATCAAAAGCAGCATTCCAAAGAGAGTTTCTCTTACTGTGCCAAAAATTGCCAACAAAACTGACTGTGAATAGTAGTTTTGAAGTTTTAGTGGCTCAATCTTCTCCAAAAATGACTTATTAAGCCAAAAATTCAATCTTATATAAAGCGTCTTTAAGATTTGAAATAGCCTTCTCATCAAAAAAAGATTCACAAAATCAGCAAAAAGCTCCTTAGCTGAACTAGACTGAGCAAAAAAAGTGGTGCATAAAAAGTGAGACAAAAAAATCTGAATTTAACTCTTTTACCAAACCTGAAATCTTAGTTCCAAACTTTTTGTTTGAAATCATCTAAAATCTGCGTATTAGTAATATTAAGCCTCGTATCCTTAGGATTAATATCCTGGAAAATATGCAGCCGTCATCCCTTCTAAATACAAAATCCCCGCATAGAAATCCGCAACAATCTTCTCATCACTTCCTTTGATAGGGATAGAAAATTTATTTTTTCCCAGATCTTACCTTATCATTGATATAATGATAATAGTAAAAGATTTTTCCCATAAATATAGAGGATATGGCCTAGATATTCAAGTTGTGCAGGATTTGCCTCAACATTAAGCATCTCCTTAGAGACAAAAAGAGATTAAATCTGGTTTTTGAATTCTTGTATAAAAAGAATCCCCTCTAGCATTAGTAAATCCCCCTAAAAGAGTAATATAAAAATTTAAAAAGCCTCTCAGTAACTTTAGACTCCCTCTTAATTCTCTCTGGCACATCAAAAGAAGAGATATCATCGCCATTATCTATCGCTGAGAGCATTTCATCGATATCCTCGAGTAAATCTTCTCTCCCTCCGATCTAAAAAAAGCTTGATAATATAGTTCTGAACTCAAGCAAAAAAATCAATGCTTATATTTTTTTATAGGTCAAAAGATAATCCAAAAAGCCTAGGAAGATTCTCCTCAGACTTGAGAAAACTCTGAACTAAATTATCTAATTCAGGCTTATTAAAAAAATCTTTGAAACAATCGCCTCAACAACTAAAAACGGATCAGAATTTCCTATCAAATATTTTACCAGAATATCTGCCGGCCAAATATAGGTAAGAACAGACTGTTCAAGTGGAGAAGAATGTGGTAAATACTTAGTAGTTGCATAATTTTGTTTAAATGCTTTTGAGGATTTTTCTCACTTACGATCTTGTAAAAATTCGTTCAAGAAACTCAGCTTCTTCTCCCTTTCCAGCAAAAAGCGTATTTAATCTTTTATAAAAATGGAACAATAAAAAGAAAAAAATGAAGTTTCCTTAAGTAATTCCTTTTTTTAACAGCATCAAAATCTGATTTAGGAATCTTAGTATCAAGCTGCTGAAAAGTAATCTTGTAGAAGTCAAAGAACACCTCAATAAACCAATTATAGTTTTTCATTTTCCTGCTCTGATGGAAAAAAACTTTTTACCCTTGAGGCAAAGGTAAAGGACAAAAAGAAATACAGTATACAGAAGCTGCGTAAAATAATGATGAGGATATCCACGCAAAGTATCTGCAAAATACAAACTTGAAAAGCAATGTGATACCATTGGAAAGATTAGCTGGAGAATAGAAATGATATCCATTAAGATTTGCCGCTACACAATAGGCGAAATACGTTTCAATATCCTTTTGTTTGTCAGTATTTCCATATTCTCAAAACCCCATCTTAAATTCTACAACATCCAAGTTTACATCAAACAAATTAAAGCTTATAATTTTCAATAATTTTACGATTGATAATTGAGAAAAACTCCCTAGAAGAAATAAAAGCCAACAAACATACTCGCTGGATTTACCATATTTTTGAATAGTCGAATTTGGGAATTTTGTTAGTAAAAGTCTTTTTAAAAAGATGCATTATTCATAAAAAGAATAAAAAAATCTGATTTTTGTTTCCTTTTTCAATGATAGTAAAGAAGCTCTCTTTTTCAAGAGTTTTTCTCAAAAAAAGTAGCTTAGAAAGATTATATTAATTATTTTTTTCTTGATTTCAGATAAAAAAATCACTATAAGATTCGCTCGCAAAAATTTAAAAGAATGACAAAAATTACATTAAATCCAGACTCTCAAGAGGTATTTCCTCTTGTAGAAGTAGAACTCAAAGCCACTTGGGAAAAAAACTTTCTCAGGAATGAGCAAAAGAAAATCAATAAGCATGATGTTTGGCTTTCAAACTTCCCATCCAAAGATGGGAAAAACGAGCTATGATGTTAGACTCACAACCATTTTACAAGAAAATGGATTGGAACGAATCGCCACCCAAAAGGGACATGAATCTTCTGATTTCATACTCCTCCAGGGGAAAGTTGTTTGGGAATATAGTGAAGATTTTTCTTCGTAATAAGTCCTACAAACACTATCAAGAGTGCAAGATCAAGTTTTATCAAACTTCTTCAAAAGCGATACTCGTTTTACAAGAAAGTTGATAAAATAGATCATCAAAAAAATCAGTTCAAGTTTATCTTGAGCTGTTTTTTTATACCGAAAAACTTCTTGCATTTTGCATTAATATTAGTATGATGAGGGCAGATAATCTTTTTATCTCTTGTATTCAACAAAAAAATGCTACTATTTAATTTCCAAGACTTCATCTCAGAAATGAGAGAAAAAGCTGACAAAAAAAGAAATTATAGAAAAAAATATGAACAGCTTTATGGACCAATTCAAGGGGATATTTACGATCAAGTTCGATATACAGATTATCTGAGCAAATTTTTCTTATGTAGAATATGCAACTTCTGAGGAGTTATCTGATGATTTTTGACTGGGATCTTTTGCAAAAAGCTAGTATTATGATCATTTTTCTAGTGATTATGAACTCAAATTTGACCAAGAAAAACATGAATACGAACTCTATATTGCAGTAAAAAAATTGAGATCAAAGCGTTGTAAAAACACTTTCTGAACTTTGGTCTTTTCAAGTGCTCAGGCTCTATGAAATCTATATTGAAGAGCAACTCAACCTTCATATCCTCAAAGCTGAGGACGAGGATCAATGAGCAATTGATGCACAAAGAGAAGTTAGACTCAAGAAATGGGGAGCAATCCTAGATACTATGGATAGAGTTCAGCTTGCGGAGGAAGTAAAAGGCTTCTCAAGAAGAGATGCTTGGAGATTTAATGGGACAACTCTAAAACCTAAAAAAATATAAAAGACTGACTACAAAAAGTCAGTTTTTTTATTTCCTATCACAAAAATACTAATCTTAGCTACCAAGAAGAATAGCAACCAATAATCCCTCCAAGTAATAAAACTAAACATAAATCAAAAAAACTCTCTCATAAGAGAGTTTTTTTCTCTAGTATGAAAACATACTAATTATCTAGTTCTCAAAGTCAAACTAAACCAATCCATGAATCCCTGATAAAAATCTATTCCAAGAGTCAAAAGCTGGATTTCTTTCTCCATTTATTACAGCTCTCATATTATTGTAGAATCTATCACTTTCTGACTGCCAAAAACTACTATTTCTAAGCCTTGGATAATCTCTCTTGAGCGTTGAGATAACTCCCTGCCAGATATTATAAACAGCTCTAAGCTTATCATATTCAGCATTAGTATAGTTATAGTTATTATTGTTTTGTCTCCAAGTATTATCATAATAACTTCCTCCAACAGAAAGTTCAATACTATCAGTTATAGAGCTATCAGATCTATCTGTAAAAAAATAACCTTGTATTGTCCATTATTTCTAAATCTAATGAAATTTGTAAGATACTTTCTTCCATAATCTGATCTATAAAAAGTTAACATAACTAGAGCTAATATCATAATCTGAGCTTGAAGCCGTAGACCAATAATATCAGTCCTTCTTTTGCACCTTTACTGAAAGCTCTCCATTATAGTTCTCATTTTTAGAATTTGAGTATCTCTGATATGCGGTAAGATTAAGATCCACCCAGCTACCAGCACTCACTGAACTACTTCCAGATTTTTCAACTCTTAGTTGGCTACTTGTGTTATTATTTCTTCCTCTACCAACATAGAAACTTGCAGTAGTTGTTTCCCCATTATCAAGTCTAGCTGTAAGTCTAAATTCTCCATCTTTTCTAAACTTCAAGAACGAAGAGAATGATTTTGAGCTCTCTGAACTGTAGAAAGTATAACTAGATCTATCTAAATCATAATCTGAGCTATATGCTGATCTCCAGTATCAATCTCTATACTCCTCTACCTCGAATCTCACAGTTTGAGAAGAATAGTAACTTCCATCTCTCCTCACGCGAAGTGAAACCCATTGATCTACACTAGGAGAAGTTGTACTAATATCATCTATAGCTACCCAGTTAATTCTATTATTGTCCCATCTATTATTATTACCGTTTCCAACAGTAAAAAGTCTGATATGTAGTGTAATTTGTTCCATCTATCTGCGCTAGAATCCTATACTGCCCATTATTTCTAAATCTAAGGAAATTAGTTAACCTCCTTTCTCCAGCATCAGAATAAGAAAAAAATCATAACTTGATCTCTCTAAACTATAATCAGAACTTGAAGCAGTTCTCCATGTTCCATTCCTATACTCCTCTACAGTAAAAATTTACTCTTCCATTAAAATAATTACTATATGAAGCACTTGTGTTTCTCACTCTCAAAAGTCATATCAATCCATTGATCAGTACTTGGATTATTTGTAGAAACCGAACTAAAATCTACCTGATATCCCCAGTAATTATTATTCCAGTCACGATTATTTGAATCAGAACCATCGGTAAATCTTCCATTTCTAAAGTCATAATTTGCCACTAAAAACTGAATATGAATTTGAGGTCTCAGCTCTAAGTTCCACTTTCATGTCAGATCCCCCATAGTTAAAATTTCACTGACAATTAGGCAAATCAATACGATTATTATTCGGCAAAGTCAACTTACAACTAAGTGAATTTGAACTCACACGAGAAGAACTTACTTCTGCCCTGTAAGTATCAGTTCCCGTCTTAGCAATATCAAAACAAAACGAGCTTCCATCAGTAAAACTAATTGTCTGACATCAAGCAAAAAGCTGCATTTGCCAGTCCTGCTACTGGAAGCATAGCTGCTAAAAAGCAAATAGTGTACTTTCTTCATTATGCATTAGGATAAAAAAATAAAAAGTCTGATTTTTCATCTTATATCCTCTAAGATAACGATTCTATGAATAAATACAACCTCTTTTTCCCCCAATACCGATAACCAAACGCTAGCAGATTCCCTTTACAAATCCAAGAAAAACTAAAAAAAGAAAAAAATCAGAATTTTACCCTTTTTTTATCAAAAAAATGCCTCAGAATACTCAAATTCTCACTCTCAGAATATGCAATATATGATTCAAAAAAACTGGTCAACTGAGAAATTTCTAACAAATATAGAGAAGTAAAGCCATTTTTGGACCTCAAGACTTTTTGAAGCTGATTGAAGTGCTAAAAACTTCTCAGAAATCCACATAAAAAAACTGATATCAACCAGACTCTCCTCTTGCAATTTACGATTTTTTTGAGGTATTCAAGGACAAGAGCTCCACGAGTGAAAAACTCTGCTACAAAAATCAAGCTAGGAAACTCAAAAGAAATAAGAAATTTTGAAAAAAATAAATCATTACTAACAACAAGAAAAATCCTTATGTAAAAAAACAAAAACCGCTTGAAATCGAGCCTAAAATCATCATACTAAAACTGATTGTTTTATCTTAGTATTTCTCAAGCTCGTGGCAAATCCTCTTATTGACGATCTTTCTAGCCTCTACTGATATCGTTGAGCTCATCAGTAGATACGTTCCACTCAAAAAGAGCATGAAGCAACTTTTTCTGGTTGCTGTCCTTTTCATAACGAGAAAACTCCATCTTTCATGGTCTCACCTACCAAGCAAATCTTCAAATGTTTTGGCTGCGGGAAAGGGGAAACGCATTAACTTTTTTTCCAAGAGATAGAAAAAAATTGATTTTCGAGATGCTGTAAAAGAACTCGCAAAAACCCAGCATATTGATATTGAAAAATATAATCTCAATACCCAAAAAAATCAGCGATGAGAGCGATCAAAAAGCAAAGCTCAAAAGAATGCATTCACTCACTCAGCAATTTTTTTCTCGCTCAGCTCAAAGAATCAACTCAAGCTTTAGACTACCTAACTACTCATAGAAAACTTTCAAGAAAGCTGATCGAAGAATATGGTATCTGATATGCACCAGATAAGCACTACCAACTCATCCAACTCCTGAGAAAAAAAGGTTTTACAGATAATGATCTCTTAGAAGCCTCTCTGGCCAAAAAAAATGCAAATGGAGAAATCTATGCCTTTTTTTCAGAAATAGAATCACCTTTCCAATCTACGATACCATGGGGAATATTGTTGGATTCTCAGCTAGAGTACTCAATCCAGAAGACAAACCAAAATATCTCAATAGTGCCGAACATAAAGCTTTTTGAGAAATCAAAACTCCTCTACGGACTAAACTTTGCCAAAAATTATATCAGAGAACAACAAAAACTGATCGTTGTGGAGGGGCAAATGGATGTCCTCTGACTAGCAAAGCTTGAAACACCAGTCTGAGTAGCAACTTCTGGAACAGCGCTCAGCCAAGACCATATCAAACTTATGAAGAGATACACCGAAAACATCTTTCTCCTTTTTCGACAACGATAATGCAGGTCACCAAGCAACGTTAAGAGCGCTCAAACTCTTTTATCAACAAAAACATGTTCCCAAAAAAATTATCAAACTTCCAGAAGGATTTAAGGATGTTGATGAACTTTCAAACACTCCAGAGGGAAATCAGCTTTTGAAACTTGTCTCATGAATGCCCAGGATGGTTTCCTAGGAATCTACCATCAGATGAGATCAGAACTTGATATGACCTCACCTATCGACAAACAGAAACTCATAAATACACTCTTTGAACTCATTATCTCAGTTAATAGCCTCACTATCCAAGAGCACTATAAACAACTCCTCGCAGAAAAAGCTTGGATTCGCTTTTTGAAATCCTTGATGCACAATTTAAGAGATACAAAACAACAGATGGTAAGCTTATTCTAAATCAACAAAATAGACAACAACAGCAAGAAAACACTGATCGTTACCAACTTCATAGAGATGAACTCGTTGCCAGTCTTTTTTACCAATGAGCTCTAGAAAAATATCTCTGAGATTTCCAAGGAGCAACAACACTTTTTGATATCATTACGATCATCTGAACATCTAAACCAGATTCCTCCTCGCACAAGCATTAAATAACAAGCTCACACCAGAACAAATCTCCTCTCTTAACGAACTTGGAATGTGGCGAGACGCACAGCTTGAAGAGCATCAAACCACTGAAAAAAGATACCAAATCATCCTCCAAGCCATTCTCCCAATCCTTCAAAAGTGGCTTCAACTAGCACTCAAACACTCAGCACTTTCAGCTGAACAAAAAAGACAACTCCTAGAACTCAGAAAAAAACTATAAAAATCAGAATAAAAAAACTCTAAGTCTATACTTAGAGATTTTTTTAATATCTGCTCCAAAGCAGGGATTTTTCCTTTGCCTTTTTCTGTCAAAAAGCGTTATCATCTGCTGATCTAAAGCAAAAATTGAAAATTCCTTTCAATAAATACTCACGATAAAAAACCTTAACACGATGAAGACCAGAAACTGCAGGAGTCAGATTTATTTTTCTTTTTTCTCCCAAATAGCTGATACGATCTGGGAATACCTGCATTCCACTTCCAACTTCTACCTTAATCTCTCATTCAAGAAATCCTTGATCCCCTCTCTTATTCTTAATCATCAATTCAATAGATTTTCCAAGCTTTACAATAGGATAGGACGATTCTCAACTAATATCCGCTGCAGTCAATAAATACCCAGCTGAACTAGTTCCTTCATTTAACTGTTCTGCTTGGAAAATTCTCCCCTGTGTCTCCAAAAACAAAATCGGATCCAAGGTATTTTTCTGGATCAATGACCAGCATTTTGCCTCATTTACAACTTGAAAAAGATTTTTCTGCCTCACAATCAGTCTGCGGATAGTAAGGATGTTTTTCCCTCATTAGTATCGATCTGAAAATGAAGGTGTGGACCAGTTGTATTTCCAGTATTCCCAATTTTTTTCAGATCAATTGCCCCTCTCCTACTTTATCTCCTACCTGCACCAAAATTTCACTCAAATGCACATAATTTGAATAAATAAAACGGCTTCAAATCTGATGTTTGATCGTGATAACATTCCCCCATTCACCCTTAGCGTGAGCCTGAACTACTTCACCAGTCCCCATCGAATAAACTGGGGTTCCTACAGTCGATACAATATCGACTCCTTTATGTGCTCATTGCCCCATATCTCGACCTCAAACATAGGTTGCACCTCGTAAAACAGAATACACAGAACGATGCAAAGGATTCTTTATAAAAGAAAGATAATCCGCACCTTCAATCTTTTGGCAACTGAATCTTACAAAGCTCCTGAGTACCACAAAACTTTCCCTCAACTTCAGGAACCGGATACTGCCAAGCTCAGGCATACGAAGCCACAATTCAGACACCCAAAAATACAGAAAAAAATCAGATTTTTTTACCTCTTTTTTTCATTTCCTTCCAAAAATTATATTTTTAAAATCAGAAAAAAATCAGTATACTCCTCTCCTCACAGATGCTAGAATTTCCAATAAGATAGAGAAAAATCTAGATATAATCTAGGACTTTCTTACATTTATAAAATTCATAAAATGCAGTAACTGTATGTAAACAAGCTCTAGCTACACTATCGTAAATTACAGTAATCTTCAGAAATTTCCAATAGATAGAAAAATCTAGATATAATCTAGGACTTTCTTGCATTTTTATAAAATTCATAAAATGCAGTAACTGTTATGCCATATGTAAACAAGCTCTAGCTGTACCTATCTTAGAGATTACTTGATTAATCTCTTCACCAAATTCATCAGACTTTCAGATTCATTTTAAAAAGTCAGAAATATGTGAAGAGTCTAGTCTAGAAAAGTCTATCAGATAAATGCGAGACATCCTCCAATAAATGTGATAAGATGAAAAGCATTTGTCGCTGCTAGGACCTCTGGCAGATCCAAAACGCTCATGCTAGTACTATATTTGGATCTCTGATAAGCGAGTTCCTCGTTCCTCAGAGACAGTTCCACACTTTTTGAGAATTTCTGACGCATAGTAGATCAAGACATCAATGTGTCTTCAGCATGAGAAGCTAGATTAAATAACTTCTCTTTTCTCAATTTTCGAAAGTTTTTTTGTTTTGTTCATATGATTACTAGTAATTTTAACTTTTTTTATTTTTAGGGTTTGTGAATATATAAATTTTTGAGCAAAAAGTCAAGATATATTTTAAAAAAACAAAAAAACTGACTCTAACAGAATCAGCATTTTTGCTTTTTATCTTCTTAATCCATAACACAATCAGGGCTGGCAAGAATCGAACTCGCGACGCGGAGCTTTGGAGACTCCCGCTCTACCACTGAGCTACAGCCCTATAAAATGAATATCCCTTGATCCAGGGAGTGAGGGGATCGAACCCCCGACAGCGGTTCCGAAGACCGATGTGTTACCACTACACCAACCCCCCATATATCAGTCCAATAAGCCCGGTTCTGTATTAGGTACTATTTATCTATTACTCCTTAGAGGGGTACTATTGCACTTCTATAACAAGTATAGCAAGCTTGCACGAGCTACGGTTTACCGCTCATCAGACCATCAGTCTGATTGAGTGTAGAGTAAGCTTAGAGCTAAGCTACCCTACTGTTTCACCTTTCTCCTCCTAAGAGGATAGTTTAATCTCTGTGGCACTTTCGTTTTGCCCGCAAGAGCGATGTTCCAGTATCCGTTAGATACTAGCTGTTTTTTTCGTGCCGGGACTTTCCTCACCTTTGGGGTGTAGTACCTAGACTGACGGTCTATATATACTAAAAATACTTCTATAAATCAACTCAAAAAAACAAAAAAAATCTGATTTATATCTATGCTTCCACTTATTTTCTCCTAAATATCGCATAAACGACCAAAAATGGGAAAACCAAGACCTTTTTCCAGCTCGGCTTCTGCCAAAAAAATGCTGGATATTCCTTGAAAAGCGTACTCATCGCTTTCCCAAACCTGTTTTTCGGATTCTGAGTATCAAAGGGATACTTAAAAAAATCAAGCAAAAAAACGTAGCATCACATAAAATAAAGTTAAAAAGCCCCGAAAACTTTTCGAGGCTCTATGATCAGTTTTTTAGTCCTGTTTTTTTGCCTTTGCAGCAGTCTTTTTAGCAGGCTTTTTTTCCTCAGACTCGCTGGCCTCACTCAATGGCCCAACAAGCTTAGTATAAAGTTGCTTTTCTACAAAAAGTGGCTCCTGTTCATTATTCAATCAATTGTCAATCCAAGCAATTCAGTAACTTTATTGAGAATAAAGAACTTTTCAAGACTTTCCTTTGCTGCTGATTGAATTCCTTCAATAAATTCCTTCGCCTTTTTCTTCTCCGATCTGAGAGAAATATTCAGCAACCTTCTCAGCTGATCCAAATCTCTTTTTCCAAATTCTGCATTCTTACCTTCAATTCTTGATCAACCATAGTCTTAGGGATAATTACCTCAACTCCACTCTTCTTTACCTCAGAAAGGTAGTTCTCAACAGTCTGAATCAAGCTATTTTCCTGCTTTTTGTTTAAGAATCTCCTTTTTAATATATTCTCTAAGCTCAGCATTAGTCTTTACCTCTGCATCCTTCCCAAAAAGCTTTACGATCATTTCATCATTAAGCTCAGGGAGTACGATCTGCTTCACATCTTGAATAGTTACCTTCAAAACTTTTGCTCCTTCATGCTTTGCTTTAAGAACAGCAGGGAGCTTCTTCTCATCATACTTAAGCTCAATCACTTCTCCTTTCTTCTTCCCCTCAAAGCTCTTTGCCCCAAAACTTATCCTCAGCAAATTCTACTTCTCCAAGGTATGTTGTTCCCTTTTCAATACTCTTATCCTCAGCATCAAAAAATTCAAGTCCAAGCTTTGAAATAGTATCCAAAGCTACAACTTCAGCATCTTTATAATCAGCATAATTCTTCTGAATATTGAGCAAAGAATCCTCTACTTCCTGCTCTGTAGCTTCTACACTAATTCCATCCATTTTAACTGCAGACCAGTTCTTACCTTTTACATCAACCTCAGGATATACATCAAGAGAAAAAAAGTCACCGTTGTAGTTCCCTTCTCATCTTTCGTATCAAAAGCATAAGGCTCTCCGATAAACTTAATATCAGCATTTTCAGCTAATAAAGCCTGAAGTCCCTTATTGATCAAATGTTCATTGATTGCCATACTGATATATTCAGGTGAAACCTTCTGCTCTACAATATGCAAAAGGCACTTTCCCAGCTCTAAAACCTGGAACATTCATATCCTTTGCAAAATGTTGCAAAAACATGACTCCTCACTCCATTTTTTTCCTCATCAGAAAAATGAAATCGTAATAGTATAATTGCTCTGTTGAGCTTTTTGTTAATTTCTTATCCATTGTCCAAAATAATGAAATAATAAAAAAAATTTGAAACCGAAATTAAGTCTAGCTATTCGCTCCTTGTTTTTCAAGAGAAAAAAATCTACTGTTCCTCCCCTCTCCCACTCCCAAAGATCTAAAAAGCCCAGTGAAAGAAATGCCCTTGCTTTTTATCAAGCATATTCTTAGAATTAGAAACAGAAAAAAAGACAAAAAAATTCTGATTTCTTTTTTTCTTTATTTTTCGATAGACAAACAATGAAAGTTTCTCATGCTCTTGGTATTGACCGAGGTAGTAAATATATTGGTCTCGCCTATACTCCGCTCAATGCGGATGTCGTTTTTCCGATTGGATATGTCATGAATGATGCAATGACCTATTACTATATAGCAGATCTCATCCAGAGATATCACATTAGAAAAATCATTCTCTGATGGCCTCAGAAACAAAAAGATATCCAAGAACATATCACAAAGTTTATGGAATCTCTGAATTATATTATTGAAAATCAAAGGATTGAAATCGAAACTATAGATGAAGATTTCAGTAGTGTACAATCAGGAGAAATCGTTTCTGACTTCAAAAAAAATGCAACTACAGATACCATCAGTGCAATGATCATCCTCGAAAGATGGAAACAATCAAAAAAATCTGAAAACTAAAACAGCGACCTCATACAGGTGCTGTTTTTCTAATTTTTTAATTCCGCTTGGGTAGAAGTCGAGTAATCCAAGTATTAAAAAGAGGAGCTTCAGATGAAAGCTCAAGTTGACCAGAATTACCTATTTTTACCCATTCCTAGTTTAGACTGAATATTCTTGATTTCACAAACTAGTGGAAAGAAATCTGCGCCTCGCCCAAGTGCTAATAAAACTTGAGAATTTGCAAGCTTAAAGCTTATTTTTCCTCACTTAATTTGTAGAGAATATCTGGTGCGATATTCGCATAATCATAACGATACAAACCATGCTTTAAACGGTTATCCTTCTCCTCTTTAAGCGCCTCAGCATAGACTAAAAATATCTTCAGCCAAAATACTAACCTCATCTAAAGAATAATGAATAATCTTTCCATTACCTAGACAACGAGCGACAAAAAAATCAGATTTTTTTCTTTTTGTTCCCATATCCTTTTTTTATTTAATTGTGAATATATAGATAAACATTTTTTTAAGAAAAAAAGTCAAGAAATTTAAAAAAACAGTATCTGAGACAGATACTGTTTCCTATTCAAAGTGAATACAATCTTCCTCAACTTTCTAAAGATAAAAAGCTTGGGAACCCAAAGTTCAAACTTAGAAACTCCAGGAGGAAGGATTTGAGAATCTGAGAAAAAGGAACTCAGGTTGCCCAGGATCTCGGAACAGATAAGGTGCAGATTCTAAATAAGCCTTAAGACCTTTTTAAACTCCAAGAAATCATCAGAAAGCATCAACTCTTTTTAAAATCATAGGCTTCATACCCGCAAGTTTTTGCTCATTTACCAATTGAGCAAGCCCATCTCCCAAAAAGGAAGATTTACAATCATTAGAGAATAAATCAAGTTCAAGATTCTGATCTTCATACTTCTTAAGAAGTTTATTCACTCTAGTAATTGCTTTTTGAAAGCTCTTTGAGATCATTGTAAGACAGCACGATAAATGGCAGCATAATTTTTCCGAAGTTCCACTGAGAAAAGAGAACTCCCAATCTGATTTTTGACCTTTTTCGTCTCATAAAAAAATGATGTTTTTTTAGTAATGATTACTTTTTATTTATATAATCTATGAAATAACGATTTTTTTATAAAAGTCAATATATTTTTAGAATACAAAAAAAACAGCACCTGTATATAGGTACTGTTTTTCGCATCTAAATGATGCAATGTTCGTCAGCTTTCAATTTCGAACAACTTAGGGATCCAAGTTTCCAACTTCGATCTAACCTTTCTACCATTAAGAACATAAAAGGTTATCAGGGGTTGTTCTGGATCTCGACACTCGTTCTTATAGCAGGCAATCTGATCCTTAAGCTCTCGCTTAAAATCAGAGAAATCATCACTAAGCACAAGCTCTTTAAGAGGCGTAGTAGCAAGTCCAGCAACCTTACCATTGGGTAATGCAAGTGCATCAACCACTTTTCCAACAATCTCTTTAGAAGAGACATCAGAGGCTGATTCTAATTTTTTCATCTCTTTATCCAAAGCTTTATTAACTTTGGAGAGTGCTTTAGAAATTTCCTTGAGATCATCATAAGAAAGATCTATTGAGACTGACAATGTTGCTTTAGGAACAACTGGGGAGATAGCATCTCCTACGGAAGGATAAATCTTTTCCATAAAAAAACAATTTAATTAGTACAACTTTTTTTATTTGTAAAATACAAAATAACGATTTTTTTATGAAAGTCAAGATATTTTTTTAATAAAAAGTTAGAAGCCTTGCCTCTAACTCTCATCATCTTCATCAAAATTATACTCCTCAAAATCATCATTATCATCATAGTCATCTCTTCCATAATCCTCATCATCAAGATATTCATCTTTCTGCTTCTGAGCTGGCTTTCTTCATCTTTTTTCTTCTTTCCTCACTCACTATTAAGCTTTTTCGATATCATCTTCAATTCCGAGCATTTTTTTGAAGCCCCTGATGTTCTTTCAATTTTTTTGAATAACCTTTTTGCTCAATTTGTCTGACTCTTTTCCCTCGTTACATCAAACTCTTCTCCAACTTGTTCAAGAGTAAATTTTGGACCATCAATTCCATACCTCATCTTCACGATCTTTTGCCTCTCTATCATCGAGCATAGCCAGAATACTATCTAAGTTATTTCTAAGAGCAGCTCTCTCGGCTAACTGATCTGGTCTAAGAGTATTTCCATCCTCTAGAAGATCTGCAAGCGTATCCCTTCCTTCATCTCCAACCTCTCTATCCAGTGAAACATTTCAAAAGATCACTTCTTCCAGCTTTTTAATCTTTTTAATCGGGAATCAAAGCTTTTGTCCGATTTCTTTACTTGTCGGTTCACGACCAAGTTTTTGAAAAAGAAGCTGATAAGTTTTATTATAGGAATTGATCTCATCAATCAAATGAACTGGAATTCTCACATGTCTCGTCATATCAGCAATCGCTTTTGTGATCGACTGCTTTATCCACCAAGTCGCATAAGTTGAAAACTTAAACTCCTTATCTGGATCAAATTTTTCAATAGCCTTAATAAGCCCGATATTTCCCTCCTGAATCAAATCAGAAAAAGTCAAACGAGAACCCAAATATCTCTTAGCAATAGAAATCACAAGTCTTAAGTTTGACTCAATCAGCTTTTTCTTTTGCCTCCTCATCTCACTTTTTTTAATTCTTCTTGCAACATCCTTTTTCCTCTTCATAGTTCAAAAGTGGAATTTTTTTGAAATATCATTAAAATAAAGTTTGATATAATCCTTATACTGATTATCAACTGCATGATCCGCCTTACCATAAAGCGTAATTTTTTTCAAAGCTTAGTCTCTTTTTTTCAAAGACTCCTGCTCTTTTTCAAGCAACTCTTCAATCGTTACAATTTTGATTCCAAGTTTTTTTCTGAGAGATCATAGAATTTTTTTCAAGAAGCTTGATATTCCCTTCCATATCATCAATTTCAGAGATCACTTCTTCTTCCTCGATCATCCCCCTATTCACCCCAGTCTCTAAAAAGAGCCTGCAGACCAGGAGTAAGCTCGTTAATATCATCTTGCAACTTATCTCGCAACTGTTTCTTTGTCGAATCCATAGCCATCATTTTCAGCTAGCAAATAAAGTAATTCTCAACTATCAAAAAAACCTGAAATCAAAAATCTTTCATCATTTTTTTGACATTTTTCAAAAAAATATATAATATTGTCGTGTAGTAGAACCTTGTAAGTGAAATAAAGAGACAGCTCTGTATTTCGCGATAAAAGCAGCCTCCCTTGAAGAGTGCTGTTTTTATTTTTGAGGAGAAACTCTCACGATATAGGTCTCTTTACTATTAGCACGGCAACTCTGAGGCTTAAAAAAAGCTTGATTGTTTTTTTGCTCAAAATCTTTTTCTTTATCTTTTGCAACAAACTCATCAAAACCAGGTCACATAAAGATTTTGATCACAAAAGTACCATCATCCCTCAGTAACTCATCATACATCCAATACGTTTGCTCCAACAGATCAATTGATCTCATCGCATCAATATCCTTAAGCCCAATAGTATTTGGGGCAATATCAGACTGAATAAAATCAAACTGAGAAAGCTGGTGTTGACTAAGGATTGAATGTACTTTTTCCTGCTCTGTAATATCCTGCACATACGTACTCAATCCTGGAAAGTTGAGCTCAACCTTCTTAAGATCAAAACCGATTACTTGATATTGTTGCACTCCAAAATTTCTTAAGTTGCCCAATAGTATACTGAAGCCAACTTCATGGTGCACACCCAATATCCAAGACACTACGAGTATTTTTGGTAATTAGTCAGAATTTATCTTGTATCTCCTGAAGTTTGAAAGCACTCCTCGCCTTATATCACTCTTTTTTCGCCTTTTTAAAATAGAAATCATAGGGATTATACATCTCGTCTTATATCAAAAAAATCAAAGCACACTAAAAAAAGCAAAAAAACAGTAGAGTTTTTAGTCTACCGCTATAATTTTCACATCTTTTTCTTCCCACCTTCATGTCTCATTTTCACCGTATCTCCAACCTTTTTTTCCTCTGATTGCCTGCCCAAGCGGAGATTCAAATGAGATCTTCAAACCATCTTCGATACCAATTTCTCAGGTACCAACAATAGAAACCTGATATTCTTTATCATCATCTTGAATACTCACAGTCACTTTCGAACCGAAATCAACGACTTTGTCTGATTTTTTTGATATCTTTTTCCTTTTCTACGATCTCAACATCAGCAATCAGATTAGTAATTTCAGCAATTCTTGAATTGATAAAATCCTTATCTTCCATAGCTGATTTATACTCAAAGTTTTTCCGAAAGATCTCACATAGCCTTTTGCCTCAGCAAGTCTTTCTAAGACCGCAGGCAATTTCTCCTGTTTTAGCTCCTGAAGTTCATTAATCAACTTATCATATCACTCTCTGGTAAGAAAATTTTTACTCATAATTATTTGAATGCAATATAAAAGAAACAAAGTACTCCTAAACTACTGTTTACTATCTAGAGAAAATTCCCCAGAAACCAAGTACTTTTTCTCTTTCGTTTATCAAATGCATGAGAAACAAGATCAGTTGCAACCTTGAATCCTTTATGATTTTTCAACTACAAATCTCTCTCCATTATAAAGGAAAGCAAAAAGTAGCCTCATAAAGTCCGCTCTTATTTTTTTGTAATAGTATAATCAATAATTACCTCTGCATCAATATTTTTAGCATAAATCTTTTTTTAAGGATAGTCTGCCCTTTATTGGCGATCTGATGATCTACAGCCTTCTTAATATCAGCCTCCATCACCTCTGATACGTTTACAAACTTAAACTTAACATCACTCACTTGAAGCAATTCTTGTGTCATTTTGCTAATGTATAGAATATAAAATCAATCTTACTTGTATTAAAATCCTCTCAAAAAGCAAGAGCGATTTCGCATTTTTTTCTTCAAAAAAACAAAAAAATCTGATTTTTTTCATCCTTTTTACATTCTATAAAAGAAATAAATCTGAAGAGAATCACAATTTTTTTCCTTGAAAATACACAAATATTTCATACACTTTCAGAAAAATATTTATTTTCTTATCAGAAATAAAAGATGAAATCCCTACTCAAAGGACTACTTGCTATACTCATTATAGCCGCTGGAGTTTTTCCTCCTCGAAAAAAATCCTTTCAAATCAGACACCATCACTGAAAAATCAATCATTACCGTAAGATATACTACGCCATACCTAAATAATCAAAATACTGAAGAAGAATTCTCTGGAGTAGTTGAACATCTCCAATACAGTTCAAATGTAGCTCAAGTTTTTCAATACCCTTTTAGGAGCAAAAAAATGAGAAAGCAAAACGCACTACTAACTGACCCGCTTTCTCTCCATGATGATAGCCTCATTCAAAAGATGCCAACCATGCTCCTCTCACAGATAAACACAGAGACAACAATTGGAACTGTAGTGACTCTTGATGATACAACATACACTATCACGAGCATCATCAACGAAGAAGGGGTAGAAAAAAAGCTGTTCTTGATCCAAATCCTGCATATACAATTCAAGAACAAAACTGGACTTTCACGGTTGAGACCTTGCAATAATTTCCCTAAAGACAATAAAAAAGAGCCAGATTTTGGCTCTTTTTTCACTATTTGATACATTAAATCTCCTACATTTGCACAGGAACCGATTCAGATTTTTTTCTATCTGATTTCCATTTCCTAGTTGATCTAAAGCTTGTTGTATTCTCAGTTTCTGTCTGAACCGAAACCTGCTGAGCCCCTAGCACCAGATCCAGCAAAACCATCAATACTTTCAACAGGATTCTGCACAAACTGCTTGGTTTTTCTCAACAAAGTTACTTGCCCCCTGTTTGATTCCTGAGAAAAACATTTTCGATAGGATTAAGGTGAACAGGAACCGATTGCGCCACTTCCTGAGTCAGAGAAGCATTCTCATGCATTTGAACAGGAACCGCATCTTGAGTTTGTACAGGAACAGATTCAGTCGCCTGAGCTGGAACTTGAAAAGGAATCTGAACTCCTACACTCTGAACCGAATTCACAACTTGTCCTCACATCTGCTGAGCAGAAGCGACAACTTGCTGTCCTGATTGCATTACTTGATTTCCTATATTTTTGGACTCCAGCCATTGGATCAGCTACAAAAATTCTGAACACCTCCAACTGGATTACTCGCAAACTGCGAAACTCCATTCATCATCTGTCCTCACATATTTTTGCATATTTGAAACTACTCCTCATCAAACATTCTGAACACCGTTCATTACTTGACCTCCAGCATTTTGAACACTATGTACTACTTGACCTCACATCTGTTGAGCAGAAGCCATCACCTGTTGCCCTGATTGCATGACTTGATTTCCTATGTTTTTGTACTCCAGCTATTGGATTAGCTACAAAATTCTGAACTCCTCCAACTGGATTACTTGCAAAATTTTTGAACATTCCCAGCAAGATTTTTGTGCATTAGTCTGGATGGAATCTTTAAGCTGTCCTCACATATTAACTCACTTATTGATCAGGTTTGTTGCCTGATTTGCAACCATTGTTGGAGCTGAAGTTATTGCACCCGCAACGGCATTCGTTTTCTCAGTAATCTTTCCAGCAATATTTGAGGTTGTACTTGTAATACTATTAGCTACAGAACTTGTCTTATCGAGCAAATTTTGAGTACTCGCAACCAATTTTTTTGAAAAAAAATCAAGGCTCCTGCTGAGGAACTTGTTGCCCCTCAATAGACATTTGAGCTATTCACTCTTGATTCATCCCCTGCTGAGCTGGAGTAGATTCTCCATTTTTTAAGCCCAGTAATAGGATCAGGCTGTCCAGTCGCCTTAGCAATAAATCCAACAAGCTTACCAACCGTTCTATCAAAAAAAGATGGTTGCTTTGGCTCTGGAGGATTTACCTGAGACAGTGGAACTGTAGTAATGTTTTGAGCAGATACTGCTTCTGGCATCTTTTGTTTTTATAAAGAACTAAAAGTCTTCATGTCTAAGTATAGTTCTTTTTTTATAAAAAGTCAAAAATCAGACTTTTCTCCCTATTTATAGAGTAGCTTCCTGCCTCTCCATCAATTCAAAACACCTCGCCTCTTTGAGTTCAATAGTTTTAATAATTCCTCACAAGTGTTCAGAAAGCAAAGCAATCTCATCATAAGGCAAATCCTTATTATCAAAGATACGACTAATTTGTTGCTTTTTCATCTTCAAGTTCTTCAAGTTCCTTGATCAATTGCTGAAGCTCAATATTTTCTGCATACGAAAGCTTTTTTTATTGAAGTTGATGACTCAGAAGTTTTTGAAGAAAGATCAACAGAAACCTGATGAGAAGAGTCAGTTTTTTGTTCTTTTTGCTGAGTTTGGAGATGATTTCGCTCTGTATACGTTCCTCGAAAATCAGTTACCTTTCCCGCTCCCTCAAAAACAAACAAATGATCAACCAATCTATCCATAAATGCTCTATCATGAGAGACAATCAGTAAACATCCACGAAACTGCAACAAAAATCCTCTAAAATTCTGATCGTCAAAAGATCTAAATCATTTGTTGGTTCATCTAAAATCAAAAAATTTGGATTTGCCATCAGCGTTTTTAAAAGAAAGAGCCTCCTTTTCTCACCTCAGCTGAGGGAAGTGGCAAACTGATACTGTTGCTGAGCAGGAAACAAAAATCTTTCCAAAAGCATTGAAGCCGATATCTTCTCCCCATCAGCCAAAACCAAATATTCACCAACATCTCTAATCACATCAATCACTCTTTTTCACTCTGGAAACTCAATCTCCCCCTGCTGATAATGTCAAAACACTACAGTCTGCCCAACTTGAAGCACTCCACTATCAGGCAACTCCTCTCAGAGCAAAAAGCTTTTATAAAAGTCGACTTTCCAACTCCATTTTTCCCAATAATTCAAATACGCTCCTGAAACTTAAAATCATAAGAAAACTGATCTAAAATCATTTTTTGACCGAAAGTCTTTTTCAAATTTTTTATTTTAAGAATCTTAGTTCAAAGTCTCCTCTCCTGCACTGGGATATCAAGTACTCCAGATTCCGAATACAAAAAGCTCTTTTTTTGTTCGTCATACTGGCTCTCTAACTGATAAAAATTCTTTTTGTCTGTAATTTTTGTTTTAGTCGCTCTTGCCCTTGGTGATTTACGCATCCAAACAAGCTCCCTTTTGAGCAGCTGACGAAGCTTTTCTGTAGCAATCGATTCATTTTCTCTCCTCTCAGCTTGCTTCTGCAAAAAATAACTATAATTTCACGGATAAAAGTACAGTTTTCATCTATCTAACTCATATATCTCATCACACACACTTTCCAAAAAAATACCTATCATGCGTTATCATAAACAAGGTAGAATGCTGATTTTTGAGATAATTTTCGAGCCACTCAATCATCTGTAAATCCAAATGATTAGTTGGTTCATCAAGTACCAAAAAAATCTGGTTCATCAATCAGTGTTTTTCGCTAAAGCTACTCTTTTTCAGCTCTCACCCAGAGAGCGTTGAAAGCGGTTGCTGAAGAAGAGACGTCAACTGTAATCTAGAAATAATAGTGTTTACCTTAGACTCGTAATCCCACGCCTGGATCGCATCAATTTCATCAAAAAGCTGCTGAAAACGCTCAGGATCAGTATCTGGATTCTGCACGAGTCATTCATATTCTCTAATCAGACTTGCAGCTGGATGAGAAATCGCAAACAACTCCTCTGCTATTGTATGATTCAAATCTCCACGAAAAATCCTGAGGCAAATATCAGATTTTTAAGCCCCCTTCTCCATTCAACCTTTCCATCAGTTTTATCTAGTTCTCACATAAGGAGCCTCAAAAGTGTAGTCTTTCCACCACCATTCTTGGCAACAAGAGCGATCTTTTGCCCTTGCTCTACAGTAAAACTTAAATGATCAATAATTGGTCTCCCAGTATAAATTTTTCGTCAACTGATCTACCTTTAACTCCCAAGCCATTTTCCATTGCAATATAAAACGCTCCAAGTCTAGTAATTTTTCTCTATAGATACAATAAAAAAATTAAAAAAATTTGACATCTCTTGAGCTTTAAGTATACTATAAGTAATTTAGCAATTTCTCATAAAAATGATGAATACTCCAGGTAATGGACCAGAATTGCCTCAAGCAGATATCAAGAATTAAGGAATTTTTTTCAAGGAGAAAAATAAACAATCTGAATTTTCTCTTTTTTTAACAATTTCTGTCAAACTACTCCATTTTTGACAGAGCTTAGAAGCTTAAACAAATGAACTTCATCCGTTTTTCTAGATGAAACACGGAATAGAGCTGGACACAATTTTCCAAGCTGCAGTGAAATTAGTAGGACGACAAGCTTCAGCAAAAGAAATAAGCTCCTTTTTTTCTCAACGTATCTTGCTTTTTCGTAAAGCTGAGAAATTACAGAAAGAGACTACTCAGAGTCAACTCATCGGAAATCTTAATACAAAAACTAACGATCAACCAGAATATATCAGACTTCTAAAAAAATAGGGAAAGCAGCTTTTAGATCTAACAGCTGATGAGCAAAAACTATTTGAGAAAATATGCAAAAAAACATAAAGGGAAAAAAAGATTGTAATTGACTATTTCTATCAATGTTATCTAGAATATAAAGACGTACAGGAACCCGAATCTTCGGATATAGAGGACCTTTATCGTCCTAGACTCTCAGCACATGAGGAAGTTATCAATAGTCATCTCTGAGAATTTCGAAACAGAGACTATAGTCTCAAACATGATATAAAAAGCCTTTTTTTATCATATCGAGGAAATCTTTAGAAAACATATCAACTAAACTTGACCTCTCAAGGCAAAAAGATAAAATTCTAAATCCAGTGTTTTATCTTTTTTTATTATACCAATGAATACCTTTGATAATATTATTATTTGATTCTGAAAAGGAGGAAAAACCCTCGCAGTTGCGCTCGCAAAAAAATGAGAAACTGTAGCCCTTATTGAGCAAAAATCCAGAAATGTACGGAGGAACATGTATCAATATTTGATGTATTCCATCAAAAAAACTCCTCACACTTTCTCAGGAAAACCATCCAACTACCCTTCAAGAAAAAAAGCCGAATATTACCAACAAGCTATAGATGAAACAACCAAGCTAACAACTTTTTCTCAGAGAAAAAATTATGCAATGCTTGCTGCCTTTGAAAATATTCAAATCATTGATGGAACTGCTAGCTTTATTTCTGATCATGAAATCAAAATAACTAGTCCAACATGAGAAAGAACAATCTCAGGAGAGAAGATCTTTATCAATACCTGAGCAACAAGCAACCGCCCAGAAATCCAATGAATTGAAAAACACAACAAAAGTCTATACCAGTACAGAACTCATGAAAACCAGAGAATACCCTGAACACTTAGCAATTCTAGGTGCCGGATTTATTGGGCTAGAATTTGCTTCAATTTATACAGACTTTTGATGCAAAGTTACTATTATCAATACCCATCCAAATATTCTCCCTAATGAAGATGAAGAAGTCGTAGCAAGAATTAGAGCTGATTTTTGAACAGAGAGGATTCAGTTTCTCGACTCAACAAAACCTCACTGAAATCAATGAAGAAAACAATAAACTCAATCTTACACTTGAGACCGAAAATCAGACAAAAAAATCTGACAGCTGATGCGCTTCTTCTTGCCGTTGGAAGAACCCCTAATATCAAAGATCTCCACCTAGAAAAACACACAAATTGAAACCACAGCCAAAGGTGCAATAAAAGTTAATGAACACCTTCAGACTTCTGTTCCTAATATCTATGCGATAGGAGACGTAACAGGAACCCACAATTTACCTATATTTCTCTTGATGACTTTAGGATCATCACAGATCAGCTCTTTGGAAAGGCTCAGAGATCAACAAAAGACAGAGAAACATTTGCTTATTGCTCTTTTCTCAACCCACCTTTCGCGAGAATTGGACTCACCGAAAAAAACAAGCACTTGAACAAGGATACAGTATAAAAGTTTGAAAACTAGAATGAGCTGCAATTCCCAAAGCAAGAATCCTTGGGAAAGCACAATGACTCTTAAAAGCAGTTATTGATGAAAAAACTGGACTCATACTTGGAGCATCACTGTATTGCGCACAAGCACATGAAATGATAAACATTATCTCTCTAGCCATGAAGCGAAATCTGCCATATACTGCACTTAGTAGCCACATTTTTACTCACCCAACAATGAGTGAAGCACTAAATGACCTTTTTCAAACTCTAAAAAGACAATCTTTCAAAGACAAAAAAATCAGTCTAAAAGGCTGATTTTTTCTCTTATCTTTATAGATACCCCCCGATCCCTAAGATAAACAATCTGCGTTCAAAATACTTTAACTCCTAAGCCATTTCCCATGGTAATATACAACAATCCAAGTCTAGTAATTTTTGTAAAAATAAAAAAATCCATATAAATATCTTTCAATTTCATCTTGTTTTTTTAGATAAAGAAGACTAGGATCGAAAGTGTAACGAGCATTTTATAACTCACCCTTTCCTTTGCATAAAAAAACATAGAGATGATGAGAAATCCCAAGCATTTAGAAAAAAATGAAAGTCAAAACTCTAACAAAAATACAACCAATAACACAAAATATTTTTTTAATGCTATTGGTTATAAGGAATGGAGTGAAAATACAGAATTAATGCTAAGTTCAAACACATTTAAATCAACAAAAAGATTGTTGAAGTGGAACTTGTTCCTAGTCAAATTCTTATACAAAAAAATGAAGAATTCGTTTCCCTCCTTTATCTTTTTAAACAATTATAATAATGGATATTAGAAAAGCAACCATTATGGATCTAGATTATATTACGAAGACAATCTCTGAATATTACAAAGATTTAAACACTAAAATCAGCCTAGATTACTATCAAAGTTCAATAGAAAAAAACTAACTCCGTATATCAAAGAAAGATTAAGTGAATGAGAGAGTATATAAATATTTCATAGCAGAAGATTGAGGAAAAAGAATCTGAATGCTAAATCTATTTACAGGATCGTCAAAAAGTCTGAGATTTTTGCTTTGTATCGCCAATAACGAAGAAAAATACATCAATTCTGTTAGATTATTGAATATCATTACTTCAAGAGGAATGACTTCCTATTTTAATTCAAACAGCAGAATCTGAAAAAAATACATCGCTGAAAAAAATTACAGAATATGAACATAAAAAAACTAGCAACAAATTGGATCATTTAATCAAACCACAAAAAGAAGACTTAATCCTATAATGGAAAATATTAAACGATAAAATATTTGTAAACAAATATTTCCCCCTTACAAAAAAATCCTTATCCATCTCTACAAAAAAATATAAGAAAAGAATTTAGAGACAATTTACTAACTCAAATTGTCGCTGATTTTTCATATAACATGCAACAATAACTCCTTTAGTAATTTTTTTAAAAGAGCGATTTCATAATACAGCATATCCCACCTTTTTTTAATATCATAGAATATGAAATAAAATGCATTCAAAAAGGGATTATCCCATCATTTTTATATAAATATTCACAATTCAAAAATTAAAAAAATAGTTTTAACGAAATTTTATGAGAACTTACAGACATTCCTATGAATGTTTTGGCTATCATTTTTTTCAGATATTGAATGACAGTTGGAATTAGCCTTAAATACAATAGAAACAATAAAAATTTGATTGTTATTAAAAAAATCAGTCTAAAAGGCTGATTTTTTTCTCTTATAAATAATCTGCAATCATCCGAGCAAATTGCGGCGCTGCTTGTGGTCCATTTGCTGTAATCAAATTTCAATCTTGAACTACAGGCTGATCTTTATAGATAGCTCCCTGATTTTTAAGATAAGTAATCTGCGTTCAAAACCCATCATCTCGACCAGTCACTTGCTTACCAACAAAGAGCCCACTATCTGAGAGTAATGTAGGAGCAATACAAATTGCCGCTATTGATTTGGCTTTTTTAGCAAGTTCAAGATAATCAGAATTTTTATAATACTGATCATAAGCACCTCCTCCACCAACAAACACGACCATATCATATTCCTCAGCATTTACCTCAGAAAACGCCTTTGTTTCATCAATCGACTTCATAAAAACGCCTCTACACCTTCATCCAAGTCCTGAGGCAATATCTATATCATGCCCCTGATCAGAGAGAACCTGGTAAGGAATTCAGAATTCATCATCCTGAAATCATACATTAGCTACGACAAATAAGAGTTTTGCCATCTTTGGTTATAATAAGACTAAAAATAAAAAAATCAGACTAAAGATCCTTAATATCAATATATTCATTTACCAAATCAATCTGTATCTGCCCTCTCCCTAAATAACTTCAAATTTTTCTTCTCAAGCTGAGGAACCTCCTCTTTCTCAAACCTTAAATAATCCTCCTCTGTCATCTCTCAAAGACAAAATAAACTAATATGAGGTTCACTCTGAGGATTCATCATTTTCACACGAAGCTCATAATTTTCTTGCTCTTGAACAAGCACCAAATATACCTGATTATCAACAAACGATCTCCAAACTTTCAACTGAGAAAACCGGATTTCTGACTTCTTTTCTAGCAGAGAATTCTCTTGGGAATAATGATCATCTCTCCCCTTCTGTCCCCCTTCATCAGCAATAAATAACTGAGAAATTTGATCTTGAGTAACCCCAGTTAGATACGCCAGAGTCAAATGAGGATTTTCTAAATCCCTATGTTCAACTCATCTCTCCTGCAAAAAGCTCGAAATCTCCGACCTAATACGCTGTAAATAAGACATTGATTGCAAAAGTTGGCTTAAGGTATTTCCAAACTCTCTTGGGAGATTCAGCTTTTTCCATCCGATTTCACGCAAATAAAAAACTATAAAATCTTAAGTTCCTTGAGCGTTTTTTCATAAGCCGGATATTCCTCTGGATATTGCTTATTGAGAAAGTCTCTCAATAACTCCTTCCATCATCCAAAGGTCAAAAGACTATCCTTGTCAGGAGTCTCCAACTTTTCCAAAAGATCATTGACCTTTTTCGTTGATTTTTTTAAGCCTAAAATCGGCCAATTGCTCCCTAAAGCTGATCATCAATCGCACTATTTACTTGATCATAATTGAGCTGTTCAACTTTAAGATTCAAAGTTGTTTTTTTAAGATTAAGAGCCTGTTTTTCAAAAAGTTCACAAAGGAAAAATTCTGATTTTCAAACTGCTTGTTCAAAAAAACTCTAAACATTCCTCATGAATCTCCTCAACATCTTGAGCAACAACAGGTCTTGATTGCTCAATCTGAAAATACGAATTGACCTGCTGCTCAAAAAAATCAAAGCTGCCCACCTCTCCAAATCCAAAGCCCCTTTACCTGATTCATCTCCAAAGGGAAGTCGCCCAAACACTTCCTGCACAAAAAAATAATTTTTAAAAACAAATGGCGCATGCAGATGCCCAGAAATCAGCTTAATATCTGGATTATCCAAAAGTTGCTCAGAAAGTGCAATATCCTTAAATGAAAAACTCGAAAGATATCATGGGAACTGCTGTTTATTGGTATAATAGTGGTGAATAATTGTCAGTTTTTTTCTTGCTTGATATATCAGTTCAAAAGCTGATTGATCTTCCCTGAGAATACTTCATTTTTATCCTTTGACTGCAAAAAGAGCCTCAGTCAATAGTGAGCTTCCTAGCTGATATTCAGGATATTTATTTTTCATCAATATCCAAGCAAAACGGCAAAAAAACAAAATCTTCTCTCCCTCAATCTCAGTCAACATCGGCTCTGTAATAAAGTTAAGTTTCCCAGCTGATGAACTAGACTCTAAGAGATCAAAAACTCTCTTCCCCTCTTCAAAAAAACAAACGAATTTCCAAGCCAATCATGATTCCCTGCCAAAATATAGAGCGACCTCCCTTGAGCATAAAGTTCTAGGAACCACTCAAAGAGAGACAACAATGCAGACCTATCATAACTAAAATGATACACAAAATCTCACAGAAAAAAATCAGATTTTTTTCTTCTGGATGAGCCTGCACAAACTCACGAAGTGTAAAAAAAGCAAATCTGTCTTAATTTTTACTATTAATATGAATATCTCAGATTAGGAGCATAGTTCAATAAAAAAATTTATAAATATCCAGCATACATAGAGGCTTATGAAAGTTTCTCAAACAAAAATCCCATCCCGTCTCAGAGAATCACTTTATCCATAATGATACCTAAATACTTAGGAGCTAAGGTCTGATTTTTTTATATTTTTTTCTCAGTCTTGAGCGAATATTTCTCATGGCTGCAATTCTGAGAAGTTCTGATAAGACTGTAGATAATGAAAATTTAATGTTTCCGGAAATATTTCTTCAAAAAAATCTGAATACTTCAGTCTTTTTTTATCCTGTTCATCAAGATGCAACTCAAGCATATCCATTTTAACAAAGCAAACGAAGAATACTCTGCAATGCATTCTGAGATGCAAAATCATCAACATGAGAACCACATTCCACCCCAAGTCCAATACCACCATTACGATTTACAAAAGAAACAACAGACCCAGCACGATCAAAGTTTTTCATCAACAAGCAAAAATATCAGTCTTTAAAACCTCTCTTGCAAAAATCCAAATGTTTCAAATCAGCAATTCCAATCGTCTGATGAATCTCAGTGGGCACACTATGAATATCCAACGCAACATCAAGCTTGTTTAATATTTCCATCAACTCAAGTAGCCTCTGATCTTCATACCTTGAAAGATCCTGAGAAAAATTTGCCGATTCTATTCATATTCACATCAATAAATCTAACCGCACTTTGATAGGCTTTTTGGATTCACCTGAATAAGATACACCTGTCCTGAAGTAATTTTTATTGCTATAAGCATTCAAAAAGCTCTTGAGCATATAGACCAGCTGGTTCATTTCCGTGAGTCAAAGCCAAAAATTCAAACTTTCTTCCCTAGCTGTTCTGAATCAATCATAAGCCCAATTCCTGGCAGGATACTATACTTCATCAGTCAATTACAAAAAGCTAAAAGCTGATCTTATCCTTTCTTCCTTTGCCTTTTTCATGCTTAGGATGAATAAATAATCCACAATGAGCATTTTTTTCAAAAACTTCCCTTCCAATCAATGGCTCAAAAAAAGCAAGTCACTCTTCATATAACTTTCATGGGAAGGCGATCTTCTCATAATTATGACGCTCCCAGATATGTTTTCATAGAAGGATTAATCGTTCAGCCAATAATAGCATCAAATTCTTGCAATGCAATATCTGTGTGCATTTTTGAAAAAAAGCTGAGTTCCTATCTTTTTTATTTTTGATGAAAAGGATGAACAACTACTGCAGAAACCTCCCCAATTTTTTTGCATGCTCCTCTCACAAAAGATGGAGCTTTGAGGGCACCATCTCTGCTGGATGACAGGTCGTATTTGCAATCAATTCTCAATCCAAAAACACTGACCATAGAATAACGATAATATGATCATAAAGTATCTAAAGGAACGGATTGCTACAGACTTATCTCTTTCATTACTCAAAGTAAGGAGTACCAAAAAGCTGATGAGAAAAAAATCAGATTTCTCTAATAAATGATCAGCTCTCCCATAATGAATCTTTTTCTCCCTTAAGCTCTTGTATCTGGATAGATGGATTATTTTTCTATCTGATTTCCTCTAGTATTTACTCACTTATTCATACTACAATACAAAAATATTTTTACTAAATAATCAGAAGAGAGAATCAGACAACTCTTAGCCTATAAACTCTTTACCCATATACGGCTGAAGCACCTTTGGAATCCTAATTCTTCCATCTGCTGTTTGATGATTTTTCTATCAATGCGATCAAAAAAATCTTGGAGTCACAATCGCAGTATTATTCATAGTATAACAATACTGAAGCTTTCCTTCTTGATCACGATATCTTAGATTAAGCCTACGAGCCTGAAAATCTAGGAACGCAGACACTGAATGTGTCTCTCCATAGCTATTTCTAGATGGCATCCAACACTCTAGATCATGAGACATATACTTACCAATCGCTAAGTCCCCAGTACAAAGCTGCAAAAAGACGATATGGCACTTCACAGTCACTCAAAACATCCATCGCATTCTGGAGAATCTGCTGATAATATTGTTCAGTCATCTTGAGGTCAGCTGGCAAGATCACAACCTGCTCTACCTTCATAAACTGATGCACCCTATAAAGACCTGCAGTATCTCTACCATAACTTCCAGCTTCACGACGATAACATGCAGAATATCCACAATACTTCTTTGGAAGTTCATTTTCTTCCAAAACCTCTCCCATATGATAGGCAGTAACTGGAATCTCAGAAGTTCCAATCAACCACTGATTATCTCTCTCCATCCAGTAAGCATCTTCCTCTCCTCCAGGGAAATATCCAGTCCCCATAAGACATTCAGGATTCACAATATTTGGTACCTGAAGTGGAGTAAATCCTCTTTCTACCAATTTCTTCAAAAGTATATTGCAAAACAGCCTGCTCCAAAAGCATTCCATCTCATTTCAGAAAATAACTCCTCGCTCCTCCAATCTTCACACCTCTCTCAAAATCAACCAAATCAAGTTTTTTCATCAAATCAATATGACTCTGTGGCTCAAATCAAAATTGAGGAATTTCTCAGAATACCTCAGCTACCACATTTTCACTATCATCCTTTCCAACAGGAATTTTTGGATCAAGACTCGTATTTGGCATCTTCAAAAGCATTTTCTCAAGCTGAGCTGAAATTTCAGTATGTTGAGCCTCAAGTTCCTGAATCTTAACCTTGAGATTTTTAGCTCCTTCATAGTCCTGTTGACTTGCCAATTGCTTCTGCTCAGCTTTTTGCCTGATCAATAGAAAAATTGCAACTGTTTTCTCTCATCATCAAGTGCAAGTACTCAATCTACATCAATATTCATATTTCTCTTCTGACAAAATAAAGCATGTAGCAGCTACATCATCGCGAATTTTTTGATATCAATCATGGGACACATCTTTAAAAAGATAAAAAAATCTGAAATATACTAGTTATTTTTATAGTTTTTATATCCAAACTTCAAATGAAAATTCAAAAAGTCTGATTTTTTTATTTTCTATCCTCCACAACACAAACCACAACAATATCGACAAATATCACAAAGAAAGTATTGACATTATTAAATAAATACATATACATTGTTAACAAAATAAAAAAATAATGTATTATGATCACTAAATCAAAAAAAGAGATCCTCTACTGGATTTGTGTTTGGAGACAGTTAAAAGTTCACTGTTTTAAGGTGGCATTATGGTGGATTTCACTAGCAACGGGTAGCCTAATCACTTTACTATTCCTCGCTGAAAAAAATCGAGACATCCCTCACGGTCACCAGAAATCCTCCCTAGCTCCTATTTTCATTTGCTCTATTATTGTCATCATGAAAAATAGCAGATGCATTTGTTAAAAGGAAACGAACTCCACAGTAGACTTATCTCAATGATGGAAATCAGATTCTCCAAAAAAAGTCTATAGCATTTTCGCTGTAGACTTTTCTGATTAGAAAGAGAAAGAAATCTGACTTTCCTCCTCTATTTACTTATTTCCCATTTACTGAAACAATCTGCTGGTTGTATTTATTCTGCTCAATTAAATCGACCATTGCTAATGCATAATCTGCATAACTAATAGCACTTTTCTCCTCTGCTATTCAATGCAAATTCACCATTTCAGAGACTATAAGCTCCTCTATTCTCAATCTCAGGTCTAAAAGTCAGCTGGTGGGCAAACATAAATCCAATTTACATTAGCTCTTTCTCTAAGCTCTAGAAAAGCTTCTGCCTCAACATCAGCTAAAACCTTAAATTCAGCTGGGAAATCTGGAGAGTCAACCAATCTAACTCCCTTTTCCTTATCTACAATCAAACTTCCTGCTCATCAAACTATGAATAACTTACAATTTTGTCACTCTACAAGATCTGCAAGGTGTCTAAGAGAAGTAATATGAAAAGGAAATTGTTCCTCATTCCACACACCGAAAGCATCTACAACAGCATCAAATCCCTGCAAATCCTCACGGGTCAAGGCAAAAAGATCCTTTTGTAAAACATGCTGTGCTTAAGACTGATTTTCACTGCGGACAATAGCCGTTACATCAAATCCTCTTTTTACCGCCTCATTTGCAATCAATTTCCCAGCTTTCCCATTCGCTCCAATTACTGCAATTTTCATCATTTTAATATTCTTTAATAAAGTAAATCACTTTCTTTTTGTAAAGTTAAGTGTTGGCGTACTTATAGTGAAAAAAATAAAAATTTTTCAATAGGCGAAAGACAATCTACTTACCAAAAAAAGTAAGCACAGGAAAAAAACAACTTTACTTTTTACACTAAATTACTATACTTAAGTAACTATCTTTTAGTTCAAAAAAAGAAAAAAATCTGATGAAATCCTCTATTCAAGCACGATCAAAGCGAATGTCCAATTTATCAGCTTTTTGAAACCTTTGGTAAAAAGCGGACCCTCCATATTCTCCAAACACTATCTGAGGGGATTTCCAGCTTCTCAGGCATCATGAGAAGACTCCCACAAATAAACTCAAAAAGTGCTCACTGAGAGATTGGACCTTCTATTAGAAAAAAACCTGATTGTCAGGGAAGTTTCACAGTCAAAACCGCTAAAAAAATCAATTACTATCTCAGCCCAGAGTGAAAAGCTCTCCAAGAACAGCTCAATCAGCTCGCAAACCGAGTCTTATCCAAATAAAAAAGGGGAATCTGGTTTTTCCCCTATTTTTTCTTAATTTCTTCGATCAACTCAGGAAACTCAGCCTGATTAAAATGCCCCTTATCTTCAAACATTTTCAGCTGAGAACCAGCAATCTGCAATTGAATACGCACACTATGATGATAAGGCACGATTGGATCGTCCTTTGAGCTCCAAATCACGACTTTCTCTGCTTTTGATGAGATATTTTTTTCACTGCAGCAAAAATCATAGGCAAAATCTCATAAATAATTATCCCCCTCTGGTAATCCCTCAGCATCGAGCACAGGAGCGACCAAATGCAACTGAGCGACCTTTTTGGAAACTGATTTTCAGCAAAATACTTCACCAGAAACATCGCTCCCAAGTGAATGCCCAATCAAAATCAGCTCTTCATCATCCAAAAACTGGAAAATACTTCTCAAACCAAAGCTTCCAAGTGCTATAACGTGCCATATCTTTATTTGGCATTTCAGGTTTTATAACGACAAACTCAGGCAACCTCTCCTGTAAAACTAGTCTTCGTCTCTTTTTTCTTCAAAAGGATTCACCTCCCAAGTTTGCATGACTTTTTAGAAGTTCATCATTATCTTTTATCAAGTTTCACCCGTGAATAAATACAATTTGCCTCATCCTGCAAGAAAAAAAAGATAAAAAAATCTGAATTTTAGTCTACTATTTCCTCTCAATAAATCAAGGACAAAAAAAATATCTTGACATTTAAAAAGCAATTCCTTATTTATAGGAGTGGAATGAAGTTTTTCTAGTCAACATTATTCTAAAGAGTTACTTATTCACGAAAATCCTCAGTTTTTCTACTGAGGATTTTTTTCATATAATAACTTAAAATAAAGGCAAAGATCAGAATCTTTGTTTTTATACTGACTTTTAGAAGATTTTCATATATTCGCTATTGTGAATTTTTCATAGCATATAGATTTAAATTTGAATTAGAATCCCCAGTTTTTTTACTGAGGATTCTTTCGTATACTAAACAAAAAAACGAAAAGAAAAAAATCAGGATTATTTTTTTGTACTTGACTTTCATGAGAAATTCCATATATTATCACCACAATAATCCATACATAAATTAAGTAAATTAGTACATTAAAAAAACAGTTGAACTTCTCAAGTATTCTTGAGAAGTTTTTCTTTATTTAAAATAATAAAACTCTAAACCTGAAAACTTGCAAAACAAAAAGCAATACCTATATAATTAAAAGTAAACTTTTATTTGCTTGGATACTCATGATAAACACAGCCCAGAGTTCAGAAGAAATTATGCATCAAGTTATCGAAAAAAATTCTCAAAAAGAAAGAGTTTTCCTGAAGACTACTGTAATGTTGCAAGCAAAGAACTTTTTGACATGCTTAAAACTAAAGGGAAAGAAGTCAGACTCCAGTTTTCATATATTAAAAAAGGGAGGGTCACCGCTTTGTAGTAGAAAAAGACTGAGATAAAGAAACAATCCTTGATCCCACCTATGCTCAATATGATAAAAAAATATACGAAAGGTTTTTAGTGGAGAAAAATTTCCAGAACAAATACTTGAAGAAAATAGATCTGAGCCTGAGGAGTTTATGAAGCTCCAGAAAAAAATGGTTTGAGGGATGAGTTTATGAAGACATCTTCAAAAAAATAAATAAACCTGACTTGATTTTTTTGTACCGATTTCATTATCTTGTGTAGTACGTAATTGATCATATGTTTGATTTTTTGTAGTTTTTCAGACAAAAATCCTCAAGAATACTTGAGGATTTTTGATTATCAGTTGAAATCTGAAAACATTTTTATACTCAGAAACTGATTTATTTACTTATCAAGCTGATGTTTCAACTCAAGGCGAGCTACCTTCCTGCTGGAGACCAACCTAAGGCGATTGATCAGATTTCTCGTGCCTTTGATGAGGGGAAACATCATCTGACTCTACTATGAGCGACAGGAACGGGTAAAAACCTTCACCATGGCAAACATTATCCAAAAAGTTCAAAAGCCGACCCTAGTGATTTCTCACAACAAAACCCTAGCTGCTCAGCTCGCAACCGAATTCAAATCATTTTTTTCCCTGATAACGCAGTACATTACTTTGTTTCCTACTTTGATTATTACCAACCAGAAAGCTACCTTCAAGCTCTGGGACCTACATTGAAAAAGAAGCTACCATCAACCAAGAAATCGAGATGTACAGACTCGCAACAATGGCATCACTCCTCAGTAGACCAGATGTGATCGTAGTTGCATCTGCATCATCACTCTATGGACTTGGACAAAGTAGATTCTTTGAAGAAAACTGTCTCCAGCTCTATGTAAACCACAAATATAGCTTTGATGCAATCAAAAAAACAGCTCCTTCATATGCAATACAAAACCTATCCAAGGGAAAAATAGAAGCTGGAATGTTCGAAATCAAAGGAGATATCCTTGATATTTTTCTCCTCTACAGAAAAAAATGTCTCTACCGCTGTTTTTTTCGATGAAGAGACACTTGAGAGGATAGAAAAGAGAGATTCATTAAGCTATGAACTCCTAGAACCGGTCCAGAAAACTATGCTCTGGCCCGCTACCCAATACCTTCAAGACGTATCAGACCTAGAAAAAAATCCTCCAACAAATGGATGCCGAAAAAAAGAGCTCAGAGTTAAAGAGTTTGAGAAAATGGGAATGGCTCTAGAGGCAGAAAGGATCAAGAAAAAAAGTAGAATATGATATTAGAATGATTAGAGAAACCTGATTTGTCAACGGAATCGAAAAACTACTCTCTCTACTTTGACCAGAGACTGCCCGGAGAACCACCAAATACAATTTTTTTGATTATTTCCCAGATGATTTCTTGATGATTGTAGATGAGTCTCATATGACAATCCCTCAGCTCAGAGCAATGGCTGAAGGAGATAGAGCGAGAAAAAAATAATCTTATCCGCTATGGATTCCGCCTTCCTTCAGCGATTGATCATAGACCTCTGAGATTTGAGGAACTTGAGGTCTCTCTTTGACGAAAAATCTCTAGATACTGTAAAACTTGATCAAGCTACTCAAGACCTAGAGCTTGTTTCAACCGCTCATCAACAGGTACTTGATACCTCATCAATCATCAAAAAGCGAAGCAAGAAAAAGCAAATCACTACTCTAGCCTCAAACAAAAAAATAAAAAAAGCTGATCAAAGGCCATCTTTCTTTCAGCAACTCCAGCTGAATATGAATTAGAGCTTTCTGAACAGGTTGTTGAGCAGATCATTAGACCAACAGGATTACTTGATCCAATCACCTATGTCTATCCAAAATCTTGAGATTACGCGATGCTGATAGACTCTCTAGATCCTCTTCTCAAAAAGAAGCCACACTTAGATACCTATCTAGAGACACCTCCTACTGAGGAAGAAAAACTCAGATGAGCTCCAGCATCTCTTTGAAGATATGGCTTCTGTTGAATAAAAAAATAAAAAAACTAAATCAAAAATCTGGTTTCTTTCTTTTTTTGGAAATCAGATCGCTTGGTTTTAGCTTTTGAATACCTAAGATGTGAATTATCACCTCAGAAAATAGCTACACGAGTATCACAGCTACTCAAAAGGAGAAAAATAGCACAGCTCAACTATCTCACGAACAAATCATCCCTCATGAAAAGCGAATATCAAGTCCAACATGGGATTTGGATCTTGATTGATGAAATAGAAAAAAATCTCAAACTCCTTATACCATAGATGAATACTGATTTATGCTAACTATCCATCTTCCAAACGGACAAAAATAGGATCATTTATCACGCAGACTATGGTTTTGATAGTTCGACACTGAGAAGAATCTTTGAGGATAAAATCTACACCTCAAAAATTCTTGAGAAAAACTGATTTTTTTAGTCGCGGAAGATATGCTCGTTGCTAGAGAAAATACAAGATATAGCAACTCAGACAATAATAGTTCTGCTTGTATCCAATTTGCAGAAAAAAATACGGATATCCACTAATCTTCAAGCCAAATGATGGAAGCCTCTGATCTTGAGTTTCAAAGATATTTGATAAGAATCAGTTATTAGCTACGCTTTCTCATTTCAATCAGAGCAATAAAGGTATGCATCTCTTGCAAACCTACATTCCAGGTAGAGATTATAGAGTACTCTATTTAGATGGAGAGATCCTAGTTGCCTACGAGAGAATCCCGCCAACCATTACAGGAGATGGAGAAAATACAATAAAAAAATCTGATTGAAACAAACTTTCCAACGATCAACCAGAGAAAAGTTGAACACTACCTCGAAACCCAAGGGATCAATACAGAAGCTATCTTGGGGAAAAAAACAAGGCACTGTCTCTCCTACCAACTGCAAACATTGCAACCTGAGGTTCAATCAGAGAAATCAAACATACAGACCGTGATACCATATTTCTAAGGAAAAATTGCAGCAGCTTTCTGAGCAAGATACTTCTGAATTGATATCATCTCAGAGGGAGAGCTAGCTGATGGATATATCCTAGAGATCAATAAGTCTCCAATCACAAAATGAATCTGCGAATACTCACCAGCTTTCAAAAATCTTTTTCTCAACAAAAAAATACGAACCACCATGCAAAAAGATGAAAAACTCATCTAATCCAAAAATATCCAGCTTTTATTTCTAGCCAATTTTTGTATGAAAACTCTCACAAAAAAATCGTCAATATTTTTAATTAAAGTCTTCCTAATTGGACTCTTTCTACAATTTTTTTCTGCATACGCTCTTCACTTACAAATTCTGACGAAGCGAAGGTATCCGAAACCGAGTCCGACTACGAAAAAGAAGCACTCATTTTCATCTTTATGCTGATTGCTGGACGAATCCTAGTGCAAAAAAATACCTTTTATCATGAGAAAAATCTGAAAAAAACTATCTCGAAAAACAGCTCTTGCAGACCTCTTTTTCAGATTTATTTGTTGATTTCTAATCCTCTGCATCGTCACAGCATTCCTCGCAGTCATTGTTCAAAAGATCAGTATCTCAACCTATATTCTCTCAGCAAAGTATGACCTGATCTGATTTCTTATATTTATTCTCTGAGGACTACTCGCGCGGGCCCTCCCTATCAATAGTAAATTTCACAAGCGATATGAAAATCTTTTTAAATGAGCAATATATGGAGGAGTAATTTGGTGGGCGATTATTGGACTGCTTCCGAGCTTTCTTAAACTCTTTGGATATTCTCGTGATAGCTTTGAGGGAACACTGACTGGAAATCCTCCTGCCGTCTACTACACACAGATCAACCAATGACTTGCTAGAAATCAATTCCTCTTTGAGAGACCTATCAGCTTTGGATTCTGGTTGATCGCATTCTGGCCACTTTTTGCTCTCACCTACCTTAGAAAACAGTCTAGAAAAACCCAAATCTGACGAACTATCGCAACAGGAGCAATCGTCCTCTCAACCTATTCAAGAGCCGCTATCGGAGTATGGATCATTCAAACAGCAATCCTTATCCTACTTCTTCATCGAAAAGACGCAAAAAAATTATTATAAAAATCTGAATTCCAGCTTTTTATCCTCTTACTTTGAGCGTTTTTTTCTACTTTAGAGGAGCATTCGCCAGAGAGCACAGCAATACCTGACATATTAAACTACTTGAAGCTGGTATTGAACTAGGATTACAAAAACCCTCTCTTTGGACGAGGAGCAGGATACTCTGGACCAGCCTCACATCAGCTCTGCCTAAACGCAACTACAGATACAAGATGCGCTACTATCACTGAAATCAACCAAAAAAATATAGCATGGATACTCCAGGTTTCAATCCAGAAAACCAATATGTGCAGATCTTTTATGGAATATGGAATACTCGGCTTCATCCCATGGATATTTTGTTTTGGACGACTCCTTTGGCAAGGACTCAAAGAAATCAGGACTTACCTAATAGAAGTCAAAAAATGAAAAAAAGCTGATCAAAAAAAGCTAACTCAAATACTCATAGCAATCGGGCTTGGACTCTGACTCTTCGGACTCGCTATTGAGGGACTAGTACTCCATTCCTTTGTTGATAGGGATGATCGTCTATCCATTTATGCTCATCTTCTGAATTCGATATGGACAAAGGTTAGTAGATAATCAAGCCTTCAACTGAGAAGCTCTAGAGAATCCTACCCCGCCTACTTTAGAGAAAAATTCCTGAACAAAATCAACTCAATGAAAAAAATCTAAAAGCAAAGAAAAAAAGAACAATAAGAAAAAAATCAAAAGAAAATAATCCTCAAATCAAAAACCTGATATACTCAGGTTTTTCTTTTTTTATCATAAAAGCCTAATTTTTCAACCTTAAACTTCTCTTTAAATTCCTCAGTCTTTAAACTAAACGTCTCATTATCAAAATACTCGCGATCATCTCTATTTCCAACAGCAGTTACCGCAACCTTAGGGATCAAATGAAAATGAAGATGATTAACACTTTTCCCCAATTCTCAACCAGTCAATCCATCCCTCAAAAGTAACGTCAATCAAGGATATGTCTCATGAAGTTTTTGCAGTCCATTTTGTAATCAATGCCATTGCAGCATCTAGCTGGGCAGAACTAAGCTCATTGAGGAAAATCACATGATCCTTTGGCACGACCAACAAATGATCCGCCGTATAAGGAGCCCTCACCAAAAACCACATAGCAATGTTCATTTTCATCTACAAAAGGTTCAGATGGGAAGCCACAAAAAAACATGAACTTGCAGACTGCTCCTTCAAAAAAATCATCATAATTCATTCTTCTCAACATTCAAAATAAGATAAAATACTGACTATTTCAACATACTAATGCAAAGGGACTTCTTGCTCTTCTCAGCTCTGCATATTTTTGAGCTTATAGATTCACTTTTCCCTTTTCTCCTTCGCCATAAATAACTACAAAAGGAATCCCTTTTTGTCCGCATAGGCAAATTGCTTTCAAAGTTTTTTTCTGCATAAGGATAAAAGCTCAAAACATTTCCCCTCAGCCAAAAAAATCTAGCTCCTACAGCAAGCGAATCAGCCATTCCTCCCTCAAACTGTAGGATCAAGTAATCCGCAACAGTCTGTTTTCTTGTCTCTTGAACAAAGAAAACCCTACTAAGAATCCTACTAATTCAGATACTACCTCAAACTCCACAATATTCATTTCTCTTTGGATCAATATAGCCAGTTAGATTCTGATATCTTCCACCTCAACAAATTGATCCAAGTTGCGGTTCATTTTCAAAAACCGCCTCAAAAAAATAGTACCAGTATAATAGTCTAGCCCTCTAATGATCTGCATATCAAATACCCAGTGAAAGACCAATCAAAAACTCTTTTGAAAATCCTGAATCAAATTCAAAACTGATCTTAGCTCAGCAATTCATACCAAAAAATCCTCATTCTGAGAAAAAAAGCAAAAAGCTGATCCAAATCCTCAATTTTTATCAGAAGACAGCTGAATAAATTTCAGAATTTTTTTGCTGTTTTTTTCCGCATCAAATCAAAAATCCTCCTGCAAACTTGCCAAAAAAACTTCTCCTGACCAATCTTTTGCATATTTATCAATTAGATTTCATAGATCTTGAGCTTTATCTCAAGCAATTTCCTGCAAAAAAAGCTCTAATAATCTTTTTTATTATTGATATGAAAACATACTGAATCCTGGATCTTAACTGCAGCTAAAAACCTCAGTCAAAGTCTTACCTAATACAGCAATAATTTCTGCATCATAATAAAAATAATCCTTTTCTCCCTTCCAGATAGCATCAATATCACACTGAAAAAAACTCTCTAAACCTTCCCTTTTGGGCCCTTTTCTCATCTCCAAACAGGTTGAATCTGATATCTCTTGAATGGGAAAGTAAGCTGATGCTCCCAGTCTAGCGTATACCTTGCAAACGGTACTGTCAGATCAAAATGCAATCCATACTCTTTCAAATCTTCAGCTCCTTGAGCCATTCCATACAGTCAAAAATCTGTTTTCCCTGTTTCTTCTCAGTTTTTTTGCGAGTAAAACATCATTTTTCCACTGCTGGAGTATGAATATGGGTATATCAAAATTGCTGATACTGCGCCTGAATAATACCCACAATCTGATCAAAAACCAGCTGCTCTGCTGGACTATACTCAGGAAATCCACTTGGACGAAGCTCTGCCATCATACCAAAAAAATCTAAAAAAAACTGACTCTACTTGTACTGAAATCATCCTAAAAAGCAACGGATAAATGCCAAGTCCTCCCCAAAAAAACAAAGCCAAAAAAATCATCAAATATTTTTTTGACAGAAGAATATTATCAGATTTTTTTACTTGATTTTTCAAAAAAAGAAAAGAATACAAAAAAATAACTTTTTATCAAACAAATACATCATGCTACCAGAACTCATCGCCTACAGTAGTGAACCAAACCTCAAACTCTCAGACTTCAAAAAGGCAATTATGATATACAAAACTTAGACCAAAAAAACTGGTTAACTACTGCCAAGAGTACAATATTCTAGGACTCACGCAAAAAGACAGCTTATACCCTTCTCAACTCAGAAATTATAGCGATAGCCCCTACCTTTTTTTATTACCAAGGGAATCTCGATCTCCTCAAAGAAAAAAACTCTGAATTGTCTGACCAAGACTTCCCTCTTCCTATGCACTAGAAGTGATGGATTTTTTCTTCAAATCTGCAGAAAAAAATACCAAATTGCCACAATTTCTGGCTTTTGCTAGAGGGATAGACCAATTAGCACATGAGCTCTCCCTCAAGCATAAACTCCCAACAATCGCAGTCCTTGGCTGAGGATTTCAACATTATCATAAATCTAAGGACCGCCTATTTCTAGAAAAAATCCTAGAAAACTGAGGACTAATCATATCTCAATTCAAAATCTGATTTGAGCCAACAAAACGAAGTTTCCCACAGAGAAATAAACTTTTAGCTCAACTAGCAGATATCCTCTTTCTCCCAGAGGCAAAAGAGAAATCTTGAAGCCTCATTACAACAGATTTCGCCAACCAATATCACAAAAAAGTCTACTCTGTACCTGCCCAACTTTTTCAGTTCCTCTAGTGCTGGTATTTTTCCAAAAAAATGACTGAAAATAAAATCGAGCTTATATCAGATTTTGACTATCATCTCTCGCAACACTTTCAAAAATCTGATTTTTTTCGCCCTCTTGTATCCCAGCAGCTACTATCTCAGAACTCACTCCATCTCAACTCAAAATTTACAATCATCTCAATACTACTCCCGCCTCCTTTGAGGAGTTATTGGTAAGTACACAGCTCGAGTATTCCTCACTCTTGCAAGAAATAACCCTCCTCCTACTCAACAGCACTATTAAAAGAAACTAGTCCTGGATACTATTTTTTTACAAAAATAAAAATCTGATTCACTCAGATTTTTTTACTTGACATTCATCAGAAAAACATATATACATAGCACTAAAGTAGTTTTTTCAAATAATTAAGTGTTTTTATTCCTCTCTGGAAGTTTTTCTTTTCCAGAGAGTTTTTGTTAATTCAAAATTAGTTCCTTAATTTGTGCATAGATAGCTTCTATACTCTGCATTCCATCAATCTTTACAAGCAATCAAAGCTCATTCACATAATCCAAAGCCGGGATAGTTTCTTTTTTATACTCAGCGATTCTGGTCTCAACAGCAGTACTATCTGCATCATCAGCACGAACATAGAGTTCTCATCAACATTTTTTTGACACTGTTGAATCTCTCGACTTAAGAGTGTTGAGTGGATTTTTCCAGCAGTTTTTACACATTTTACGATGAGAGAGCCTTTTATATACCTCCTCTTCGGGAATTTCTAGCTGAACAACAATCGGCTTTCTGCCTTTTTTTCTAACAGAGAATCAAGGATTCCCTTTGTCTGACCTACCCTCCTCAGACTTCCATCTCATAAAACAGACTTATTATCCAAGGTCTCCAAAAAGACCTTAAAAAGTCAGACTACAACCTCATCTTTTACCAAAAGTCCAGCATTCACAAGATCTCTTAAATACTGACCAATAGCATTTTCATTGCTCATCAGTGCCCTCAGAATATTCCCAGTTTCAAAGTACTGAATCTGATTTCAAAATTCTTCAAGCAAAAAGCTGAGCCTGCGTTCCTTTCCCACTTCACTGAATTCCTGCCAAAATAAGATCTCTCATCCTAGAAAAATAATAACTAAAAACCAGCAACCGATAGTAAAGATCAGTCAAAAAAATGCAAGCCAGATTTTTAGCCTGCAATTTCTTGAGCTGATTCTGAAGACCTAAAATCCACCTTTTTCCCTTCATTTTTCACGATTATAATTAATTGTACCATATCTATTTAAAGGCAGCAGCAAGACTAGGATCTCAATTTGTGGAATTCTCAATTCCACTTAATAACTTTCATTTAAGTTGTTCAATTTCCCTTTTATTTTTCAGCGATCTGATTCTTCAAATCCTTCATCTCTTCAGCCACACTTCCTGAAAGAGTTTTAATATCTGGAGCAGGACGAAAATTTCTCTCAGATTCATCCACTGGTCTAAAAAGTCTTCATACCGTTTTAAGACGATCCTCATCCTGTTTATCTACTTTCTGCTCATAGGGATTATCAGTAGTCTCCGTTGTCTCTACTCAAGTATCATACTTAAGCTGTTCTACAGTCATTGACATCTTTTCTTCATATCAACAAATAAAATACTAGTGATCATAATGCATCTTAAAAGTTTTATTTTTCTTGGATCAATTGGTAGGTAAATTCAATATTATTGATTGCAAGCTTATAATGATTATCTCACTCTGGAAGCTCATAAATATTCGCCTCTCCATCAGACTGTACATTGAGGACAAGCAGAATCGTTCTCCTCTGCCCATCATACCAGAAATTCACTGGAATAATACAGTCTCCATTCGGAGTTAAAGTCGGGATCACGTCTACACCAAGTCCCTCAAAACCAAAATCCTTATCATCTCTCTTCCCACTTTCAAAAGACAAAAAAATCTGGATTTTTGAATATCTTTTTTTGTCCTTTCAAAAGAGCCTTTATCTCTGACGGACTGAGTTTTTTTCATTTTTTTGTCAACTTAGATTCAAAAATCCAAAAAGCCCCTCTAATCCGCTTCCAGACTTAGAATTTTTGGATCAGATCCAAGATCCCTTGATCTAAGTTCGTATTTGAAAGCTGAGTTCCTCCAAGGATTGTCTGCTTTTTCTTCACTCATCTGCATTTTTCTTGTTAGGAACTAAAAAAATTACAATGTTTCAAACATTGCTTCTAAATCAACCTGATCTGATTCATTTTGAGCTCTTTCCTGAAGTTTCAAAGCCTCAGAATTCAAAAAGCCTCTCCTTAAATTGAAGTTTCTCGTATTGAGAATAGGTCGAATGGACATTTTTCCCTAAAAATCTGATACAATTTCTCAAAAACATCAGGCTCTAGCTGATTATTTTTCAATAAGTGGCTTAAGTCCCCATCCCATCTTCCAATCAGGAAGAAAAAGCAATCACTTGAAGCATAAATTCCTTTTTTTGTCATACGATACCAAAAAGTAAAATAAAGGTTTTTTTACTAAGTATACTCAGTTTTTTTAATTTGTCAAAAAAACAAAAAGAATTTATTCGCCTACTTAGCAAATAAAAAAATTTTCACATTATCGAGAATATCCACCAAGCAATAAAAATCCAATATTACGATTTTCCCTTGTAAATATGCATAAATTCACTATAGTTTCTCTGAAAATTTATCTCTCATTTTCAAAAAAATGAAAAGCGCTCCTAAAAAAAGCTCATCGCTTATGACAAACTCTACCCACTTTTACAGAATTCAGCCTTTTTACCACTTTTTCAAAAGAACTCAGGCATCAGTGGCTCGTAGCCTCTACGGAAATCCAGCTGAGGGATTTTTTTCTTATCAGTGTAACCTGAACAAACGGAAAAACAACCACAGTAAATCTCATTCACCAAATTCTCAATGATAACCTGGCTCCTGCTGTCGCAGTAAGCACTGCAAATATAAAAAAATCTGAAATAAAAATCTCAACAACCTCAAAAATGACCTCTCTAGATGCGTTTTGACCTTCAAGCGCTTCTCTCTACTACAAAAAAAATAACGGCTGCAAAATAGCAATCCTAGAAGCCAGCTCTCAAGGTCTTGATCAACACAGATTTGAAGGGGTGGATTTTGATGTGGCAGTACTGACTAATATTACCCATGATCATCTCGACTATCATGGAACTATGGAAAACTACGCTGAGAGCAAAAAGAAACTTTTTCAAATGAGTGCTCAACAATAAAAAAACAAAATAAATTCTGAATTTTTCCCAAGCGATGACAGTTATGGAAGAAAATGGTTTGAAGAAATGCCTTTTTGATAAAAAGATCAATTATGCCCTCCAATCATCTGCTATCCTCAAGGCCACTCAGATTATCGAATACATAGATCATACCGATTTTACTTTTTTCATACCTAGGAAAACTTTATCGTAGCTCTACAAAATTGCTCTGAACCTACAATATCAGCAACATCCTTGCTGCAATATCAGTTGGTATTCAGATCTGACTAAGCATGGAAAGTATCCTCGCTTCAGTAGAAAGATTTGAAGGTATTGAATGAAGAATGCAAAACTTTACGATCAATGGTGTTCAGTATTTTTGTTGACTTTGCACACACACCTGATGGACTAGAAAAACACTTACCTTTCTTCATAACCAAAAAGGAAACTGAAAGCTGATTACTGTGTTTGGTGCTCCAGGAAATAGAGACAAAGCAAAAAGACCAATCATGTGAGAAATCGCAGGTCAATATTCGGATATCCTTATTGCAACTGATGATGATCCAAGTAGCGAAAATAGACTTGAGATCCTCGATCAGCTCACAAGTCAAATCCAAACAAAACTCTTTTCGCAAGGGAAAGAACTCTTTATCATTCCAGAAAGACTCTATGCTATTAAACTAGCTAGAGATCTGGCAAAAACCATGAGATATTGTCCTAATTGCAGGGAAAGGACACGAAAAAGTTCAACTCACAAATTTTTGGAAAAAGAGAACGAAGCGACCAAGTCGTAGTCAAATCTTTTGCACAAAAATACAAACCAATAAAAAAATCTGACTTTTTTTATCTTTTTTTACAAAGATGCCAATTCCATTGCTATATTTGGTTGTCATTCTGATAGCAATCATTCTCTTAGGACTTCTATCAGCAGAAAAAAACTGATCAAAAATCACGTTTGCGAGCTATGTTATGCTTGCAATTTCACTTGCATTAGGAACAATGCTGATCAGCTACTCCTGAACACTTAATATCAATCCAGAACTCACCTTTTTAGGAATCCGCTATGGAGCATACGCAAATTTCCTCACCAATGCACAACCAACAATCATTCTCGTACTTTTCCGGTCTTTTATTATGGTTCTTCGCTCAAAACTCACATTTGCAAATCTCATTCTCAATGATTAGTTGAAAAATTACAAGCTTTTAGTTTGGCTACCACTCTGCATCGGAAGTCTGGTTTCTTATCTTTTTTTCACCCTAAGCTATTTTTAAAGGTGGAATTTATGAATGGCTCTTTATGAACCCAGAAATTCTGACTTACACACAGTATTTGCCACTTTTTCTGTTGTATTGTTGGACTCCTAGTAATCATCTGTTCTTCTCATATCAATATCAAACTTACTATCTCAAAAGACGAGCCAACTCTCTAATTTTTTTAAAGAGTCCAAACCTGAATAATGTCGCTGATTGATCTGATTTTTCCCGCGTGAATGCCTTGGCTGCGGTAAGCAGGATCCTATCTCTGTTTTGAGTGCAAAAGAAACTCACTCCCCACCCAGAACTATGTCCTTTCTGCCATAGCCCTCAAAGAGATTTCAAGACTTGCTACCTCTGCAAATCCAACTGAGAAACTGCTCTTGAATGAGTACTTATCTGTTTTTCCTATCAAACACTCATCAAAAAAACTAATCCTTAAGCTCAAATTTTATCATAAAAAGATATTTGACCTTTCTTGGCTCAGAGGCTCAGCCTTTTGACTCAAACACACCAAACGCTCAGTGAAGCATTAAACCAGGGAAATCTGATCATCTCATTTATCCCTTCACATCGGTGGAGGCACTACTTTGAAAAAGGATACAATCAATCTGAACTTTTAGCAAAACACCTCGCGAAAGAGCTTAATATGCCAGTTTTGCAACTTGCGAAGAAGAGCAAATACACTGCATCTCAACTCAAACTTTCTAGATCACAAAGACAAAAAAATCTGAATTCAGCCTTCTCTCCATTACACCTTGAAAAAAATACCGATAAACTCCCACATACTCCTAGTAGATGACGTCACGACTACAGCATCCACACTCAAAGAGGTCGCAACTTGTATTAAATCAAATAGACCTGATCTCAAGATTCGATGAGGAGTTCTTGCAAGGCATACCTGATAATGTTATTCAACGCATGTAATTTTTTTATAATTTTTTTCCAAAAGATAAGCATGGCATTCACAAAGGAAGAAAGAAAAGAGCTCCCTTGCTATCAAGTGAGTCGGAAATACTTTCATAAATCGTTTAGAAGAAATGGGCTTCTGATCAGTAGAAAAAAACTCAAAAAAATACCTCTATAGAAGAGATTGTTAATCGCTGAGCGAAAAATAACATGAAGCTCTTGCTATAAGAATAGTCCGCAGGCAAAAAAATGCCGCACAAAATGCAATCCTCCGGGCAAAACAGAAGAGTAAAAAAATAATAGTTAAATAAAGGGATCTCTAGATATCCTTGCATTTTCAGACTGATTGACTAATATTTTTACTCTGCAAAAGAGCATAGTGCAGTGGTAGCACGCCAATCTCCGAAGTTGGAGGTGTAGGTTCGATTCCTACTGCTCTTGAATATTTTGAATAAAAGAAAAAAACTGACCACAAAAGTCAGATTTTTTTGTTTTCTCTCATCATAAATAGCTAAAAAAATCAACTTCTTATAAGAGGAGTCTATTTGTAACAATTGATTTTTAAGCCTAGCAGAATAATTCTCATTTTCCAATTGAAACCAAATACCCTTTCCTTATTATCATAAAAAAACTTTAACCAAGCGAAACTATAATGGACATCTCCACAATCCTCGCTGAGGCAAAAACCACAATCAGCGATTTCAAAGATCAAAATCCTGACGGAACGGTCATTATCTGGTGAGCTACTGCAACAGGGAAAACCAAGCTTTCTGTTTTATTATCAGATTTTTTTGATATTGAGGTGATCTCAAGCGACAGTAGACAAATCTTCAGAAAAAAATGGACATTTGAACTGATAAAATCAGCAAAGAAATTAGGGCAAAACTTCCCCATCATCAGATAGATATTGTAAATCCAGATGAAACCTATACCGCATGAGAACGAAAGGAAACCACAGATCAGCTGGTCAATCAAATTTTAGCAAAAGGGAAGACTCCATTTATCGTAGGAGGAACCTGACTCTATATCGACACAATTTACAAAAAATTTCTCTATGCCTGAATGTGCTCCCGACTATACTCTCAGAGCAGACTTAGAAGAAACTGAAAAACCTGGTTTTCTCCATGAGCAACTTCAAGCCATTGATCCAGAAGAGGCTCAGAAACTGCATCCAAATTCTACCAGATACCTGGTTAGAGCTCTAGAAATCTTTTTATCTCACAGGAAAAAAACAAAAACTGAAGGATACATTCAGCAACCCGTTTTCACATCCGCTCCTTATGCTAGGGACTTCGAAGAGACAAAGAATCCACAAACCAGCTTATCAATCAAAGAATCAAACAAATGTTCAAGGATGGACTCATCGAAGAGGTAGAAGGCTTACTCAAAGAAGGCTATAGTCCAAACCTACAATCTATGCAAGGGATCTGATACAAAGAAGTAGTAAACTACCTCAACGGAGACTACGGACGCGAAAAGATGGAGGAACTCCTAAAAAGGAACACCCATCATCTGGCAAAAAAACAAAGGACTCGATTTAGAAGATATATTGCTGAGGGTATTCAAACACCAAAAGCTTGAGTTCAATACAAGGTTTGGGAATTATAAAAAGAGAAATCAGGTTTCTCTTTTCTCTTTTTATTTAAAATAAAGCTTAAAGCAACCAGTTCCTTCTTTTGTATCTGGAGAAACTCTACCAGCTGATGCAATAAGCTGCTGCCTATCACCAGAAGCCTGATGCTTAGCCAACTGCAGATAATACGGTGGGCGCCCAAAATGACGATATCCAGTAATCTCTCTAAGTCTGTATCAAACTCAACTCTTACCTGTCTTTTTGTCCATTATGATCTAAAAACTCACTTATCAGTTGAAGAGCCGATTGTTTTTCACATACCATTTCCCATTCTCCGGATACGGCTGCCCAACGACCATCTCAATATGATAGATTGGATTATGTCTCTTCTTACCTGGCTGTTCATCCCAATACATAAAATCTCAAACTCTGACTTCTTCTTTTGGAATATTAACATCACTGGATTCAAAAAGCCGCCGCTGTAAAACGAGAATCAAACTTAATCCCCTGCTCCTGAAAACGCCCAATTCCAAAGCCCTGAACAATCAAATCCACTTGGACCTGTAGCTCACCATTGATATGGCTTTCCAATTTGCCCCTCTGCAGACTTGATTGTCGCCTCAATGTATGGAATCTGCTCACTCGGTCGATTTTTAATCTCATGATGAGAATCTATTGGTTGCACCTTATGTTTCTGAGGAGACACTCCTCCAATAGGAGTGGAAGAATCTGAAGAATTCTGATTTTCTTCATTTTTTTCTGATCTTGAGAAGTATTCTCCTCAGTCGCTCAAGCAGAATCTTGGCTTCCTTCAGATTTTTTTCATCTATTTTACTCAAAACCTCAGCTCTGAGCTGATCAAGTTGTTCCTTAGTATCAACCTTTTTTTAGTTTTTTCCCTAATCTCTGAAAAGCAATCCATGTAAAGAACTGAGCTCAAGTGCCTTTCCCATCATATTATCCTTGATCGCATCAAAAAAATCACTCAGAAACCAGATAGTCCACCACCATATCATCAGCAATACCAACGATAGAAAGCGGATCCTTCTCCTTCATCTTTTTCAACAACAGCTTTTTGCTAAGTCAGTTTTTGAGTTCAACAAGTTCTTCCTGAGTAGAACTAGCCTCTCAACTCACTGCATCAATAAATTGTCCTAAATGATCTAATGTTCACATTCTTTGTAATATAAGCATATAAAATTATGAAAGCTCTTTTGTCAGCCAATCTGCCAACTTTTGCACGATTGCATCATCTTTTAGAGCTCAACATTTTGCTTCTAAATCTGATCTCTTCACGAGTGTTGTGCCATCAATAACCAGCGTCGGCTGAAATCTAAACTTCAAAAATCTCCAAGCTTGTAAAATCCGTCTTAAATTCTACCTTTTTGCCCACGATATTTCGACACATCGATTTCTAAAGTTTGCTAGCCAAAGCATTTCATGTAAAGAAAGCTCCAAAGATAAACCTGACAGTATAAATTTATCAGCCTTTTGTTCAAATTTCACCTTATGACCTCGACTTTTAATCTCTGAGCTCTTTGGTAGATACTCGATATTTCACCTTTTTCCCCTGCCAAACGACAGTATCTTTCTGATTTTTCAATCTGATGCTGCAAATCTCCAAGTCCTCCAATAACCGCTTCCTCAGGCTGAGAAAGTGTTTTGATTTCATAGGTGCACTCAGGAATTTTTCGTATCGTCAATATACGAAACTACCTCAAGAGAAGAAATCTGCTCCTGAATACGCTTATCAATTTGAGTAAAAAGTCACTGATTCAAGTTCATTTTAGTAATATTCATCTTCGTAGTTCAAATATTTCTCAGCATCCATCACTCCAAAATCTTTTTCAATCACAAGATTTGAAGCACGCAAGCCCAACTTACGTTCCTCAGATTTATCAGACGCCCAAAAGTGATTTAAGCGACTTTTTCTTCTCCATTGACCCTAAGTTTAAGACTTTCTAACTTCTTGGCATAATACGCTTTAATTGGTTGCTGATCTAACGGAGAATCCTTTTCTACACTCAGATTTCCATCTTTATCAAAAAAATATTCTGTTGCCCAAGCCTAACTGCTTCTTGAAAACTTCCAAAAATCATCAATATCATTAGTCAACTTAAACTGACTCGCTCTCAAAAGCAAACCTTTATATAAGTTTTCAAAATACTGAGCATATTCCTCTGATTGCCTCAAGGTCAAAGACGCCGCAGTTCACGGAGCATACACCAATAGATTTGCCTTAACTTGCTCTCGATCTTTATATTTCTGACTGATCATAAGCTCAAGTTCCCTCGGCAAATCTAAATCATCCTCAAAGCCAAAGCTTCAGTCGATTCCCCTCAAGTCCTCTAACTTTTTATGTGCCAGTTCAACACGATCAATACATTTCTGCTGCTCAGGACTATATTTTGTTCTATCAGATACTAGATATTGCTTCTCAACTCCAGCAAAAACATCCAAACCTCATATTTCTGAACTCATCGAACAAATCTTCATTTTTCCTCCTTCCCAAGTGAAAAACTTTCTCTGCAGATCACCAAGTCCAGCTCTTTTCGCCTCAATAATCAGATAATACGGCAATTCCAAATACCCTCCATCAGAAGCATGATTTTTTAACAAAAAGTAGAAATCTGATTTTTGACCTTTGTTTGCTCCTCTAGCGTTCTGACCATAAGCTCCTCAGTCAAAATCTCTCTAAGCACTTTCTCAAACTCTTGTTGTAAATAAGGATCAATCGCCTCAGTCTTCGTATCAATATTTGAGCCACGAATACCACTAATCAAGCGATCCACCAATCCAGGCACATCCGCAGATTTTATTTCCTTGGGAAGCTGCTGCGATAATGCACTATCTATGAGCCAATCTCTATTGATCTTCCACTCACTAGTATAGTAAATACCATGAACTCCTCACTTATCCTCTGAAAAGAAAGCCATCAAATCCTCTGCCGAATTCGCTCCCTCATAGCCATAAAGTCTCTTTGCTAGTTGATACTTTACATTTTGACTTACATCATCAGAATACTCTAAATCTGAATTCCTCTCTTTAGCAAACTGAACAATATCAACTAATTCGTCCTTATTCAAAGTTTCAAACCGTAATTTCTGCTCATCAAAGCCATTTTCAATTAACTTTTCAAGCATAGCCATATTTCTATTAGTATCCTGAGGTGAAAAAAATGTGATACTTCCTCACTTCTCTGCTCAAGACCAATCCATTCTTTATATTTTTTTGATAAGCTGTAAATTCTGACTATACTCAGGAGAATCTCCCTCAGCCATCAAAGAATCAAAATCAGCAACCGAAATCAGTTCCTCAAAAAAAGAAAACGATTATTCTTTTCTCAAATCCTCAAGTTTTTTTAACTTTCTCTCTCGGAAAGTCTGCAAAAAAATTCTGATTTAAACTGTGCTAGATTCTTGGCATAATCAAGGTTCTCATCCCATTTTTAGCTTCAAACATCTTCAAGTATCCAGCAGACTCTGCAACTAGATCAATCAAACCTGAGGTACCTGCTCAGCTTTTTTTAGCTTATTCATCAGATTCGGATTTTTAAACTGCTCAGTTAAATATTTAGTCCTAACAGCAATTTTTCTCCTTAACTTTTTTCAAAGAAGTAGTAAACGCCTCAGCTTGCTCTGGGGACAAATCTTTCAAAAAAAATCTGACTCAGATTTCCTAGAAGCGATATAATAATGAAGCATCTCATCTGTACTATCTCTCATCTCTTCAATAAAAAAAGGAGCGAATACAGAGCTTCATCCAGGTTTTTTTAGATTTTACATTATCTGCAGGAGCACCAATTTTTCTCATTCCAAGACTGGTTTCAAAACTTTTTGAGTATGTAGTCATTGCAAAACTGCTTGCCTAAGCTCAGCTCTACTCTGCCTCAAGAAATCCTCTCTATTCTGCAGATAAAAAAATCATGCGTATCAAAATACAAGGCATCAGCTCCAATACTCACAGCCGCAGTCACTGCTCAAACCGCAAGTCAAACAACCACTCCAGGAGCACCACCTACAGCTCCAATCCCACCGCAAATAATAATTGCCTCTATCGCAAAAGATGAAAGTCAAACTGCAAGCTGGAAGTTTGCCTGATTTTTTTCTTGTTTTTCTGCCCTTGTTTGATTAACCTTTGCGATCAATTCCGCTTCATCCATCGTCTCAAGGTAAGTCCACACATCTAGCCCAAGACATGCCACATCAATCATCATAGCAGCTTTCAAACTTTTTGCCCACTGTGTTAATTTTTTTACCTTTTGAGAGGACATTACTCATCGATTGAAACTCCTGAGCATCCTTAGCAGATCCTAACAGCTTCAAGACATCATCACTAAGCTCAATATCAACTTTTTTTCAGTTTCATAATCTCGCGAATCTCTGCCGGCGTCTTTCCAATCAATTCATCTGCATACGGAGTCAACTTTGAAAATTGCCTAGGATGCATGCCAGCAGCAGTCAATAACTCATCTGGGATCTGTCCTTTAAGACTATTCCACTGTTTGAATGCTGCGAATCCTTCATCATCCAAAGATTCGAATCCTGAACTCATCTTTTGAATCGTTTTATCAATATTTTTGATTTGTCTTTTACTCAAACGAGAGCTCAACGCTTTTTTCTGATTTTCCAAATTCTCAATAAGATTATGCATTCCTGATTTCATCTTTGCTGCATCAATATTATTCAGATTGCGAGCCTCAGTCTGCTTAATCAACCTATCTACGGTCTCAATTCCCCCAACTCCAAGCATAGAAGTTCAAGCTCCATAGCCAATATTATGTCGAGGATTTGCTGAAGTATTTGTAGCACTCTCAGGAGAGCTTCCACTAGTCTGCCCCTCTAGACCGGCACCTGAAGAAGTGCTTCAAGACTGTTGATCTGCGGAATGTGAAGTAGAATGTGAAGTTCAAGAAGGATCAGAATTCTGATCTATATTTTCTGTCCCTGTCAGCTACAGGAGCTTCTCAGAGAATTTCAGCCTTAAGTCTTGAAAGTTCCTCTTGAGTATTTCTTTTTTTCAATTTCTATTCTTTTTGCTTTCATAAATTCAAAAAAATCTCCTTTGCAGTTGAAGGCGCTACAAAATCAATAATATATCTCCACCAACCAAACTCCTTTGCCTCATCAAAAGTGCTTTTGGTAGCTCAGTTTTCCCAACAATAATATCCTTCACTTTGCTCTCAATAGGCAAAAAGTGCTATTGATTTAAACCATCAAAGCTCTTTTTTTGAAATCCTCAAGATAATACCCGGAAATTTCCTGTTTGAGTGTTTCTACCTGAGTTGACATGGGACCTTTTTTTATTTCATTACATAAAATTAACTAATCTTAGCTGCAAACTTAAAGAGGATTTCACACAAGTTGCAAACTCATCAGCATTTTTTTATTGCTTTTTTTAAATCCATCAGCTTTAATAGTTTTTGAAAGTTTTAATCAAACTATCTAATTCTGAATCCAGCACTCAACTGATTTTTTTGTTAAGCAATTTTGATAATTCATCGACATCAAGATTTTTTTCAAAATGTCATCAAAATTAGAAACCAGTTTATTTCAATTAGCATCTACCGCATCCTGGAGACGAGAAAGTGTTTTTAGCTTTTTGATCGCCGCAATAGAGAGCCCAGCATCTTGAGATGGTCAAAACATATCTAAAACATCAGCTATTTGAGCAACTTCTGAACTCGTTTTTCAAGACAACATATCTAAAAAAATTCATCACAAGAATCAAGTTGTTGCTTGATTTTTTTAGCTTACCAACATCTGAACCAGCTTTTTTTCTAACTGTTTTGACAAAGAAGCTTTTTGAATTAAGAATTCTTTGGACAAGTCCCTTATACTCAGGACTATCCAAGAGCTGCTGAATGCCCTTAAAATCAACAGGCAATCCCTTATTGAATTTATCAACTCCGATCTGCAGTGCATCTGGACTCACACCAGTCCTCACTGCCTCTCTAATATCTGAAGAATGATCAAAGTATTTTACAAGATCATCATACAGATTTCTATGATTATTCCTCAAATCTAAGAGATATTGTTGCCCGTTCTTTCTTGTTACATAGGTATCAAAAAAATCTTAGCAAGATAGTCCTCTTTCTTGGTATCTTTCGATATGTTGAACATCTTGAGCCATTCTTCTCTTTTATTTACATCCATAAATGGCGCATGGCTTTTTTTCTACTCAAAAATACGCTCAACTTTTTTTCAAGAGAAATATCTCAGTTATCAAGTGCGGTAAGCAGTTTTTCTTGTCCAAGTTCACCTCTAAAGAAAAGATTTGATTGTACCCAGCTTGGAGCTCCATAGATCATCTTATTCCTCAGTCTACTTCCAATCGCGGTTTTGTCCATCAACTTATTCATCACAAAAAGCGGTACTGTCAACGGAGCACCCGTTGTTTTTAAGTCCAAAAAAATCACAGTTTTATTACTCCTCATAAGCACTCCTGCAGCACTAATCACAATTCCAGTTCCCAAAAGTGAACCCATAAAAGTAGAAAAACCTGACAAATATTCTCAGTCATACACTTGTTTGAGACTCTTTCATAAATTCTTTATTGATCCAAGCAAAAATCCTGGGACTCTATAGATCATATTTCAATTCTCATCAATATCTTTTTGAATAGTCATCTGTCCGAGAAAAACATTCCTTTTTGAGTGCTAAAAAGATCATTCATCACCTGAGCAGTAGCTTCAAGCTCCTCAGCAGGGATATCTTCTCAATTCGCTAAGCGCTGCTTTTTGTTGTTGGAGAAAAAGTCTGAGAACCACGAAGGATCTCATGAAGACCAGATTTTTTTCAATATATTCTCTCAAACATGCACTATCTGTTGCAAATAGATCTCCATACATATTTAATACACTCTCCTCAACAGCATCAATCAATTCTTCATCAATATCTTCGGCAACATTCTCACATGCCGATTGAAGGTTCTTTTTCTCATCCTGAGTGAATGCTTCTCCAGACTTTTTTTATTATATGCTACTTGCAAAATATCCGACTTTCCACTCTGAGCATCTAAAAGCTCATCTCTTCTCTGATCAAGTTTCTGAATCTCATCTTTGAGCTCCTCAGATACCTCTGCTGAATCAAGCCCATATTTTTTTGAGAATATTCATCGCACTAGCAATTGGAGCATCCACAAAAGCCTGATAATCAGAATCCTTTGCAATATATTTTTCAAAATTGTCACTATCTGCTAGAAGCTCTTTCTTAGAAATGTTGAGGGTTTTAGATTTTTTTCTCTGCGATAGCATCAGCAAGCTGATCCTTCTTTTTCAAAAAGAAAAGTCTGAACTCTGATCCCTTGCCTAAAAAAATACTTTAATTCATTTTGAGCTTCCTCACTATTCTCACCCCAAGCCTTAATCTTATCTACGATTGACCCTTCAATATTTTTCAACCAATTTCCAAGACGGCAACTTACTAAAAAAATGATTCGACTAAAACAGCAAGTCTCTCGGTACTCCAGCTAAGAATATGATTCTTCATCTTGGCAAATCCCTCTCCTAACAAGCTCTTAAATGAACTATTTTTGCTCCAAAATAGCTGCAACACTTCCATATTGATTATCCAAACAAAATGGGATGATTCACTTATAATTTTTTTAGCATCAGGATTAGATTTTTTTCATTTCATTAGAGATCCTCTGCATTTCTAGCTCATCCTGATATCCAGCATCGAGTTCCTTTTGATAAAAAAAGTTGAATATAAAACATCGATATTCTCTCCAATGGTCTCATAATTTTTCAGCCTTTTTCCTTATTTTTCTGGATTAGAGTGAAACTTATCATAACCATTGTATTTATCTTCTCATGAAGCTCCCTTGATGGCTCAACATCGCCATTAAACCAGTTCCAGAGCTTACTAATCCCCCAAATTGAACCAGCAGTTATTCCTCCCCATTTCAAAGCCTTTTCAAAACCAGCTATTCCAAAAATCAGACTTTTTTTCTCTTTTTTTGACTTTTGATTCTTCTTTTTGTATTTTCTTCCTTTTCTTCCTCCTCATCACTACCAAAGAGCCACTTAACCCCCTTATACACAAGTGCAACAGCACCAACTCCTGTAGCTACAAAACCAGCGGTACGAAGGATATTTTTCTCAGGTTCTTTACTCCAAGTTTCCTTACTACGAACCGCATCTCGCTGCTCTCCAGTAAAATGCTTGATAGATGCCCAGGTTCACTCCTCCTTTTTCTGAATTGATGTTTTATCTTTTCCCATTATCTGGATTCATAGTCCTAGAATCCTGATCCGCTTGATCTTTCCCTTGAGAAACCACATCTTCTAGTTTTTCAAAGCTCTTTTTGAAAAAAATCAGAAACCTTAGATTGCACCTCGGCAATCTTCTCTTTTACATTTTGATCTTTCTCCCTCTCAAACTGAACCTTTGCAAGCTCCTGAACAACCTGAATAGATTGGTAAAGTTCAAGCTTTTTCTGAGCCTTCTCCTTACTTTCTGTCAGCTTTTTTAAAGCATCAAGGTCCGCCTTGATCTTATCAGTCTCAGACTGCAAACTCTTTAAAACATCAACGGAATTTTTGAACCATAACTACAAAAAAATACAAATAAAAATTCTCCATATAAGTATACATAAAAGTACAAAAATAAAATTCTGACTTCTGTTTCTCTTGTTTATAGCTTGACATTTTTTTATTTTTTTATGATTAGAGCATTATAATTGACTTGCAATCTCTCCTGAGAAAAAAATATACTCAGAATCAGTTTTTGAACAAAAAAACTCAAGAAAACTCTTGTGATTTAATCCCACTAAGGAAAAATGTCAACATTAGCAAACATAATCTGAATTTTTAACCTATTCCTTGATCAGTATTGGGCTCGCTATGCTCCTCTATCCCCTGTATATCAAGCTCCTTAGAAAACTCAAAAGCAGGAAAAAAACTATCCGTGAAAACAACGCCACTGGAGAAAATCTGAAATATTTGCAAAACTTCACTCTCACAAAGCGGGAACTCCAACTATGGGATGAGGACTCTTCATGGTGATTATGCTAATCATGATCTGACTTTCCTTTATCCTACAAAAAAGGAATCATCACCTACTCCCTCCGAAACAGTAAAGAAACCTATATTATTCTCTTCGGTTTTTTTAGCATGTGATTGATTGGACTAGTTGATGACTGGCTCAATATCAAAAAAATTTCTGAAAGATCAAGTGACTAAGTGCAAAGGCAAAAATGACAGGGATGATCCTCTTTTCAGCATTCATCTCCTATTGGTTTTTATGTAAAGCTAGGTATCGACTATATCAATTTACGACCCCTTTGATGAAAAAAATAGAAATCTGAATCTTCTTCCCAATTTTAACATTCTTCACGACAATTGGAATCGTTAATGCCATCAATATCACAGATGGGCTTGATGGACTTGCAGGAGGACTCATCATCATCATCCTCTGATGCCTTGGTATCTCAACCTTCCTCAATGGGACCTATATCGCAACAACTATTATCTCTATTCTCATTTCAGTTTTAGTAGCCTTCCTCTTCTACAATATCAATCCAGCAAAAAGTTTTTTTATGGGCGATAGCTGAGCTTTCGCATTGGGAGGAATTGTTGCTTCACTCCTCTACTTGCTCAATATGAGATTTTTGAATTATTATTCCCTTTATCATAATTTTTCTGAGTTTTTCATCTTAGAATTCCTCTCAAGCGGACTCCAAATCTTCTGGAAAAATCCTCAAAAGAAAAGCTCTTCGTAGTAGCACCTTTTCATCATCTGCTTGAATACAAAGGAATGCAAGAGTCTACAATTGTAATGAAAATCTGGCTTATCCAAGCAATCCTAGGTATTATCTGAGTTATTTTTCATTCTTGTGCAATACTTGACTCTTAAACATCCTATCATCTATATTTCTTAGGTGCTAATCAAAAAGCGCAATTACTATCCTATGTAACTCATAGGATTTTTTTCAGTCAAAAAATCTGATTTTATGTTGACTTTCTAATAGAAATTATGTATAAGATGGAACATAAATCTAAAGAAAAAAATATTTCTTTGAGATTTAAGATCATTAACAAAAAAATCACAATTATTAATAAAAATAGACAAAGTTAAATTTTTTAATCAAATGAAAAAAATTTCATCACCCTCATGACAAACAAAGTGAAGACAGTAGCTTTGTTTCTCGCAACCCTTGTAGTAGTATCTCTCATAACTTCTTGCAAAAAAAGAAGATACAGAAGATACAAATCAACCTACAAAAAGACACCCCTCAAGTCGTATTTTTCTCCACCTGAAACTTCTATTACAAACCATGTAGAATGGGAAGGTGAATTAGATATGACTAAAACCGAAGAAGGATATCTAACACTTCGGATAAAAAAATCCCACACAGGAAGGCTAACGATGGAAAGATATATGATTTGGAGTATATTGAAGACATCACATTAGACGGACAATGGGAAATAGTAGGCAATGGAATCGGTATTAGAGGCTCAGAAGTACTTACACTTTCTACTAACAAAAATTCTTTTAATATCACACAAGATAATCCCAAGCCAGAAGGATCGTTCATATATCTAGAACACCAGTATGGTCTAAGTGAAAGATTATCAAAAGGATATTGGAAGATAGAAAAAAACAGTGGATTAAAGGTAAGGTAAAGTATAGAGAAACTGCTCCTATAGACTTAAATACGAATCCAAAGCCTAAAGAAGAGGTGAAAAAGGAGAAGAAAAAAACTCCAGTCCCCATAAGGGAATAGATTGGTTGGCTACAAAAAGTACAAGAGCTCTATTTCGTTTAACCAATGAGATAGAACTCTTGTACATCTAATAATTCAAAATGTCCTATGAGTTACATAGGACTTTTTTTCAATCAAAAAAATCTGATTCTTTTCTCCTTGATTTTATATCGCAAATAAATATAAAAGATCAGCATTCCCCTTGAGGAGGAAATTTTTGTATATGCTCAAGCTCTCGTAGTTCAATGGATAGAATAGGCCCGTCCTAAGGGTTAGATGTAGGTTCGATTCCTACCGAGAGTACGTGGACATTCCGAAAAAGGCAATTTGCTTTTTGGGTTTGTTCAGCATTCTTTTTTTATTTTTTTATAAGTGGTTTGTTTAATGGCAAAAACACAGGAAAATGTATTTCAGAGACACGAGAGAGATACTGGGTCTCCACAAATGCAAATCGGTCTTTTATCTGATCAAATCGCAATGTTGCAAGCACACGTTGCAACTAATGCAAAAGATTATGATGCAAAGAGAAGTCTTTTTGAAAAAAAGGTAGCAAAGAGAAGATCTTTCTTGAGATACCTTAAGACAAAGGATCTAGATGCTTACACAAAAATTAGTAAAAAAAATCTGACTTAAGGTCTAATTATTCTTAATTTTATTTATTTAATTTTACATCATTAATGGCTAAAAAAAGCTACTGCCCCAGCGGCAAGCCAGTTCACAGTTCCTCTTATCAAGGAAGGGCAAAAAGTAAAGTGAACAATCCTTAAAGAAATTGAAAAACGGAGTTCTTGTAAACTGTGAAAAACGGTGCATTTACTGGTATCATCCTTTCAAAAGAAGCTAAGGAACTTAAAAAGATCTCAATTTGATCTTAATCCATCTACAGAACTTGAGCTTGAGATCATCAATCCAGCTGTAAGACACGAAGATGGATACTACATCGTTTCAGTAACTAGACTCCTCCAATACGACGTATGGAAGTCAGTTATTGCAAAAGTTCGAAAAAGATGAAATCATCACTGTTGTTCCTACTGAGGCAAACCTTGGAGGACTTTTTGATCGATATGCACGGTATCAAAGGGATTCATCCCATTGTCTCAACTTGCTCCTATCCACTACCCTAGAGTAGAAGATGGAGATCAAGAAGCAATCTTTGATAAACTTCTTGAACTTATCGGACAGGAAATCAAGGTAAGAGTGATCAATATCGATGAAGAAGATAGAAGAATTATCCTTTCTGAAAGAGAAGCTCTCAAAGAAGAAAGAGAAAAGGTCCTTGCTGAACTTGAAGTTGGAAAGGTGTTTGATGGAGTTGTTTCAGGAATCTCTTCATACGGACTTTTCGTGACTATCGGAGGTACTGTTGAAGGTCTCGTTCACATCTCAGAAATTACTTACGGACACGTAAATGATATTGATAGACTTGGAAAGATCGGAGACAAGATGCAAGTTAAAGTAATTGGTCTTGAAAACGGAAAGATCTCACTTTCAAGCAAGCAGCTCAAAGGAGATCCTTGGTCAGAACTTCCAAAGAAGTACAAAGTTGGAGATATCATCGAAGGAGAAATCATCAGATTTGTACCTTATGGAGTATTCGTGAGAGTATTTGACGATATCAATGGACTTGTTCACCTTAGCGAGCTTTCTCAAAAGGCAGTTAACAATCCAAATGAAATCGTAAAACTTGGACAAATTGTAAAGGCTAAGCTTATCCTCATCGATCCTAAAAACAGAAAGATCGGACTTTCAATGAAACACTTGGAAGATAAAGCTGAAGGAGAAACTACAAAAAAAGCTCCTAAAACAAAAAGAAGTTACTGAAGATGCAGAATAATTTGTCATTAGATAAAAAGAAAAAAACCTGAATCAAACCCAGGTTTTTTTCTTTTTCAGTAAAATCATTTCAAAAAGTTGCAAAATAAAAATCTGAATATAATCAGCCTTAGCTTTTATATTCTATACAAAAATAAAAATATGTCAAACGTAAAAGAACTTTTTATCAACACTCAATGATCATCAATTGGCCTATGTCAATCTTGATCTCCCAAATCCAAAAAATGGGCAATATATGCTCCTTGCAGCTCACTTTCAACCTGGGAAAATCAATGAATATTCTCCAGGCAGCATGTGAAGTTGCAGCTGAATCCTCTACTGGAACGAATTTCCTAGTTGAGACAGAAACTGCCTTTTTCAAAAAGAAATGAATGCTCTTGTTTATAAGGTAGATGTAGAAAAAGAGCTTATCTGGATCGCATACCCATGGAGACTTTTTGATAGAGGTGGAAATATTCAGAATATCCTCACCTACATTGCAGGGAATGTCTTTGGAATGAAGGAAGTAAAAGCATTAAAAATTCTTGATGTATGGTTCCCACCTGCAATGCTTGAACAATATGACGGACCAAGCTATACCCTAGCAGACATGAGAAAATACCTCAATGTTTACAATAGACCAATCCTCGGAACCATCATCAAACCAAAGATGGGACTTACTTCTGCTGAATATGCTGAGGTATGTTATGATTTTTGGGTATGAGGAGGAGACTTTGTAAAAAATGATGAACCACAAGCAAATCAGGATTTTTGTCCTTATGATAAAATGGTAAAACATGTAAAGGAAGCTATGGACAAAGCAGTAAAAAGAAACCTGACAGAAAAAGGTGCACTCTTTCAATGTATCAGCTGCTGATTATGATACCATGATCGAAAGATGTGAAATGATTAGAAACGCAGGATTTGAACCAGGATCCTATGCATTCCTGATTGATGGAACAACAGCAGGTTGGATGGCTGTTCAGACCTTGAGAAGAAAATATCCAGATGTATTTATCCACTTTCATAGAGCCGGACATGGTGCATTTACTAGACCAGAAAATCCTATTGGATACTCAGTTTTAGTGCTTTCAAAATTTGCAAGACTCGCAGGAGCTTCTGGAATCCATACAGGAACCGCAGGAGTCGGGAAAAATGGCTGGAGATAAGGCTGAAGATGTAACTGCAGCAGAAGGTATTAGATATATGAAAAAGACTGGACATATCTTTGAACAGTCTTGGGGAACAATCCCAGAAACCGATAAAGACTTCGTAGCTCTCGTACAAAGAGACGAAGATAATGAAGAAGTACTTACTGATGATAGTTGGAGAGCAATCAAGACCTGCTGCCCTATCATCTCTGGAGGTCTAAACCCAACTCTTCTAAAGCCTTTTCATTGATCTCATGGGAAATGTAGACTTCATCACAACAATGGGAGCTGGATGTCACGCTCATCCAAAGGGAACCCAGTCAGGTGCTAAAGCTCTTGTGCAAGCCTGTGAAGCATATCAAAAAGGAGTAGATATTCATGAATATGCTAAAAAAATAAGCCTGAACTCGCTGAAGCGATTGCATTCTTTGAAAAAAACCATCTACAAAAAGAAAAAGATGAAGACACTTAGAATTGCAGCATAATAAAAAAATCAGACTTTAAAACCAACAAAAAAACAAAAATGAACCAACTACAACAGGTCGTTCAGTTCGCTATTGAAAAAAATCAGCGACCACGCTACTCAATCACTTCAAAAACAATATGGAAGTCTGATTTTTTTCTTCCCCTATGAGTAAACGACCAGACTCCTCATAAAGTTGCACCTAAAGTTGCTGAAAGCATCTTCACATCAGGACTCTTAACTCAAAAAGCTGACTGAAAATACCTACTCTCTTTTACCGATGAAAAGGTCTGAATCGTATACGATAGCTTTCTAACAAGCTTTATCGACACGCTAAACTTTATCGCAAAAGGAGTAATGAATACACTGGGAATGAAAATGTTCTGGAGTGATTTTTGCTCGCCTCTTAGCTGAGAAAAAAACAAGCAACCCAGCAACTTATGAAAAACGAAAGACAAATCTGAAGATCATCCTAGATACTTGCTTTGTACAGTTGGTGGCAGACCTTCAATCGCAAGGACTTCAAACAGAAATTACCAATGGAGAAACTCTTTTTCCCAACAGTAAACGAAGCAAGCTCAAGCCTCAGAATCTTTCAATAATAAACAAATATGAGGGCACATAAGATAATTAAAAAAAGAAGTTGAATCACAATAATAACTAAAAATCAATAGATCAAAAAAACCTGAATCAATCTCAGGTTTTTTTCTTACTTTTTATCTATCAAAAATAGCATTCAACAGTCCATTTACTAATTTTGGAGCTCCATCATCAGAATATCTCTTTGCCAGCTCAACCATCTCATTGATCACCACAGCAGGCGGCGTATCCATCACCTTTACCTCTAAATACCCCTGCAAAAGGCATACCTGATCCATAATATCCATCTGCTCATATTGAAAAGTTTGCGTATTCTGATTAACCTTCTCAATCAATTCTTCTTCATAACGAGAAATAGCAGAAGTCACCTTGAAAAACATAATCTGTATCAATCTCCTCAAGTTGCCACTGATCGAAACCATACTTCATCAAATACCCAGCATCCTCCTCCGGACTCTGATTGATCAAATACTCAGTAACTTGTGCCTGGACATACTCATCAATATGCTCTTGCTGCTGTTTTTTTGATGCTACTTGTTTGAGAAATTCAGCATCAAAAAACGAATTTTCAGCCGGAGTATCAGGAGAAGAAATCTGATCTCATGCTTCAGCAACTTTAGATGGCTGAGCAATCAGATTTTTTTGCATTGCAGAAAAAAAACAATGCTCGTAAATATAGGCTAAGACCACTTTCCTCGCATTGATTCTTTTTCTAATATCCATAGGAATAATCTTCCAGAGCTAAATAATAAGGAGACTAAGCGTCTACTACAGTATCCTTAGCCTTTGACTTAATAGTAAGAACTTGCTTACCATTATAATATCCACAAGATGGACAAACTCTATGATTTAGTCTATTAGCACCACAGTTTGGACACTTTGCAGTCTGATAAGTATTTTCTAATCTCTTAAGATTAATAGATTTCCAAGTTGAGTGTCTTTTACGAGATTGCACTTTACTCACCTTTTTCTTTGGACCAATTGTCATTTGATAAGTTGTGATTAGTAAATTAAAAAAATTATCGCCTAATATTACTCAGCCTTTGCTTTTTGCAGGAGCCTTCTTTGGAGCTACTGCTTTCTTAGCTGGAGCCTTTTTTGCAGGAGCCTTAGCTGCTTTTTCAGCCTCTGGTGCATCCTCTTTTACCTTCAATAGATCTTCTGGAGAAACTACCTCAACAACAGTCTTAAGATAAGTTCTTCCATTGAACTTCTTAAAGTTCTTCTTTCTGAACGCAACTACTCCATCTATTGCAGCATGTACTGAAAAAAATCTGCAGCTTCATAAGTATTTTTTTTCCGCATTCATATTTAGAACCTTTTTGTCTAATAATAATATTTCCAGCTAAAACTGGCTGTCCTCCAAAGACCTTGACTCCACGATATTTTGGTTGTGAGTCCTTTAGATTTTTAACCGAACCAGCGGCTTTTTTTGTGCCATTATTCCTCAAACAATATAAAAATTTGACTGAAGACCTTTATAGTGATTGGCGATAGATAATCAAGAGAAAATAACACAGTTTTTTTAATTTTTAGCAGAAAACATCAAATTAAAAGCTGAATATATCAGATTTTTTTACCCATTTTCTTTATACATAAAATCAAGAGAAAAAAATAATGATAAAAAAATCTCTCATTTGAAATTGAAACTCAGAGTAGATTTCATACAATCTGAAATCAGATTTTTACTACTTTTGACATAAAAATATAAATATGCAACTCAAAGACTATATCGCCTCAAATCTCAATGATGAGCAAAACCGCTGCGAGCTCTCCATACCAGCACATCAGCTCTAATTATCGCTGGTGCTGGAAGTTGAAAAACAAGGGTACTTACCTACAAGATAGCATATCTAATCTGGTGAAAAAAATATCAAAGTAGAGAGAATCTTAGCCGTAACCTTCACCAACAAAGCAGCAAACGAGATGAAAGAGAGACTAATCAAGCTTTTGAGACGAAATTTCTAGCCAATCATTTACAAATAAAGAACAAAAAGCTGACTCAGACTTTTGAGATTTTTCTCAATGAAATGAATACAACCACTCCAAGATCAATGCAACACCTTGATCCAAGAAAAACTCAAATGGATTGGAACTTTCCACTCAATTTTTCCTCAAAAATTCTTAAAGAAGATATCGAAAAGGTTGGAAATGAAGCACAATAAAAACTTTGGAATATTAGATGCCGATGATAGTGCAAAAAAATCATCAGAGACATTCTCAAAAGATATGCAATGGCGGATACCTTCAAGCCTCAAGAAGTAAAAAGCTTTTATTTCAAAGCAAAAACGAAGGAAGAACTGCAGAACTTTTTCCTCAAATACAGCAACGGAAACTATGAAGATCAAATGGGAAAACTCTACCAAGAATACGAAAAGGAACTCGAAAAAAATCAAACAGCCTTGATTTTGATGATTTACTGCTCCTCCCCTATCAACTCTTCAAAAAAAATCCTGAAGTCCTTCAAAAATGGCAAAAACAGCTTTTGACTATATTCTCGTAGATGAAGCTCAAGATACGAACTGGATCCAATTTGAGCTGATGAAAATGATGAGCTGAGAATGAGCAAACATCACGCTTATTGGAGATGATTTTCAGAGTATCTATGGACGAAGAGGCGCACTTATGGAGAATTTTCTCAATGTAAAAACAATACTGGCCAGATATCCAAATGTTTAAGCTCCAAACCAATTATCGTTCAAAAGCGCATATCGTCTCAGCAGGTAATGCTGTCATCAAGCAAAAATAAAAACCAATACGAAAAAAACATCATCGCGCATAGAGAATGAAACGATAAAATTACTGTTCTCACGTACAATACCGATATTGATGAAGCAGCGAATACGATTGATCTCATAAAACAAATGAAAGATAAAGGGAAGCTGAAATCACGAGGGCAGGTAGCAATTCTCTACAGAACAAACTCTCAATCTCAGAATTTTTGAATCTCTTTTTGTGCAAGAAGGAATCCCGTACAAAATCTATGGAGCATTTAAATTTTTTTGAAAGAAAAGAAATCAAGGATATCCTTGCCTATCTCAAGGTCATCAATAATCCCTTTGATACAGTATCACTCAAGAGAGTACTCAATATTCCAAACAGAAAAAAATCTGAAAAAAACTTCGCTTGAAAGATTAGAATCCTATGCATTAGAAATGGGAGTAAGCCTCTATGAAATACTTCTCACACTTTCTGAAATGGGAACAACAAAAATAATTGAACAAGAATGCTGAATCAAACTAACAACTCCAGCACTCGATGGGATAAAAGATTTTTATTGCACTTTTCAATCAATTAACAACAGCGATCAAAAACACTTAACCCAGCAGATCTCACCGAATATCTTGTCAAAAAAATTGACTATAAAGGCTACCTTATCAAGGAAGAAGACAGCGAACAAACTGCAGAAGAAAAATACGAAAACATTGGACAGCTGATCAACATGGCGAGCAAATATGAATTTTTGAACCGCAAATGCAAACGAAGAAATCATCAGTTCTGGAGAAGAGTTACTGAGACGATTTTTTTGGAAGAAGTAACCCTAATGGTAGATACTATCGAAAAATACAGATGAGAATTCTGACGCAGTCAAACTCATGACAATCCACTCTAGTAAAGGACTAGAGTTCCCAGCTGTCTTTATCGTAGGTGCAGAGGACAATATCTTCCCACTCGCAAACGCTCTTCTCGAACCCAAAAATGCTCGAAGAAGAAAGAAGACTGATGTATGTCGCGATTACTAGAGCAAAAAGACGCGCTCTTCATCTCGCATGCAAACAGCAGAATGACGCGAGGTCAAACCAAGATGAATCCTGTCAGCAGATTTCTCCAGGAAATCCCCAAATGATCTGCTCAAGTTCTACGACCTTACCAAAGGCTGAGGAGCCCAGCATCAATCTTCGATCACTGAATGAGCAACCGTAAGACATAAGCTCTTTGGAACTGGATATGTGCTTGAAATATGGAATAATCTCGGAATTGTAAAATTTCACAATCCAAAATTCTGACTCAGAAAGGTTGAACTCAGATTTTTTTGGAAGAATGTTAAAACTCCTCTTTTTAGAACCTAGAAAAATCTCAATATGCAACTGTGCTTTGCGCCGATGGATGGGATCACAAATTGTGCAACCCGCGTGGTCACCAAAAACATTTTTGATCGTTATAAAAGATCAAAAACGATACCCTACAGCTACGAACTGAGTTTATGAATGCTGATGGTTTTATCATCAATCCAAGCAAAGTCATCAGGCATATCTTGACCACACCTGAACAACTCCCAATCGCTCAGATCTACTGAGGGAATGAAGCAACACTCCTGCAAACCGCCAAGATCTTAGTTGAGAAAATATGCCAACCAATTCTCAGGGATAGAGCTCAATACCTGATGTCCATCAAATACCGTCATGAAATGTGGTGGGGGCTCTGATATGCTTAGACATCGTGAAAAACTATTACAATCATACAAAATCTTTCAAAAATCGTAAAAGAAAATTCTGATTTATCTTTTTCTGTAAAAATCCAGAGCTGGACTTCATGAAGAAGACAAGCCTGAACAACTCGATTTCCTGAAAAGTATCGCACCTAGCTGCGATCTGATCAGTATTCACGGGAGAACCCTCAAACAACTCTATACAGGAGATGCTGATTTTTGATTTATCCACCAAGTCAAACAATCACTCCCCTGCAAGGTTATCGCTAACTGAGGTATCACTTCTTATCAAATGGCTAAAGAAGTGCTTGATCAACGGAAATTTGACGGGATCATGATTGGACAAGGCGCTATAGGAAATCCCCGAATCTTCACGCAACATCTCCCATCACTCAGCGAAAAAAACTAGAGACCATGCAAGAACATCTACTCATGATGATAGCCTGCGATCTACGATTTGAAGAATGGTGAGAAAAAGGTAGATAACTACGCCCTCAACCAACCAACACTTGAAGATTTAGAAAAGCTAAAAAAAACTGATTGATTTTTCAAAAGAATATCGTTCAGTCGTAGAGTTTAGAAAATACCTTTTTCAATATATAAAGGGAATACCAGATACTCGTGAACGAAAGCAAAAGGTCATACCTATCAAAAACTGTAGGAGAACTATTCTCTGCATTTGAGGAGTTAACCTCTCACAGATAAAACCAACTATCATTGCGAGGTTTCACTCAAGATGGCATTGCGAACAAAGTGAAACAATCGAGATTAAAATCAAACTTACTTACTATCGATCTTAACAATTTTACCTCACAATGCCTCAAGAAAAAAATCTGAACAAAAATCAGATTTTTTCTTGTTAAGACTTGTATTCTCTATAAAAAAACACTATAAATCAGATAATTTACTTTTTTTCATATATTCATTCAAAATGCAAACGACAAGTATCAAAACGATCTATAAAAGCTACGAATCACTTATCGGAAGCAAGATCATCGTAAACGGACGAGTAAGAAGTCTTAGAGATTCAAAGACTTTTGGATTTATCGAACTCAATGATGGTTCATATCTAAAAAATCTGCAGGTCGTTTTTGAACAAGAACTTGAAAATTTCAATGAAGTCGTAAAATACGGAACAGGAAGCAGCCTTCAGATTGAGGAGATCTCATAAAAATCTGAATGAGCAAAACAAGCTTTTTGAACTCAAAGCTACAAAAATAATGCTTTTTAGGAGCAGCAGATGAAACATTCCCACTCCAAAAAAAGAGACACTCTTTTGAATATCTCAGAACTATCGCCCACCTCAGACCAAGAACAAACACTTTTTTTCAGCAGTATTCAGAGTAAGAAGTCTGCTTTCTTTCGCTATTCATAAGTTTTTTAATGAAAGAGGTTTCATCCGAGTACATACACCAATTATCACAGCAAGTGATGCTGAAGGAGCTGGAGAAATGTTCCAAATCACAACTCTAGACCTTAAAAATACTCCAAAAAAACTGAATCTGGAGAGGTTGATTTTTTCTAAAGACTTCTTCTGAAAAAAAGGCAGGTTTGACAGTAAGTGGACAACTTGAAGGAGAAACTTTTGCCTCTGCCTTTGGAAAAATCTATACTTTCGGACCAACATTCCGTGCAGAAAAATTCAAATACAACAAGGCACCTCTCAGAATTTTTGGATGATTGAACCAGAAATCGCATTTGCTGATCTCAAAGAAAATATGCAAATCGCAGAAGATATGATCAAATATGTTCTTAGATATGTTCTAGAAGAAGCTCCTGCTGAGATGGAATTTTTTTGACCAATTTATTTTTCCCAGGAGTAAAAGAAAAGAGCTGAAAAACTAGTTAATTCAACTTTTGCGAGAGTAAGCTACACCGAAGCAATTGAACTCCTTAAAAAAATCAGGGCAAAACTTTTGAATACGCTCCAGAATGGGGAATTGATCTTCAGACTGAACACGAGAGATTCCTCTCAGAAAAAGTCTTTAACGGACCAGTATTTGTAACCGATTATCCACAAGAAATCAAAAGCCTTCTATATGAAACTCAACGAAGATGGAAAAACCGTTAGAGCAATGGATATGCTCGTACCAGGAATCGGAGAACTCATCTGAGGATCTCAAAGAGAAGATAACTATGAAAAAAATTAACAAAAAGATGGAAAAATCTTGAGATGTCTACAGAAGACTATCAATGGTATCTTGATCTCAGAAAATATGGAAGTGTTCCACATTCAGGTTTTTGGACTTGGATTTGAGAGACTCGTAATGTATGTAACTGGTATGGAGAACATTCGTGACGTAATTCCTTTCCCAAGAACTCCTAAGAATTGCGAGTTTTAGTCGTGTTCAAATAGTTTTTTTAAGGTCTCAAATTTATGTATAAATGGGAAGTTTGAAAAAAACAAACAGTCAGTAAAAAAAGATCTTAATAGTAATTTCAAAACATATACAAATAAAACACCGCAAGAGAGAAAACTCTTCCTCACAAGTAACATCTGAGGCATAAAGAAAGAGAAAGACACTTATACTGGAACAAAGTTTTTCTGAGAAAAAAATAATTTTTTTAGTAAATTTAAAATCAGAAATTACTTGAAACAAAAAAATTTGTTCTCATTTCAAGCAACCCGAACGATTATAAGGGAAATGATCTTTTTCTTAGAGTTAGATAAAAAGGGCTCTAGAATACTCATGATTATCTTTTAAGGAATATCAAATCCTTGATAACCGTACAAGAGGTAATATAAAAAATATCCTAAATCAGGCTTCTTTGATACTACTCGCCGGAGGAAATACTTATCAGCAAAATCTCTTTTTTCATAAGATAGATCTAGGGAATTACCTTATCAATTTAGATTGTCCTATTGTATGAATCAGTGCTGGAGCTATGAATTGTTCCAATACAGTCTTAAATACTTCTGAGAAAAATCAAAAAAACTGATTTACCTCTGCTATTGGAGGGATTAGGACTTAGTAAAGTCAGCATTGAACCACACTTTGAAAAGAAAAGAGAGAATCCTGAAATAATGAACATCCTACTTCAAGAATCCTATACGAGAAAAATCTACGGTCTACGAGATGGAAGTTATATTTTCAATAACAAAATCTATGGTAGATGTGAGGTAATTGAGAATGGGCAAATCAGACCTATATGTAATGATAATCAAGAGATGCCTCTTGATTAAACTTAGAAAAAAAGATTTTTAGTTTACATTTTTCAAACAACGAAAAATGGACAATACTCTTGAACTACGGAAAAATCAGATAGCATCAAAGATAAATAAAGACACAGACTACAAAAATCTCTACTTGATCAGAGTATTCTCAGCAACAGATTTTTTTCAGTACTAAGATCATATTATCGCCAACTCAGTCCGATTTATAGTAACCTTAAAGACAATATTCTAAAAAGTTATAAAAAAAGCTGACAGAGACTATGTTTTTTTCTAGAGCATAATGAAAAACCAATTTGAATCCTCGTTTTCAAAAAAATCAACTCCTATCCGAGGAACCGTGCATAGAGACAAAAACTGATATATAGAGCTCAAAAGTATGTTCCTCTTTGATGAATTTTTGAAAAGGACATATTTGGAAGCTCTGGGAAATCTTTCTAAATACTATCCAAAAAAACTATCCAAATGCAGATGGAATCTATACTTCAGTGTCTAAAAAGAAAGCACCAAAATCACTACATATGTTCAAAAAAATGAATTTCCAACCACTCTACGAAGTCTACAACAAATACAAAAAGACTGAGACAGTGAAGTATACCTATATTGTCCATTATCTCAAAAAAATTAGAACCTAGAAATTGGAACATTAATACAGAAAAAAATCTGATTTCCCACAACTTTTTGCAGATAAAGAAACACGAATATGAATATCAAGAGAGGAAGCACAAAAATATAAGATCTGAGATTTTCTCACCTTTTTCTCATGAGTGAAAAAAACACTGAAAAAAAGAAATCAAAAAAATAATATTAAATATACCTCACTTGAAGACTATATTGAAGATACATCAACAAGGAATCTCTCCTGAATAGAAATAATAAAAATATATAATTCAATCATTTGAAATAAAGAAAGTATAAAGAAATACTGAATTAACGGATTTAAATGTAAATCAGAGCACTAAATGAAAACAACATTCAATGTCCAAGAACCTTACAGGTCTCAGCTCCTCACTTGAGAAAAATGCATAGAATGAAGACTCAATAAATGAAAATTTGCAAAAAAATCATCCCCTGAGATAAAATAGAACTCGAAAATACTGGTCAGATATTTTTGGTAGAAAGAATCGCTCACTACAAAAACTTCCAAACGATGCTCGAACAAGAGGATATAACGAAGATCATTCCCTGAGTCTCTGAGATCCAAGAATGAGTTGCAATCTATCATCAATTCTACACTCCAGTTCAAGAAAAGGAATATTGAGTACTAGCAATCCACCTAAAAAAGGAAGAATAAAATCAGATTTCTTCTTTTTTTATTTATATTGACTTTTTATTACAAAAATAATTATCATAGTATCCAGAAAAAAATAAAAAAACATAAAAAAACAATGAAAAAGTATTTTTACCCTTATGCTTTTTAGGGAGCATTACTCGTCAGTTGCAAAAACAGAGCCAGCAACAATCGCATATAGTGCGATTGGAGTAATTGCCTTAATCGGTGGATTTATTATGTATGCGATTATGGCAGCATCGAAACTCTTTATCACCGAAGGTGATGAACTACTAAAAGAAGACATGACAGAAAAAGAGGAAGAAAAATGCTGAAGATCCTCCACTATCCCTCCAGGCATCCTGAGAGACTCAAAAACCTCCTTGAGTTTCACTCAAAGAGGCTTTTTTTAAGAAAGTCCAGGCATAAGAAACAAATCTCCATTCTCAAAAAGTCCATGAACTGATCTGAGATAGAAGGTGAAGAAATTTTTTTCTTGTTCCTCAGCCACACCAAGAAACATAACCAGTTTTTTTCAGATTTTTTTGGATTTTTGGCTCAGAAAGCTGATAAATCTTAGCATAATTCACCACAACTGCCTGAGAAATTACCCCTTTTTTCAAAAAGAGCTGTAAAAAGATTTTTAAGTTTTTCTCCCATCATTAGGGAGCAAAAAGCTGGAAGGTATGCATTTGCGTAAAGAAAAATTAAAACTGAGCAATTTTATAGTTTTTCTTTCCTTTCCTAATAAGCAAAACTCAATTAACCGCATCACTCCTTGAAAACTTCTGACCAATATCAGAAACAAGCTGCTCATTTACAGAGATCGCCCCCTGAGCAATAAGTTTCTTCGCATCTCCATTAGATTCACACACTCAAGCCAACACCAAAAGTTCTAAAATTCTGATCTCATCTTCCTGAACACTACAACCTCCAGTTTCTCTTGCTAAAGCCTGCAATTCATCAGTAGAAAAAGCTGACAATAGCTCTATTTTATCTCTTTCCCCAAAAAGGAATTCTGAAATTTTTTCAGCCTGCTGAGCAGCTTCCTCTCCGAAAAGAGTTTGAATCACATAATTCGCTAACTGTCTCTGTCCATATCTGAGCTCTGGCTGCTGAACATGTTGCGAAACAATCGCCTTTATTTCCGAGATTTCAAGCAAAGTAAAGGCCCTCAAAAATTTCTCTACATCAGCATCCGCAGTATTCACGAAATACTGATACACAAAAATATGGACTATTTTTTTCTCCTGATCTAACCAGATTGCATTTCATTCAGATTTTCAAAACTTTTTTTCCTGTTGAATCCATCATCAAAGGCAAGGTCATAACATAACTTTCTAACTCACCTTCTGTCTTTTTTTACGAAGCATTTCAGTTCCAGTGACCATATTTCCTCGCTGATCAGATCCTCAAATCTGAAGCTTTTACACCTTCATTTTCATATAAATGAACAAAATCATTTCCTGCAAAAGCATATAGCTAAACTCAGTATAACTGATACCCAGACTCAGTATTCTCGAGCCTCTTTTTCACTGATTCCTTACTGAGCATAGTATTTAGCGTGATATATTTCCCAACTGTTCTATACCAGTCAAAGACTGATAGATCTTTGTAAAAAAATCATAATTATTCACGACTTTAAATTGAAAAATCCTTTTCCTGTCAGTTTTTTTAAATTTTCCAAAATCTGACCCACTTGTTTGGTAATCGCCTCTTGATTACGCCTCAATTGATCAAGTCAAAGAAAAGCTCTCGACTCACTTTTCCCAGTTGGATCACCAATCATCCCGGTTGCACCTCAGATCAGCATCACAAAAGTATTTCCCCTCTTCATAAAATTTACTGCAGCCATAAAGGTCAAAAAATGCCCAAGATGAAGAGAATCTGCAGTTGGATCATAGCCACAATAGAACTTCTCGCCTCACTTTTTCATACAAATCAAAAATTTCTCATCAGTATACTGATAAAGCAATCCACGAGCCTCTAATTCCTCTCTAAGTTTCATTCTATTATCGCTAAAAAAAGTAAAAATCCTTCATCAAAATATACGATTTTTTTAAGTAAAATGCAATCAAATCAAAAAAATCTGATTTTTTTGTGCTTAAAAATTTGTTTTTCAAGACTTTTCAGATATAATTAAAAAGATTTATATTTATTAGAGACTGCTCAAAATGAGCCTAGAATGAGGAAGCTACACATCTTATGAAAGAGGGAAATCAGCGAAAAAAGCACTGATAAAGTTTCTAATATTGATAAAAATTGGACAAGGAGAAAATCTTGATAGCCTTAAATATTGGAATAAAAAGAAGAAAAATTACATACAAGAAATCAAAAAAACACTCTGAGCAACCACTATACAAAAAGATAAATGAGATAAGTAATTGAGAAAAACATCTTATATTCACAACAGACAAAAGAAAAAGAGCGAGATAAATAGATGAAGAATCCAACTTGCCTCTATAGTCAAAAACTATCTAACTAAATTTCAAAATATCTTAAAAAAATGAAGGACTAGAAAAAGAAAAATCGAGTATAAAAAAACTAACAAATATCATAAATTTTCTAGAGAAGTGAGAAGAACTAACAAATGATACAAAAAAATCTTCTGAAAAAAATACTAAATTTGATCTAATAAAACTCACAGCAAAAAGCGATCACCCATGTTCAGAACTATATGAGCAACAATATTTGAATCCTGAGGAGAAAGAAAAAAAAGCTGAGGACCAAAATGAAAATTGACAAACAATCTCTAACGAAACTTTTAACAGCCTAATAAAAATCAAATCTAAGCGAAAAACAAATATTAGAACAAATCAAAGGGAAGAACGTAACAAATTCAACAAAAAAATACCTAGAATATTTTTAGAAATATTCTAAAGAATGAATGAATATCCAAAGAAGAGGGATGGCTATTAAAAAGCTTTAATAATTTCTACAATTACCTAACAAAAAGAAGCATTAACTGAAGATACAAAATCAATTCTTATATGAAAAATGACTCATGAGGAGAGTCTAGCAAAAAAATTATAGATCACCTCAGTACCTATATTAAAAAGGAATGCAGATTTCTTAAAAAAAGAAACAAAAAAATCTAGTTGAACTCAAAGCTATACATCAAAAAAAGCACAAATAGTCCAGAAAGAGATAATATTCAAAAAGAAAAACAAAGGAAAAAAAGAGCTAAAAGAACAACAAAAACGATATACAACAAAAAGCAGAACTCCTAGAACAAAATAATGATAAAAAAATTATGGATTCCACTGCTGGAACAACTGAAAAAAAGCTGATTTCATCAAAGAGCTAGATAATCTCCCCCAAGAAGATATCCTAAAAAAATATCCCCAAGGAAACCTACAAAGAATACCTAAAAGCCTTCATAAAAAAAGTCCTGAAGTTGAAGCTCTCAAATTGAAGACAGACAAGCTCATGTCACTTCTATCAAAGCTCTTCATAAAAGATAAATCGAATCCTGATCTCATAAAAGCTTCAAAAAAATTCGAGAAGAGAGCCCTATAAGAGAGGAGATGATTATAAACGAAAAAAACAACAATTTCAACAGATCATTAAAGAAACAGGCTGAATTAACAGCCTTAAAAATCATGAAAAAGTACTGTTTGAGAAGCTAGGAATCTCAGCAATAAATTGAAAAGTAATACAAAAAGCTGAGGGGAAAAGCTACTACCAATATAGCGATGCCAATAATCCCAAAAATCTCCTACCAATTTACACCAATCACAGGAGAATTTTTCTATAAGTACCAATAATATCAACGATGAAACAAAGTCCATAGATATTACAGGGACAAAACAAAAAAACTCTTTAAAATCCCAGGGTTCACTGAGCTAATGAATCAAGCAGATCCCAAAAACCATACTCCCCAGATAAAAAGGCTAGATTCATACAAAGAAATCAAAAAAAGTAATTGAAACTAAACTTGGAGAAAATATCCAACACAACCTCTGAGATACGGAAGCGACCAACATCAAATATGAAATAGAAAAAGAGCAACTAGAAACCGGAATCATCACAAAAATCAAATCCGGACTTGGACTCAAAAAGAACAGCTCAATAAAAAAATACTGATCCTGGTTATTATAGCTTCTTTTGCTCCAATCCTAAAAAAACATTCAAACAACCGAACATCTCAACAAATCAGTTAAAAAAATATTAAAACAATTTGCTGATCGTATCGGAGAAAGAGGACAATTTAGCGAATGAAAAAAACACCAACAGAGACTAATGAAGTCGTTCAATATACAGATTTCAAAAAAACACATTGAAACCCCAAGGAATTTGATTAAATATGCCCTCTCCTGAGAAAAAAATTAGAGATATAGAGACACTGCAAAACAATCGAGAAAAAAATCAAAATTTACCATAGGGAAAATTATGAATCGATTGGAGAAATCATGAGGGAAAGGAGGTCCTGACGACAGAATTCTAGATATTGAAAAAAGTCTCAACACTCGTAAATCTACGAGAAAGCCCAGATATTACAAGAAATAAAGAATATCAAAGTAGCTACAATAAGCTTCTTAGCGATATCGAGAGCGAATATCTAGCAAAAAAATAGAGCCAACAGTCAGAAAGGAAGAAAGTCGCCTATGCAGACAATGTGATTCTACCCAGAAATCCAAAAATACACCTGCATAAAAAAACAAAAAAATCTGATTTTTATTCTTTTTATCAAACTTTATGGAAATCTTTTAGTTGAAAAAAATCAAAAAAACTCAATATCAGTAACTGAGAAGGAATCGTAGCTATGCTCAATACTCAAGAAGCTACTGCCTATGGAATCTCTCCTCAAGACAAAATCTCACTCATCAGAAATAAAGAAGAATATGTCGTTGATGTTGCATTTTCTGATGAACTCGAACCTGGAATTATCTGAGCAACTCAAGAATTACTAGATAATTACCCAATCATGGAAGGAGATAATGTTCTCGTTTCATTCATGAGGACAAACCCCCTCTCTAGTAGCCATCAGAAAAAAACTTCTCTGAGAAAAACTCACTACCGAGGAAATTGACGCTATCATCGAAGATATGCAAAATAATAAACTTTCAGATCTGATTTTTAGCCTATTATACCGCAACTAGCTTTTTTTCTACAAATCTGATCCTGAAGAACTTGCCTACACTACGAAAAGCCACCGCTTATACTGGAGATATGTACCGTTTTCCCAGGGATTGTTGCGAGTAAATATTGCATCTGAGGAGTATCAGGAAACGAAACGACAATGATCATCGTTCCGCTACTCGCTTCACTAGGAATCACAATCCCAAAAACCTTCTCTAAATCGATCACCTCTCCAGCTGCAACTGGAGAATGCGTAGAAGTACTCATGAAAAGCGAATTTAAAAATCTGAAATCATCAGACTCGTAGATAAGCACAAATGTTGCCTCGCTTGGAACGGGAATCTTAACCTCGCACCAGCAAACGATAGAATTATCAAAGTATCAGCTCCACTTGGGATGGAACCCTATGCCAGAATGATCTCAAGCATCATGGCAAAAATTACGCTATGGGAATCAATCATTGCTTGATCGACATCCCAGTCGGACCAACTGCAAAAGTCACAAACCAAGCCGATGCTGAGAGAATCGCAAAGCCATTTCAGAAATATTGGTTCATCACTAGGGATCAAAAACAGAAGTTGCAATAACGCAAGCCATTCAGCCAATCGGAAACGGAATCTGAGCCGTTCTCCAAGTAAGAGAAGTCCTTAGAATCCTGCAACAGCACCCAGAGAGAGCTCTTGACCTTCAAGAAAAAGGCACTTGATTTAGCAGCTCAGCTCATCGTAATCTGCGGTCTAAAAGAAGATTATTCCTCCGCTCTAGAACTTGCAACTTCAGAACTCCCTCAGCTGAAAAGCCCGGACAAAAATGCAAGAAATCATCAAAGCACAAGAAGGTAAAAACCTGATATCAACTCCGAAGAACTTTCGCTCGGATCAGAAACCTTTGACTATACTGCACCAACAGAGTGAGAACTCACAGGCATTGATATGAAATACCTCAATATGCTAGCGAGAACGCTAGGAGCCCCAGGAGATGCCTGAGCTGGGCTCTTTCTACACAAAAAAACTTGGAGACAAAGTTCAGAAATGAGAAAAAGCTTATTACCTGCTATGCAAATTCGGTCAATAAAGCTCAATCTTACGAAAAGAGCTTTTTGAGGAAAAATCTCCTTATACCTTCAGCTAAGCGAGTAAATAAATGATTAAAAATAAAAACTGATCTCAATCTCTGAAATCAGTTTTTTTCTATCTTTTGAGCTAAAAATTCAGATTACTTAAGTTCGAAAAGTTACATTAAGACTGGCTGTAAATCTTTTCCTCTCCCGCAGAAATTAATTCAGAATCAGCATTGAGACTCGCTGTTGCAACAGCAGATTCCTTCATCACCGCATTTGCATAATATGGCATTGGACCATCATAAGATGAGTTTTCAGCCGAGATTGAAAGCACCTTTCCAAGCCTTTTTTTCATAGAAGTTTTGCCATTTGTTCAGCCTGAGCTTTTCGCAGTTTCAAACGCCTTTTCTCTCGCCTTAAGTTTTGGTGTCTCCTGAGACGAAAGAGTATAATAAGTACTAGAGATCTCTACATCACCGACATGAGGCAAAAACTGAAGAATCTGATTTCATTTCTTCTGAAAAATCTTCCCCCATCTAGCTTGATACTAAACAAAGCAATGGTTTTCTGTCCACGAAGCTCACGATCTCCATCTTTCCCAAATAAATAATCAGGAGAAGTAGTAAATGATTCTGTTTTTGAGTTGCTCCGTGATTCCAAGATCAGTAAGTCCCTTTTCTAAGCTGATCAATGTTGCTTACTTACCAATTCTTTGCGCAGCTTGCGTAGTTGCCCCAGTCTGAGCGATAGAAAAAGTAATCGTCAACTGATCTGGAGTGGCACTCGCCTCACCAACTCCAACAACACTCACACTTTTTTTGCTCAACAGGACTAGGAACATGACTATTCGTAAAATAATACGTTCCAGCTAACACTCCAGCAATCACCAAAAGTAGCAATCTATCCATAGTTTTCATCGTTTCTACTCTTTTAAGAGATAAAAAAAGCCTGAAATAAGCTCTATATCTACAGAGTGTAGGACTTCTGAAATCAAAAGTCAAGTCAGAATTTAAGTCACAAAAATCCACTTGAAATCAGCCTTTTTTCTCCTATACTCAAACGACTTTTATATACTGAGAGATTAAAATGAAAATCGCCTTTGTCAACTGCTGGACCATGCCATGAGGCGTAATGCAAGTGCTAAACGACCTTCTCATAAAAGCTCTCAGAAAAAACTGACCAGAAACACAGATCCAGCTTTTCACGCTCATTTCAGAAGAAAAACAGCTTCATATTCCCAATTCCCTGATCGCCTGAAAAAAAGCTATACTATCCCTATTATTCAAGCTCTACCAAATTGGCTAGCAAAAATTTTTTTCTCTATTTCAAAAAAAGAAAAGTCAAAATTCTGTCTTCAATCTTTGACTACAGCAACCTGATCGTTTTTTTATCCTCTATTCATGAAAAATTCTCTCAAGAAAGATAAAAAAACGAAAACCTGATGAAGTTCAGATTTCATCTTTCGCTATTGCAAAAAAATATCGATCCAATCTGAGTCCCAACCTCACTCTACCTACACTCTCCAATGCAGTATATTCGAAGTCATTACGAGGAATACCTAGGCAAGTTTCATTGACGGAAGAAATGGCTTTTTTTAAAAAAATCGCTCCAAAAGCTTCGCAAACGAGATCAGTCCTATACAAAATTTGACACAATAATTTCTAATAGTCATTATACTCAAAAAAATTAGCGAAACAGATCTACGGTTTCTCATCAACTGTTCACTACCCTACCATCAGTGATCAATACCGATATATGGGCATTTCCCAGACTCCAAAACCATATTTTGTTTGCGTAGGAAGACTCGTGAGCTTTGTGAGAGAATGTGAAATTATTATCAAACTTTTCAATGAGCTCAAAATTACCTCTTCTAATGATAGGTTCTGGGACCAGATGAAGAAAAACTAAAAACATCGCTGGAGAAACAATCATTTTCACAGGTCGAATGCAAGACGGACTCGCTGAAACCATAAAAAGATAGTTCAGGACTCATTAATCTCACGAAGGAAAGTTTTGGAATAGGAACAGCAGAAGCACTTCTCATGGGAGTTCCAGTCCTCGGATTTGAAGAGGGTGCTAGCGCTGAACTTATTGATCAGGATTCAGGAATCCTCGTATCAGATAAATCCCTTCCAACCTTAAAAAAAGCAATGCATGAATTTATGAGCAGAGCCCTGAGATAGAAAAAAATCTCTGAAAATATCAGATACAAACTCCAAAATAATAAATAAAAAAATCTGATCTCCCAACTGAGAAATCAGATTTTTTTCATTTTCATTATTTCAAACTTTTAACCAAGCTTTCTCTTAACAGCAATCTTTCCATCTTGTCCAATCTGAGAGATCACAACATGAATCGCATCTCCAACTTTGAAATGTTTATCCAATCCATCAGTGAATTTCTGACCAAGATTTGAAACATGGCAAAGTCCCTGTTTTCCCTTTGGCAGTTGAACAAAAAGTCCATATGCCTCAACTCTTACAATCTTTGCATCAAAAAAACCTGTCCAACTTCCAGATCTGTGGCAATTTCCATGATCAGATTTTTTTCGCCTTTTTCAATAATTTCCTGTTTGCTATGAGTCAAGAAACAAGTTCCATCATCTTCAAAGTCGATCTTGATATTATCACACTGTTCAATAATTTTATCAATAACTTCACCTCCTTTTCCAATAACTTCCTTGATTTTTCTCAGGGTTGATCTTGAAAACATGAATCTTAGGAGCATATTCCTTAACAGCTTCTCTTGGCTGTCCGATAGTCTCAAGCATAAAGTCCATAATCTCCTTATATCCTTTACTTGCTCTATCTATCGTCTCATGGATAATCTGGAGCGTAAGTCCCTTCAGTTTAGTATCAAGCTGAATAGCATTGATTCCTTCTTTGGTTCCAGCGACCTTAAAATCCATATCTCCAGTAAAGTCCTCAGTTCCCATAAGGTCATTGAGAATACGATACTTAGTAATTGTTCCATCTTCTAGATGCTCACTCATCAATCCCATAGCAATTCCAGCTACTGGCTTCTTGATAGGCACTCCAGCATCCATCAATGCAAGTGTAGAACCACAAACTGATCCCATACTAGTCGAACCTCCAGATCCTAGACATTCACTCACAACTCTGATTGAATACGGAAAGTCTTCTTTGCTCGGGATCATATTTTTCAAGCGCTTTCTCAGCAAGTCTTCCATGTCAGATTTCTCTTCTTCCAGTTCCTCTCATAGCTTTTCGCTTCTCCAGTTGAGAATGGAGGGAAATTATAGTGATGAAAAATACTTTTTGCTGCACATCATCATGTTCCATATCATCAAGCACCAAATAGTCAGTTGGCCCACCAAGCGTAACTGTACTGAGTACCTGAGTATCTCCTCTCCAAAAAAGTCCACTTCCATGCACTCTAGGCAAGTTATCAACTTCACAATAGAGTGGTCTAATATCAAGCTCTCCTCTATCATCTATTCTCTTCCCTGTTTCAATAGTTCTTGATCTAATAAATTTCTTAATTGCATTGAAAACTCCCATTTTGATCTTACTTTCAATGTATTCACTCGCCCGCTCACTCTCAGCCTTTTCAGCTGCTAGTGCCAAAGCCTCTTTTTCATACTGAGAATAGAGCTCATTAAATGGAGTCTTAGTATTTCCAGCCATCGCCTCGAGTCTTTCAGCGGTCAAAACCTGATCTACCAATTGCATAGTTTCCTCAGATGGCCTATTAAAAGTGATTTCCTGAGTTTTAATCTCCAAAGTTTTCAAAAATTCTAACTGCCAATCGCATGCCCTCATCAATTACCTTTTTGTCCGAGGTCAAAGGCCTTTTTCATCAAGTCATCTGAAAATTCTTTTCCCTCACATTCAATCATATTAATAGAACCTTTCTTTCCAGCCACCAAAAGATTTAATTCTGATTTTTCCAACTGTTCAAGAGTCGGATTTACGATAAATTCTCCATCAAGATATCCTATCTGCGCAGCTCCAACGGGACCATCAAACGGAATCCCAGCCGCCATAATAGAAAGTGAAGCTCCAATAATATGCATTACTCCAAGCCCCAACTGATGATCCAATGCAAGCGGAGTAATTGAAACTACCACATCATTGATCATTCCCTTTGGAAACATAGGTCTCAAAGTCTCTATCTGTCAATCTTGCATACAAGATTGCAGTATCAGAAGGTCTTCCCTCTCTTCTTCTATATACAGCCCCAGCAATTCTTCCAGCAGCTGAATAACTCTCTCTCATATCAATCATCAATGGCAAAAAAATCGAGTCCTTCTTTTGGATTTTTTTCTCCATAACTGTTGAGTAAAAGCATCACATTTTTCCCCCATCTGCATTCTAATACTCGCATCTGCCTGCACAGCCAATTTCCCCTTCTCAAGAGAGATCTCCCTTCCTTGCCAAGTCATTGATTGGCGAGCAAGCTCAAATTGTTTTTCTTACTACCATTTTTTTATATTCTAAAAAATAAAAAAGTCTGAGAAAATCCGCCTCAGCACTCTTCTTCAAGATAGATTAAAAAGCAAAAAAATCTGATTTTTTAGCCTCCTTTCCTGCTTTTTAATCCACCTAAATGTTGAGGGCAATCTTCACAGCAAAAGTATAGCTATTTTTTTCAGATTTTGCAAGAGCTAACCAAAAAAATTAGGCATACTGCTCCTTGAGCTTAAAGAAACATTTTCAGCAGACCGATTCATAGCGAATATCACCACTTCCATCTATTGCTACCTGTGCTCCTGTAAACACTGGTCTTCAGTCTATCAGCCTTAAATTGCATACTGCCTTCCTCCCGCAGCGACAAATCGTCTTTAATTCCTCAATACTATGCGCCAATGCTAAAAGCCTTCCACTCGCAGGGAAAGTTTGCAATAAAAAATCTGTCCTTAATCCATAGCAAATTACTGGAATATCTCTCAAAATCGCAATTTCAAAAAGCTGATCGATCTGCGCTTCCTCCAAAAAAATTGCACTTCATCTACCAAAATACACGCATCTTTTTCCCTGTTTAGAAATCCTATCTAGGATAGCATCAATCCTCTCCCCTTTTCAATAAAAGCATCAACCTTTCTCTCAGTCATATTCTAGAAACAACACTAGCACCTCACTTACTATCAGTAGCTGGCTTTTAAAAATCAGCACCTGCATACCTCTTTCCTCATAGTTATATGCCACCTGCATGAGCGCAGTTGATTTCCCAGCATTCATTGCCCCATATCTAAAGTAAAGTTTCGCCATCAAATACCCAATCGTTAAAAAAATAAAAAGATAAAAAGCTGATTTCTCAGCCCTTTATAATCATTATGCACTTTGCTGAGCAATTTGTTCCACACGAGCAACCGCATCCTGCTTTGAAAGCGTCAAACGAATAATACTCTCCTCAAGTGCTTTTTACATCATGAGGAATCCCTGCTTCCAAAGTAAGGATGTCTCCCTTATACAAATGATAAATCTGCTCCTCTACTCAAAAATTCAGCTTCTCACTCGAAAAAGTTCAACAACAATCGGAAAGGCAGTCTGATGCCTCTTCATTTCCTGCCCCTTTGAAAGACAGATACGAATCTCCTTTGAGAACGGAGTATCCAAAAGAAGCTCAACCTGTGGCTTATCCGCAGCATATACCGCATTATGTACCAATGAATTAGTTTGCATTACTCATAACTAGAAAAAAATAAAAATCAGATTTTTTTATATTTTTTTACCTCCCTAAAAACAAGAAAAAAACTGATCATTGAGATCAGCTTTTTTTCATCCTTTACATAGCCTAAAGGCAAAATCACGAGGACTAGACAATGAAAAAAATTACTCTTTTCACCTCTTGCATCTCATAAAAATTCAAGAATATCTCAGATATCAAGTCTCTTTCCCATCTTCACCTTCATCCCACAATCCTCTCCTGCATTCACTTCTTTCACCTCATCCTTATTTCTCTTGAGAGACAAGATCTCCCATTTGTCAAAATATCCTCTCCTCTGTATACTCTAAACTTAAGCCTATTTTTTTCACCTTTCCTTCCCTAACCATTCCTCAAATCGTCATTTCTCTGGTCTCAGTATGGAAAACTCAAAGAATCTCAAGCTTTCCAACAACAACCTCTTCTTTTTCAACCTCAACCATACCAAGCAAAAAGATTAGTAAGATAATCAGTCAATTCATAGATGATATCAAAGGTCTTCATCTCAATCTTGAGAGATTCAGCCTTCTTTTTAAGAGCCGCATTCATTGAGATATTAAATCAGAGCAAAATTGCTCTTGAAGCCTGAGCTAATGAAAGATCACTTTCTCCAAAATATCCAACATCGCTATGCACAACCTTGATAGTAACATGCTTTGGTAGAGAAATTCCATCAACAGCCTGTTTCAAGGCTTCCAAACTTGAAGAACCATCCGCCTTCAAAATCAGTCTTAATTCTGATATCTTTGACTGGTCTCCAGCCTTCAACTGAGCCAAGAACTGCTGTAAAGCTCCATCTCCCTTTGCCTTGGTCTCATTTTTTCCTTGATAAAGGCAATTCTCTGATTAGCCTCTTTTTCATTAGAAACAACCTCAACAATTCTTCCTGGTTCTGGCAACTCAGTAAATCCAAGAATCTGAACCGGTTCTCCTCCTAAAATCTTTTGAAGCATTCTTTTCAAATCCAGTTCTGCATTCTTCTAACCTTACCATAAGTATTGTAAGCTACGATAATATCTCCATTTTTTTAAGTGTTCCAGTCAAGACAATCAAACTTGCAACTACTCCTTGCTTTGGATCTTTATATGCATCTACAACAACTCAAACCGCCTGTCTCTCAGGATTATACTTTAGTTCTAGCATCTCAGCCTGCAAAAGTACATACTCTAGCAAAACATCGATTCCCTGACCGGTTTTTGAAGAAACCCCAACAAAAAGGCGTCTCCCTCCCCAATCTTCTGGAGTCAAACCATGCTTGGCAACGTCAGCTTTGATCTGTTCCATATTATTACCAGGTTTATCAATCTTAGTCACTGCAATAATAATAGGCACTCAAGCAGCCTTCGCATGATTGATTGACTCAATCGTCTGAGGCATCACGCTATCATCAGCCGCAATCACAATAATCGCAATATTGGTAAGTTTCGCTCCTCTCGCTCTAAGCGAAGTAAAGAGCTCATGCCCTGGCGTATCAATAAAAGTAATCTTCTTATTATTATAATCAATCATTGAAGCTCCGATTGACTGAGTAATACCTCCAGCTTCTCAACCAGCAACACTCGTTTTTTTCTCAGATAGTCAAGTAATGAAGTCTTTTCCATGGTCTACATGTCCCATTACAGTAACGATTGGAGCTCTCTCAACCTGATGTTCAGCCTCCTTATCAATATCCAAGATCTTTTGCAAATCTCACTCCATAAAACTCTGAGCATCCAAAGTTGCTTCTTTTTTTCTTGAGCAAAACACCTAAATCTTCAGCAATCAAAGATGCTGTATCAAAATCCAAACTTGCATTCAAACTTGTCATAATACCATTTGCAATCAGTTTTTTTCATCACCTCAGGCAAAGGAACTCAGATCTTTTCTGAGAACTCTTTTACAGTAATATTTTTCATCAATTGTCACCTCTGTTTTTCTTTACAAGGTTTGCTGAAGTTGTAGCTTCCTTGTGTACCTTTTGGTGCAACTGGCTTATTCTCAGGTTTCTTTTCTCCCCTTTTCTCAGGCTGTGAAGTATGATGTTTTTTTAGCAGCTCATTCAGAAAAAAATCTGATTTCTTTTTCTGGTGTTTTCTCGGTCTGGAATCTTGCAAAAATCAGCAGCTGTCGCGATAACTTTTTCCTTTGGCTTATAAGTTCCCTGTCCAATTGAGATATTCCCATGCTGCTTTTTTTGCTGGAAATTCTTTCTTTTCTTTTGGTTGTTCAGGAGCTGAAGAAATCTTACGCGCCTCATATCTCTGCGTAGGTTGAGAAAAACTAATTCTCTCCTGAGAAACTTCCTCACTAGAAACCACAGGAATCTGAATATTATGCAATGCAAGATCATCTTCATCTTGCTCAGACTCTACTGTCTTTTTCCTCCTGCTTTGAAAAACCCAAGCCCAGACAAAAAAATCCACCTCAGAATCCTAATTCATCAGATTTCAAAACTTTGGTCTCTTGAGCTGCTTTTTTTAGCAGGCTGTTTCTCCTCCTTAGCAGTTTTTCGCTCACTTAGACGGCAATTGATCTAAGACATACTTAATCTTTTTCCAAATTTGCATCAGAAATTGTCGCAGCCTTTGCACTGAGCGGCTTATCCATCACCTTTTCATACACTTTGGCAAAAAGTTGCTTTATCAATTTTAAGTTCTTCGATCACATCTACAATACGAGGCATATCCCTGCTCTATTTAATAATAAAAAAAAGCTGAAAAAAACTGACTCTAGTGTAGTGAAATCAAGCTCATTTGCAAGGAAAAAGTATCCAAGAAAAAAACAAAAAAAAGTCCTCACAATGAGGACTTTCTTTCTCCTAGTTAATACAAGGATTTTTTTCAGCTTTTTGAAACTATTTTTCTAAGTTGAATAGTATCAGCCATCCAAGCTCCGATCAAGTAAGAGAATGATCTCCAATCAGTTGGAGCTGAATAATAGTGAGGTCTATTTTCCTTAGTTGCAACTTTCTCATTTTCTTCATATGCAAGGATAGCATCAACATTAGACTTTACCTCATCTGAAGCTTTAATCCAGTTCTGGTCTCCAGAAAGTTTTGGAGATTGCTTTTTCAAAGTATCAACCAAATTATCCCAAATCTGACTTACAGCCTTTACCTTTAGCGAGCTCATCACCAGTAAAAGCATATTCTGATTGATAAGTGAAAACCTTAATTTCTTGTGTTCCACTTAGTTTTTCTCCATCTTCTTGTTGGATAGTAATTCTATAGAAACCTGGTTCCTTTACTCTAAGTCCTGAAAGCTGATAGCTCGCTCCAGAGTACATAGGAACGATTCCAGTCAAATAATAATCCTTAGGATCAAGAGCCTTCCATGTCTTAGGCTCAACAAGATTATTACTCATCTCAAGACTTACCTTGAAGTTTCCAGAGAAACTATCAATAGAACCATAAGCAGTAGTTGTTCCAGAGAAAAGAGTTTCCTTTTTCATAATATTGAATGAAACAGGCAAATCCTTTCCTACATGATTGAAAGGTCTAAGAGAACCTACTGGTTTTGACATAAAAAAATCTTATGTCCACCAATAGCTACTCCATCATCTTCATTCTTTGGAGCCTTATCTCCAGTTAGTGGAGCTTTATCCCCAGTCAATGGAGCTTTATCTCCAGTTAGTGGAGCTTTATCTCCAGTTAGTGGAGCTTTATCTCCAGTCAATGGAGCTTTATCTCCAGTTAGTGGAGCTTTATCTCCAGTTAGTGGAGCTTTATCTCCAGTTAGTGGAGCTTTATCTCCAGTCAATGGAGCAACAACACCTGTAGTGTTTGCACCTGTAGTGTTTGAAGCAACAGCTCCAGTTTGATTTTTCTGCATATACTCCCCCAAGAGTCAAAAAGACCTACAGAAAGAGCAGCAACAATTGACAATTTGTTCATTTCTATCTCTAAAAGTAAAAAAATAAAAGACAAAAAGCAGAGAATAAAGAATTCCTCCAAAAATGTCAAGAGAAATTCTCTAAGGATTCTCTAATGCATTTCTAAATTACTAAAAATCCAAATCATCAACTAAAAAAATCTGAATTTAAGACGACAATCATCAGCCAAAACCTTGCTTTTTCAAAAAGAAAAAAATCATAATATAAACTAAACTTTTAATCATAGAAAATACTAAATGTGAAAACTCAACTTCAAAATACTGAAACAAAAAAGGGAATGCCAGAACCTGAGAAATAACACTCAACGGTATCAAGGTTAAAACCCCAATTTTTATGCCCGTTGGGACAAAAGCTACGATCAAAGGGATGATCCTTGATCTCCTCCAAGACAAAAAAATACATCTGAGATAAAATAGAGCCTATCAACCTTATTCTCGCAAACACCTTCCATCTCTATCTGAGACCTGGAAGCAAAATCGTTCAGCAAGCATGAGGACTTCATACTTTTTGAAAAATCGAAAAACTGACTCATTTTTGACTGATAGTGGAGGATTTCAGGTTTTTTCCCTTTGATTAGCAAACCAAAAAAATTTAACGATAAAAAAACATACTCATAAAGTCGGAATAAAGCTCACAGAAGAAGGTGTAAAATTCCGCTCCCCATATGATGGAAGTAAGCATATGTTCACTCCAGAAAATGTCGTAGATACGCAATGTGAACTCGGTTCGGATATTATGATGGTATTAGATGTCTGTTCTCCAGCCTGAGCCGACAAAAAAACGATCCAAAAAAACATATCGCTATGACACATCGCTGGGCAAAAAGAGCCTTTGACCACTTCCAACCAAAATACGAAAGCTCAAGAGGAGTACTTTTTTTCCGATCGTGCAGTGAGGGAGCTACCTTGACTTGAGAACTGAATCCGCACAATACCTGAGCCAATTTGCTCGAGATGGGATCGCCATCTGAGGAGTAAGTGTCTGAGAAAGTAGAGAACTCATCGAACAAGTTGTGGCTCACACAACCCCGCTCCTCCCAAATGATAAACCAAGATACCTTATGTGAGTGTGAACTCCTGAAGATTTGAGATTTGCGGTTGAGCATGGAGTAGATATGTTTGACTGCGTAGCGGCAACAAGACTGTGAAGACACGGAATAGCATTTTTCAGACCAAGGGAACATAAAAATTACAAATTCTGAATTTAGAACAGACTTTTTCTCCTCTCACTGAAGGTTGTGACTGTTATACCTGCAGAAACTTCTCAAAAAGCTTATCTCTGCCATCTCATCAGAGAGCAGGAAACCCTATGAGGAACACTCGTTTGACTCCACAATATCGTTTATCTCAATAGAATTTTTAGAAGATTGGAAAAATTTCTAACACAAAACTCTCCTAGAAAAAAACTAGAATCAAACTTATCTCTTGACTTCTTGTCTAAAAAAAGGCTACTATTCATCCTCGCAATAAACAAAAAACCACCATTATGAACACAAAAACAACTCAAGAAATCTTCAGAGAAAAACACAAAGACATTCTTACATCTTTGAACGAACTAAGAATTAGATACTCCAGCAGTGTAGTTGCTTTTTATTGTAATCATAATATGTACTACATTAGGGATACTAAGCACAGGCAATAAGCAAGTATTTTTTTGTAATACTCCTTATATTCGTTATTGCATCGACAATTTTTGGAGCTCGTAAGTTTCTTCAAAAACCTACGCTACCTCAAAGAACACAAGGAACACCTCATCGCAATGGAGGCAGACCTCCATTACATTGCAGACACCGAAGACTTCGAAGAAATCAAGAAGCTTATCAGTTTCTATGAAAAACTCTGAAGTTTCCCCCAAAAAGCTCTCTATATTAGAGAGCTTTTTTTCTTAATTTTTATGTAAACAAAAAAAGGAAGAAAATCTGATTTTTTTCTCCCCTTTTTTTAACTCTATATAGCTAAAAAAACTATCTCTTATACACCCTCAATAGTCCAAGATCCCTCAGGCAATTTATTTGCCCTGATCCATGGATTCAAATTCCTTACCTCAAGATAGGTATATCCATTAGCAGTAGCCCACGCAGCAAGATTATCAGTCTTTCCTAGAGTAATCTTCTGAGTTTCAGGAAGCTGATACTGACTTCCCCACTTAGAAACATCAAAAATACTGATCTAAATTCTCAAAAATCTCCTTCATCGCAAGAATCCTAAAGACATACCTATAGGTTTCATTATTCAAATACAGATCATAATAGTTATTTTGATATTGATACGCCATATCACTAGAGATACCATTAGAACCTCTATTATAAGCAGCCATAGCTAACCCCCAATTTCAAAAACTTCTCATAAGATTTTTTTAAGATATTCAATAGCTGCATTTGTTGATTTCTCCAGATGGAATCTCTCATCTATAAGATCATCAACTCTCAATCCGTATCCCTTAGCTGTTGAAGGGATAAATTGCCAAATACCAGCCGCATTTGCAGAACTCACAGCAGTTTCCCTTAATGCAGATTCTGCCAATGCCAAATAATACAAATCCTTTGGCAGTCCAGCCGCCTCCAACTTTTTGTCAATAAAAGGCTTAAAAAGCGGAGCTCTTTTCCAGATAATCTTCATCTGAGCTTCATTCATCTGATTAACCGCAACCTCTCTATCAAATCTTTCAATATTAAACTGATGCGTCTTGTCAAACGGCACTTTCTCTCCAGCGAGCGTTTTTTTCTAGCTGAGGACTCGTAGAAAACCGCCCAAATGCATTCCCAGCCAAAAGTCAAATTCAAAGTACTCAAAAGCTAAAAAAATAAACATAAGGGAAAAAAAGATTTTTAAAGTCAGATTTTTTTCAATTTTTGAAATCAGATCTTTGCCATACTACTTCAAAAACGATATAAAAAAATTATCTTCTAGAGTATAGATATTCGTTTCTGTTTTACAAGAATTTTTTTAACTTGTTTACTAAACAAAAAAACTCACTTCATAAAAAGAAGTGAGCTATTTTTTTATTTTTTTAAAAATTATCTCGTGACAACTCAGATTAGCCAGAAAATCATACTTACCATTAGCCATGAACCTGCAATAAACAAAAAGTCCAATACCAGCCTGTTTAAGGATAGTCTGTCCGGCTCCAAATTTCTTATCATCTCCAGCAGCTGTCACCATCTGAAATCCTCCCCAAAGAAGAAGTACAAAAGTGATCAACCCAAGGATTCCTAGGACTCGGTTAATTGCAGTTTTAATTACTCCAATCAATCCATCACCTTTATTTTTGTCCTGCTCCAGGTACCCCAACAAATCCTTGTGTATAACTTTCATTAAGACCGAATCATGATGGAGTATTCCCATTTGAGTTCCCATTTTGTTGAGCAGATACTAGTCCAAATCCACCAACAAGAAGTCCAAGTCCCATCATAAAAGCTGCAATTTTTTTGTTTCATTTTCTGTTTACTATAAAGAATAAAAAGCAGATTAACACATTAAGTATATTCAGAAAAATCAAATAAAGCAAATTTTTTTCATCTTTTTCTTTTTCAATTGCAAAGAACAACCAAATCTCTACAATAATCATCAGATTTATCTTTCTTTTTCATAAAATGCAAAAAAATCCTGAAAGGGATCTCTATCTATAAAAATCGGATATGGAGGAATCGGAATCTGATCACTCCCAGATGGGAAAAAAAGTTCTCGTAAAAGGGGTACTTTTACCAGGAAGTATTGTAGATATCCGTGTAATCAAATCAAAAAAAGATTATATCGAAGGTCATCTACTCGCTATCAAAAAAATATGATACTTCATTACTCAATGGGAAGCCAATTTGTACTCATTTTTTTCTCCATTTCAGGAAAATACAGTAGAACAAGCACCTCATAAGATCTGATGTTGAGGATGTAAATGGCAAGTCATGAACTACGATGCTCAACTAAAGCTCAAAGAAAGTATTGTTGAAGATGCCTTTTCAAAACTTTCAAAAACAAGAAATCTGATTTTTTGCCAATTATCTGATCACCACTCCAAGAAGGGTATAGAAACAAAAATTGAGTTCAGCTTTGGAGTCTATAAACAATTAAATGAAGAGTTTAGAAAAGCAAAAAAATCTGGTCAAACCGAAGAAGACCTCATCAAAACTGGATACACAAAATATGAAATTAATTCTGAATTTAATCTTGGTTTTCATAAGCAAGGTGAATTCAGCAAAAATCGTGGATGTTGATCACTGCGGATTGATTAGCACAAAAGGCAAATCAGATTTTTTTGAACATATGAAAAGCCTCTGCCTATGATCAAACCTACCAGTCTACGATCAGAAAAAAATCACCAAGGATTCTTTCGTCATCTCGTAATTAGAGAGGGATAAATACAGGGCAACTCCTAGTAAATCTATCAGTCTCTGACGAAAACCTTAAGGATAAAGAACAATCTCATCACCGAGAGCACTTCCTCAAAACTATAAAAAAACGATCCCCTTCTCAAACAGCAGGTTACCACTATGGTCATCAGCTATAATAACGGACTTGCAGACATTGTAAACGCACCAGGAGTTGAAATGAAAACATTCCGAGGAGACGGATATATTTATGAAAAAAACTTGATTTTTACACAGCTCCAACACACCCAAGAAGAATGCCTTGTAAACTTCAGAGTTTCACCTTCTTCCTTTTTTTCCAAACAAACACTCTCGGAGCTCAAAAACTCTTCTCAACTGCGATAAAAAAATGACCGGACACATTGAAGGGAATATTCTAGACCTCTACTGCGGAGCAGGAAGTATCGGACTTTCTCTCCTAAAAACAAGGACTTTGAGAAGAGCTTGTCTGAGTGGAAATCGTAGAAAAAAAGCAATCATCGATGCTAGATATAACGCAAAAAAATCAATGGAGTTGAAGACAAATGCTATTTCGTCGCATCCCCAGCTGAAAAAAATGCTCATCAACTTCCCAGAACTAAAAGAAAAAAATTCAGAATATCTGACTCGTTGTCATCGACCCACCTCGTGAATGACTTCATCCAAATGTTATCAAATACCTTTCTGATCTCAAAAAAAGAATATGATTTCAAACTCCTCTACATCTCATGCAATCCAATCACAATGGCGAGAGATATAGAACTCCTAGTAGAAGAAGACTTTAAGTTTCAGAAGATTCAAGCGGTTGATATGTTTCCTCACACTCATCACATTGAATGTATTTCAGTGCTGAGTTAAAGAAGAAACTACGATAGAACAGAAATTTAGCTTTTAGGTTGATTCAAGCCAGGAAAAAGAGAGAAAGACTATAAAGAAGTAAAAAAAGTACATTAAAAAAATCCCAGAAAAAAATATTATCTTTTAACCTACTATGTAAATGATAAAGAAAAAAAGAATATATAAATAAGTCCTTATATAAGTAAGTTTTTAATTATTATTCTATGCGATGAACGATAAATATGTAGCCCCTACTCTTGATTCTAAGTCCTTTCACTGCCCTCACTGTTGAGTCTTAACATCACAAAAATCGACATCAGCTAAAAGTATGAAAGTAGTTTGCATCTTTCTCTTTATGACTGGAAAGTATGTTTTTTTGCCACAATTGTAAATGATATTCACTTTGGTTTAAAGAAAAAAAATGATTTTTCCCTCTGGCTCAAATATTCCAATGCCTCATACTGATATGTCAGAATCAGTTAAAGAAATTTATACTGAAGCAAGGAATATCGCCTGAAAATCACCTAGAGCTGCCGCCGCTCTGCTAAGATTAGCATTAGAAAAACTTACGGAAGAATTAGGAGAGACAGAATGAGCTCTCAATACTAGAATAGGCAACTTAAAAAAAGAAGTGATTACCAGAAAGAGCAATACAAGCACTTGATATTGTAAGAATAACAGCAAATGAATGAGCTTCTCACTTGGGGCAAATAGATCTTACAGGTTCAGATAATGCAGAAATAGTAAATCAGCTTTTTCTTCTTATTAAATTTTATTGTTGAACATGTAATTACGGTCAATAATCAACTTGATGCGATGTATGCTAATCTCCCACCAGATAAAAAAAGCAGGGCATAGTAGACAGAGATAAACAATCATAATAAAAAAAGAGCTTTTAACGGCTCTTTTTTTCTTTTTACTCAACCAGCGGAATCATATCACATCTACAGTTCGGATCTAGAGTACCACCAAACACATTTTTCACAGTCTAGTCTTAATCTTCCTCAGTTATTAGCACTCATAGTAGATCATTGCTTAAAAAATTCCTCCTGCAGTCAGATTTTCTTTCCGTACATCTTTCAACAATATTCACAAACACTCTCGTCTATTGCAGTTCGCGACTACTTAGATTTAGCAGCTCAAGACTACTATCAAGCAGATTGCTGAGCATAAGTTCAAAATCTGATTATTTCCGTTCTTACAATGATTTCTAATCTACAACCTTGGAGCTCATCAAAGACCCCAACGACCTTTTTTTTCTAAAAACAAAAAATATGTTCATCAGCGAACATAAGAGTTATTTAGTGGTGGGCATAGCTGGACTTGAACCAGCGACCAAAAGATTATGAGTCTTCTGCTCTAACCAACTGAGCTATATGCCCATACTAGTACCCAGAGTTATTAACATAATTAATGGTGGGTGATATAGGACTCGAACCTATGACCCCCTGCTTGTAAGGCAGATGCTCTAGCCAACTGAGCTAATCACCCATTAAAATGGCGGTCTTACGGGGAATCGAACCCCGATTAGAAGATTGAAAGTCTCCTGTCCCTAGCCGTTAGACGATAAGACCACTAAAGTTAGAAGTGGCGGGATGGAAGGGACTCGAACCCTCGACCTCCTGCGTGACAGGCAGGCGTTCTAGCCGGCTGAACTACCACCCCAACTATAACTATCATCTAACTTAAAGTACAAATGGAGCCAGCTGTCGGAATTGAACCGACAACCTACCGCTTACAAGGCGGTTGCTCTACCTATTGAGCTAAGCTGGCATAAAGTCCAATACTGGACTTAGATCTCTATTTCTTCAAAGTATCAAATGCTTTTGAAATTCTAGACTTTTTTCTTGAGGCATTTCTCTTCTTGATAACACCAACCTTTGCAGCCTTATCAATAGCCTTGTAAACATTTGCTAGATCCTCAACAGTTAAAAGCCTCTTTAGCTTCAACTCCCTTAAGGAATTTTTTCATAGCCATCTTCATTCTAAGTTTGAAATCATAGTTTCTCTTAGCAAGAGTTTGAGATCTATTCATAGCTTTGATTGCTGACTTCTTAATTGGCATTGAAAAAATTATCAAATATAAAGAGTATCAACTCTCCGAGAGTGGGACTCGAACCCACGACCCAGTGGTTAACAGCCACTTGCTCTACCGACTGAGCTATCTCGGATTGGCGATGGTGATTACTATACTGAAATCAGACCCATTTTCAAGAGATTTTTTTACTTTTTTTATACGACTTTTTTTCATTCAATGTCGAGTTTCCAAAGTCTGAGTCTACCAAACTACGAAGTTGAGATTTTTTACACTCATAAGATAATCAAATACCGGGAACAGGACTTGAACCTGCACACCGTAAGGCACTTGGTTCTAAGCCAAGCGTGTCTACCAGTTCCACCATCCCGGCATAACTGACTACCTTATATAAAAAAATCAAGATACTCGGGAGATAGGACTCGAACCTATAACCCTCAGATTCAGAGTCTGATGCTCTACCAATTAAGCTACTCCCGATTAATTTGGTTGCGGAGGATGGAATTGAACCACCCTATCTTCGGGTTATGAGCCCGACGAGATACCGTTTCTCTACTCCGCAATCACACTCCCTGGGGAACCAGGATTCGAACCTGGACAAACGGAGTCAAAGTCCGGTGTCCTACCATTAGACGATTCCCCATCCACATATGATGACGCTTTGCTTTATATCTTTTTCACTTTGATTTTCAAGAGGAAGTGATAGTTTTTTTATTCCCTTGTAAATCCCTAGTCAATCACTAGACTATTAAGCAGTATTGTTTAATTTTTAGACTATTTTTCAATGGATTTATCAGCAATCATCAATAAAGTTCAGGAGCTTCATTCAGATTTTTTTCTTTTGATGAAATCGCAGAAGTTTGCTATGAATACCTAGCACAATTTTTCAGAAAAGACCAAGGAAGAAACGAAAAGAAAAAAAGCCTCAAAAAAATATCTTACAAAAAGAATTTTTGAGTTGAGCGAGAAAACTTAGCAGAAAAATTCTGAAAAAGCTGAGCTCATTCTCCTCTATCCCAAGACACCTTTTTAATTATACCAACAAAAAAATCTGCTGATTATCTCATAACCATCAAAGGACTCTGTAAACAGCTCGGCTCAACAATCCTCTTTGAAGACGCCGAACTCAGAATCAAAACCTGAAGATAAAATCGCACTTGTAGGGAAAAAAACGGCGCAGGAAAATCAACTTTTTCTCAAAAATACTTCTCAATCCAGAACTCGCTGATCGCGGAGAGATTGATATTTTTAAAGGATACAAAAATCTGATTCCTCTCACAAGATTTATTTCGAGAATCCAGAGAAAGAAGAGTATCAGACGAGATGCTAACAACATTTCCAGAGATCACAACCAAAGTCCAAAGGCTAGAGGAAATCAAAAGACTTTTAGACGAAAAACACAAAACTCAATCGAACTCATTGAGGAACAAAATGAAATTATCGAGCGAATGCTCCTCAATGAAGCCTATCAAAAAAATACGACCTCCAACAGGAGATTCTCAAATATTTCGGATTCAGCAAAAGAACAATTGAGCTTCAAAAATTTCACAGCTCTCTTGAGGAGAACAAACAAAAGTCCAAATCGCCAAATTTTTACTCCAGGATGTCGACCTCTTAATTCTTGACGAACCGACCAACCACCTAGATATTGAGGGAATTCTTTTTATTGAAGCTTTCTGTCAAATGCGAAATAAGGCGCTAATCTGTATTTCTCATGATAGGAAGTTCCTAGGTTCTACCTTCAATAAAACTGTAGAAATAAAAAAATAAAAACTGAATCTCTATTTTTTTGTTGATATGAAGATTTTTTTGCTAGAAAAAAAGAAAAAGAGAAGAGATTCAACTCAAAAACTATACTGCCCAACAAAAATACCTCGCTCAGCAAGAAAGATTTATCGAAAGATTTCGTTATAAATCGAGTAAAGCCTCACAAGTCCAAAGCAGAATCAAAAATGCTTGATAAAATGGATAAAAATCGAGGCTCCAGAACTAGAATCATCAGCCCACAAACCAAAAACTCCAGGTCACACGAAGACTCCCAGAAACACTAATCAGAATTTCAGAGCTTCAAGTTGGATACTGAGAAAACACACTCGTCTCTTTACCAAAAACCTTGAAATCACAAAAAAACAATGAAGATCTGAATCATTGGAAAAATGGTGCCTGAAAAAAACAACGCTTTTTAAAGACAATCTTATGAGAATTAAAACCTCAATACTGAGATATTTGGATCCATGAAAAAGTAAAAATCTGATTCTACTCCCAGATTGCAGATGATCTAGACTTTAACGCTACCGTCACAGAAGAACTTGTCTGACCTGGAGTTTCATTCAAAGAAGCAATGAGCTTCCTCTGAGCCTTACTCCTCGATCCAGAAAAAAAGCTGAACAAAAAAATCTGAAGTCTCTCAGGAGGAGAAAAATCAAAAAGTGGCACTAGCAAAAAAATGCTACTTGCACACCCAGATATCGTTGTAATGGATGAACCAACAAACCACCTAGACCTCGGCTCAAAAGAGGCAATTAAAAACAATGCTTGCAGATTTTTAATGGCGTGAGCTTGATCGTTTCCCATGATAGAGATTTTCTAGAGGCAACCTCAGATCTCCTCCGAGTCATCAAAGAGAAAAAAACTCACAGTTTTCCACTCTTTTGAGAGAGGGTTTGATGAAATGAAAAATTAAAAAAATCTGATTTTTTTGATTGTTTTTTTATCATAAATATCAGTATGGTATAGTATAACACTTTATATCCAAAACAACAGTATGCAAAAAGGGAAAACTCATCGTCCTCTACGGTATCAATAACCTCTGAAAAACAACACAAGCCCACCTCCTCATCGATCGATTGAGAGCAAAAAGGACTTCAAGCCGAATATCTTAAATATCCGATTTATGACTTAGCTCCCTCTTGACCATTACTCAACGCCTATCTCAGAGAAGGGAATCCAAAACCAGCTTTCTTCATCAGAATTTCAACTTTTTACAAGTCATCAACCGCACACAGTACGATTCTGTATTAAAAAAATAAACTAGAAAATTGAATCTGGATCATCGCAGAAGACTACACTGGAACTGGTATCGCACGAGGAACTGGAGCCTGATGAGACCAAGCTTTCCTCGAAAAAAATCAACTCTCACTTACACAAAAGAAGACCTTGCATTCTTCTTTGATGGAGAACGCTTCAGCTCTGGAATTGAAAAAGTTCACCAACATGAACAAAATAACGAACTGATGAATAAAGTAAGACTTATTCATCAAAAACTTGGCTCAAAAAAACTATCTCGAGAACCAATCAATGCAAATCTTTCAATTGAAGAAATTCAATCCCAGCTGCAAAAAAATCATCTCAGAAAAAAATACTTTGTAATCAAAAATCCCTCAAATGAGGGATTTTTTATGTAGAAAAACACTACGATCCTTTCTATCTCTTGAAAAAAAGATCGAAACTAGGACTACCCTATCTCAATTCCGATCGGACAGTGATCAGACCCCAAAAACTTGATCGTAATGCACCATTTTTCAGATCTGATCTAAAACAATTTTCACTTACCCAAAAATAATCCAATCTCCATCAAACATTTCTTGGTCTCTGCTCCAGCCCCTATAGCTCCACCAAGTATACTTCTCTCCTAAATCAGGATTCTGAAGCCTAAAAACATCAATAAGTCAGCTTTTCTTCCATTTTATCCATCTCAGCTCTCTCAATTGGTAGAAATCAGATTGAATTCTCATTTTCCTTTGGTCTCGCAATATCAATTGGACGATGACAGACATTAAAATCACCGGTTGTCATTACCCTTTTTCATTCTTTAACTTTCTGTGCCACAAACTGTTGATACTGCTTGTAGAAATTCAGCTTATAACTAAGCATTTCTGTTCCATCTGCCCTATCTCCTCCATTAGGGAAATAAATATTCAAAAAGCAAAAAAAATCTGACCATTCAACGGCAGTTACCCTCCCATCATCATTAAAAACATGCAGGATTGTCAAAAATATTATGCTTTACTGAAATTGGAAGCGACTTTTTTATAAAAGATAACAGTTCACGCATATCCAGGCCTCTCTGAACGATGCCAAATATACTCATACTCCTGCATCGCAAACCTCACCTCAGTTGGTAGTTGATGTTCAAAGGCTTTCACCTCCTGCAGACAGAGAATATCAGGATTTTCCTGTTTTACAAAATCAAGAAAAACCCTTTTTGAAGCACAGCCCTAATCCCATTAACATTTCGAGAAATAATTTTCATCTGACAACATACAAATAAATTAATACCAATCTTCCTGGATTCCTGCCAAAATCTCAGGTCCATTCTCAGTAATCAAAACCGTATATTCCCACTGAGCTCCTAGATCTCCCTTTTTACAATACAAATTCCAATCACTTTCATGATAAAACCACATCATCAGACTCTACCGCTGTAATAGGCTCTAAAAGCCACAACCATACCAGGTTTCCACTGGATTTTTTTCATGGCAGCAGTAGGATGATTCATAAAATAAGGCAGCTCATGAACATCTGTTCACACCCCATGTCCACTCAAGCTTTTTCAAAACGCTGAATCCTTCATTAGTAATATGATTATAGACTACTTTAGAATAATCATAGGCAAAAACCTCCAATCTTGATAGTAGCAACTCAACGATCTAATGCCTCTTTAGTAACCTTAATGAGCTGAGCACCCAAAGGATTTGCACTTGCATCACCAACAATTAAGCTAATAGCAGAATCAGAAACTCACTTTTTATAAATAATTCCGGCATCAATTTTAAGCAAATCTCCATTCTTCAAGATAGTATGATCAGGGATCCCATGCACCACACAGTCATTTACAGATAAGCAAAGATTCGCAGGGAAGCCTTCGTAGCCCTTAAATGCTCAAATCAAATTCCTTTCATCAAGCCAAGCCTGAGCCAACTCCTCAAGTTCCAAAAAGCGTCATTCCAGCCTTAGTATGCTCCTTAAGATAGTAGAGATGCTCATTGAGATATTTACAAGAATCAGTGATATTCCTGATTTGTTCAGGAGTTTTGATCAGATTTTTTTATCATTTTTTTAACACAAAAAAATAAACATACTAAAAACTAAAGGATAATACTCTAATGAGCACCTGTAGAACCGAATCCACCAGTTCATCTCTCAGAACTATATACTTGATCAAAAAGTATCAAAAAGCTGACTATCAACCTTGATCTCAACCTGAGGAATCTCAGCAGTTCCATACTGTGCTACTCACCAATGATGTGGAGCAAACTCTAGTTGACAAAGTCTGGTATATTGTTGAATAGTTACTGGATTTTTGAGTAAAATTATACAATTGCATCAAATACTCTCCTCTATAGTCCGAATCAATCAATCAAACACTATTTGCTAGCAACAGTCCATTCTTAAGAGGAAGAGAACTTCTCGCATACATCTTAGCACACCATCCTGTAGGAATAAATGTCTTAATTCAGCTTTTTACTAATTTAACCTCTCCAGGCTGCAGAGTAAACGTCTCATCTGTCTTAATATCCCAGCACATCGCTTCAGGCGACTTTTTTTCCGGGATCAATTCCTCAGCAGAAACACAAATAATAATAGACTGCATCAAACTTTTATACTTAAATAAAACCTTCTTCATTCTACAAAACTCGATGCCTAATACAAGAGGAAAAACTGATCAAAAAAAAGGAGAGGTTAACCTCTCCTTGAATTTCGCATTGTTTGCGATTTACGAATGCCTTTAGGAACAAACTTCATTCTTTTTTTGAAGTTCAATCGCCTTCAGAGATTCAACTCGAAGCTGTTTCCTCAATACAGCGACTCCATCAGGAATCTGTTTGTTCTGTCTAATAATTTGCTGATCGGAGGAGACCTTTCCCCGCGCTCCAAAAAAATAAACGTCTGGCCCAGAACCGGGTCAAACACAGACGGAATTGCACCTTGTTGGATCATGATTTTTTTAGTTTTATGTTTAACTTATTTAATATAAGTCTTTAAAGAGAAATGTCAAGACTTTTTCTCCTTGCATTCAATAAAAGCAAATCACTATCCTAATAACAATCAAAAAAATCTGAATTTTCATCTCCTTTTTGTATACATTCTCATGCTCATCTATCTTGAAAAAAAGCAAAAATCCTACCCACAAACCCAGAAAATCCTAAGCAAATTCCCCAATGCTCAAATCCTAGAAATCGACCACTACAAAAACATTTTTTTGATAAAAAAACATCTGAGATCAAAACCTCGCTCCAGCCTTCATCATTGCAAAGCAGGAGCATATCCCACTTTTACCAGTCCCAGAAAACTACGGACGAACAGGGAAATCCTTCTTCTTTAAAACAAGCCTTAACTGCGTTTATGACTGTGAATACTGCTACCTCAAAGGGAACTTCAAAACAAAGTATTCCGTACTTTTTGTCAATTATGAAGAGATAAAATCAGCGATTACCGAAAAAAATCAACTTTCTCAGAGAAACGGAAAAAAATACCAAGGACCAATAAGTTTTTTTATGCAAGCAACTATTCAGATATCCAAGGAGTCGATAGCTTAACTGATTTCAATCAGACTTTTTATTCCATTCTTTGAACAATTTGAGAACGTATTGATGGAGACTAGGACTAAATCTCCAAATATTTCATCAATTCTCAGCTGCAATAATGGGATTCCTCCTAAAAATACAGAATTCTCATTTTCTCTCAATCCAGAATCCATTATCAAAAATATGAAAAAGGAACCGCAACTCTAGAGGCGAGAATCTCTGCTATCAAAAACCCTTATAGAAAAAGGTTACAGAGTCTGACTTAGATTTCTACCTCTTTTACCTGTTGAAAATTATGATTTTTCTTTATCGTGAACTACTAAAAAGATTAAAATCTGAACTCAATTTTTAATCAGATTTCTTCAATTTTTATCGCGTCTCTCATCTACAATCCTTGAGATTTCAAAAATTATGCAGAAAAAGAATCCAAATTCTGACCTACGACCACTTATCAGTCCTCAAGAAAACTGACTTATCAAGATTCCTGCATCAACACGAGAACACTTCCTCAAAAATCTTTAGAGAAGAACTCCCAGATCAAGAGATCCTCTTTGATTATGTATAAAAAGAGCAAATTCTTATTTGACTTTTTTTAAAAACATTTAGATATAGTAAAAAGATAACAAACAAAAAAATAATTTAGCTATGATATTTATCATTATTATAGGCATTGTGCTTATTGCTCTATTTTGGTATGAGCAATTGGATACCGCACTCTTTATTACCAATATGTACTTGACCTATCTCATCTATGAGCTTTGGGCAATAAGCTTTGAAAATAAGCTCTGGTCCCACATGAGCAACCACACAATAGAACTGCTTATGCTTATAGGACTTTCTGCTCTATTGTTAGTACTCTATCTGGCAAACATCAAAGTAGCTCTCGACATTCACCAAAAGAACAAAGACAAACACTCTACCTAAGCATCTTATGGTAGAGTTTTTTTCAAAAAGAGAAAATCTGACTTTTCTCCTTTTTTTATAAAAAAACTCCTGTCCATATCAGACAGGAGCAGTTCCTCATCACCGCTCTGCTTTTTACTAGCAAAGCCACAACTTCATTTTCCTTCTTCAAAGCATTCCAAAAACGCGTCTCATCATGTATAGGTTCACACTCCTCATCCAAAAATATGCAATGAATCTCTACAAGATAAAGAAACTTGTCTTGTGCAAGCTGATACCACTTACCACCAGGCTCAACAGAAACGTCCTTTTGACTGTAGAAAGAGGCTTGATAATAAGCAAATCCTTTTTTTCAGTCTTTTTTTCCAGGTGCAAGCTATACGATACACCTGTAGCTTTCTCTGAAACTCAAGATCTAATTGCTCAATTTTAGCCTGATACTTTTTTTAGGAAGAGTCCATTCCTTAACATTTCTCATAACAACGAAATAGTTCTCAAACTCTCTAAAAAAACGAGACACTCTAAAAACCGCATATCTTCCAAAAAGATTCCGATCTTCATCACGCATTTTTTTGAGTCTTGAAATATCTCTCCTAAGATGTTTTTTTAACGAGCGCTTACGGCGAGAATACGAGGACCTTTCTTGAATAATAAACTTAAAAATCCTGAAAAGCCTCTTGATCCAAAAAGTCTCTGGAGGAAAAGAAGCTTCCCCTTGTTTTTTTGATTGGCTGTCCTTTTATGTTTCATATGATTAAAAATTTTTTTATTTCCTCAAAAACAGATAATACATATCTAAAAAGAAAGAGTCAAGAGAAAAATAAAAACAAGACTATATAATAAAAAAAGAAATCTGACTTCTGACTTCAGACTCCTTTTTCTTGTTTTAAAACTATTTTTTTCTTCATCTTCTGAGGTAATATCTTGATTTCTAGCCTTCATAAGCGGGAACATTACAACATCTCTGAGATTCTCCTGTTCCGTCAAAATCGCTAAAAATCCTCTCAAGTCCCATACCAAATCCTGACTGAGGAGGCATTCCATATTCCATCGCCTCAACAAATGCATCATCTCCACTCGTAGCCTCATCATCTCATTTTTTTACTTGCCTCAGCCTGGAGATCAAAGTTCTCCTGTTGCAAAAATTGGATCTACAAGTTCAGAATATGCCTTACAGATTTCCCATCCATTCACCAAAAAGCTGAAATTGCTCAACAATCTGCTCATCAGCATCTGAAATTCTCGCCAAAGGCTGCATAATCACTGGATAATTATAGATGAATGCTGGACCCACAATCTTTGGTCTCAACACCTTTTTGTACAAATAGTCAATAAGCGTAGTGGTTCCCATATTTTCCATTCACTCAAAAGTGATTCCCTTTGCCTGAATATCTGCTCTAAGCCTATCTGCATCATCAATCCCATACTTAGAGATATTAAGTCCACTAGCCTTATTTACCCCTTTGAGTATAATCAATTTTTCTTCCAAGGAGTTGTAAAATCAACCGTTTTCTCAATTCAGTCTTTATCTTTTTACCTTAAGCTTCTTTTTCTAGCCCAAGATGCTCAAAAAGATAATCAAACATCTCCTCAGTAAACTTCATATTATCCTCATAGTTCCAGTACACAGCATAATGCTCTACTTGAGTAAATTCCTGAACATGAGAAGGATCAGATCCTTCATTTCTAAAAATCCTGACCTATCTCAAAAACCTTTTCAAACCTACCAACAGTCGCTTTTTTTAAGCGAAGTTTCAAAGGCAATTCTTAAATATACATCAGTATCAAAATCATTATGATGCGTAATAAAAGGCCTTGCAGCAGCTCCAGATGCTGCATTATCTAAGATTGGAGTTTGAATCTCAGTAAATCCTCTAGATCTATAAAAAAATCTCTCAAAACCTGATAAAACTTTGACTTAAACAAAAATCTCTGATAGGTTTCAGAATTCATCGTCATATCCAGATACCTCTTTCTATAAAGCTCCTCCTGATCATTGAGTCCATGGAATTTTTTTCAGGCAAAGGTCTGATCGCCTTAGACAAAAAAATTTGAATTCTGAAACAAAAAAATCGTAAGTTCTCCCTTATGTGTCTTAAAAACCTCCCCCTTTACTCCAATAAAATCTCAGAGATCAACCATCTTCTCCATGAATTTATATGCAGAAAGTTCTCCTGATTCAGTATCAGCATTTTCAAGCACATCAACAGCAACATCCTCACTCTTTCCATCAGAATTAGTAATAGTTTTGAGAATCTTACAGTGATCTCTGTGAAACATCAACTGAATCTGATCACTACTATCCAAAATCTTAGCAAACGCAAGCTTTCCATGAGAACGATAAAGCATTACTCTACCCGCAGTCTGAACTTGCACCTGAGGATTCAAAACCACCTCCTCACTATCACGAAGTGTTTGCCCCTCATACTGTGCAATAATATCGCTAATAAGATCCTTCTTCTGGAAACTCTGAGCATAGGGATGAATCCCCATTTTTTCTCATTTTATGAGTTTTTCTGTATCCTCACTTCCTTTTCTGACAAAGTTATCTGGCTCATATCATTACAATTATTAGTAAAAATCCTAAATCTGAGCTTAGCTATTTCCTCTTTTTTTCAAGGACTAATCAAAGAAAAAAACTATAAAAAAATCTGATTTATATTGACTTTTTAAGAAAAAAATAATATCATACAAGACAAGAAACAAAAAAACATAACAAAATGAAAACAATAAAAAAACAAAAAAACTGATCTCTATACAAGGGTTGCAATGCTACTTCTAGAATCACCATTTGAAACGATCAGCATAATGCATTTACGAAATATGTTTGAGAAAGTACTCTATTTGCTCAAGTTAAGTAAAAAGAGCACAAACAACTGAATTTAAAATTAACTCAAACAATTATCTCAAACAAATAGATAAGCATTACAAGGAACAAATTAAGACTCTAGAACAACAGATCAACCATAATCCTAAAAAAATAAAGAAGAATACACAAAAGGAGATGAAATCTATGTAAAAATTGATCTCTTAAAAGAAAAAAACTCAAAAAAAGGCAAAACAAGAAGAACAAAACTTAAAAAGATAAATTAATTGAGCTTGAAAAACATCTACAAAGAAGAAAAAGAATTTCTCATTGATGATGAAGAATTCCAAGAATTACTGTATAGCCAATGCTGTTATTGGAAAAATTATTGATCAGGGAAGAAAACTGTTTTTTTCTACAACGCAACAGCTCTAGACCTAAAACCTGGGAGACAAATAGTAGAATTCAGTTTTTCCTGAAAGCGTACTACAAGAACATAATATCTACGAAGGATCAATATTTTTTTCAAAAATCATCAATGATACCTACTATGTCATTTTTCCCAGACTGGGAAGACATACCAATGGGACTCACATCAGAGAAACCACTTCATCAGTGGATTATCAACACCCTCAAAAAGAACCCTCTAACTAAACAAATCATAGAGCTAGAAATGAAACACCATTTCTAAAAAAATGAACAAATCAGACTCTTTTCTGAATCTCAGAGAAGAGTCTTTTTTCTTTATTCAACAAAGCAACATTCCCTCAGAAAATTTGCTTTTTTTGAGAACTTCAATTATAATTAGATATCTTTTATTTACTGACAAGAGAGATGAAAGCCGTCTTCCCCAAGAATATCCAAAAAGGGATCTTAGCAGGAATGAACTTCAATATCTGACCTTTTTACGGTATCGGTTTTTCAGCTTTTTTTATCTTGGCAATCGGAATTGCTATAGCTTTTTTGTCGTATTTAATCAGTTCGCACAAAGTAGTAAAGCAGTTGGAATATTTTTTTGCAGTTTTGATCTTTCTTCTCTTTGCGGTAATCGCTTTTTTTCAAAATTTCAGAACTCAATCTATTGGCCTTTATCGTAAAATTTATTCAAAAATCAGTTTTTTTGATACCACCCAAAAAAATATCAGACCAATTATACAAAAAAATGATAAAATGGCAATCCTCCTAGAAAAAAATCTAAACATCAAAACACAAAACAAAAAAATCGAATACAAAACTTGAATCGAACTAGAGAATATCGATAAGCTCGATACTTCCTGACTCCTCTCCTAAAAAAATCAAAAAAATACAAAAAAATGCTGAGGAAGGGACTCGAACCCTCAAGCCAAAGGCATACGCACCTCAAGCGTACATGTATACCAATTCCATCACCTCAGCATATAACACCACCACTATAGCGATTTGCTTATCAATTGCAAGAAAGATTTGTATTTTTTTGAGAAGATTGGCTATATCTAACCAAATACAATAAAATTTATCTTTTTAGACTCTACCCATGTTTGAAAAAAATTCAAAAAGACTATATCTGAGCGATGAAGAACAAAGAAACTCTCAAAAAAATCAGCTTTTAAACTACTTGATCGCACAGATTAAAAAAATAAGAAAATTGAACTCCAAAGGGATCCTAACGACGAAGAAATCGTTGCCCTTATCAAAAAGGAGGTCAAATCTCTAAATGAAGCGATCAGTTTTTTTAGAAAAAAAGCAAATAAACCTGAGGAACTTCAGGAAGAAAAAAAGAGAAAAAGCTGATTCTCGAGAGCTATCTTCCTGCGACGCTCAATGAAGAGCAAACAAAAAGCACTCATAGTAGCTACAATTTCAAAACTTAATATCACAGACCTCAAAACGCAAAGAGGCCTCCTGATGAAAGAGCTCATGGCAACGCACAAGGCAGAGCTTGACACAGCACTTCTCAATTCACTTATCAACACCATGCTCTAATCCTTTATCTACATACAAATACAAGATGAAAAAAATAAAAAAATCCTGACTATTTGATTATTATCACTTTGATTGCTCGGAAACATTTTTCTTATAGTAAGTGCACAAGGGAACAAGAAACCAGACTATACAGAACTAAATAGGAAAATAAGTGAAGCAGGGAAACAGGCATACGAAGAAATAAAAAACAAACAAGCAAATGATGTCCAAAGGAATATCGATCAAACAGCAAAAAGCGGAACAAGATAAAAGCAAATAAAAACAATATGAAAGGAAGCAGAAAAACAAAGAGAAACTTGAAGAAGCAGAAAGGAACAGATGTAAATGAATAAAACTCAACACAAACTTCCCATTTGTAGGAAACTGCATCGGTTTTGAGTGAGGGAAAACCAATCAAATCAACGTCTTTCCTAGAATGGTAAAAAGTTTAATGAAACTGATTATCTCTGTTATTATGCTTATGTCACTGATTATTATCATCATAGCAGGAGTAATGGTAACCTCAAGTGGATACGACTCAGGAAACTATAAAAAGGGACTTGATCTCATCAATAAAGTTGCTACTGGACTTGCTCTTCTTGGAGCATCTGGAGTTATCCTAAAACTGATCAATCCAAACTTTTTTACTTAGTTGTCCTTGCAATAAGCGACCAAACTCCTATACTAGCACAAGTAAAAACGACAAAAAAATCTGACTTTTTTATCTTACAACTAGTAAATTATGGGAGTACAAATCAGAATTGATGGAGGATATCAAATTGAGAAGGAACTTTTCTTCTGATATACCTATACACATACCGGGTTGATCAACCTTTCCTCTGAACTCGGAGAAGCCATGAGATACAATGAACCCGAAATCATAATCATTGATTATCCAGGAGAGTATGATGTTAAGTGACGATTTATTAAAGCAGTACTAGGGAAAAACAACAAGCTCAACTATCTAATCCAATGAAAAAAATAAAAAAATTCTGAATCATTCAATCAGCGGATGTCCTAGAACTCGATGAAGTTTGAGGAATGGATACTTGGCTTTACCTCGGAGAAAATATTGAAAAAGAAATTTGAACAATTGGAAATGGAATGAGACCTTATCAATCTTGAAACTATTGAAAAAAAGAGTCAGCATAAAGCTGACTTTTTTTGTTTATCCATAAATTCATCGTTGCAAACAGAGTGTAGGAATCTAAATAGTCCTAGATACCTAAAACTTTACTTTACAATCCCCAATACTTCGCTAATTCTCCAATCTTTGTCGTAGGAATACACGGATCGTTGGAATCTCAAACCTCTTTGCAAAACGGAAGAGATCTCCTCATTTCGTACTACGAGCAAACAGATACTCCTTCTCAACCTCTCTCAAAACACGAGCATCATACCTTCCCATCGGATAGCAAAAACTAATAATCGGAAATCCAAGACTAGCCTCAAGTTGTTTTTTTGAATCAATCACTTCATGACGAACCCCAGAGAGAGAAAGTGTAGAAATTGCATAATGATTAACAGAATGTGATCAGATTTCTGAGCCTTGTTCTGCTATTTTTGCGAATCTCATCCCAAGTCACAAATAGCGGATCCGTATCAGCCTTTCCCTGAAATGATAAAAAAATACAGCTTTGAGATTATACTTTTTGAGAAGGGCAAAAACCGTAGTATAATGCTCACGATGTCCATCATCAAAAGTCAGTATAACCGCCCTCTCTGGCAACAGCATCTTCCCTTCCAAAAATCGCCTTCATATCCCAGAAAGTCAGCGTTTTTTTATATTATTTTTTTATCTAAATACTCAAAAAGCGCCTCAAGTTTCTGTGGAGCATAAGAAAGTTTGTATCAAAGCTGATCATCAGTATTTGATGGAATATCTTTGATATAATGAAACATCAAAATCGGAATTCTGAATTTCAGCTTTTTTTCATCTCAGGAGTAATCTGAAATTTCGCTTCATCAAATCTAGGGAAATGCACTCAAGAAAAACTGCCCTCAGCTCAATGTATTTACTCCAGAGAAATCTAGATTCTGATCTACATTATTCTCATTTCAGTTTCCTCAGTTCATCTCAAATTTCAACAAAAAGAAAAAAAAGCTGAACGCAATCAGCAATCCACTTACCATCAAGAGAAAAAAACGCACGAGAACTTTTTATATAACGCGAAAAAAACTCCTCATTTCAACTACACTATCATAAACCAAAGAGAAGTCGAACGCTCCTCATCAAGCCCAAGATCCCCAGTATTGATCAAATGTTCAATTTCCTGATTACCTTGCCTCTGCGCTAGTAAACTACTCAAACATGCCAAAGCTGGATAATCATGTTGTTGTTTCTCAGTCATTGACTGATGTTTACACGAAGCGATCAACTGAGCCGTCTTCTCCTTACAAGATTCCATAGAAAGACCAGCATAACAATCATTCATCACCATCAGAGAATATCACTGTTCCAAAAAGTGGCTTAATATGCTCCAATAAAGAACAGATTTTTTTGCTCCTGTTTTTACAAATATTACTACATGCTCCTGATGCATATTGATCACAGCCAAATACGCAAACAGCTTATCCAAATAAGGATAAAAATTCTGATCAGTTTCCTCTAGTTGAAGTTTACGAACAGCAGACAAATCTTCAGAATTTTGATTCCACACCCTACCAAAAATGAGGTCAAATCCGACCTGTATACACCATAGCATCTCCAGGCAGCTCCTCCACTTGCACCAAAAAGATAATCGGTTTATGCTGATCAAAAGCCAATAATGCACTCGCCAAAAAAAGCGAAGTATGAAATTCTAATACGCCAGGACACACCCCATAACGCAAATCCCTCTGTGGCAATCAAATCAATTCCTGTGCAGAAACCGTATTAACCATAATTTCATCAAGTAGCTGTTCATAATTCATCCTAGATACAAACTTGTGATATAAAAAAAGTTTTTTTGTTTTTTTCTAATGCGTATTATAATGCCTCATTACCTGAAGTACAAACCTATCTGCTAATCTATACCTCTTCTCTCGTTCATCAGCCCCCATAAATACAACCGAAACTGACTCTATTCGATACTCTCTAAATATCTCACTAATCGCAGTTTTTCAAGGCATCAATATTTCATTTTTTTCTCCTCATCATAGATCAGGATAATATCCATTCCAATTGGCTTTCCAAACTTATTTCCCCAAAAAAATACTGCAAAATTCGTTCCCCTGCTCCTGAAACTTATCAATCAATTGCTGTTTTAATGCCAAAAAATAACTCTTTAAGTAGAGATCAAAATTCGCTTCTTAAACTAATTGACCATCCAGTAGACTCCTTAAGAATACTAATCAACTGAGCCTCCTCCAAAACATCAACCTGTTTTTTTAATCGCCGGGAAAGTCCATCAGAGATCTGTCTCTAATGCTCTCATTGATACTCATTGTCTCCTAAAAAAATCAGATATTTGAGTATGTCAACCTTGGTTTTGCTTCAAAAAGAGTTTTTTTCCAAATTCATCTACCCGATCTATGGGCTAATAAAAGTCGCCTCCGTTTTATAGTTTTTGAGTAAAAATGCAAGTCTGATTTAGTTTTTTTGAAGAAAAAGAAAAAAAACTGACTTCATCAAAGAAAAATCAGTTTTTCTGCTCCAGAGAAAGAACAAAAAAAGAAGAGAAGTCTGATTTCTTCTCTTTTTTAATCATAAGTCAACACAAACGACGTCCTTTCAATTCATCAATGATTCCTAATAGAAACCAAAAATATTATTATCTGACTCCATAGATATATCCTTAGGATTAATTATCAATGCTGTACATTCATTTGGTTTTGACATATATCAATACATAACTCTTATACATCTTGACTCTGAAGGCTCTATATATAAAGACTTAAAACTTCTCTCATCTACTAAATACTGTTTACTATACTTGCTTCATGGATACAAAAATAACTGATATCTAGCCCACCTGTACCAGAAATATTTAAGATAGAAAAAAACCTAAACGTTCTTTTTGGTATATACCTTCATCTAGTATTGATATTCATTCTCATTGTTCGAGTACTACTTCCTGATTTCAGGAACTACGTGGAAAAACTTAAAAAAATATTCAAAAAGCGGCAGATTTCTTTTGCAATGGAGGGAATCGTATATTCCCCTTTTTAAACTCATCATAAATTTTATTACGATAAGTTGGCGAAAAGGCAGATTAACAAAAAAAGCAAAATGCAAAAAAAGCCAAGAGAAACAAGAAGATATTTTTTTAAAAAAATAATTTTTCATCACATTATCTAGGTATAAAATAAAGAGCCCACAATAAAAATTGATAGGGCTCTTATTGATCATAGAGAAAGCTTACCTTACTCTAACTTTAATTGAACTTGGACTTGATCATTGCAAGCACCTGTTCTTGATGCACTCGTAGTTGTAGCATAACAATAACCAAAGGTAATATTTTTCACCCTTTGCAATCAGACTCTCAAACCACCAGTCATAGCCATCAGAAATATCTTTCCTTTCTCCTCTTTTTATGACTCCATCTACAATCAAGTCAAAAAAACATAATAATGTTTTTATAATGAATATTTCTAGCGGTAAATTTAAGAAAATACGAGTTTTTACCTACAAAATCATTTTCTCAACTGTGAAAGACCTCTAAACACCAATTTGGCGTCTCTTGATAACGAGAGAAATTTTATGAATAAAAACAAAAATCAAGTTAAAATTACAGGAAAATGAAAGACCAGACATTAAGTGGTCTTTTTTTAGTTTTTAGAAAAAAAATTTAACTTACTGCAACAAAAAGGCAACTTTTTTTCTAATACTTCATCAGAAATTTTTTTATGTATCTTTGGGTTGTAGTGATACTTGCATGTCCGAAAAAGTTGCTGAATGACCTCTGCAGGCACTCCATTGGCATACAGATCAGTCCCAAACCTTCTCCTTAATCCATGAGAGGTGATCTGAGTAGTAAGTCCTAGTTTTTTTCTATATTTTGCAAAAAAATCTGAGTAATCGCAGAAACATTCAGAATTTTTGTCTCTTTTTGAATTATTAGAAAAAAACTTGTACAGATATGATCTGAAGCCGATCCCCAAAAATCTCCGAGAATTTTTCTTTTTTTCTCGGCTTTTATAGCTCAAGATTTCATCAGCTATTTCCTTTTTTTATCCGAATTTTTTTCTGATTTTATTTCTTTTTTTGTCTAATCTCCAGTGCTCATCAGTTTTTTTGGAATATCCGAAAATCTCACTGCTAAGATTTCATGAGCTCTCAATCCGCAGTAATACCCCAGTAACATAATGATCCTATTCCTGATTCTGATAAGCGGTTTTGTTTCCATACTTGGAGCATTCATCAACGCTTGGGTTCCTCGTCTGTAATGGTATGCACCATAGGAGGGACGACAGAAGTCTGCTCAATATGAGTATAATTAAGCTCAGACCAGTGTTGCATATTTAAATACTTGAAAAACTCCTGATAGCTGCGATATGCAGAAACAGAGTGTTTGGGCTGAGGAGCTTATTTCTTCTTGCGTAGGATCTGGATTTTTTTGGTTTTTGTAGGTAATGTAGTTGTGAATATCCTCGATACTGATACTCGCGATATCTAGCTCAAAAAGCTTTTTCGTATTTGACGAACAGGTGAAATTGGTTAAGAAAACTGGAGTAAGTGGTAATGGTAGCTTGAGAGCTATTTTTATAATTCTTAAGATAATTTACGTATTTATCAAAAGCTTCTGAAAATGTAATATTTGCAGTCATAATTTTTTTGCATAAACAAAATAAAGAATATACTTAGTCTATGCATTCTTTGTATTGACATTTCCAATTATAGTGATTTTATATACAACAATCAAGAAGAATGCAAGAAACTAGCAAAAAGCTTGAAATAGCCTAAGGAAAGGCTATAATTTTGCTGTCAATACAAAGTCTATAAGCATAAACTCTCTTTTACTTGAGAGTTGTTTTGCTTTTATGAAAAATCAAGAATAAAAACAAATCTGAAGAAAGAGAAGAACAAGGATTGCTAATGGTGGATCCGAGTCTTCTCTTTTTTTACAAATTTTAGAAAAAAAGAGGAAAAACTGACCTTACAGGTCGTCCAATTACTATGGAGGAAGCAAGAAGTTATCAATTTGCTCATATCCTGCCTAAGGGGATGTTTCCAGAATATAGACTTAATCCAGAGAATATCATCCTCGTGGACTCTATAGAGCAGCACGAGCGGGTAGATAAAACGGTCTCTAGAAATAAGGACTATTTCCGTTCTTGCGTAGATAAAGGAACGGCAAGGAAAATTCTCGCTCAAATATGGAATCATCCAATTCTTTATCCCCTAAGAGAAAAGTGATGTCTACCACTATCATAATCAGGGGAAGAATCCCCAGTAAAAAGAATGCTCATTTTGCTAAGTATGTAAAAAGGGAAAATCTGTGTTTTCCCCAATACTAAATATCAGCAATGGGAAAATGACCAAATCAAACGACTTATGGCGGACAAAAATCAGACCACTAAAGTTAGATAAACCTCTGAAAGTAGTTTATAAGTTCCGATTCCCTGATAGCAGGAAGACTGATCTTTCCAATAAACTTGAAAGTATTAATGATCTCCTCGTGAGATATGGACTTTTTGCTGATGATAATCACGAGATTTTTGGCTTGTATAGAGGCAACTTCAATGGGAATTGATAAAGAGAATCCAAGATGCGAGATTGAGCTTTATGAGATAACTAAAAAAATAATGTCTGATATTAAACCAAAAGTTCCAATATGCCCTCGCTGTGGGTATGGAATGGGAATACGATGGAAGCAAAAAAATTTTGCAAAGCTTGCTTAGAGGCGGAGGGGACTCCTCCGCTGAAAAAGAGCTTGAGGTAGTCAAGCAGAAGATCATCTCCCGCAAGACAAAAAAACCAGCAAGCAGGACTAAAGCCTCGCCGAGCGGAGCGAGGACAAGAAATCGCACACCTAAGGCAACTCGTCCGTGAGGAAGGTGGACGAAATCCGTAGGTGGTACGAAATAGAGGATCCTGACTTTTTTTATCTAGTAGCCGTATAGTAGCCATGCTCCAACACCTCTCCATAGACATCCTCATCCCCTACGAAAGGAATAACAAAATACATGATGCAGAGCAAATAAAAATAGCAAAAAGCATCAAAAGAACTCTGATTCAGAGCTCCAATTTTGGTTGATGAAAAATTTTGTCATTCTTGCAGGACACTGAAGATTAGTAGCAGCTAAAAAAAGCTGAAGTTAAAAAGAAGTTCCTGTAATCCAATATACCGATCTCACAGAGGATCAGAAGAAAAAAATACAGACTGTTAGATAACAGGCTTGCTGACCTTAGCGAGTATGATCTAGAGAATCTGAAGCTAGAACTTCAGGAGCTGAACGATGAATGGATGAATGATCTCTTTAGTGAATTTGATCTCAAGCTTGAGGAAGAAGAACGAGATGAGGACAAAGAGGACGAAGTTCCAGCAGTCCAACCAGACCCTATCGTTCAAGAGTGAGATATTTTTTTGAATTAGAAGGTAAGAACGGAAAGCACTATCTCATCTGTGGAGATAGTACAAAGACAGAAACTTATACCAAACTCACCGAATTAGTAGGTAAAAAAAGCTGATCTCCTGTTCACCGATCCCCCTTACAATGTGAATTACAAGGGACAGGGTAAGAAGACCAGCAATGGAATCCTGAACGACCGTATGTCTGATCAGCATTTTTTTATTTTTTTAGAGGATGTATTCAATGCGATTACTACAGCCACGAAAGAGTCTGCTCCAATGTATATCTTCCATGCTAGCAGGACACAGATGCGATTTGAACAAGCAATGATGGGAGCAGGGATTGAGATCATTTCTCAACTGATTTGGAATAAGCCCAGTATCAACCATATCTGAGCCTCTTATAAGAGCAAGCATGAACCCTTCTTCTATGCAAAAAGAAAGGGCAAGAAATCCCACGATACTGAAGCGAGATTTATGAGGAGACCGTGCGAGATAATCCCGAACGATATAAAAAAAGCGATAAAGAGATTTTTGCAAGCGATCAAGAGAGCAAAAAGAAGGGGAAGCTGAAGGCTTCACTACGATACGAACTCAAAAAGACACCCAGTCCAGAATTACGAACACCCTACGCAGAAGCCAGTAGAATTGGTAGAGCGTGCAATCCTCAATTCTAGCAGAGAATGAGAATTAGTTTTAGAGCCTTTTTGCTGGTAGCGGAACAACGCTGATAGCAGCCGAAAAGACAGGAAGGTTGAGTCTTAACATTGAGTTGGATCCGAAGTATGTAGAGGTCATCCTGAAGAGGTATAAGAGGATTACAAAAAGAGATTACCTGCCTCAATAGAGGTGACCTCGATCTGAATCAGATTTTTTTAATCTTTTTACCATGATTGCTATGCAACAGACCAAACAATCCCATAGCGACAATCCCATAGCGACAATCCCGTTCAAAAAAATGAGAGATTGTGCTTGTTATAGACTGAATCCACAAAGGAAAGGAAGCAGAAATTTTTTGATATAGATATTGTATATTGAGCTATTCATTTTTGGGTTATTATTGGAGGCTGTTTCTCTGAATGTATCCCAATAGAATTTTTTTATCAAAAAAACCTGAAGATCATGGCGAAGCAGACAAAAACCTGACCTCCACGAGAAAAAAACCAGTCAAAAAGCAATAGAAAGCAAGGAAACTGAGCAAAAAAATAAGGAGGTCGTCCGAGTAAATTTACAGAGGAGGTTGTCAGAAAACTCGAGGAGGCTTTTTCGCTGTGCGTGAAGCGATACTGATGCCTGTGCTTATGCGGGAATTAGCAGGGAGACTTATTATGATTGGATTGACCCTGAGAGGAAGTTTTCTGACAATTTTACTAAGGAAATGCAGGAAGATTTTTATCAGCAGAATAAATGCTGCTAAAGTCTACCCAAAACTCAGCTGTAAAAAAAGACACTTATCCATGCAGGAATAAAAGGCGACCGAAGAGCTGCGATTGAATATCTCAAGAGGACTGATCCTGACTTTAAGGATAAACAGGAAACCACACTCAAAGGAGATGCAGAGAATCCAGTTCAGATTTTTTTATTCCTGATAACTGAAGATGACCGAAAAAAATAGCAATCAGACCTCAGGAATGATTCCAGATGAAAATTTCTCCTGTCCTGCAGATATTGTCGTAGGTGGAGGAAAGGCTGGTGCTGGAAAGACTTTTTGCGATATTGATGGATCCGCTCAGATATCTCACAACCGTTCCTTGATTTGGAGGGGTAATTTTCCGTAGGGAAACTCCACAGATTACGAATGAATGAGGTCTCCGAGATACGGCAATGAGCTTTTTATCCGTTTGCATGAGGCGACCCAAAGAGGCACGATCTTTCTCGAGAGTTTGGGAATGGAAATAAAATCAAGTTTACTCACTTGGAGCAAGAGAAAGACATCTTCAAACGACAAGGAACTAATGTTCCGTTCATTGGATTTGATGAACTTACACACTTTACAAAGAAGCAATTTTTACTTACTTTCTAGAAATAGATCAACTTGTGGAGTAAGACCGTATATTAGAGCGACTTGCAACCCTGACCCTGATAGTTGGGTTAAGGAGCTTATTGAATGGCGAGTAGACCCTGAGACTTGATATATCATCAAGGAAAGGGACGGTGTGATTAGATATTTTACAGTAGATAATAGCAATATCGTCCGAGGGGATACAAGGGAAGAAGTAGTAAAAAGTGTCCTCATATCTTTACTCCTGAAGTGCTAGCTAAGGGGGAAATTGAGGATTTAGTTAAGTCGTTCACTTTCATTGAGTGAGATATTTACGAAAAATGAAGCACTCTTAGAAAAAAAGATCCTGCATATCTGGCAAAACCTCCTCGCTCAGGACGAGGAAGAAAAGAGTAAACTTCTTGATGGAAACTGGAACATCTCCATTGATAATAGTTGTATTTATGAACATCATGCATTGGAAGATTTATTTTCCAATTATGTAGAGGAATCTGAAGACTACTATATCACTTGTGATGTGGCTAGATTTGGTAGAGATTTAGCCGTGATATTTCTTCGAAAGGGACGACAATGTTCCGCAATCCGTATCCGAACTAAGTCAGCAATGACTACACTTCACGAGAGCATAGAGCAGCTTAGAGCAGAATATAAAGTTCAAAAAAATCAAGAGTGCTTGTAGATCAAGACTGAATTGGTGGAGGGCTGGTAGATATGGGAGGGTATGTCTGATTTTTCAGGCTGAGCTTCAGTATTAGAAGACCCAAATACAAAGATTAAAGAGAACTACGCAAACCTCAAGACACAGTGCTATTACCGCACTGCCTACAGGACCAATGAGGGGAAGGTTGCAATCTCGCTCGATAATGTTCAAGTAGATGGAGTCAGGAGAGACTATGTCGTCGTATGAGGTAAAACCTATAAAATCAAAGACCTCCTCAAAAAAAGCAGCTTAGAGCAATCAAGAGGAAAAAAATGCAGACAAAGATTGAAAAACAAATCAACGGAAAAAGAAGAGCAAAAAAACCTTCTCTCAGGAATGTCGCCTGATCTTGCTGATACTTTTTATGATGAGGGAATACTTTGAATTTGAGAAAAGGAGAAATAGGATTTTATTTATAAAAAGAAATAAAAATGCTGATCAATGAAATTAAGAGATACATCAGAAAGAAAAGTCTCTCCCAACTTAGCAAGGAGACAAAGATTGCGAGGAATACTTTTTTTATTCTCTTCTCAGATGAGGAAGAGTGCAGAAAGAGACTTTAGATCATCTTTATCGTTTTTTTGATTGGCAATAGATAGCTATTACATTGAGACTCTACAAAAACGGCACGAGAAATCTGAATACTTACCATGACAAGCAGTAAAGTTGATCAGGATTTCTATTTTTTTGGAATGAATTTCAAGGAGTTCGCTGATAAAATGGGAGGGTTAAGGAAAGAACACTTAGAAGAATAGAAAGCGGAGGAAATAAACAGGGGTTAGATATAGAATTTTTTTGAAAAAAACTCTATCATGAACTTGTCCTTGAGAATGAACAACTCAAAGACGAACATTAAGACGAAAATCTGATTTTTTTATTTTTTTCTGCACGAATGAAGGTATTAAAAATTAAATCTCCATTTATTGGAGCAAATAAAACCCTTTATCAAAAAAATCCAAAAAGGGATTTCTAACCAAGTGAAAGAGAATGATTGGTATACGAGCTATTCTCAGGATTTCTCCGTATATGACAAGGTCTATGACTGAAGTTATATCGTTGCTGGTATCGTAGATAAAATTACGCTTGGGATCAATAGTGGACGAGATATTGAGGACTGAGTCCTCAAAGAAGCTGTAAAAATGGTAAAAAAATCGGATTTATAGCAAAAATCTCTCGCTAAATACGGAAACACATTCCTAGAAATCTCAAGGAATAAAAAGTGAGAAATCCAAGCTATCTACCCCGTAGCAGCTAAAAGCATTAAACAGATCAAAGGAGGAGGGTTTGTGCAAGAAAACGGAACTGAAAAGAGCTTTTTCAATGCTTTCACCCCTTTTGACCAATGGGCTGATAAGATCGCAATATATACAACAAGTGGGGCTTGAGCTTGGGAACTTAGGTATAATGCTCAAGAAAAAAAGCTGTGGATTCAATCCAAATCTAACAGAGATTTTTGCATATTAAGCTGGAGGAAAGTGACGATATAAGATGGGGGAAGAGTCTTTTTTATCCTGTATTGATGCAGGTTCTTATCCTTAAACAAATAGATCAATACTATACAGGCTATTTTGACAATGGACTTATTCAGCAAAAAATTCTAAATGATGAAAGCGGAATGACTGCAGAAGAAGACCTAGAAGCACTCAAGGAACGATTTCAGCAAGAAGCTAAAGGAGTGGAAAATGCACACTCAACAATGATTTTTCCCTTGAAAGATATCAGTAACAAATCTCTCTGATGAAATCAATACCGAAGCTTTCCTAAATTATAGGCAACACCTCCAGAAGTCAATTGCTATGAGATTCCAAATTCCTTATGATCTATTAGACACTACCGATAGCAATAAAGCAAGTTCGACCACTGCACTCTCTGCATTCTATAAAAAAATACAGTATTCCCTTTACAAGAGCTAATTTTAGAGTCAATCCAACTGCTTTTTGGGGATGATAAAAGATATGCAAGCAAAGTAGAAGAAATCCAACTCAAAAAAAGTGGATACTAAAGAACGAAAAACTGACGCTGAAACGGTAAAAATCCTGACTGCAACTGGTTGCTTTTACCAAAAATGAGATTAGAAAAGTTTATGAACTATGATGAACTTTCAGTAGGAGGAGATGAAATAGCAACAGGAGTCGGAGGAGCAAATTTCACCCTTGGACAAGATGATATTGAAAAAAATCAATAAACTTTCAGCCTCTATCAAAAGCGACTATGAAGCTCAATAGCATATTAAAAAAATCACAACGGAAAAAGTCCTCAAAGTCAAGATGGAAGAAGAAACTAAATTCCAAGTCTATGACCTTGAGGAGAAGAACTTCTCGTGCCTCATAGTGAGCTCAGAGAAGTTTTTTTGAGGAACTGCGAGAACTACAATACAAAAAGAGCTTGGAATTATGTAGAAGAACTTCCTGAATTTAAGATAACCAAACTTTCTCAAGAGGAGATTTTTCCAACTTGGGGAAGAAGAACTCGCAAAATATACGCTCAAAGCAGAAACTACACTTTAGTAAAGCATACAGTATTGGAATGGTACAACAAGACAAGGTGTGAGGTGCTTTTGGGTTGAGCTTTGCAGTAGATAATCAGCACGCAAAAAGACCGAGCGACTCAGCATGCAGGAGAGATGATCAGTGGAATCAATGAGACCACTAAGAAAGAAGTAAATCAGCTTCTCAACCAAGCATTCAATAACCAACTCAGCAAAAAAAGAGCTCCTAGAAAAACTTCAGGCTTCTTTTTGCTTTTTTTCTAAGTATAGGGCTAACATGATCGCCAATAATGAAGTAGGAACAGCCTATATTCAAGGAACTGTGAAACAACACCAAGAACTCATGAAGAGAACAGGAATTGAAGGGCGAAAAATATCGGCAAACTAGCAATGATAATAAAGTGAGCGATATCTGTATGGATAATCAAAAATCAAGATTGGATACCTTTCAATCAAGATTTCTTTTCTGGGCATTTTTTTGTCCGCTTTGGGCATGTGAATTGCAGATGCAAGCTCAGAGTTCGTCCGTTTAAGCCGTGAGAACTTCCTGATGGGATTCTGGATCATAGCAAAGACCGAGCATGGAATGGATTACCTGAGAATTATGATCAGATTTCTAATAATGTTTTACCTCCAAACTTTTGGAAGGCTGGAGATTTGCCGAAATATCAGCTGAGTGGGAACGATTTCAGCTCATTTAATCCAGCTAAAAACACTCTCACTCTTGGGCGAGAGAAGTGAAGTCTGAATCAGAAAATAGACGAACTCCATGAGGCTGGGCATTGGCTCCATTATAAAGCTATCATGCAAAAGCCCCACAATGCAAAAAAGGCGAGAAGAAATCCAAGGAATAATGCTTAAAGAAATTGATGACCAAATAGAAGTAATCAAAAAATGGAATGGGCAAAGTTTTGAATGGATCAAAACCGCATATCAAGGAAAGGTAAAGGAATATGTGCATTACTACCGATATGAGCAAACAATAGGGGTTGCAGGAAAGGCACAAACAACTATTGAACTTTCGCAAAGACTTGAGCTTGACTCGTTGGTGGTTTTAGATATGATAGATTGAATAAAAAAAGGAGAAATGAACTATGAAACCCACGAAAAGAGTTATCTAGAGAAACATGGAGAGAAAGAAGCAGTAGCCAATATGAATGTGATAGCCCATACCAAAAATAAAGTCTTTGAGGAATACTTTTCCAAACACAAACAAGGCTATTAAAAAGTTTTATTCTGACCTATACGAATGACTCAAGTATTAGCAAACGGAGTCCTCCAGCGACGATACAAAAGGAAGTATCAAGTAGATACAAGCGGACTTGGCTGTGTAATTTTTCAGGAAGCGAGGAGAAGAAGCAAGAATTGAAACGCTTCTCAACGCTCGCTGAAGGGCAATCGTAATGAAAGATATGAGAACTGAAAAAGAGATAGAAGATGAAGTTTCTCCAAGTATGTGGTCTTATCGCCCTGAGTATGTTTGAGAAGAAGATCCCTAACTGAGATGAAGAATTATTTATTCAAGGAGCTCTTGACCATCAAGAAGAGTTTCTTCAAGAATAATTTGATCTTGAGATTGAACACCTCCTGAACTATAAGGAGGTGTTTTTATTTTTTTGGCTGAAAAAAATGGAGTTTAGGAATATAAAAAGATAGAAAGTCAGAATACTGCTCTCTTTATCGCTCTTGTGCCTGATGAAGTAGACCTGAATGGAGATAAAATTTCAGCTGAAGAAATAAAAAAAGCGGCGTATGAATTTATGAAAAATCTCCAAGAAAAAGCGGTGAATATTGATCACGAAGAGAAAAACTGATATTGAAAACCGCACACTTTGTAGAAAGTTATCTGACGCTTGTAGATATGGAGTGGAATGGAGATATAATACCTCAATGAACTTGGATCGTAGGGATTCAATTTGATGAAGATACCTTCCAAAAAGTTCAAGAGGGAGACTTTATCTGAATTTCTATAGAATGAAAGGGACAATATACCTAGTCAGACTTTATTATTTTTTTGAAAAAAATAGCATGAAAAACTTGATTAATTTGATTGTAGATAAAAATCTCTATTGTAAGCAAAGATAAAACTCCAGCTGTTCCAAAAGCAAGCAGCGGTTTCTTTTTCTGTTTTGAAAAGTTAAACAGGGGTGGAGCAATGAACAGATGGAGAAGCTGGAAAAAAATAAAGAAATTTTACCAAAAAGACCAAGAGTCTACATAGTGTGAATTGACCTTGAGATTGAACACTTCTTTATTTGTAATTCAAAGCGATGATTAACATCACTACTTTCATCTACCAGCAACTGTCTGGGACTCCAAGCATCGCAACCCAAGCAAAACAGATCAAACCTGTTGTGGCAGAGGAAGGAAAATGAGATCCTGCACTCATCTACACTAGAATTGCAGAGCATCGCAAAGGGAATTGTAAGGATTGGAATCTATCAGATTTCTGCTTGGTCTGAGCAATTGTGGAAAGCAGAGGCTCTGATTGATGAGGTTATTAAGCACTTCAGTGGTCTAAAAAAATTCCTCCTATTAGACACTGCAGCTTAATGAGTCTTGACCAATCCTATTACAGCGAAAAAAAGAATGCATGGAGTGCATGCAACACTAAGATTTAAGTTAGTAGATGAAAACTTTTAACCTTTATAGTAAATACCATGGGAAAACCAGAAGTTCGTTATGATGATCAGTCAGTGAGAATGGGATCTGTAGATTTTTTTGCAGATTTTGGAGATGGATATATTAATCTCGGAGCTCTCAATGACGCAAAGCTTGTAGTAACAAGAAAGATTAAAAAAACTAAAGTGGAGTAATCGTGAACAGGCTCCTAGGACAAGAATTACTGAAGCTAAATTTTTCAGCAAAGCTTTTTCCAAATTAAGTTTGATGTTTTGAGTCAGATTGATGGACTCGGAGAAGTAAGCAAGGTCGCAGGGACTAAGCAGACTGACACCTTTGTACTCAATGCTGGAGAAGCAGCTGCAGGGCAAGTCGTAATCCTTCCTCATAAAAATGCTAATGACACAAATGTAACTATCAAGACCGTAACTTACGACAAAGATGGTGCAAATACTGCTTGGAGTACGAACACTCATTATTCTCTGGTAAATATTAACGGAGATACAGGAATTGTCTTCAAAAATGCAGTAGATAAAAAAAGTAGAGATTGTATACGAATACACTCCAAATGCAGTCAAAAAAAGATTGTTTACAAAAAAACATCATGAAGTCTCAGAAACTTTCTAGATTTAAGTTCGTAAATACGAATGAATATGGAAAAAATCTTACTATTGAGTTCCCTAAGGGATACCAATCAGGAGAGGCTTTAGAATTAAACTTCTGAATGACGATGATAATGAGGAAGGTATCGGAGTGGATGTAGAAGTAACTGCATTCCCGCTCGTAGATGGAACGGTTCTCAATATTATTGACGAGCAAGATCCTGAATAGCATTCTCTGTACTTACATAAAAAAAGGCTGACTCTAGATAGGGTCAGTTTTTTTCTTGACTTTTTGTAAAAAAATCCTATATACAGAAGAGACCAAACCAGAAACCCAAGAGAAAGCAAACCACCTATGGCACTTTCTCTTTTGGGGATTGTTTGGTCGACAATGTGCTATAGGTGGTTTTTAAATTGTAAGGTTTTTGCTATTATGAAAAAAATGAAGCTGAAAAAGTGTTTGGGAGGAAATGAATCTATACTTTCCCACTTTTTTTCTTTTTTGTAGTATTTTTTTGGTTATTGCAATAGCTCAGTTTATAGAATGAAATAGTTCAGCTGGATTTGCTTTTTTTGATAGCCTCAGGACTATTTTTTTACGAATGCTAAGTTTTAATAGCAAAAAAACTTATAATAGAAAAATGAAAAAGTAAGACTTGAGAGCGGGCTATGGTTTAAGACGATTCAAGAAGTAAGATATGATAAGATCAACAATATCAATACCCATGTAGGTGGAGTCTTAGAATTTTTTTACAGGGAATGATAAACCAGTAAGATTCTCTTGAATTGATAGATGCGAAGATGCAAAAAAAGCTATTGAAGATAAGATATGAAAACCTCAACAGCATTCTCCAGAACACAATGATTTAGATAAAATAGAAAAACTAGGAAGCTTTTATAAAGACTGAATCCTCACAAAAGAGGAATTTGAAAAAGAAAAAAAGAACTTCTAAATTCATAAGACAGTAATATCAGTTTTTTTATTTGACTTGAGATTGAACACCTCCTGAACTATAAGGAGGTGTTTTTTTATTATTTATGATGTAAAAAAATGGCACTAACTAAACTAAAGAACGCAACTAATGTGATGTATAACGGATATCGCCCATGAGCAATTGTTGAAGTTGAGAAGCCTGAGGCTTTGCTTCTCGCTGGATGGATAAAACTCGGAGAGGCTGAAGAAAGTAAAGAGATCACTCTCGCAGAAATGACAAAAAGCAGAGCTCCTAAAAATTTGCAGCTGAAAAAGGAATTGATATCCAAAAATCCTAGTAGGACTACTGCTGATGCTATAAGAGCAATCATTGCAGAAGCTCTTGAAAAGGAAGAATCTCCTGAAAAAGACAGAAATTGATCTTGATACTGCAAGTGATGAAGAGCTTAAAGCCTTCGCACAAGAACTTGGAGTAGAGATTGAAGAAGGAGAAGCTAGAGAATCTCTTATTGAAAAAAATACAAAAAGCAGCAGAAGATGCTAGTCAAGAATAATTTAGACTGTAAATGCCAAAAAAATATGGAACTCACTCAGCTCAAAAAGAGGCTTTGAATTGCTGATACTAGTCAAGATGAGAAACTGAAGATAATGCTCAGTGATGCTCAATCAGCATTAGAGCAACAGCTTGGCTATAAATTAGAGCCACATAAAAAAAGACCGAGTGGATTAGTGTAGGGAAGAGTGCAATGCTCTTCCTTTCTGCACCAATCATTTCGGTGGAAAAATGTAGGTAATTACGAAGTAAAAAGATATCAGAAAAAAATATCCTCTATCTCACAGACAAAGTCAAGGGAGAAGTGGAAGTGCACTATACTGCAGGGTTTGAGCAAATGCCTGAAGCTTTGGAAACCGCCCTTGTGGAACGAGTAAAAGAGGCTCTTAGAATAGAAAAAAACTGAGGAGAATTAGAAATCCAATCTAAGCAGATAGATACCCTTAGAATCTCTTATTTTAGCAGGACTGAGAGCGAAAAAGCTAGTATTGTAAAAGCAAAACCACTAACTGAAATCAGCTTTTTGAAGCCTTTTTCGTCTTTTTATCTTGTAAGAGAATTTAAGTATGTCGCTCCTCAGCTCATTTAAGTCTGATTTTAATAGAAAAATCAGTGTGCGAAAGCAAAAATCAAACACTTTCCCAAATGGAGAAGTACTCAAAGAGTGGACTAAAGATCAAGAGGATATTCCTTGTTTGATTATGCTCAACGATGCAAAATATAATCAAACACTAGGAATTGCAAGTAGACCAAACCAGATGGAATATTTGAAAGCTTCTCACACCATTAGATTGGAATTTGACCTCAAATTGAAAAAGGGAATCGTATTGAGGATGATAAAGGGCAAAAATATCAGGTAGAGTTTGTTTATTCAACTCCATGATTTGGTGGAGAAGACGATCATTTACTTCTATGCGGAAATGCTCAATGAGTAATTTTACCATCAATCCAGCTGGAGTTGAAGAGCTGAGAGGAATAATCAAAGATGGGCTCAGTAGCAGCAGAACAGCTTACAGATGATATCAGAGCCATCATCCCTCGTGATCCTACGAGACCACCAAAAAGACCCTAGTAGACCTGTAACAGGGAACTTGCAAAAAAATCTATTGCTTATGAAGTAAACGATAATCTAGAAGCAAAGATTTGAGTCAATCTCCAGCATGGACTCACTGAGGAAAACTCCAATCATGGAATATGCTCGCTATCAAGAGTTTGGAACCCAAATATGCCAGCTCGTAGTTATCTAAGAAAAGGCTTGATAGAAAAAGGAAAGGAAGCCTTTAAATACCTTTTATTTTTTTATCTCAAAGCTAAGTTGAAATAATGACGGTAATTAACCTTGATGAAAACGAAAGAATTGACGAAATCCAAATCCAAGGGGTAAAGTATCTCGCTGGAGATATCCCCCTTTGCTAGCAATACAAATTCTGAATATAAAAACCAATATTCTTTCTCGTTTTTTTGAGAATGAGTACTGAAAAACAACGAGAACCAATCATTAAAGAATACCTCTCCATCAAAAATGGAAAGGTGGAAATGAGGTATTGGACTAAAAACCATATTCAGAGCATGATTCTTTACATTAACAAAAAGACTCCATGAAGAGTATGAGAGCGGTGCTCAGCTATAAAGCACGAGGGAAAGAGTTCAAGGTCTGAGCTTTTGCTTTTGGGAGGATTTTTTTGCTGCTGAATGAAGATCCACAAGCTGGGTATTTGAAGATTATTTCAGAATTCAATAAAGAGCCTCCTCAACTCAACAAAAAGGCAAATGGAGGGTCTTTTTGCGTCTCTTGTGAACAATAAAAAACCCTCAAAAAAAGAGCAGAAAAAGGAAATTGACTTTAGGAAATTCTTTTTGATTGAGGGGGCATTGATGCACTACCTCCACCAAGACCGTGAGGCTATCAGGGGTTGGACTTTGGAATATGTAATGGAGATGATGGAACTCTTGCCTGCTATTACAGGACAAAATAGTTATGACGAAGTCAAAAAAATAAGGATAAAACCAGATAGAAAGGCACTCAAAAATCTCAAGAAAGATTTGGAAAGATAATTTGACCTTGAGATTGAACAGTTTTTTTGAATGTAAGCATAATGTATTTATTTTTTTATACTAAGGAATATGAAGGAGAAAAATCACTAAACTAGCGGCTTTGAACTCACAACTCATCACTAAGATTCAGGAAGATAATAAGGAGGAGGTCTTGAAAATTAGTGAACAGATCGCTGAAGTTTATAAAGAGCTAGAAACTGAAGTAGATGAAACTGACTCAAAAATGAGGAAGTAGAAAAACTGCAAATACTGTTGCAGAGGTTAAAAAGACTGTCAATGCAATTCAAGAACAAATCAATAAGTATGCTGATTTGTTTGTAGCTGCGGATACTGTTGAACAGCTAAAAAGAAGACCTTAAAACCTCTTTGCAGAGCAGGTAAAAAAACTGGAAGGAAGAGTTGAAACCCTAGAAGGTCTAAGTCCAGCGAGCAATCAGCAGGAAGGTGTACATAAATCAACTGATGATCCTTGGGACTTTGACAATTAAAAATTTTTTTATTCTCTATTTGACATTTACAATGAACATTACACAAAAAAATTGCGAAAGCATTTAATACAGAAGCTGGGAATTCTACGCTTGTGCATCTGAACACTAAGCAGGCGGATTTGTTTATTGATTATATCCAAGACGAATCTGCCTTGCTTAAAAAAAGTAAGAAAGGTAAAAATGAAGAAGCCAATCCAAGAAATTGCAAAAGTAAATATTGAGAGGAGGTGCTCTATCCTGCAGGAAGATCAGGAACAAAAATTTACAGGAAAGCGGTTGAAGCTGCTACTGATACCATCAGGCTTGAATCCAAAAATGAGAGCCAAGGTCGTAATCCATGATGATGAATTGGAAGATAATATTGAAGGTGCAGCATTCAAAGAGCATCTAATGAGAATGCTTGCTAAGAGAGCAGGAAATCAGCTTGAGAAAACCGCTCTTTATGGAAGATTTGTCGGAGCTACTCCTGCAACTGCAAATGTTATCTCTACCCTCAATCAAGTAGATGGTTTCTCAAAAGGGCTGGGGTAATCGTGGATGCTGCAGATACCAATATGTTTGACAAAAAGAAGCATTGATCTTGGTAAGCTCAAAAAGCTTAGAAAGTCTTTCAAAAAAATCAATACCGCTCAGGTTTGGAAATCTTTATGTCTGATGGACTGAAGTTGGACTACTTGGAGAAATATCAGGCTTTGGCTGGGTATAATACCGTAAACCAAGCAGGATATGCAGGGAAAAACTTTATTGATATTCCATTGCTCAGAGAAGATAGACCAGTAGTAAAGGTTGGCGGAGCATCAACTACCCTTTGCAAGTGCAAATACTGCAGGACAAAAAAACATCACTGTAGCAAGTGTAAATAATATTGATGTAGGAGATGAGTTGGTGATTGGTATTGAACTGCTCTTGAATGGGTAGGATCTGTTGCAAAGCAAAAAGTGGAACAATTATCACTTTTGATACGCCAGTTCCATACACCTATACTGGAAATGAAACAGTGCATGAATGTTTGACTGATGGTACTGATGTCATTATGACTGATCCAAATAATCTCATCTGGGGAATTCAGAGAGACTTTACTTTGAAATGGACAGAGATGCAGAGTTAGAAGCAAATATCTTCTACCTCTCTATCAGAACTGATTTCAAGTAGAGAATGCAGAGGCTCTTGGAGTATTAACCAATGTGCAATCACTCTAATTTGAGTAAAAAGAAATCTGACTGAAAAAAATGCGGTCAGATTTTTTATTTTGACCTTGAGATTGAACACTTCTTTGAATGTAAGCAATATAGTATTGAACAGAAGATTTTTTTAATTAGTGTTTGAATCAGATATGCAAAAGAATAGGAAACTTAAACTGAGAGAATATTACCTACGATCATGATATTAGTGGACTTATCAGAGGGCTTACAGATTGAGGAGTTATTGAAGGAGGAACTGTTGTAGGAAATAAACTCCAACCTGTGCAAGCTATTGTTCCGCTAGTGAGATCTAACGGACAAAAAAATTCTTGCTTTTTTTGAATCTGACGAAGTGATTGATCTCCCTACTACTGGAGATTATAAGGTATACATAGAAGTAGATCAGAGTAAGATTGATTTTTTGGGGAAATAACGCCGAAGATGGTACAGGAATAGTGAGCATAAAAACCTGACCGACGCTTCCTAGTCAGAATTTTTCTTCTTCTTGCTAGCGTGGCTGCAGGTCAGGTAAAAAGACGAAAGAAACCTGATTCCCAAGGTTGGTCAGATCGCTCAGAGGACCACTACCCCTAGAGTCAAAAGTAGAGGCTCAAGAACAGAAAGTGGGGAAGTTGAGGAGGCTGGTACTCCTGATCACCTCTGAATAAAAAGCTATCGTAGCTGAAGCATTCAAAGAGAATGATGAAGCCTACGAATATCACCTACCACTTGCCTCTGAAGTGGCATCAGATTGCCCAATCTGAGAAACTAATCTCACAAAAGGAATTCATATTCCTAGGGTATCTACTGGAGTCTCTTTCAATACTTTAGAGCTCTATCTTAAGAAAGTATGAGAACCAAGTCAGAACTTGGAAGTAGAAATCAGAAAAGCAAAAGAAAGTTAGCTCGCTATGATTAGAATTTGTGGTAGGTAATGAAGTTTTGGCTACTGGTAGTGTAAGGTATAGTGAAATCACTACTGCCTATCAGATGAAAACTGTTACGCTCTCGAAAGAGATCTCAGTTGCGAAAGATGAGTTTATCATCATAGTCCTCAAACAACAAGGCGGAACAGTGAACGGAAGCAATTACTTTTGTATTGGAGTCTCTAAAAATCCATCACTAGGATACGGTGTCATTTGTGTAGAATCTGAGGAGAAGCAGAATAAGACCTATGCAAAATGTCGTATGTAATAGTCAGTGATGGAATACAAATGCAATTTTTTTGACTTTGAGGTTCTACATTTTCAGGGCAAAAATGGACACTTCCTGATAGACAAAAATTTTTTTCTAGCTGATTCCCAAAAAAATTCTATTCAAGAGATTGTCGCTCCTGCAGACAACCTCACAATAAAATTCAAGGTAAAATGTAGCAACTGGAAGATGTCTGGCGGAGGTGGTAGCACTAAATGAGGTTTCAGTATAATACTCTGAAATCAGACGCTTGCAAGCTATGGTTACGGTCAAACAGTGGAAACTACTACTACGGCTACTTTATCTACAAGAATGCTTGAGAGTGCTGAACTTTATATTCAGGGAAATTCTGAAAAATTATTCCACTTACTACACAAGCTGTGATGTTGAAATAAGCCGAGAAATAACTTCTAAAACCGTGAGAAATTTTAGCAAGAAGTATTTACTCTAGGAAAGCGACTGCTCCTTTGAGAAAAATGAGAATTTACTGTCTTTGGTTATCATAAAGATAGAAACATGGAAAGAGGAGGAGGTTTTTATGAGCGTGACCAGTCACGGTTGCTTTTTTCTGGCTCAAAAAGGGGAAATTCAACAGAAGAAAAATTCAGATCGCTGAGGGTGTCTCTTTGTAAAATGGCTTATTCTTTAAGTTCAAGTTATTATTGAAGTGATTCTTCGTCTTGGATTGAGGTTTGGCATAATTGAGTAAAAAAATTCAGACGCTCTCAAGAAATAGTGATGGTTATGTTGAGTGTTATTTCATTTTGCCTAAATGAGAAATAACGCTTAAGCTTATATACTCGGCATAGATCGTGATATAATGCGACAATGAACTATAATCTTTATATTCAATAACAATCTATAAAATGTATAAAAATCACAAAAAAATAACGAGATTGTAGGATTTACGGAACTCGAACCAATCCTTAATGAAGGAGAAGTCTCTGAAGAGGTTGATCGCTCAGAATATGAGGCTCGACTAGAGGCTAACAAACCCAAAGAGCCACACTATGTTACCTTTGAGATTCCTTATTCTCTCATCCTTTCCAGTCAAGAGCTTAGGGATAAGCTCGTAGCTGTCAGGCTTGCATACTCTCAGAGTCAGACCATAACCAAAGACGGTATTACTTTACCTCTCACATATTGATATTACAGATGTCAAGGGATACCTTCCTAGCTCGGAATACCAAAAATGGAAGGATGCTGGAATTAAGTTTCCCCTGAGGTAGAGGCTTTATTTGCTGAAAAACCAAAAATGAAGAAGCTTCTGCATAGCCTCATACTGCTCCCTCGTAGCCCTAGCTCTGGCGGTGGTATTGCTACCGCTGGGGCTCCTATGGACACTAGGAGAAATCTGATTCAGGTTTTTTTGTTCCTTGTGGGAACTCAGCAAGCAAGAAGGGGCTCTGATACCTCTGAGGTATCTTCCGCTCTGTGGCCATCTGAATAGACCAGATAGGGAACTCAGTGTGCCGTGATCTCTTCAATCGCTGCTTGATCACTTCGAGCTGATATAAGTTTGGCAAAAGTACAAGAGACTATCAGCTCAGTCTTAGGGAAAAACCAAGAAACCTGAACTCTGACTTGTCTTTGAGTTATTATCGTTAAGCTCTTAGATACCCTAGACAAAAACCACTGTAAAGACTCAATTCAGCATTTTAATTCTTAATACTTACATAAAAAAATGGCATTAGAAAACGAAATTAAAGCTACAGGTAATGCTCTCCATTCACTGACAGGTAGTGAGAGAGGGGTATTTATGTTCCTTATGCTCGTGTCACTAGGATGTATCGTGTTCTTGATTATCTATTTTTCTGCAGTCTATCAATGGCATAGTAGCAGATCACAATAAAAAGCATTAGGCGAGCAAAGAAAAGAATTTATAGAAGCTCAAAAAGTGAGAGATACTGAATTTGTTACAGCAATCTATGGTATCAAAAAAATTGAGAGAGAGCTATCAGATAGTTTTTTTATTTTTACAAGATATATCATGAAACAATTATGGCAAAAACAAAGCATTTAGAGTGCTCTGTTGGCAAATCTTTAATGCTGGTGTAGCATTTCTCCTCAGCCTCTTTGAGGGCTAGAATGAGAGACAAAAAGTCCTTGCGGTAGGGCTAGCGATCCCAGTATTGAACATCATCACAAAGTGGGTCAATACACGCTTCTTCGGAGATCTCGGAGTAGATAAATCCGAAGAAAAAGTAAAATAAATCTGATTTTTTATTCTCTATTCTTACTAAAAATGGATGAAAAAGAACTAACAAATGTCGTGATTAGCAACGACACCGAATGATTTACCCAAGAGGACTATCTGCATATACCTGGATATGCAACCGTAATGGAAGAGTATACTGGCGAAGCGGATTTGCCAGAAAAAATCGTGTATAATAATACACCAATCCTTGATCAAGGCTCAGAGTGAGCCTGCTCAGTTTTCGGTATCACGAAAGCCGAGAATGAAGCAGATTGGTTTGACTCCAAAACTCAGCTTGACGCTATGAAGATATGGAAAGAAGCCATCGCAAAGGGAATTATCCCTGACGGCTGAAAGAATGGTTGGAGTATGTCTGGAGCCTTGAAGCTGATGAAAGATCTCGGCTATATTCAAGGATACTACTTCTGTTCTACTCCAGCTGAAGTGAGGCTAGCCCTCAGTAAAAAACACATGTGCTATACTTGAGCAAGGTATATCAGATGGCACCAGACTGGAGTGAGTCATATGCTAACTCCAGATAAGGACGCAAATGCTGGTCATCTGTTTGCATTGACTGGTATTGATAACGAAAAAAATATCATCATCCAAACTCTTGGACTGAGTGATGGGGTGATAAGGGGTTCTTTTACACTCCTTTTGACAAACAAAAGTGGCTTTACTCCATCGTAGCCATCATAGACAAGAAGAATGCAACGCCTGAGGTAGTGGTAGACTCCAAAAGATAGCGAAAAATGGTGGAGATGAATATATGGAATGGAAAGTTGCCAAACGAGACACTGATCAAGCTCCACGCTGTTCTTATGGTTATGAGAGCTTTCCACAACGAATTTGATGACAATAAAGCAATCCAGAAAGCTCTTGAGCTTGGAGTTGTCAGCTCTGTGAATTGACCTCTCACAAAGAGATGGTTCTTGAAGATGATCTTTGTGGCTCTCTACTGAAGAACAAGCCAAGAGGAACTGATCCCTGACATCGCTATTGATCAAGGTATCATCAAGTCCAAAGCTGGATTGGATGAACCAGTCAAGAGGTATCACGCCTCATTGATGATAGCAAGAGCCTTGAGGTTTAGCGGTAAGATTGAATAAAAGCTAGGATGTGATTACATACCAGGCACGGTCAAATCTGGCTGTGTTTTTGAAAAATAAAAACACCAGTTTATAACTAGTGTTTTATTTTTTAAAAAAATTAGCTCATCCATCTCAGAATAATTTTTCCAGAAGAGAGCTCTATTTAACAAAAAAACCATGAACAAGATTATAATAAACCATCTAATTCGCAAGGAAAAAAATTCCATCCAGAATCTCTTCCTGATTTCTTGTTTTTGGTATTCCTTGACCAATAGCTAAAGTGAACCCCCATCTCTTAAGGGTTCTTTTTGAAGTGTTTTTTTCACTCTTATATAGTTTACGAAAATAAAAATTTTTGGTGGTATATTTCAACCACTCTTTTTATTATTATAGAAAAAAACAAAAAAATTCTGATTTTTTATAAAAATCTGACAAATTAAGTCAGATTTTTTTAAGTTTAAGAAGTCTGATTTCTTGAGTCAGGTTTTTTTGTCGCTGAAGAAAGCCATACGAATACACCAGCTCATCTCCTAGGGTATAAGAAACTCTCTTAGTCGCATTATTATAAGAGATCTGTTTTTCCCTGGACAATCACTTCTCCCTGAAAATTGAAGTAATGATTGGTATTTCTGACATCTAAATTCAGTATGTCTCCCACCTCTGCGGTGATACTACCTTCAGCTATGGACACTTGATAGGTTCTTTGTCTCTTGAAAGCTTCTTAGCTTTCAGCTGAGCTGATTCCTCCAGGTTTCCATTTCTGACACTAACCTCTCAAACGCCAGACACTACTCCATCAAAGAAGTCAGCATTGACGGTTTTCACTCACTATCTTCCACCAGAACAATATTACAAGCCGTGGCTGTAGCTACTGAGCTAATTTCTGTAATGTTACCAGGATTACTGGCAGATCCATCATACATAAGAGTTGTATCTAGTTTCTTTCATAGCTGTTTCCTAAAGATCACCTGGCCATCAATAACTGTTCGGTAGCATTCAAGTTTTTTCGCAGATTTCTGAAAATAAATCTGCATAGGTATCTCCCTGTTTGACCTCAATCTTGAGTGTTGCATCGAAGCAAGACCATGTTCGCTGTTCCTGGTATTTTTCATTATAATACCCCAAGAGTTCCTGTAAGGCCTTCTCGAGAGTAACCCCTTCTTTCCAATTCCGACTTGTGAGGGCTTTTTCTTTTTGAAAGATGGCCTTAAAATCTCTGGCCGTAATTTCTAACATATCCCACCTCTTTCGAAGTGGCCTAGTTTCATAAATAAAGCCTGAGAAGACCAGAAGATCTTCTCAAGTTCAGACTTCATAGAGTTCTATTTTTGCAGTCTTCCTGGAGTCCAGAAATAAGAGGAATTTCACACTTAGCAATTCAAAAGTCATCAATTTTTTTGTTCGAGAGAGATCTGAGAAGTGATAGCTCTCTGAGCAAGGATCTCCTTGCTAAAAAAATATGAGGATAAAGTCTGGCCATTAACATGAGGTTTGTGATTTAATAATTAAAAGTTGATCTTCGTGTAACGAAAATTTCTGGCTCTTCATCAGGATTGTCTGTAATAACAACAAGCTGATTTTCTCCAGGAGCAAGATAGAGATCCTTTCCTGTAGATCTCTTAGAGCTAATATCCTGGCTGAGATCTTCCAGGATCCAATCCTTGCCTTCCTCGAAGTTAAGGTTACGATTGTCAAAGATAAGATTTGTAGTTGTAGCCTGTATTCTAATACTCTCTCAGGTGGCCAGATTATAGATTTTTGGGGTTAGTGCATGTTCAGATAATCTGCAGCTTAAACGGAGCATACCAGTTTCCTTCATTGAGGATCTTACCACCTCCTCCAAAGCTTCCAATCGCCACAGGAAGAGGCTGAGCAAGTGGTGTTCCTCCAAAAAGCCTCTAGGGATTTTCTGCAGCTGCTGAGTAGGAGCATAGATTTTTTCTGAAGGACAAGCAAGCTGGAAGGAATACTCAAACTTATAGGAAGTCAGCTCGTGTCTAGTCTCTATAGGCTTAGTGATTTTTGCCTTGCAGGTTCTTGGTTGGCCATCATCCGTCTCTCGAGAAAGGTCAAAGTATTCATCACTTTTTCACTCCGTGACGAAGCGTGAGCTGATCCATTAAAAAGTCTCAAAACTTCCCCTCTCTTGTTTGGATCTCCCAATTCCAATTCAAGAAAAGTTCATGTATCTCACACCATAAAGGCTATGAGAAAGTGTTCCTCAGTGAAAGTTAGCATTGATTCGCTCCTCAGTTCTTGTGGAGAGATCTGCTGAGTATTCCTGGAGAGGGAAACTGTAGCCCATGGTCTGCTGAAGGTGTTTTTTTGGACAGCATCAGAGAAGTCTAAGCCTTTTATATTTTTCGGTTCTTTCAAAGCATTTTCGTAAGTGTAAAAGTATAAAAATCTGAGTTATTTTTTTCATAGAGATTCCAAAAATGATACCTCTTTCACTGTAGTTCATCGCCAAAAATTGCAATATGCGTGGATTGCAAATATGATATAGAGAACTCAAACCGTCCCCAAAAATGATTTTTTTAATACATTCTTTGGTAGCATCTTAAAAAAATCTCTTGATAAATCTTTTTCCATTTAGTATAATCCATTTGCTAAAAATCTTCTCTAAACTCCTCAATATGAGTTGGTAGCTCTGAGGAGTTTTTTTATTTTTTCTCTATAAGATTTCTACTTCTGTAGATATTTTTAATTCAATAATCTGTCTGTTGCAGCTCTAAAGATCGCAGCTGAAGCATCACTAGGATTGTTAATGTTGTAGGTTTGATTAACAGTATTCCCAGCATGATTTGTGATATTGGTTGTAGATCCTCCGCCTCACATAGAAGCTTTTGCCGCTACATACTGAGCCGCATAGCTTTTGCATTTGTTGAGCTAGATTTTTGCAATATCTAGTTGGCGATTTGCTTCTTTCTCATAGTGATCAACATAAGAACTTACTTCGTTCTTTCTTTTTGAATTTCTTCCTGGAGAATTTCAGTTTGATTTTTTTCTAGATCTGCCTTCTGCTGATTGAGGGTTTCATAAATTTTTGTATTCTTCAGCAGCCTTTAACTCAAGATCTTCTATTTCCTTTTTTTCATTACTGCTTGTTTGTTTGCAAGGTCAGCCAAGTATTGAATGTTTTTATAATCAGTAACTTGTTTTTTTCCTCTCAGTTTTCATCAATATAACTTGCCTTCAGACTTCAATCTGAATTTTCTCAAATGCTAAGCTTTATTTTTCAAAGAAATCCTTTTTGAGAACTGAAAGCTTTTCGCTATATTGATTTTTCTCCTGAAGAATAAGTTTATCTTTCTGGTACTGAATATCTCTTTTTTGAGATTCTGAGAGTTTGGAATTTTCTTCAGCCTGCTTTCTTTTTTTCTTCAGTGATTTTTCCCCTCAAGAAAAAGCTTCTTCCTCTTTTTAAGTTTAACTGCTCAATAACTTTATCAATATCTATATTATTGATTTCCTTTTTGCCCCGCATCTCTTCGCTGCTCAAGTGTTTTTTTGTCATAATTTTTGGGTGATTCGGTCAAGCCCTGAATTGTCCCTACTGTTATTTTTGATTTGATTTTTTACTTCAACCCAACGATCAGCTTGTTCATCTGCATAATTCTGATCCAATTCTTTCATTTCATGATTGAGATCTTGAAGTTGCTTTTTTTCATGTCAGTTAAGGCATCCTTCCACTTTTTTTAACTTCCTGGATCTGTTTTCAGTAGTCCTTGAGATTTCCTTCAGATTTTTTTCTATGGCCTTATTTATTTTTGAATATTTATCCTTAATAATTCTTTCCTCATCTTTAGCTGCATCTTCAGCTTGTTTTATAATTTCATCATTGGATTTTTCATTCGAGAGCTGCTAGCTTCTTTTTGTAATCTTCATTCACTTTTTAGAATGGACTTATACTTATCTCTTTCTGACTGTTCAGAATCCTTGATTTGCTCAATCTGAAGATCTCTGAGTTTCTTGAGTTCTTCTTTCTTTTTTTGTAAGAGGATCCTTTTTGGATCAATATCATTTATTAGAAGGCTTATATCAGCCATCTGTTTTTTTCTACCCCATTCCATTGTAATCATGCAAGAACTCATTTTTGCTTTTATTAACAAAATTCGCCATTTGCGTATTGATATATCTTGATACAACATTTCCTCAATTTGCTCAAATCATAGACAACCTTTTTTCAAAGGCATCTATACTATCAAGAGCCGCTTGTTTTTTGTTTTTATCAAATTCTGCTCTCGTTCCAGATTCATTCAACCTAAAAATCATTTACTTTTTTTCATGGCATCTTTAACCAAATCAAAAGTATCTTTTTAATGAATAATTTGATACTTCCCTTTCTGCATTAGACTTTTTCCAACTGAGCTTTTTTTGTTCTATTAGCTTCCTTTCTTCCTCAGCGTTCTCGTTTATTCTCTCTGTTAATACCTTAACAATAGCCGAATATCTATTCCCCCATTCTTCTCAGGCATACCATTTTTGAGAAAGTTCCTCTTGATTTTTTGCCTCTGCAAGTTTTTTTCGCTATTTTTTTGGCTTGCTCTTCTTGTAAAGATTTAAGTCTATCTTCTATTTTTCATTGCCTTTTTCATTTTTCAGAAAGAAATCTTTCCTCTTCTTCGTATTCTTTTTAGATTTGCTTTTTTTCTATTCATAGTTTTTTTGCATGCTCTCTAAATATTCTTCCTTAGAAATCTTCCCTTCACGATACGCTTCACTTAGTTTTTTCATAGCTTCTTCATTTTCAGTAATTTTATCTGTTAATTTTTCCTAAATGTTCACTAAAAACATCTGTCGCTCCGAATAAGTTGTTGATCCAGCTATGTATATCAACGAGGACTTCTTTCCACCAAACCATAGCAGGAATAGCCTTTTTTTCATAAGGTTTCAGACATATTTTCTAGCTCATTGTCTAACATTGCAATTTTACTTTGAGCCGTTTCATATCTTTTGCTCGCTTCAGTTTGAAGGGCATTTCCATTTTCGTATTCTTCATGAGCCATAGCAAAAGCCTCTCTTAATTTAGAACCAGCATTTGCAGTAGCAAGCATACCATTTTGTAATCTAACATTATTTCCTAAAAAGATCCTGAATAATTGGGATTGCAAATGCTCCCTCTCCCCAGACCTTCTACAAATCTTGTGAAAGCTTCAGATGGTTTTTTTCTTTCCATTGCATAGCAAATTCTTCAGCTGAGAGTCATGCTACTTTCGCAAAAATCTTTTATAGTTTTATTTCCTGTTGCAACTGCGGTATTTATTACTGAAATAACTTTAGAAAAAGCTGATCATCCAGCCTCAGCATTAATTGCTACTGACGAAAGCGTTGATCCAATGGCAAAAAAACTTCATCAGCTGTAAATCCTGCAGTCTTAGCCGAAGCCATCAGATAACTTGAAAAATCTACAATCTCACTTTCTGTAGTTGCAAAGTTATTCCCAAGCTGTACAATAGTATTTCAAAGTTTTTTTCATAATCCTTAGAAGAAAGTTGGAATACATTAGCTATTCTAGCGAGAGAAGTTGCTGCCGCTTCTGTAGAAAGATTCGTTGAAACTCAAAGATTAGCAATAACCCTTGTAAAATCTTTTCAAATCCTTTTTGGCGATTCAAAGCTGTCCTCATAATTCTGCAATTTTTTGAAAGCTCTTCAAACCCCTACTGGAATCTCTGTAGCCATGTCTTTAAGTTCTTTTTAAGTCCTTGGAAGCCTCAGGCTGTAGCTTCAATCGTTTTTCACTCCAGCAAAAGCACTTTCAAAGTTAATTGCATTATCGCTAGCGCTTTTAATAAAATCAGCAACTTTATCAATTCCAGTTTTTTTATTAGTGCTGCGACCCCAAATCCTATAGACTGGCCAACTGATAAAAAAATCATCTTCAGATTGATGCAAAAGCAGATCTAAATCTAGAAAGTTTTTTTCATTCCCTGTATTAAGATAATTATTGAGGATTGCATTTGCTTCTGTAGCTTCTTTTTTTGCCCTGGTGAGATCAATACTAAGAATAATCTTCTTTGCCGCATCCAAATCCTTATTTCTCAAAAAGTGATTGTAGCTGTTTAACCTTTGCATCAGCTTGAGTTTTTATTAAACTCTAGCTGAAGAACATGTTTTTTATCTAAGAGTTTTCAAGTATCTTTGGCATATTGCTGAGCATCTTTAATTTTTTTCTAAAATCGCTATCATCTAGCATTGCTTTCCATGTAAGTGCTTTCATAATTTTCTAATTCTAAAGTAGTAAAAAGTCTTGATTTCAGTATTTTTATGTATAATTAGGATGTTTTAGATCCTAAAGAGTATTGATGACGGATTTTGTTATTACCTACATCCTTATGAACATTGGAGAACATTTTTCTTCCTCCAATGAGGAGCGATTTTCTCCGTACTCTTCTTGCGATTTTGATTGGTTTTTTTGTTTATGATTTTTGATCCTAGGAGCTCTCGTACTCATCCTCTTATTTTTTTAATCCGTCTTAGTAGATAATTTTTTTACTAATCTTTCAAAGCTTCTCTGAGAGCATCCATATCATTTTCTTTTCTCAAATTTTTTTCTTGGTATTGGTAGCTCTGGTTTCTTATTTTTCCCTCTTCAGTAAGTGCATTTGCATTCCAGCTTAAACCAATTACAAGTTCCCAAATTTGTTCCCAGGTCATCTCATTAAGGATCATAGGAATAGGAGTACAAAGTTCTTTAGACAAAAAAAGCAGAAAAAGATCCATCAGGGCTTCGCCCAGCTCCAGCTTCATTGCTGGTTGGTAAAAAAATTTTTTTCCTGCTGAATACCAAACAAAAAAAGTCTGATTTCGGATTTGTATTAGTGCTTGTTCATTAGATAATAAGTGCTGTTTTTTTGTCTTTTTGTAAATTTCTTTTTTTCTAAATTCCTCCATCGATAAGAGGATTAGATTTCCTTCAGGGATCCCCTCAGCTTTTTTTCCTCAGATACTGCATTGTCTGAAGTACCGTTGCTTGAGGAATGTTGATCATTTCTAAAAAAATCTCCCCTTCGCCATGATCCAGGAAGAAGTAACTCTACAGTAAAAAAATTTTTTTCTCTCGAGCGGTGAATTTTTTTCATAATTTTTAAAAAGGAAGTAAAACTACTTCCTTTCGTATTTAATTTGTCCAATTTTACAAACAAACTGTTAAAAAGCGGCAAATTTTTGCCGTTTTTAAATTATTTGTAATCATAAGAAGTTATTGAATCAATCTTTCAATCACCAATCCAAAGACATTCTTTTTCCGTATTTTGTCTCAACACAATACTGATCCCCTAGAGTAGAACTTCTAATATTGCTAGAATAAGGATAGTTATTTTTCCTCGTTCCATTGGTAAAAAGTTCCTCACGCATTCCTGTTCTAAAATTCCCCTTGTAAGCTTCTTGACAATCATTTAGTAAGACTTTTTTGAGGTCAGCGAAGAGATTTCCCAAACGTGCGAATACAGAATGGAAGTCATCCTGCAATTTTTTTCCATTTCAGCTATGATGCTATCATAATAATACTTAAATTCTGCTAATTTAGTTAGTTCAACAGTAGTTTTCTTTTGGGTCGTTTTTCAAAGGTAAATTTTAGATTTGTAGCGTCCTTTGGAACAATATATACATAATATAAGAGTCCTCAAGCCTTAACATCCCAATTTGAACTAGTAGGAGAAGAATATCTTTCATCACGATAGAATTTTAACTCTGGGCCTTTTGTAGTTTCATCATAGTAGGTAACTCAATAGGGCTTAATAAGCTTTATCTCAGTAAGTAAGGAGCAATCTTCCAATTTTTTTGGTTAGTTCCAGTATTAGCCAAAGTTGTGTTTACTCTCACAACATAGATATCATTTTTTTCTCCTGGTATCAATACTTCATCAGTTAAATCATGCTTTCATAGATAACTTGCTAATCCGTTATTTTCAGTGTCTACAAATGAAAATACATCTCTTTTGTGTAAGATCATAGGGTATATTTTCTTCAATTATACTCAATAAGATTTGGATTTTTCTCTATCAAATTGGTTATAAAGAATCAAAGAAGTATTGATGTGATCAAAGATCATTAGATTTGGAATGTCTTTTTCACTCATCCCATTAGTTTTTTTCCAAGATAGTATGAAATTCCTCATTCAACAATTGTCTTCACTTGATCAAAAGTCATTTCTTTGTTTTTTTATCTTTTGAACAAGAGCCTCTGCTATTAAAGTTCAGTTTTTAACAGATTCATCCATCCCTGTTCAATTTTTGGGCAAAAGCGACTCCCAGTACTAAAAAAAGATACTCAAGACACATAAAAACAATTTCTTCATCCTTCCTTTCTAAAAAAATAAAAAAACCACTTTTATTGGGTGCTACATTCTCTCTCAAACAATCAAGAAAAAAATCCAATAAGTGGTTTTTCGCTTGATTGCAAAAATCTGAATGTAGCAATTTCTTATATTCTTATTTTATATAAAATCAATATCAAGTTTAAAAGGGGAAAAAAACAGTTGCTTTTTTTAAAGCAACTATTTTTTTCAAGACCTAAAGAGGTAAATCCGCACAGCGATCTATGTGGTGGAAATCTACATTTTCAGATTTACAGTGTGGACAAGTATATATCTTAAGTGCATACCTGGTTAAATACTCTGAGATAATTTTATCAGCCTTTTTTATTTTTTTCTATATTTTTTTCATCTGCAGTATTTCAAAAAAATACATTTTACATCCTCCAAAAAAATGAGTCTATCGCTTCTTCTAATGATTTCTCTGAGATTTTTACTTTTTTTCTCATCTACTCGAGCGATCCTTTTTTTCTAGGTCAATGCTAATCTTCATCTGTACTCTTATAAACCTGATAAAAAGCCTGAGATTACCAGGATTGCCCCTGTAATACTAGAACCCCCAAAAAAAGGTAAGGACTCTCAAAACTCTTCGCCTCGAACAAGAGTAGACTCCCTCCCTAAAGCCATAAAGAGCCCAAAGAGAATACCAAGTGCCCTTCTGATGACTGCTACCTGATCTGAGAACTTAAACAGTGTTTTTCCAGAGGATGTTTATGGTTTTATCTTTCTCCTTGAGAACTCTTTTTGAGAAGAGCAATATCATCCATCAAATCAGCTATCCTGTGCCTTGTCAGGCGAAGATTTTTCTTCTATATGAAAAGAGCTTTTGGCTCTGCTTTCTGAGTTTTTTTGCTCGTTTGTGGAAGTGTTACGGTTTTTTTCGGGTTTGTGATTTTTTTCATGATTATTTATTCAAAAATAAAATCTTTTCTTGGCAAATTCACTGCATTTCTGCCCATGAACTAGCCTTGAAGGTCAATAAAAATTTTGTTCCATTCTGCCATTTCTGATTGCAAAGTTCTACTTGAGTTTGCCAGGAAGTGTAATACTCACGAGGCAAGTGATGATACAAGGTATGGATCTGACAAATCCCTATCGAATATCCTCAATCTCCTCTAATATTTATATCCCAATTCCCATTTTCACACTCCATCATCGTTACAAGGCTTAAACCTCAGAGCTGATAGGCATACTGCACAATCTGTTGTCTTTGATCGTCCTTGTTGAATCAGGAGTGCCAGATCTTTCAGGTTGGTTTTTCTGAAGACTGTTTTTTTATTTTTGAGATTTTTGATTTTTTTGAGGAGGATTTTTATCAGAGCTTATCTGCTCACGAGTAAACCCACGACTTGTTTGTATGGTTTATTGAGGATTTGTTCGTGCTGAGCTTTTAAGTGTTGCTATTTTTTTCATCTCGCTCTGAACAGAAGCTGGATTTCCCAGCATAAACCTCCATTGTCTCAAAAATAAGGGAGTTCATCCAAGCAAGCTTGCTTTTTTTCCGTCAGGTCAAGGAGCTCCTGGGAGAGGGTTCAGATTTTTTTCTCTTTCAGTGGTATCTACGGAAGGGGAAAAGAGGATGAAATACACCCAAACTCCAAGCCCAAGGACAAGAAGAGTAAAGACTGAAATCAGAATTTTTTTTGTTGTTGTCATGAGAAGAAGGGGTTAGAAAGTTAAAGCATTACTAAGTTTCTGAAGAAAAGTTGGATCTGCCTCGTATCTCTGAGCTACGAGCTGAAGAAGTTCTTCGTCTGAGAGCTTAGATTTCTGAGGAACAGGAGCCGCAGGGACGTCCTTGATTTTTGATAATTTTCTGCATTGCTGAGAGCTCTGGAACATCATGTTTCATCTGTAGGATGGATTCTAGCTCTCTGAGGAGAGCTGCTTTTTGCAGTCTGATCTTCTACTCTCTCAATGATTAGTTTTTGGAGTCTATCATAGACGAGTCTCTTGAAGAAGTAGATTTTCTTTTTTTGTTCCTCCTCAATTTTCGTCAGATCCGGAACAAAGAGCGTCGCCTGTTGCTGAAGCGAGAGTTTTTCTAAGTGTTGCCATGGCGGAAAGATTATTGAGGTAAAGTAATTTTTTTCAGGTCTTATAGAGCTCAAGGAAACAATCCTTCGTAGCTCTAATATCAGCCATTGCATCATGTGCATTGTCAAAGTCCCTGCCAAAAAGGAATCTATAAAGCTGACTCAATCTTGGCCATCTTCCTCCTGGTCAGTTTACTAGCTCAACGGTAGACATCATGGTATCAAACCACTTATGGGCATCAGGGTTGAAGCCAACTGATCCGCAACGCATAATCTCACCCATGAACATTTTACGGTCATAGTCTACATTGTGCCCAATCAAGTAATCTGCCTTGATCATGTAGGCCACAAATTCTTTTGATATAATCCTGAATGTAGCCAAACGGCTCAAGGTCTTTTTATAAATGTGATGAACATTGCTCGCTTGTTCTGGGATTTCCTCATCAATCTTTATGTATTGATTGATAATTCTTTCCTCATGAAAGGTTCAAGTTTTTCTCGTCAAGAGTTCAGAAGATTGCTCAAAACTGAATAATTCTATCGGTTTCTGGATTTAATCCAGTAGTTTCGGTATCAAAAAAGAAGAGTTTCATAGGGTCTAAAGTACTAAAATAAAAGTTAATTTACAGGGTCTGGGATATACAATCAGAGTTCTGCACTTGCAAAAATCTCTAATTTTGTCCACATATGTTGCAAAAATCTCATTTATTGAGTTCTGCACTTGATGGAAATTTTTCCATCATCAATATAGGCGTGCTTGAAGTAGTAGTGGAGTTCCTTTTTGTCTTGTCAGGTGTATTCTTCAATCATCTGCAACACAACTCACCAGTAGTAAGAATTTTGTGCGAGACTCCTGGTGCCATGTTTTTTAACTGAGATAGTATACAAGCCGTTTTTACGAGACTTGAGGAACTCCTGAAGTTTCTTTGGATTTTCTATGATTCCATTAGTAAGGGACACGAGGAATTTCATTAGAGCACATCATCAAGAGTTAAAGTTTGAGGTAGTCAGCTTTTTTTCATTGCCCTATGGAGCAAATCTTCACATTCAGCAATCAGCTCTTCTCTCCAAGGGAACTCAATCCTTTGTCCGCACCATTCAGGTAAGGGATGCATTCTGAGGTAATCTTTCAAAGCAACAACCGTTGTAAGTTCTGCATGCTTATCAGCTGGAACAAGAGCAAGAAGATCTTCCTTTTTGAGTTCTGCAGGAATAGAAGGGCGCTTTTTTTAATCTCTTGGATATAAGCAGGAGTTTTTTTCTCCTGTAGTTTTTCCACCAAGCATACTGATACAATTTCATTTGCTGTCAGTATTTTTTTCCTCGTATTCCTCAGGTTTCGTGAAAGTGGAAACGGTTTTGTGATCCAAGATATACTCACCATAAAAAAAGCATCAAATCTAACCTTAAGATTGTAGTTTTCAGTGAGTTCTACGATGATCTCTTTTTTTCTGCTTCTAGCGGTCTTGGGAGATTGAGGACTTCAAAGTTATTCAGTGCTTCCATCACTGCCATCGTAGCAGTTGCCAGCTCTTCTTCAGGAGCTTCGTTCTCCTGGAATTTTTTTGCCATTTCTTCTAGGAATTGCTCTGATTGAGTCGTTCCAAACTTTCCCCAATGTTCCATGCAGAGAGCGAAACACTCTCCAATGGCAAAGTAGGACTTAAATTCAGAATCCCATTGTCCAAGGACATAGCCCTTGAACCAGGTTTGATTGTCGGATTTGAGGAGGTTAATACTCCAGTTGGAAAGGTTGATTTTTTTCTGCATAACTACAAAGATTTAAGAAATAAATTGAGTTGGTCTGCCATTGCTTCAGTGATCGTATATTTTTTTCCTTGATTTCTGCTGCCATCTTCATGATCTCATCCATCACTTTCCCCTTACAAAAATTGTTTATACGCCTCAAAGTTTTCTTGGCTGAACTCAGGTTTTTTTGGCTGATTTTTTTGGGGTGCAGATGTCTGAGGAATTTGAGATTTTTGAGTGGCCTGCTTTTTTATAGCCTGTTTCTGTGCCTCTTCGCCATCGTCATCATCTCCTTCGATAATCAGATTAAGCAAGCAACAGAGGTTGTATCTACGATAATAGGTAATTGCACTTCAGATATTTTTGTGGAGCTATGACTGAAGGATCAATCGCAATCTCTGAGGATATTGATTCTTCAATATCATTTGCATTACAAACTGTTGAACGGACAAAGTGTCCTGTTTCCTCTCTGATAATCTCGTGAGTAACCAAAATTCAACATTCATTAAGTTTTTTCTCCAATCACTTTCCATACCTGATCCAGAGGTGCATACTTGTATTTTTCTTGTCTTCATATCTACTTCAGCGTTTTTTTCTTGATAACGAGATTAAGTTTTTGAAACTCAAAGAGTTTCTGATGAAGATTGAGTTTTTTCTACCTCCGTAGTTTTTACATTTTCTGTGGGTTTAGTCTGTGGTTTTACCATCTTTGTGATCTCTTAATTGATAAAGTTTTGCAATATAGCATTTTCTGATTTGCACAAGCCTGATATTGATCAGCTTTTTCAGCTCCAGGACTCAGCTTATCATAGAGTAGCTGTCTCTCAAGTTTGTCTTTTTAGTGCTCCAAGGTTCATGAGTTCCAGCTGGAGAGACTTCAGCTTTCTCTCATATTTTTCGTTTGTTTGAAACATTTTTGAGGTAAGTAGTGATAAAAGTCTGAATTGTGATGAGATTAGTTTCCAATCTGCATACTAGCTGGTTTTACAAACCAGTTCTACTTCTCAAAGACTTCCATTCCTGTTTTTTTACGGATAAAAACTTTCATCGTCTCTGGGTAGTATTCCAAGTCTCTATCTAGCATCAGCACAATATCTGCGTCTTGTTCGATACTTCATGAATCCCTCAGATCTGAGAGCTTTGGCTCTTGGACTGCCCTCGTCTCCACCGCTCTATTGAGCTGCGAGAGAAGGACGATGGAGATCTGGAGGTCTTTGGCGAGCTTTTTCAGGGTTCTGGTGATTTTTCCAATTTCTAGATTTCTGTTGTCGCCTTTGATGTCGAAGATCTGCAGATAATCAATATACACAAGGTCAAGTCAGGTTTTTGTGTAAATATCTGATCATTCTTGTAATCCTGAGAGTGAATAAGCTGAATCCACCAAAGTCAGATTTTTTTAGTTGATCCTCAAGCTTGATCATTGCGGTATTGATGCGGTCAAGTTGCTCTGGACTAGCTGGTTTATTCATCTGGTCTACAGGCATTCCTGAGTTTCTGGCAAGTATCCTCTGCGAGATTTCCTTGTTGGTCATTTCCAGGCTGAAGAGAGCTACTTTTTTTGCCTGCTTCAGTTTGTTTGAGGAGGAAGTTCATGGCCACCATGGTCTTTCATACACTTGGCCTCGCTGCGATGATGTTCAATTGTCCAGGAGTAAATCAGCGAAGATAGCCGTCCAACTTGGTATAGCCTGTTGGATGGTAGATTGCGGTAACGGTTCCTGTTAGCTCTGCTACGATCTCCACCAGCACTTCTTTTGATGTCTGCTACTGGGATTTCCTGCTTATCAAACTGCGTTATTTTTTTCATAAATCAGGTCTAAAGGCTGATCATCGTCAATTGCAATTTGAAGTCCCTTGATGATTGTCTCTATCCTGCGAACCTCGGTAAGCCTCTTGAGTTCTAAATAGTTCTCCTTTCGGCTATTGACCGTCAGTATCGTAGCAATCTGCAGAATGTAATCTTGTTCCTCTTCAGCAAACTTGGACTGGATCAGTGTCAGATTTGAGCCTACTTCTTTGATCGCCTGGAAGAGTTTTTTGTGTGTTAGATTGACAAAGTCATTCTCTGAAAGCTCGCTCTCCAAAAAGAAGATCTGCATCAATCATCAGCTTTGCGAGGATCTGTTTTTTTCTAGTTCTAAATTTTTTTCTTCATTTGTTAGGATATTACCTCGTCTAAAGCTCAAGTTTTTTGCGATTTTTTTGTCGCGGCGGAAGAAGTTTTTTTGACTTCCTTATTTTTTTGTTTAGCAAGGAAATCCTTGTTCCAAGCTCTGATTGTATGATAGTGAGATTTATATTTTTTTACCTCTGCTTCAGATATAATTATTCAAATTTTTCTATCGTCTGCTCTAGGATTTTTCTCTCACAAATCTGCAAGGAGTTTAGTGTGCTCGTTTTGCGTAAGCAAAACGAAGTCTCAGAACTTAAGTTTTTCTTTTTATATTTTTCTTTTTATTTTTATTAGTACTAGTATTAGTACTAGTATCAGTAAAGGCATTCACGGCATTCATCAGTATCTTCGGCATTCAGCGGAATACTATTGTATGCCGTGGCATCACTTTCCAAATCTTCTGGAGGTCAATCAGAATGGGGATCTGATTTTTCGCCTTTTGTTCTGCCTTGTCTCTTTGGATTTTCGGATTTTTTGCTCGCTCTGCGTCAATTTCATTCCAGAAATCCTGCATATGAGCGAGAATAAATTTGAGATCTTCTGGGGATCTATTCGTCTTCAGTTCCTTATTGCAAGGATACATTTGAAGAGTCTTCAGGCAGTTGCATCATCCATAATGTTGGTGTAAGCTATCCAGTCATTGCAAATGACGGATGTCCTCTTTTTTTCTGAGCCATTCCATTTTTTAAGTCACTAGAGTAAAGTTTTTTTAGAGGTTCTCCCATGGCTCTGAGTCCTTCTCCAAGGATCAATTTTTGCTAGATAGAATCTACCTCTAATTTTTTTAGGCATTCATGAACTTTGCCTTTGATATAGGCATAAAAGTTCTTGCCGTTCCCCTTACTCGTGATCAAGATTTTTTTCTTGCATCTTTCGGGAATTAAGATATAAAATCAGGAGCATTTTTGAGTTGCAGAAAAAAATATGTCTCTACTCCTCAGAGTAGCTCCTAAAACTCATAGGAAATGGCTTTTTGCAAGAGGACTTTTTAGAAATTGTTTGAAGTTTGAAGCAGGGAGAGTCACTTTATCATAGTGCTATGTCCTGTCTACCTCAAGTTGCGAATGCAATTTTTCAAACAACTAGGTAAAAAGAAAGATACGCCACCACCCTAGCCGTTTGGAATTTACATTCACTTCTTTCTTTTTTTAGGGTGGCTAGTTGGTATTTCTTGCAGGTTTTTTTGTCCCAGAGGGAGTGTATAGACTCAGTTGAAGATAGCCACTGGAACAAAAAGCCATCATAGGATATATGATGACTTTTTATAGTTTAGACCTAGTAAATCACACTCAAGAAGTCCAACAGACATTCTCGTGAAGATGATTACCAGAGAATAGTTGAAAACCTAATATCTTCAAAGAATATAAATAAAAAAATCTGAAGTCATGCTTCAGGTTTTTTTATTTTTTTATATCAAATATTTTGATCTATAATGGGATTTCAACTCTAATAGTCTTGAAAAGATAGACAGAGACCTGTGATGAGAGACCATATTTTTTGCTTGATAGCGGAGAGTGCCTGCTGGATAGTATCTATTCACTTGGTATTTGGCAGAAGAACTCAGCTCTTGTGATCCTCTCACTGTACAAGGAATACTCCTCGCTCATGCATTGGCACTTTGATGAGTTCATTTGGGTCGTTTTGGATTCTAATTTCAGTCACAAGATCAAAAAAATCAGCCTTTTTAATTTTTTTCTCAGTATTTATTGAGAATTCCAGTGCAGAAGCTATCTATGAGTAGCTCCACCGCTCTATCTGTCTTGATCACCCCATTTGCAGCCAAAAGTTGCCCCCGCTGAGTCAAAGGCTGAGAAAAATACTCCAGTCTTTGAGCCGAGATTGATATGTTTTGCGAGCTCGGTTTTTATTTTCGTATTCACGTGATCCTTTTTCAAGGTAAAAGTGGTTTTTTAGCAAAAAAAGAACAGGAGTTTCTTTTTGGTTATTTGCTTGGTATACTATATGAAAAATGGTTGCAGATTGCAAGAAAAAAAGCTTGTTTTTTTGAGAAGAGTTTCATATACTGCATGGAGCGATGCTCCAGTCGTTCAATGGATAGGACACAGTCCTGCGAAGACTGGAATCCCGGTTCGACTCCGGGCTGGGGCATTATGAAATGTTAGTTTCCGCCATTTGTAGAGCTTATTATCCGTGATGATAATAGGCTTTTTTGTATATCCACTGAGTGTTGGGCTTGCCTATTGAAACATCAATTAACTAGCCAATACACGGGGTAGTGAAACTAGAATAATTAGCTATAAATAACTTACACTATAAAATCCCCGCTTTGGTCTACCCAGCCACAGCTAAGGCATTCTAGCCAAGGTCGGGGATTATATACTGTAGGTTGTTTTTTTATTCTTACCCAAGAATTTAACTCACCCGCTCTCCTATACTTCTCGCTCGCAGTAGTTCAAACAGAGAATCAGGAGAAACTTTATATAAATGTAGGTCAGTATTGGTCTTCTTTAATTTATAGCGATAAGCAAAAAAATGCTGAAGACAATTTTTCCTAGTATCAAAAAAATTTTTAGGACTTATTTGTTCTCTAGTATTCTTAGGATACTGGTTCTACTTCAATCCTACTACTTTTTGCTCTCATGGGATTGCCTCTAGCTCTTATTAGACTTTTATTCCTATCTATGACATTTCCAATCTCCAGTCCGACTTTGGGTTTGTAATCTACATCCCTCATGTCTTCTTTTTCTCAGAAAATAAAAAGAAAATCTGACTTGAAGTATAGTCAGATTTTTGATTTCTGTTATCATTATTTTTTTCTAGTTTCTTAATATGCTTATAGTCACATTCTGGGCAAATAAAATAATAACGCCCCCTTCGTGCAGCATAAATCAAGCCAGGTACAAGAAAGAATAGATAAAAAAAGACATCATATATAGATAGTTCCTTTTCTTTTCTATTTTTCGAGGTTTCTCACTAATGTCAGAACTGAGGACAAAAAGATTTTTAGCTTTGAAGTTTGAAAAGCATTTCTATAGATAATATTCTCCGTTTTTCTGATATTTCTTATCTATAACTTCTCCGCAATATTTATATTTTTATTGCGGTTTCAGGTACTTCAGATTCTCAAAATGGGCATTTTTTGGTAGATTCTGGCATTTTTTTAGAGGAGCAAAATAATTAAAACATCTCAAAAAAATCTAACTAATAATAAATACCGAAGTTCAAGTTAGATCTTCCTCTTTCTTCGGTTTTTCTTGCTCTACTTTCAGGAGAAGAAAATTTATTAGTCAACAAAAGCTTCTCAATATTTTTTTGAGCTGCACTATTTGCTGGCTTTTTGAGCTGCTTGAGTCGATACGCTTCTGCTCGTTACTTTGGTGGTGGGTTTTTCAGATTTTTCATCATGTTTTTTTAGGTAATCTATTAAAATAATTATAGTTTATATCGGCGTCAAAGTAAAACTTCCTCTTTATTCGCACAAATCCATCAGCTTTGGTAACCACAGCGACATCAATAGGTCCTCAGATCGTTTCATATCCCATATTGATTCTCTTCTTCATTGATCCAATACCTACAAAAATTCTCTGCAATCTTTCATAATTCCGCTTTTGACAAGAAGCAAACTGCCTGAAGTAGCGGTTCTCCAGCTTCTTTTCTAATAGCCTGAAGACTTTCCCCGACTGCTTGTAAAACTTTTTGCCTACTTCCTTGTTTAATTATATTGTTTTTTTCTAGATTTTTGCAATTTTTTTCACGAAGTATTTCTTCTAATCTTATAGCAGTCTTTTTCTCAAATACCTAAAATAGAAGTCCAAACATCGTCTCCCTGAGCATACGGTTCAATAAATCAAGTCTTAATTTCTTCTTCCTCTTCCTTTGAATATAAAATAGATTTTTTTCAAGTTTTTTTGAAATAGGTTTATAGTACAAAACCTTAGGATAAAAAAATCTTTTTGTCAAAATCCGAAGAAAAATAAGTTTACTATATTCAACAAACTCCTTTAACAGAAAAATCTCTTTGAAGTGATAAAAGGACAATCTGCATAAACTTTCTAAAAATTCTCAGACCCTCCAGGACAAAAAAACCTTATTTAATTCTTTTCTCACTAATAATAGGTAGGATTATATCAATGTTTTTTCTTAGTATCTTCAACACCAGAAAGGTTTATTTTTTTGTCTCTGTAGCTTTGATAATATTCTAACCAATACTTGAGTTACATTTTTTTCTGACCTATTAAGTAATAAAGAGCTCTGTTCTTGTACAGATTTCTTCTCAAATTCTGGATCATTTAGAGCTTCTGAAACAATATTATCAAGAGAGTCCTTTAGAACTTGAATCAAAGACGATATAAGCGTTTCTATAAGTTCTTTATCACTTATATTTTTTTCACATATTCAGCACCATTGATATATTCCAAAAACAAATTTACATAATCAAAAAGAGTCTCTTCTCTATGATTCACAATACTTTTTTTCTAAATTCTTTGATAATCGTCTCAAGTAGAATTCCCATAAAAATCAGGAGATCATGCAATGGCCACTCAAACAGGATCATTATCAGAAATTTCAAATAACTTATTTACAATAAAGGTCTTATGTCCAACACTACCCACACTATCCGCAGCGAAAGCTAAAGCATCCTTGTTCCCCGACTCATACAATCAGCGTCATTTTGATATCTTTTTATTAAATAAAAATTTTTCTACATCATACACTATTTGCCCAAGAAGTCAACAAAAAAACCGAAGACTTCTTTTTTTCATATTTCATCTCAACCTATCTAACACTCGTTGCTCAAATTTAAATTCCGAAGAAAAAAATTAACTGACCTGTGTTTTTCTAAGAAGAAAGGGAATTCACCTCAAAAAAATCTACTCCAAGAGCAATAGGATAATTCTCAGCTTTTAACCTCTATTTTCACCTTTTTTTGTGAGATTGGAGAGATGGTCTAAGGAGGCTTTGTTTCGTTTAAAATCAAAGGTTTAATCATATACTAACAGCGATTTCTCATCAGTTTTTTTCATCTTTTTGATAACAAAAAAATCTCCACAAAAACGTGGAGATTTTTTTCGCTTGTCATCTAGAACTTTTTAGTGTTCAAGAGAAAAAGAGATGATGCAAGTCATGTTTGGTGTTCAAAACCTGATTTCTCATCTGAGAAGAAAAAGCTATCGCTAAGATTCAATGTGCTAGAAAGCGCATTTGAAGTATGAGAAATATATTCATTGATTTCAGCTTTCTGAGATCTCAAAAATATCTGCTTGCTGCGTATTTTTTTCTCATCCTCGCAGATTTCTTCTGATGGTATAACGCTTCATTTGGTTCAAGTCCTTGAACAATATCCTTTTCATAACTATTATATCTAATTGTGTCTGTTTTTTTCATGGTATTATATGATTAAGTATAAAATGCTTAAATACTAAGCAAAAGATCAAAAAGTCTGATATTTTTTTGTGAGGTTTAACCTTGTTTATTTTTTTCCAAGTACTGGTATCAACTAGAGTGTATCCATCATATCTTTGAGTAAAGTAGCGAGAAATCATTTCTTCTCCTCTCTGAGTGCTTGGTTTTTAGTATTAGCACTTTGAGGTTCAGAAGTAGGTTGATAGGCTAAGGGTGTTGACTCTTTAGGAGCAAAAATCAAAAGCCTGAACGATAAGATCCGCTAGCTCTCCTCTCGTGATCGGTTTGGAGGTCTCTCACTGATCCATGTTGAGCAACTTAGCTCTAGTAGCTTGGGAAACAAGCTGATAAGCCTCTCACTTAGTAAGCTGAGCATGAGGTAAAAACAGATATCCTGACTGTTCATTACGAAGTAGAAAAATCTCATATCTCATTTGTAAGCAAATATTCCAAATGGGGAGCAAAGGCTGCAAAAATAGGTTGTATCATTGATTTTTGGTAAATGAGTAAAATTAGTAATAACAAGTGCTTTTTCACTGCTGAGCCAGTAAACTATTGGCGAGCATAACTATTCAGTCCGCACGAAGGACATCATTGTCTGGATAGAAATTACCATTCTTACCAGCTACTACCCCTGAGCTGTGCTAATTTGGTAATTGCCGCATGATATCTATGATTACTAATATCATTAAATACCGGTGATATGATACTTTTTTCCAACTGGAAAATATCTGCCAAATATCAGGCCATCTGTGATTTAGTAAACTGAGTATCAGAAGAAGAAATCAGATTTACTTTCTCTTTTTGACCGATATATGGATTGAGATCTAAAAATAGTGTTAAGGATCTGCATCGCTTGAACAGGAGTAATTAGAGCATCAAGCTCAATTGTCCCTAGATGATCAAGAAATCATAAAAGCTTTTTGCGGTATTTAGTTTTTTTGAGAAGAAGTGCATTTCCATAACCTTGCTTGAAAAAACTCTGATCAGAAAGACCGTTAGTTGATTCTAGTGAATATCCAAGTTTGTATCTATAAATATCTAGTACAACTCTGATAAAGTCACTGGTACGAACAAAGTTATGTGGATAATATTTTTCCACTTGCTCATCATTGAATAACTCAAATACTAGCGAGAGCTTTCAATACTTGCTTTATGAGGATCAGTACTGATATCTCAAAAAAAGCAGGCAAGAGTGCTGATTCTGTCTGAGGTAAAACGCTACGAACGATTGGATATTTTTATATCAGAAGCTGAATCAGGTTTTTTTCTTTCTGAGATTTTTTTCGATCCCAGTTGAAGCACCATCCATACCATCTTGCATAAAATTTACCAGGTTGTTCCATACCTTTTTAGCACTCAAGGCAACATCAGTCTCAATTTCCTTTTGGAGGCTAGAAGCTGGAGTAATTGCGTTTGATTCTGTATTCTTGATACTTGTAATATTTGAGGCAAGCACACTAGAAACAGTATATCAAAAGATCACAATCACTGCTAAAACTTTCCACCCCCTCCAAAATGAGTTCTTGAAGGTTGTTTCATCTTGTCTTTTTTTATGAATAAAAACGGCTTGTGTGTAGAACCTTTTTATTCGTTTACAAAGACAATTTGTGAAGAATACTGCTCACACTCTGAAAAACTCATCAGAAAAAATCTGATTTTTATGGTTTATTTCAAAGGTACTATGTAAAACTTTATTCTCCAAAGGAAGTGGATTTTTTTCCTATCACAAGATTACTATCATTCTTGCGACAACAATATTATATATCTTTTTTTGAAAATGTCAATTTTTTTGAAAAGATTTTTAAGAAAAAGGGAAACACCAGTTTTATATTATATTTTTCAGCCACCAAATTCTTTATTTTTTTACAAGATTTTTTTATATATTTTCTTATATTTATTTATTTTGTCAATATTTTTGAATTGATTTTAGGGGAGAATCATTATAGTGAGAGTATCAAACATAAAAAAACATTTAGAAAATGAAAAAAATCGTAGTATTCGTAGTTCTGAGCATGCTTTTTATTTGCATGTTCAAAGAGTGAAGATGCCTATCAAGAACCTATTTCTTGGAAAAACCGGTATCTTCACTAGCCAAATCACAAAGCAATCCTCATTGATGATTACATTCGCTCACTCATCTGAGCTCATTGAGCTCGTAAGATTTGAAAGTGAGTGGACCATCTCTACCCGAGATAAAACCTATACCTTAAATCTTAAAGAGTCAGATTTTATCTGGTCCAATGAAGATAAGAAGTTTGAGGGCATATATACTGTCCCCTTGCAAGTTGGAGACTATCAACGAGCAAGCGTTCGCTATCTCCATGGAGAAGTTCGTATCAATGGGAAATGGAAGAGAATGACGTTTTAGTCGTAATACTTGGCAGAGAAAGCTGACTTCTATATTAGGAGTCAGTTTTTTTGGTTGTTTTCAAATTGATTTTTGAGAAGAAAAACACTACACTCAAAACTGACTATTTGACTTTATTCTCAATCAAGACTATCTGCAATGCCTACTATGAATAAATATGAGTTTGAACTTCGCTTTCTATCATATAGAGGGCTTAAGACGAGGTTTAGACTAGATTGGGATAATGATACGCTCATAGCACTGAGCCAAATATCAAATAAAAGGAGTCCTTGAAAAGTCAGTACCTGAGACTTCCCCTGAGGACTTGAAAAGATTTACTCATGAGAGCTATACACAGTTCAAAAAAGACTTTATCGCAAAATATACAGATTTCTACCCCCTTCCAACCTCTAAATATAGTCTAGCTGAGTATATTGATAGACTTGAATATGAACTTAAAGTGATCAAAGAAATGGGATTTAATTCCTACTTTTTGATCGTATCAGACTATGTGAGACGAGCAAAAAAACAAATGATCGTAGTAGGTCCAGGAAGAGGTTCTGGTGCTGGTTCTCTCCTTGCTTGGGCAATTGAAATTACGGATATTGATCCGCTTCCATTTGATCTCCTTTTTGAGAGATTTTTGAATCCAGCGAGAATATCAATGCCCGACTTTGATATCGACTTTGAGGATACGCAGAGACAGAGAGTAATTGACTATTGTTCACAAAAATATGGACAGGAGAAGGTTTGCTCGATTGGAACATTTATGAAGATTGCAACAAAAGCAGCATTTAAGGATTCTGCTAGAGCGGTTGGAGTTCCCTTTGAAAGGGCAAATCAGATTTCTAATATGATTCCTGATAAAGTTGGACTCAAAAGCTTGATCAATGATCCCTTGCCAGAGTTTGAAGAAGTGCAAAATATCTATAATACTGAAGACAATGTAAAGAAGGCCTTTGACCTTGCTTGTGGGATCGAAGGGAATCTTAGACAGCTTGGAGTTCATGCCTGTGGAATCATTATTGCTCCAGAACCGGTTTCTACCTATACTGCAGCTCAATATGTCAAGGAAAATGATCACACTATCGTAAGTCAGTATGATGGACCGACACTAGAACAAATCTGACTTTTTGAAGATGGATTTCTCTGACTTAGAAACCTCTCAATCATCAAGACTTGTATCAAAAATCATAAAAAGCCAGACACGAACAAGAAAAACAAAACTCTAGATCCGATTTTTGAACATTTTTTGGAAACTACCTCATTTCAGCCCGATATCAACGATACTTTCACCTATGAAAGCGTATTTAAGGAGTGAGATACGACCTGAATTTTCCAGTTTGAATCTCAAGGAATGAGAAAGTTTTTGATCCAGCTTGAGCCAAACTCAATCAATGATCTCGTAGCTATGAATGCGCTTTATCGTCCAGGTCCGATGGAGTTTATCCCAAGATATATTGAGAGAAAGCATGGTAGAGAGGAGATTTCCTATATGAGCGCAGAACTAAGAGCTGAACTTACAAAAAAGTATGGAGCTGAAGTTGCTGAAGAAGAAAATAGAAAACTGATCGAAGATCTCTCTCCTATTATGAGTTTGACCTATGGAATTGCGGTATATCAGGAGCAGTTGATGTTTTTGGTGCAGGCAATGGCAGGGTTTTTCACTGGGTGAGGCAGATATGCTCAGAAGATGAGTGGGTAAGAAGAAAAAGAAGTAATCGAAAAGCTCAAAAAAAGAATTTGTAACAAGAGGAGAAACCTATAAACAATATAAACCTGAGACAACAACCAATATCTATGAGAAGATGATCGAGCCTGCGGCTTCTTATTCGTTTAATAAGTCGCACTCGGTATGTTATGCGATGATTGCCTATCAGACTGCATATCTCAAGGCACATTTTCCACTTGAATTTTTCTGCGGCATTGATTCGTTCGGTTGAGGAAGACACGGATACTCAGAGCTTTTTATATCTCAGAGATTCAGAACAAGGAATCTCTGTACTCTGACCTGATGTAAATGAATCATTTAACCATGTAGCTGCGATCTGAGATGTCATCAGACTTTGATTTTTTTCTACGAAAGGAATTGGGGAAGATGTGTGAGAAACAATTCAGCAAGAAAGACAAAAAGGTGGGAAATTTACTTTCTAGAAGACTTTCTCAAGAGGTGTGCAAGTATTATCAATAAAAAAATCTCTAGAAAATCTGATCAAAGCTGGTGCCTTAGATGCCTTTTGGAGATAGAAATGTGTTACTAGAAAAATGTTCAGAATTTAATTGACTGGACAAAGAATATTGCAACAGCGGATTTTTGGGCTCTTTGGTGGGCTTCAGGTCGATACAAAAATCCAAATGAGGACAGTTCAGCCTTCTAACCTTTTTGGAGAGGCTCATGATGGAGCAAGAAACCTTTAAGGCATTTATCTCTGGGAATCCACTAGATGGTCTCTACCAATATATCAAGAAAGGATCTTTCCTCAATCAGGTCTTAGAAAAATGATTATCCAAAATTTATCATCCACGGGTATATCAAAAGAAATTCAAAGAGCAAAGAAGAAATGATTTTTTTCATTAAGATTGAGGATATTTCTGGAGATTGGGAGTTTTTACGAAAGATGCTCTAGATTTCAAGAAATTTGACCTTGTGATCATTTATGGTAGCAAGAGTAATGGTAGAGTATATCTGGATAAGATCATTAAAACTGACTATGAGACGCTAATCAAACTCGCAGGAAGCAAATACGATCCTGAATGGACCGTTGTAAGAGCAAAAAAAGAGAGATACGGTGAAGAAAAGAGCAAACAGATTGAGAAAATCAAGTCAGAGAGTGCTGATAGTACAATCCAGGAACAAAAACCGAGCAGACATTCTCATGAAAATGACGACGAGAGCATTGAGGAGGGACTTAGCTCAGAAGAGATGAATCCTGGGGAAATTTTTGCTGATAATGAGGCTGAGGAAGAGGAAAACTTAGAGCAACTAGATCAAGAAGACGATGCAACGCTTGAAATAAGTGAGGAAAATGATAAAGATCAGAATTCTGAACCCCTTTGGCCTACAATGCCTGATCAAGGACCATTCTGTATCTCGAGTTTGCCAGATAATTTAGAAAGCATCCAACTTTTGGCAGATATTCTAAAAATCAGCCAGGAGATATTCCTGTAATGATCATGGGGAAGGAGAGACTAGTCAATGATTATGGACTTCAGATGCTAAGGGAACATTTTTGAAAATAGAAGATTCCAAAACTAAGAAGATTATATATAAAAATAGAATAATCAAAATGTAAAAGAGAAAATAAGGGAAATTTCAGATTTTTTTGCTTTTTGGTGAGAAAGAAGGTATACTTAGGTATCTTTTTAGTTTTTCAATAGGAGACTAGTATGAAAGTATCAACAAAATCTGAAGTAAAAAAACAGCCAGCGACCATCACAGCTTTCTAAATCAGTAAAGAAAGTAAAAGAGGTAACCCCAGCAAAAGGCAAAAACAGCAGAGACACATGATTTTATTTTTCCCAGAACAGGGAAAATGGATGACTGAATCACTTCTAAAAACTCCTTTCCAAATGGAATATTATCTCTGTTGGACTAGCACTTGGATACTTTGCAGTATTTCATATTGTGCAGGGGGCTTTTAGAGCAAATACCGAATATCTTCTGAGCCTTTTGTCAGCGGTTGGAAAGACACTTTCAACCTGAGATGCTGAAAGACTGTGAAATGATATTCTCCAGTATAGTTCTCACCTACAATTTGCAGTTAGCCAAGCAGCAGCGCTTGGATTAGGGGTTCTTGTAGTTCTATTCCTAGGCTCTCAAGCAATTAATTATAAAAATGAAAACTGAATATCTTGAGCTTCTTGGTAATATTGGCGATTTTTATTAGAATTGCATTAGTATTTATCCCATATGCAGAACTCTATTTTCAAAGCTAAACAATAACACTAGACAGAAAAACAATCAGCAAAACAAAAACTGATTGTTTTTATTTTCCTGTCTTTTTCTATTGACATTCATAGCTTAATACTTATAGTATTACTTCAAAATATTTTGCTATTTATCTTTCAGATCTTTTTGGAATATGAATAAATTACAAACAGGACTTTTAATTTGAGCACTAGGGATCTCTGTTTCCAGTGGTCCAGATCAGCATTCTTGATATCTTGAACAACAAAAGAGCCAGACTCTTTGATACTTTAAATACTCCTGAACAAGTTGATCCTACAGACGAATCAACAGCTAAAAAGCAAAAGAAGAACTAGCTGATGAGGTATCGATTCATACTGATTCGATTGCAAAAGTTTCAAAAATACACCTTTTTGCGGTAAAAGGGGAAAGGGAAAATGATTGGCTCAAATCTTGGAAATGTGCTCGGATATGGACAAGCTGAGAAAATTATGAGAGAGCGAAATAACTATCCAAGTCCAATGCAATTTCAGGCGATACAAAAAATATGATGATCTGGAAACGCTCAGTTTTCCATTGATTTATCCAGACTTAAAAAGAGGTCTTTCCAGATCAGTGGGAAGCGTTTCTTGAAAATGAGGATTTTTGAAATATAAAGATGAGAATGCTGATCATATGCTAGTGGTTACAAAAAGTTGAGGACTGAAAACATGCACTTGCCTACTATGAAGATTGAGCACTCAAACTTGCAACTTATGTATCTATTGGACTCCCCTTACCGTAAAACTATGAGCGGAGCTTTTGATCTGCAGCATGATATGATTTTCCGCAGATCGAGAAAAATATGATAATGCACCAATGCCCCTATGCACTACATATCACCTGAGGTTTCTTTCTCCACCAAGGACGAAGTGATGGGAAACCTAGATCGCATGGTTGTATCAGAGTTCCTGGACTCTATCAAAAATGGCTCTATGAGCATCTTCCAAGATGAAAAAGCAGACGAAACCTGAGAGGTTCAGTCTACTGCATTATCCTTGATAAACTCTATAATTAAAGGCAAGTTCATCCTGTCGTTTTCATAAGCATCTGATGAATACTCATTCTCGTCGCTGAAGCATTACAAAACTCATCAATACTCAGCACGAGAATCCCCTTTATCCCCTGCACTAACGTCAGCAATTCATACTTACGATTGCTGATTTTTGAAAGCGTTGATTTTTTTCAGCTTGTTTAGTGAGTTTTTTTCTGAGGTGAGAAAAAAATAGTATAAATCTGAAAGGAGATCTTTTGCAGATTTTTGTCTTCTAGTGGGCACAGTTTATTGATTTTTCAGTATTTTTGGGTATTGAGAAAAACAAGGTACTCACGAAAAAGAATTCAGATTTTTTTCTCTATATTTTTAGTTTGTATCGATGAAGATATTTTAGTGAAGAAATAGCTTCTTCCTTGATATATCAGGCGATCGAAAGCTCGTTGATCTCTTGCGTTAGGCTCTCGAGCAATTCCTCTGTTTTGGTCATTGGTATCTTTGCTAATGTCTAGGTAAAAATTGAGAAATTTGTTTTTGCTCTAGAGTGAGAGCATTTTTAAGCTGAGTATTAGCTTGAGGTACTGCAATAATGCCTCATCATGAGTAACCAAAACAATAGTATTTCCAATTTGATTAGCCTTGATAAGAATATCTGCCATCTGAAATGTACTCTCTGGATCAAGATTTCCTGTAGGTTCATCAGCAATGATAAAGTCTGGTGAATGGATAATCGCTCTTGCCATTGCGACCTTTTTGTTTTCTCCTCAGCTGAGTTTTTTGATATCTTTAATTTCAATACTTGAGAGATCAAGGAGATCTTTTACCGCTTCATACTTTTTTCTTGATCACTGCAAGTGGAGCTTCCTCAAGGAGCAATGGGTAAATAATATTTTTCCTGAGGAGAGAGACTCTGAATCAACTGATAATCTTGAAAAATAATTCAGATTTTTTCTTCTATATCTCTGGATCTCGCTCTCACCAAGTACGGCAAGATCTTCCATTTTATAAAAACAGTATTTTTATGAGGTCTAAGCTGTCCAATCAAAAACTTTACTAGTGTTGATTTTCCACTTCCAGACTTTCCCTGTGATAACGAGAAAATCTCCCTTTGAAGCTGAAGATTGAACTTCTTAAAAAGCTGTCTTTTGCTCTCAGGATATCCCCAAGTGAGATCTTTGATATTAATGAGTGGAATATTAGTTTTATCTGCTATTTGCATGAGGTGGTTATTTAAGAGTAAATTTCTTAGTTTAAGTATAGTTGAAAAATAAGAAAAACAAAAATCTGATATCAGATTTCTTGTTGTCCTTGACAAGTGAGAGAGATGATTTTTTTGTTGTAATTTAATTGAAAGAATTCTAGAGAAGCAAACTAGTCTTTTAGTGTTCTCCAAGCTCTGACTCGGAAAACTTAGACTCAAAACGTTCAACTTTGCTAGCAATCAGTGGCTTCACAAAGAGTCCCAGCAGTAAAAATACTCCAAAGAATCCAAGTAAAATAATAAGATTTGGCAGATAAATCTCCCAGACAACTCCTCCAACGGCTTCCCTCATTGCTGCAATCGCATAGGTAAATGGAAGGAATGGATTGATTGATTGAAAGAAAGCGCCTGAAAGCTCTATTGGGAAAGTACCTCCTGCTCCTGATAATTGGAGTACTAGGAAAATAATAACAATTGCCTTTCCAGCACTTCAGAATGTAGAAACAGTAGTATAGACAATCATTGAAAAGACAAGAGCAACTCGCAATGAGGCAAAGAAAAATGCTCGTGGATTTGCCACATAGGCGTCCAAAAGCCACATATCTCAAAGAGAAACTACAATCCCTCTGCAAAAGTGCAATAGTCAAGAAAAAGAGCCGTTTCCCGAGATACTTTTTGATAAGACTTAAAAGTTTTGGAATGCTTTTTCTCGTTTTTTTGTTGTAAAAAAAGTGAAATACTGAGCAATGAACCTACCCAAATAGCTAATGTCGTAAAAAAATGGAGACATTGCTGATCCATAATTTGAATAGAAAAAGCTTGTTTTTCCACAAGCTCTACAGGCTCAGAGACAAAAATCAGAAAAACGCCTTGGATTTAATGTCGCCAGCTGTATCAGCTCCTCTACTTTTCAGCTTTTTGAGTTTTTTGTAATTGGTTATCAATAACATGAACACTTGACTGGAGTTTAGGTAGCTTATCCTGAAAAGACCTGATTTTTTTCAATTTCTGTATTAAGGATTTTCGATACCTCAGTCTATATTTTTTCTACCTGAGGCAGCTTTTTCTCTAAAGTATCCAGCTTTTCAGTCCCTTGCTGTAGAGCGTATCAATCTCTTTTAGCACCTCGGTGAGAAGCGGCTCGATATCATTTTGATAGTTAGTATGCACCTCATCCAATGTTGTCCTCATATCATCACGAAGTGAAGTGATTGCTTTTTGAGTATCTCTTGAAAAATCAATCGTCTGCTGAACCTCTGATTGGACAGAAGAAAGCGTTCCACGTAGTGAAGAACTTTTTGAACTCACAGTATTGAGATTTGCAATCGCGGCATCAAGCTTTGTAAGCAGCGGAGATCCTGGGAATAAGCTAGAAATAAGCAATCTTACCTGCTGGAGAGAAGCCGCTTGATTTCCAACTTGTTGCTCAAGCTGAGAGAGTTTTTGGATTGATACGCTGGAGATCCTTAGCAAAATTCTGATTTTTTTGATCTGCTTTATCTAAAACACGAGAAAACTCTCCATCAATATCATTTGCTATTGTTTGAGCTCTGATTTGTACCCTTTTATTTTCTCCGGAGTTGTACTAAGAAAATTAAGGCTATTTTTGTACTAAAAAGAGAACTCTTGGATAGGGTTGATTGAACATCATTAATATTTGTTTTTACTTCTGGAACCTTACCATACATTTCCTCAAGTCTAAACCTTGAACGATACGAAAGTTCCAGCATTTTATCGATTTTTTTGATCGAGATGATCTAAACTAGTACGAGCATCATGCACAAAATCAATCAATGAATAAACACTTTGTTTACTATTTTTGAGATCAAAAACCTATAAGATTAAGTTTTTCCATCAAGACACGATTTAATGAATCCAGGAAAGATTTTTGAATATTTTCTTTGATACTAGAGGCACCTTTTGCGGTAATTTTTTTGGAGCAATAGCATTAATTTTTTTCATTGACAGTATAATGGATCTCTGGATGCCTTGGAAACTCATCTAAAAGACTCACCATTTTTTTCTGAAAATCAGCTTTTCTATAACGATTGATGCGTAATATTTTCCAAGTCTCGTTCCTCCTGAGCAACTTGACTATCCACAAACACCCATCAAATCGAATCATTTGTTTTAAGTTCATTCACAACATCCACTCAGATATTGACTCGCTGATCTCTAAACACTACACCAATATCCTCGTTAACAACTGCGATTTTTAGACCTTTGGTATTCCCATAGGGATCTCGAGAAGATTTTAGATAAAACCAAGCATAAAGAGATGGCAATATACACAATACCAAAACAATCAAAAATGCAACTCGATTTGAAAAATATGTTTAAGATTTGAGAGGTAGACTTGCCAGATTTTTCATTACTCTATAGATAGTTAAACTTAAAATACTTTGAAATCTCATTTAAGGTTAGCTAATTTCTCCTAGAAATCAATAAAAAAACTGAAGAAACCAGATTTCTACTTTTCATTTTCATAGTATGTTCTCCAGATATAACTTTCTATATTCACTTGACATTAAATCAGAAATGTATAGTATATATCTTCACAAATACAAAAAGTAAAACGCATGAAAAAGAACATTGAATGCACACTTGTGCTGATTAAACCTGATGGGGTTGCAAAGGGAGTTAGCAAAGACGTCTTTGCTCGCTATCGTAGAGCATTTCTTAAAGTTATCAATTCCAGTGATGAAATTACCGCAACTGGAGAGCAGCTCTATAAGCACTATGAAGAGATCGGACAACTGCTGACTCGTAAAGGAGAGGAAATCTTTAACGAGACAGTGAAATATATGATGTCAGGTCCTATCTTAAAGGCGATTATTGTTGGCGAGGATGCCGTTCAAAAGGTACGCGAACTCAACGGTGCAACCAAGCCTTGGGAAGCGAAGAAAGGAACGATTCGTGCAGACTTTGGAAGCACAGATACAAATGGTCCGATCCGCAATGTTGTCCACTCTTCTGCGAGCATTGAGGAAGCAAAAAGAGGAAATCAAGGTCTGGTTCTCAAAAAGAGGAACTCAAAAAGGATCTTCCAAATCAGTATCAGGAATACTATCCTGATTAGCTTGTTTCTCAAAAAGCTCAATAGGAATCCCTGTTGAGCTTTTGCGTTTTTATAAAAAATATGAGAAGAAAAAAATCTGATTTCTCTTGTATTAACTCGTTTCAACGAACATTGTCCTACTGCGGTAGTGGAGTGCTTCCATCACATCTGAGAGCGTAAGGTGTTCTCTAGCCTGCATATCTGCGATTGTCCTCGCAAGTTTGAGAAGCCTATGCACCACTCTCCCTGAAAGGGTAAACTTCTCAGTCGCCTGAGCAAGAAAAATCCTTACTCGCGCTATCAAGTTTGATAAACTGTTCGATATCCTTTGCCTGCATAGAGGCATTATTTTTGGATAGCAGTTCCCTTAAAAACGCTGCTGCTGAAAAGATCGAGCTGTTTGGATATCATTGAGCAAATCTGCTGAAGATTGGTTTTGAGTTTTTTTCAAGAATGGTAGAAATATTTTTCTCTAGGAATTTCAAGGATCATATCAATTCTATCCAAGAGGGACCCGAAATCTTACTCTGATACCTTTTTACCTCTCAAAGTCCGCAAGTACACTGTCTTTCTGGATCTTTATAATATCAACATTTACAAGGGTTCATTGAAGCAACAAACATCAGATTTGCTGGATATTGCACGCTACCATGAGCTCTGGAGATATTAATTACTCTATCTTCCAGTGGTTGTCTAAGCACCTCCAAAACCTCTCTTGGAAACTCGGTTAATTCATCAAAAAAAGAGAACTCATTTGTGAGCTAGAGAGACTTCTCCTGGGGTAAGGTTACTTCATCATCAGATAATTGCAACCTTGGAAGCAGTATGATGCACCTGTCTAAAAGGCCTTTTGATAATAAGTGGCTGATCCTTACTGAGCTTTCAAACTACAGAATAAATCTGACTCACCTCGAGGATCTCATCTGATGATAAGGGAGGCAAAATGGTTGTCAAAAGCTTTGCTCAGCATGGTTTTTCCGCTACCGGGAGCTCAAACCATCAGTACATTGTGCAGTCCAGCCGCCGCAATACTCAGGGCTCTTTTTGCAAAAAGATGACCTTTGATATACTTAAAATCATAGCTATCATCAGTATTTTTCATCTTTTAATTCTCCGAGTGCTTTGGTATTGCGAGCATAAGCAAGTTTTTCTCCTTTGAGGAAAAATCTAAGAGCTCAGAGAAATGCGAAAGCGGAATAATCGTAATATCTGAAATATACTCTAGCTCATAAAGATTTTCTCTCGGTACAAAAAAAGTTTGATAGCCCTGCTGTTTTGCAGAGATTACACTAGGCAAAAAGCCCATTTACCCTCTTGATCCTTCCATCCAGTCCAAGCTCTCAAAAACAGGAACTCACTCATCCTCTCATAATGATTGAGCTTCCCATCATAGATCAGGCCGAGCAAGGCAACGGCCATTGGGAGATCAAAACTTGTTCAGACTTTTTTTGAGATGACTAGGAGAAAGATTCAGCACAAATTTCCTCCTTGGAAGATCTATCCCAACATTTCTAAAAACATCCTCTAATCCTCTCCTTGGCTTCCTTAATACTCGCATCGGGTAGCCCAATAATCTCAATATTTGGCAAAGCTCTATTACTATCAGCCTCTACGAGAATCTCATAGCCCAAAAAAGTCCAATGGTAGTAAATGTTTTGATATGCGTTGTCATTAGAAAAATATGATAAATCAGATTTACCATATTTTTCTTCCTACAAAAATCAAGTCAAAATAAGCCAATACTCTTTTGTCAAAAAGTTTGATATCATTAACCGTGCTTGCACTGGCATTGAGTATCATCGTCATGGCAAGAACAACTATGTCCGTGATGATGTTCATGATGATGGTGTCCATGGTGATGGTGTTCATGATGATGAAAAGTATTTTCATAATTTTTCATAGCCCTCATGCTGATCATCTCCGTGATCATGCCCACAGCAGCAACATCCACCTTCACACTCCTCCTCTGGCATTTCAAGAGATCCAGTTACGGCTCTAAGTACAAAAGTCTAACACTTCATCATCAGATACGCTTTGACCTGACATTTGCTCGATCATAGTTTTTTTAGTTTTACGAAAGCATCATGATTTTTCTTGGCTGATTTCTAGAGTTACTTTTGTCATGTGATTGATTGAAAAAGGGTAAAATTCTGATAAGGATTGTAATGATTTTTCCTCTGGACTACAAGAGCAGAAAAAAATCTTCAGATTTTTTTATTTTTAGGAAGTTAGTCATTATTGAACAAACTTGAACGACCCCTTCATATGGTTGCGTATATCGAACTACTGAACAAAAACGTAATTCTTTAGGTGTAGAATTTCCACAATCTCACGTATTTCAACTAAAACACTGCAATAGAGAAATATCATCTTTATCTCAACTTTTTGGGATATAATCCTACTATCGCAATCAGCCTTCTATACTCTCCAAGCTTTTTTTGAAGCCTTCTGCTTCTCGATAGGAGAAAGATTAAGGTATTCATCTGAAGAAATAAAGTTCCCATCGTGATAAAACTACACTAGTAGATTTCGGTCCGTAATATGTAAAAACCTAAAACATCATCATATTGACGAGAAAAATCAATGTCACTCTGTGCTAACAATCCCCACTTTTGTGTCCAATTTTTGAACCTAGGGAAATGATTTGGAAGAAGAGATGTATAGGATTCTCTTGCGTATACCCCATGATATTTTTCAATCCTCCCCCGTCAAAAAGTAACATATCGTCACTCTCTAATCCACTCATCATCTTCACACCCAGGGTTGCCCTCATCTACCATTGGATTTGCCTTGAGCCAACACTTATCTCTACTATCTGATCGTCTTCTCCAGTTGGTATTTCTGATATTATACATTGCTTCAAGCCCCTCTTTTGCGAGATTGAGAGCTATGGTCCTTTGTGCTGTTTCTGAAATATAGGTCGTAGTCTTATTGATTCCCTGCATGATTACGAGTACTCCCATTGAGAGCACAAATACCACAACAAGAACTTCTATCAGAGTAAAACCACCAAGAGTTTTCTTCTTGTTGAGTTCTCAACTTATTTTTTGCATATCAAGAATTTTAAGGTAAATACTTAATGTACTCTAGCTATTCTTTTCCCCTTTTCAAGAGAAAGAAAAGCAAATCTATCTGATTTCTAATCAATTCCTACTGATTTTCCGAGTGATACAATTACAGCAATCAACTTTTTATTTTTCTACTTCAAACTTGTATTTTTGGAGAATTGAGATTGTGCAGTCTCCATCTGAGCGTCAAGCTTGGCGAGAGACTGAGAAAACTGAGTGGTATAGTTTGAGAAAATCTGAGTATCTCTACGATAAAACTCACTAGCAGATCCTGAATACGCTCCAATCAGCTCGACTACTGGTCTTTCATAGTTATCCAGTGCCACCTGAAGTCCAGAAATATAATCAACAACAGCATCTTTGAGCATTGTTTCACGGCGTCGTCCCTCTTGAAGACTAGCTTTGTCCTGGAGAGATTTCAGCTGATCTCTAAGTCAGATATAGAGCTCTGCTAGATTTTGTCCATCATATTTTTCTAAAGTTGTGAAATATTCATTTACTGCGTCTACTGCCTGAATCTGAAATGAGATGATTTTTATTATTATATTCCTGAGCAGTGAGTTCTGGTCTTGATTTTGCACATCCAGTGATAATTAAGAGAGCAAAAAGACTAAAATCAGATTTTTTATTTTCATTTGCAATCATTTTTGGTAGAGTAAAATACTTTATTTTGAGTAATACAGATAGTTGAGAACCGTTGCCTTGAGTTCTTCTGGAGTATATTTTTCGGTAGGTTTTCCTTTTTCATTGAGGATGAAATATTGGATAATCAGCACCACAAGCTCAACAAATGCTGACTGGTTGATCGGAATATTATCATGATAAGTTGCTGAAAGCTGCTCTAGATAGTTGACATATCTCCTAATAGAATATCCGGATTCCTCAGGACTAAGCTTTTCATAAAAAGGGAAAATCTTATATTCTTGAGCCTCCTTGATAAAAAAAGGTACGAAAAATCAGACAATTACCTTGGTATTTCCATCTTTTCTCAGATAGGTGATATTATTTTTGAGGATTGATGGTCTTGAAAAAGTATCATAAATCGCTTTTATCAGTTCCTCATGGCTGATTTTTTTCAAAAGCATAGAGAGAAAGGCTGCAAAATGCTGATTGAGGGTTTTGTCAGCTTGGATTTGCTGAGCCACTTGTTTTGGCCTGCCTATTTTCCTCTTGGGCTTTTTGGACGGCTTCCTCACTCACCTGATCAATATTGCTTCTCGGGGTTCAAAAATCATCTATTCCGCCTATTATTTCTGCCATTTTGGTGAAAAAAGATAAAAATCCAGACTTTAATTTATTGTTTTTGCCTTGAAATTCAAACCCAATTCACTATACAATGACTATTGTAATTTTGGTGAGGTGGATGAGAGGCTGAAATCAACTCACTGCTAACGAGTCAGACGAGAAATCGTCTCGAGGGTTCGAATCCCTCCCTCACCGATTTTTGCATACCTCATTTGAGAAATTTATGGACTGTTATGGCACTATAGCTCAGCAGGTTAGAGCGCGCCTCTCATAAGGGCGAGGTCGGTGGTTCGAGTCTACCTAGTGCCAATTATCTAAAGATCATCTCAAAAAGTCATTCATATTTTTATTTTGTTTGTTTTTAAGGTATTATGGCGCAAAAAGAAAGGAGGAGTTGTAAAAGTTGCAATGGTATGTAGTGAATGTAAAAGCTACAAATTATTTTTACAAATATCAACAAGGCTGTTACTCCAAAGCTTGCTCAAAACAAATACTGCAAGCACTGTAGAAAGCATACTGAACACACTTCAAAGGAAAAACTTAAGTAAGAATTCAGATTTTTTTAGATTTTTTTATTGTACATTCTAGAATGTTGACTATTAGATTATCTAGACACGGTAGAACCAAAAAGACCTTTTTATAGAATCGTATTGACTGAACATACTAAGCCAGCAAAGTTTGGATACAAGGAAGTTTTTAGGTTCTTATGATCCTCTTCATCATACTCTTCAAGCTGATGTTGAAACTATCAAGGCTTGGGTAGCTAAAAGGATCTCAGATGTCTGAGAGAGTTGCAAAACTTCTTTATAAAAGAAACAAATGATGCTCTTTTCCAAAAATTCTTTGAAATGAGAGAAAGAAAGAGCCTTCAAAGAATGCAGACAAATAATTCTGCTATAATACTGAAAAAAATCCCTTGAGGGTTTTTCTTTACCTTTAATTTTTGATTTGATTGTCAATGATCGGATTAGATAATGTTTGAGGATTTCGGAAGTAGTGCTCTATGGATTAGGAGGACTTGTTTTTGGTGATTTGTTGAGGATGTATTTATGCATTTTTTAGAGCGATCTTCTTTTTATCTTCTCAAAGGAGACGAAAAAGCAGATCAAAGCTGCCTGGGATAGCATCAGATACATGATTTTGGGTATGTTTTTGACAGTAATGTTGATCTTTGTTTCTCCATCACTATTGAAATTTATGCACCTCCAGGGAGCAGAAAACTATACTCAAGACAGATTTTTTACTTATATGGGAAAAAAATTCTTGGGCATCTTTGAAAAACTTGGTAATTTTCATCAAAAGATTCTCAGGTTCAGAATCAATATAATGGAGATTTGTATTATAAGGATCTCACTCCTAGGACTTCTGCTCTTTAATACTACAAATAATAAGAATCTGGCTTCAGCGCAATGGAGTCAGTTTTTGATTATATTTTTAAAAAGTATTGACTTTTAGAATCAAAAATGTATATACTGCTTGTCTAATACAAAAATAAATGTCATGAAAAGATCCTAACTATCAGAAAGTTTCTGAAGAAACCTATCAAGAAAGATATTTTCTTTTTCTTGAGAGAACAGCTCGCTACGCTTAGATAAGGAATTTAAAAAGCTCTTTTGAAAAAAACAAAAGAACTTCGAAAAAGGTATCAAGAAGCGATACATGATCAAAGTTTTTTGTTGGCAAAAGAATTGACAGAACTACAAAAGAGTATATGAGGCCTTGGAAGAGGTTACGAATCACTCTCGAGAGATCCTTAGAGAATTAAAACTTAAGGACAAAATTCTCAATTACGAGGCAGAAACTATTATCTAGACCGACGTCTAATTAAAAAGCTTTTTCCCTGACTTACAGGAAGAAGCTTTTTTTAAACTTATAGAAAAATCTGGCTTTTTGACTTTTTGAGAAAAAGGGTATACTTGAGCATGATCTTTATATTCTGATAATATAAGTATGGAAAATATGGGAAAGCAGAGATGAAATAAAAAGAGATTAAACCTCTCGCTAACAGAAAAAGAAAGGTAGCGTCAAACAGATAAACAATACTGAGAAAAGGACCAGATACTTCAAAAAAGAATCTTAATCTTGCTAAAGAACACCCCTACAATGATCCTAGCCGTAGAAATAGTGTCGTTGTTGAGAAATTGAGAAACTGGGACAAATCCCAAAAGACATTCTGAAGGAGTGCTATGGACTAGGGAATAGCGCAAGTGAGCGTTGGGGAGAAAATATCAATCAAACTGATCTCTCTATCAATCTCCCAAAAGATTTATAATAAGATGAAAAAGGACTGAACAGAGCTTCATTTTTCATGATATGAGACCAGAGGACATCATTACTCTTCTACAAGGAATAGCAAAAAGAGTCTGGAGATCCATCCCAGGGTCCAATGCTTGTTTTCCCCTCAATTACCTCACGTAATGATAAGAACAATCTCGCAATAATTTCAGACTTTATGAAAACGACTGATAAGAAATTCAACATCTGACTTCCTTCTCTAGCTGCCAAAGCGATAGCTGGGAAAGTTTATGTCAAAAGATGCGAAAACCGGTCAATTTAAATATGATGATCACGTGCTTTCAACTCCGAATAATACCCCACATCCTGATGTACACGGGATATTAGACATGGAAACCTACGAACAGATCAAAGATATTTTAGATAAGACACCAAATAAATCACTCTCTATCTGAGCAATCAATGCATCTGAGGAACCTATTATTATTGATCATGCCTTTGCTCAAAAAGCCGATCGTGTATGATAAGTCAAAAGGAATAATTACCTATCTTGATGAGAAAAAAATGGGAAAAATTTTAGCTTTTTGAAAAACTGCAAGTGACTATCTTGCGAATAAATCTTCAAGTATTGATCGCATGTATGCGGCACAGTAACTAGAGTTCCTCTTTAATTTTTACGAGGAGCTGGAGTGCCTGAAGCGGAGTAATATTATTAAGATCAATGCCATTGAGCATTGATTTTATTTTTTTCGTATTGAGCTTTATCAAGAAACTCCTCCTTAGGAAGTGAGAATAATCCCTGTACTGAAGAAGCAAAAGAAGAAGTCTGATTTTTTTGATCTTTTTGATCCTTTTCAAGAGCAGCTAAATTCTCACGCGCCTCAGCCAAAATTGAGGAAGGGATACCTGCCAATTTTGCTACATCGATTCCATAGCTTTTATTTGCTCAGCCATGAGTAATTTTTCATAAAAATCACCTGTTTGTCTGTTTCATACACACTAACTGAGAAATTTTTTTGATCAGTGGAGATTCCTGCTCTAGAGCAATCAATTCGTGATAATGCGTAGCAATAAGTGTTTTTGCTTGTAATGTCTGGAGAATATAGTGCAAAATTGCCTTGGTAAGTGCTAGTCCATCATACGTAGAGGTTCCACGACCAAGTTCGTCAAAGATGATAAAAACTTTTTGTTGCATTATTAAGAATATTCGCAACCTCGATCATCTCAGTCATAAAAGGTAGATTGGTTTTTGGCGATAATATCTCAGCTTCCAACTCTAGCAAAAATTCCATCAACAAGTCAGATTTCAGCCTTTTTGAGCCGGGACAAAAAGTCCACAATGTGCTAAAAAGCACAATCAAAAGCAGACTGCCTCAGATAAGTTGATTTTCCTCCCATATTTGGTCAGGTAATGATGTGAATGATGCCATCATCACTTGGAAGATTTGGCTGTTTTCCGATCTTGAGGTCATTAGGAATAAAAAGGCTGATCTTTTGGAAGGAAAGCCTCAATCACTGGATGACGACCTCATTGGATAGCAATTGTCTCCTGGTCTAAAAGCTGTGGCCTAGTATAGTGTTGCTCCTTTGCAAGTAAAGCATAAGACGTCAACAGATCAACCCAAGCAATTTTCTCAGCAACAACAGCAAGAACATGAACTTTTTTTTCAAGGAAAGACTTTGCCTCTTGGAGGAGAGCTTGTTCCTTTGCTCTGAGCTGTTCTCTTGATGAGATAATCTCTCACTGGAGATTTTCTAGGAATGGACTAGAATATCTCTGATTTCACTTTAAGGTCTGCCTACGGAGAATTCAGAATTCATTCTTTTCCTGTTCTGATAGACTTGAGCTGAGTTTTTCGCTAATCCACTGATCAAAAAGTTCACTATCTTTGCTCGTCAACTCTAAGAAATATCACTGATTAGTAATAAACTTGAGCTTTAATATTGGTGATTCCAGAGCTTGCAACGAGCTTTTGCTGGTAGCTCATCAACAGATCATCACTATGATAAGCAAGCTTTCTGAGTTCATTAATTTGTGGATCTCTTCAGTCAGCAATATAGTCACTATCACCGATAAGCTGGTCATCTGCCTTGAGTAATGCAAGCAAATAGCTATAAATCTCATTTAACTCCTCTACTTCTGATTGCTCAAGTCCGATAGTCTTAAGCTGAGTTAGTATCTCTCCATCTAATCCTTCTAAAAAGCTAGTCAAAGTGTAGTTCTCAACTTTATAAAAAGGAATATAATTGAGTTTTCTATAGAGAATAAGACTTAAAAAGCTTTGGGATATCAAAAAGCAGAAAAACTGATGAATGGCACTGGTTTTTGTATCATCAAAGAGCCTCTCAAGATGAGAAAGTCTCCAGTTGAGTTCAGTTTTATTGTTTGTTGGATTTGAGAGAATATCCCTCAAAAGTCTAGCTCCTCACGCAGTTTTCGTAGTATTAAGAATTTCAAACAAAGGTATATTTACTAGAATTTTTCATAGCTTGAACTGAATATTTCTAGGTTTTTTTGACTGTAGTTTCATCCATCAGAACGAGTCCATCAGCAGCATGGTAGCTGATCGTATTAACATTTTTGAGGACTTGCTGTTGCGTATGCTGAATATAAGCAAAAAGCAGAGCTAAAGCAGAAGCTCTTCATTCTGTCAATGCCTTTCCAAAACTAGCTAACTGCTGCACCTTGCAAACAGTCAAAATCGTATGCTCAGGATCAATGGGAACTCCATATACAGAGACTAGACAGTTCAAATAACTCTGAATAGGACCGATGATTTCCTCTTTGTTGGTTAGGTCTGAGTCGAGAATAATCTCTGTCGGACGCAATGATAGAATCAGCTTTTGAGCCTGTTCTAAATTTGAAAGTGTTTTGGTTTGATAGTTTCCGATAGTAAAATCTCACCATGCAAGATGATAGTTTGTTCCGCTCTTCTCAGAAGACCTTGTAATAGCTAAGAGAGTGCTCAGTTCACGCTGATTTTCTTGGATATACGTTCCTGGAGTAATAATTGATTTGATACTTCTTTCAACAATCTTTCAAGGGACAGGATCTGTCATCTGCTCAGCAATTGCGACTTTATAGCCCTTTGCAATCAGCCTCGGAATATATTTTTCTATACTATGATGAGGAATACCTGCCATAGGAATAGGATTTTCTGAGTTTTTATTTTTTGAAGTGATGATGAGGTCAAGCACACTAGCACAAATCTTTGCATCCTCAAAAATACTTCATAGAAATCACCAATTCTAAAAAGCAGAATACAGTCAGGATTCTGTTGTTTCATCTGAAGATATTGTTTCATCGCTGGAGTAAGATTCTCTAGGTTCATACCGCATATCACAAAGTTTAAAAATCTGATCTTCTTTTCCTCTATTCAAGTCCAAAGATATTCAAGAGGAACTCTATTATTTTGAACTGGAATTCCCTCAGTAGCAAAGCCTACGGATCTTCTCCTCAAGTCCAAGTGCATAGCCCGTCAGCTTTCCATCTGCTCAGACCACCTTACAGCAGGGATATTTATCAGGATGATCGTTGCTTCTCATAATCATTCCGACTACCCTTGGATGAATTCAGAATTTTTGAGCAATATGCTTGTAGGTTGTGACCTTGCCGTAAGGTATTTTTCGTTAAATATTCATAGATGGCTTGTCTGTCCATCAGAAAAGGGGAAGAAAGATAAAAATCTGATTTCAGTTTTTGTTGGATTTTCTGGGGATAGTATATGGAATTCTGAGCAGAAAACAACTAAAGCTTAGAGTGATTTTAGGGAAGAAGTGGTATACTAGATTCGTTTTTCTGACTTTGAGAAGAGAGGTGATATAGGAGACACTCATTTGGGACTTTGGAGAGCTGGTGCAATTGTTTTGAGTAGAGGTGAAATACTAGCTCAAAGGAAAAAAATCTTCTGAGTAAGGAGGTCACTCAGTTAGAGCGATAAATAGGAAATTTTACTCCGAAGAAAAACATAATATTTGCATTGATCAAAAAGGCAATCATCTTGCTAAGGTTAATCTCTTGATTTCCTAACGAAAAATAGCTATCAACTGTAGTGTTTTATTAAATATACAAGAAAAGATGAGAAAAATCTGACTTTGGTCTTTGATCGCTGGAGTAGTAGTTTTAAGTGGCTGTGGAGTCTTGCTGCAAGAGGAGAAGGTATTGAGTGGAGATATTTCACAAACAGGAACGAGACAGAGCTCTCGCTAGCAGAAGCTTTGAGTTGAAAAGAAGCGAAGCTTACCCTTGCAGAAGTGCAGGCACAAACAGGAGATACCACTCCGATTGTTGTGATTACGGAGGCGAATAGCGGAGCGATTGTGACACAGACGGGAGATTCACTCATCTATAGAAATGAGGTCTATGGTTTCCAGGTAAAGCTTGGGAAAGGATGGAAAGGAGGACAAATTGGAGGAGTCCGATGATGAAAAGATGATATCTCTCTTGTGTATTTTTACATTACCTTATGCTTATACAGGAGAATTTGATGGCTCTATCAATGCAACTGTTCCGGCCTGAATGAGTCCGTATTCTATCACTGTGATGTTGGCTACACTCTATCCAACAGCTAACTATAATAAAGTAGGTTTTTGAGAATGCTATTGAGTGGAATGTGAGGGAGAAGAAGTAAGGAAAGAAATAGAAAGAGATACAGCAGGACGCAATAACAGGTTTTATTTTGTTGCAAATAAAAATGTCTTAAAAACTGCTGTAGGTGATATTCTCTATGAGAGTCACTATAGCAAGGTAAGAGAGATCTTTGATACCTTAAAAGCTCTTTGATATTAAAGATTAAGAAAAAGGTCTCTAGTGAATTCCATAGAGACTTTTTTTCATTCGCTTGACTTTTGCTGAAGATTTTCTATATTTATAGTATTTTTACCTTATACATAACTAGCATGATGAGGAAATACTTAAGCTTTCTAGCACTCTGAGGAGTGGTCTTCTTAGCTGGTTGTAGCACGACTCCAGTTCAAGAGCCAGGCACTCCTAAGGCACCAGAACCTCTCGCACAAAACTTTGACTGTAAAGGGAAGGAGTATTATACCAATCTCACTTGAAGCAGGAACTTTACTCTTCAGCGAGATGAAGCTGAATCAGGTTTTTTCAGCAGTTATCCCTGAGCTTTGTGTAAAGCTAGTTTCTCGCCCTAGAGACACAAATACTTCTCTCTCAGAATGGAAAGCATATAACGAGAATCCTACTTATTGACCAAAGGAAATATTAAAGTGAACTCTTAGTGGGAATAGTATTACCCTCTGAGTAAACTGACAAGCACGCTATATTTTCAATAGTAAGGAGAAGGGGAATTCTCTCGCTCAAGCGATTCATACTAAGTATAACTTAGATTCAAGCTGCTGAGTGGAGAGAGATACTGATCTAAATGGGAAAAAGAAGATCTCTATGCTAGACCTCATATCTTGTGAGAATCTGATGAAAAAGAGTCGCTATACTCTCAATACTCACGAGAAAGATACTTGTAGTCCAAGCTATCCTACTGAAGATGTAGGATTCTGAGAACTCTTGCCATATGACATCCTATATACTGACAAACAAGATACAAGATACCTCCTTTACAATCTTTCTGTGACTCAAGAATCTAGTTCTCCATATCTCAATATGACCTTTGAATATACTGATTAAGAAAAAAATCTGAGCATAAGCTCAGATTTTTTTGTAATAGAGATACTCTATTATTTTTCGGTAAAGACTAACTCCTGATTGTTGTAGAGACTGAGGATCCCTTTCCTCGGTTTGTTGAAGTGCAGAGCCCGATAACCCTATTAGTTGATGTCTCCTCAGAGCTTAATCGCTCTCAAACTCGTATCTTTGTCTACCCAGAAATAACAAAAGGTATCATCAGTATATGCCTCTCAGACTCGTTGATGTTGTAGAATTTCTCTACATTTCGAATGCTCACTTTTCTCCATCGTGATTGCAATCACCCCCTTAGCCAAATCCCCTCAGAACTTGAATGGGAGGTATTGAAACTAGTTGGAGCTCCAAGATGGATTTGACAATCTTCACTTCCAAAGTGTGCTGGCATCCGTGGAGAGGAACTCATTCAGAGGGATGGAGAATAATAGCTCTCACTAGGAAAGGCTGACCGGTGATTAAACCAGATTTTTTCTCCCGTGAACAGGTTGATATAAGGATAAGTCATCTCGGTATCACTTGGGTACGTCACCTTCTTGAGATATTCCCCAGTTCAAGGTGGGAGCAAGAATGCCTGCCTTCCATCAAGCTTTTTTTCTCATGGATTCTTGGAGATTCTGAGCATAACAATTAAGCAGAAAAATCATACTTTCTCATTACTTGTCCTCCTGCGATTTCAAGACTAAATGGAGCCTCAGCCGAATTAACTTCGCCAAGATTCTCCTTTAATGAACGCTCGACTTCCTCAGGAGAGGTTAGTGAGAAGAAATCCACACTATAGGAAGGAGTACGTGAGTATAAGACTCCGTCTACATCTGGTTGCTCATTTACAGAAACAGTATAGAGATAACCACTTCACTCCTTCGTTGTCTCGATAGTAGTTATTCGAATACCTTGTTGCTTTTGGAGAGTTCAAGAATAAATGAGAGTCTTCTCGGTTTGGATTTGAATTTGTGGAGATACTGGTTGTATATCTTCTCAATAATACTGAATGTTGCCTGAGATATGAGGGGATTCAGGAGAGAAGCTTTTGTCTTGACATCAGGAGAAGAAAATTGAAAATCCAACTAGAAGAAAGATAAGTTTTTTCATCAGTAGTAACTAATCATATAAAAAAAGGGAGTGGCGGTTACGCCCTCCCTATATACTTCATAAAGTATTCTTAATTACTTAGGGCATAAGTGAAAAGCATATTACATCTGTAATAATCTTTATCTTTTCCTTTAGCAATGAGCTCTAAGAACTCCTTTAGCGAATACCTTTGCTTTGAAGATTCGAAAGAATCCCCTGTTGTTCCCTTTGTAGAATCTGTGACCCAAATATCTGAGCTCTCAATATTCCCTCCCCCAATACATACCAACAACAGTATAGTAATGCCCAACGCGATTACTTGTAGCTATAATCATAATTGGAGTTTGGAAGTCTTTCAGATGGGTTAATAATTCCGTAGTAATACCAGTTTTATTATACTTCCCTGTAGGTCTGAAGCTTAGCCCGACTCTGGAATTATTATCGTATACTAGACCGTAATCTCTATAGATATATTCCATCACGGAGCCTTTGGAGTAAGAGCCACGAGAATTCTTCATAAATTCCTTGAGTCGACGGGCCTTATCTAAACGATAATCGCTATACGCAATCTTCCCAGTAGCTCGAGCGACGCATCCTGTTGCTATTACATAGGTCGTCCAAGAGCAATTCTGAGGGTTATCTATTCCGTTCGGCCATCCATCTGCATAGGATGCAGTAGCTGAATTATCATACTGATTGATGTGATAATAGGACTGTTTATAACGGCTAGCAATAGAGTATGCACCTACTGGAATCTCTGATAGAATATTCACACTTCTAGCACTTGCTGAAACCAGCGAAGCTTGAGGAGCTAAAAAGTTCTGCGTTAATCCCCTGAGTCTTGTACTGCAAGAGTAACATCTTCTTTCTTCTCACAAGAGGAGAAACCTACTACTAGGGCAAGTGCTACCAGCACTCCTTTTCCCTACTTTTTAAAAATACGTTCTTTCATATATAGATATCGTATTGTGAACTTATCATTGGAGTAGCAATGCTCGTTCGGTTATTTTACTATTTTTATTTATGGTTTTAATATTAAAGAAGTCTACTCACTTCTTGCTATAGCAAGGTTGACTATAATGATTTGCTTTTTGATAGCAAATGTTTTTTATTATTCCTCTTTAGACTCTCATCTAAGTCGCCACGAATCACAAAGTAAACCTCGCGATGGAGAATTTGTGGAACTCATTATTACGAATAACAGTAAAAAAATGATAGTTCACAAAGAAGAAAAAAACCTGAACTAATTCAGGCTTTTCTATGTTTTTGGTGAGATTTTTCTATAAGCTTGGTACCAATAAGTGAGGAAGAATGCTTCAACAATACAGTTGAGATATGCAATTACTAGAAGTAAGCTTGCTGCAACTACTCGGATTGTGGTCTCCACAAAGGAATTTTTGGATCACATCCAACCACACTGCAATATAGATCAAAAGCACAGGGATTCCAACAATAAGAAGACCAATAACAATAAATCTCAGCATCAAGAGGAGCTCAACAAACATCAGCTTAACTGAGAGACCGAGATTATTCATTGCGAGACTTGTACTCTTTTTGATCGCATCAAACACCTGACAGCCCTCTAGAGCAATAATAATCCTAGCATACGACCAGCAAACACTGGCAAAGAGCACGAGGAATCATCGGATTCCGACGATAATTGTGATAAATATATTATCAAAAAAATATCCATCAGATAGAGTCTCAGCATTACCGTACAAAAGGTAAATACTCAGAAAGGAATTGAAAGTCAGCTATACTCGAGCATTGGAAAGAACTTTCCACTTCCTCTAACAAAAAGACCTGAAAGCTGACTGCTGAGGATTATCCAACACTGAAACAACTGATGCCTCTCCTATCGGATGAAACCAAAGATATCAGATCAGTACTATAATAACTCAGATCACTGCTCGGAGAATTCACTGATTATTGAGCTTATCAAGAACATAGATAAAGGCATCAGAGAGCTGAACTCAACTTTCATATTTATAGAGAAGAAAAGTATTGAAATAATAAACGATAAAGTAGATGCGAACTATTGAATAAAAACACAAGTGTCAAAAAAAGAGAGCCTAATGAGTTTAGGATTTTGAAAGAGGACAGTGACTGAATCTGATAGAATTTGTCTAAACATGCTCCCTTAGAGAGATAAAAAAATTATTCTTGTGTAAGTCCTTTTTGCAACGGTTTTCATTGGCTTGATAGCTAGGAGTAGAACCGGGATATTTATTAGCGCAGCGATGAGGAAGAATTTCCAGAGTCAAAGCGAGGTTCCTCCTGTTTGATAATGGAGTCCAGCACCTAGGAGTCCAACTAAGATCAATAAAGAAATCAGAATTATAACTTTTTTTGTATCAAAGTGCGGGGTAAGATGATTTCTGCAGCAACCCGGATCGCTCCTCCAGTGAAAAAGTCACTCAATCAAAAAGCTGCGTCAATACTCATCCAAGAAGTCCATAGCTTGGGATAAGGTAGATCCCAACAACTGCACCGAGCACTACTCCGATAAGATTGATCAAGAAAAGCCTATTTTTGTTGCTCCATAGCTACGAAGACATAGTTATAGACCTGCTTGATAAAGCTAAGCACAAGTACAACTCCTAAGAAAGGCAGTACTTGATTGGCTCATCGGTCAATGGTATTGGTTCGGCTTCAGAGGAATTTACTTGAGGAGACGAGTAGAATAATATCATCTGCGAAAAATCCAGAAATTAAGCGCAATCAATGCTCCGATTCGGACAACCATTGTCATCAGATTTCAGAGGGATTTTTTTGCTTTTTGTGTTTTTGCTGTAGTTTGGGATCTTATGAAGGAGTGAATTTCCTAGTGAGGATGGGATGATTAGTAAGATCTCTATCAAAGACAAAGCCAGAGCTCGCTTCCCCGCATGATCAAAGTTTTGAGCTGTTGGGAAAAAAACCATCCTAGGAAAAATCAACACCAATAAGGTATGAAAGCTACTAAAAAAGTAAGAGAAACCAAATCTCCAATTCTGACTTAAAATCTTTTTGATAAAAGAGAAATCAAATCTGATCTTGAGAGGAAGAATATCTTTGGTTCTGAGATGCATTTCCACATTTTGCCCAAGGGAACTCGCAACTACCGAGAAGATCACTAGACAAAAAAAGCTGAAATCAGCATAAGGTTTGGTGTTTGAGCAGACTGGAAGTCAACATTAGTAAAGAACAGATACACTACCGGCAAAAGCACTAGCAACTGTGAAAGTCTTGCAATAATCAAAGACCATGTCAGTCTTTTCATCTTTCGAAAGAGTTGAAGTGGTATTTGCTGAATACCAGCATACATATTACTCGCAGAATAGCACATTGCCAGAGGAAGTCCTCGGATGATATAGGGATTTTCTGTATAAGCAGGGATCAAGTAGGCAATAGCGATTGCCAAGCTATAGACAATTCCTATGAGAAAGACTCTTGTTCCAACAAATTTTCAGTAGTCTTGTGCCAAAGGAGAAGATGGATTTAAGTCACACTCTCTTTCTTCTTCTCAGTGAATTTGTTTTTAGGGTTCAGAGCTGCTTGATTGCAAGGACATAGATTCAAAAGTCTACAAGCGCAGTCCACCAAGCGAAAAAAATCTGAAAATTGTCCCATAATCTCCGTATCTCAACGGTCAAAGATATGAGGCAATAATTTTTGGTGATTACAAATCAAAAATAATGCGCTGATCACTCTCCCGGCTAGCTGCCAGAGAGCGTCTTTTTATCACGAGTTTATGTCCGGACATTCGTTTCGCAAAAACTAAACTGTTTTTTTAGTATAGTTTTTGCTTGGCAATATAAAGAGAAAAAAATCTCTGCTTTCAGCTACTGAGTATCCTAATTTTTGTAATTGAGGGAAAGAAATCGAAAAGAGGTTGAAATAGGGATTAAGTTAAGTAGAACAAATAAGATCTGATTTTTTTATTTTTTTGAGGAGAGATGGAGAATTATAGAGGTTTTTGGCTTGAATGAGTAAACGGGAACTGTTTTTTTGATCGCAAGAAGAGTGAAATTCCGTGAAACTTTGGGTTGCACCACTTGTAAGAAAGCGAATATCTGAGCTAGAACTCTGAGAGGAGCCAGTTTTTTGTGAAAGATGAACAAATGGGACTTTAGAGTATTTTTATGGCTTAAAGGAGTTTTTGAGCTTTGAGTTTTGAGGAGTTCCGATCTACATTTTTGACAATCACAATCATGCTTTATATTTTTGGTATAAGGAATATTTTCAAAATCGCTTTGCAAAGGGAGTAAAGCTCATTCATATAGATCAGCACTCGGATATGAAACCTAATGAGGAAGAAATAGATGAAAAAAACCTGACTTGAATCTTTTGATTTGTCCAAGAACAGTGTAATGTTGGGAACTTTATTACTCCAGCATTAGAAAGTGGATTACTCGGATCTGTAGACCAACTCAGGAGCGAATACTGACTCCTCCACTATCATAAACCTGATGAGGACTATATTTTGGATATTGATATGGATTTTTGGGAGAAGCTGATGGGGATTGAAGATAAGGAGTGAACCTTTGAGCAGACAAGAAAGCTGATCTCTTGAGCAAAAATGGTAACCATCGCAACTTCTCCGTTTTTTTGGATCAGAAAGAGGCGATCAAGCTGATACAGGAGCTTTTTGAAGGAATGGAAGACAAAGGCGAAATATAAGATTAGATTTTAACAAAAAAGAGAATGTCTCGATCCTCGTTTACGTGGAGTAAAAAAACACTTGTTTTTTTATCTAGGAAAACGATAGATTATAGAGATAAAAGGGAAGGAAATCAGATTTTTTAATTTTTGCACCTGAGGGAAAAGATGGACAAGATTAGGAATTTTTGTATTATCGCACATATTGATCATGGTAAATCTACACTAGCGGATAGAATGCTCGAGATCACTGGAACAGTGAGAAAGCTGAATCATTCTCAGGTTTTTGGATCGTATGGATATCGAACAGGAGAGAGGAATCACAATCAAGCTCACGCCAGCTAGAATGCAGTGGAAAGGCTACGAACTTAATCTTATTGATACTCCGGGACACGTTGATTTTCAGTACGAGGTATCTCGTTCACTAGCTGCGGTTGAAGGAGCAATTTTGCTGGTTGATGCCTCCCAGGGAATTCAGGCTCAAAACACTTTCAACACTGTATCAAGCAATTGATCAGGGATTAGATATTATCCCAGTCTTGAACAAGATTGATCTCCCTGCTGCGAATCCTGATAGAGTTGCTGGGGAAATTGAAAATATGATTGGACTCTCAAAAGAGGAAGTAATCTGCGTATCTGGGAAGACAGGAGAGAATGTAGATAAGGTCCTCGATGCAATTATTGAGAGATTCCTCTCACCAAGGGAATTTAAGCTCAAAAATCCAAAAAAATTCTGACTCTAATATGATGAACATAAAAAAGGGAGCAATTTTCTCTTTTTATTATCTGAGAAAAGTAAAGAGAAAAACCTGAACTAATTCAGGCTTTCTTTTTTTATTATTACTCTTATCTTAATACTCAAATGGACTTCTCTCCTTAAATCTTTCGATTCCAAGATCAAGTTTCGTATCATCAAGCGCATAAAGCGTTGCGATCTTTTTCTCATTTTTTTCACCTTATCACCGAGCTTTTTGTAAAGATACATTCCGGCTTCATTGATTACTGGACATCCAAGCTTTCTACAGATTGCATTGACATCATGGAGGTTAATGACCTTCATCTGACCGTCCTTAGTTGCGAGAATATCGTAAGTATGAGTTCAGAGTTTCAATGTCTCAGAGGTAATTTTTGGGTCTCCATGCTGAGCCTTGATAATAGATTGCATCTTTTGCCAAGCTTTTTCCAGAAGTGAGCTGAGATTTTGCTAGCTCAAGAGCCTTTTTACCTTTTGCAAGACCTACATCTTGGATAATTTTTTGAAGCAAGATGAGCACTTTTATCTTCAAGATCTTTTTGCTCTTTCTGGATGTTGCTGGAGAATTCTAAGTACTTCTCTTACCTGAAGAACAGCTCCTACCCCATTTCCAATCACCTCATCAGCCTTAGTAATTGCGACCGACATCTTCATTCAGAGTTTTTACCTACATATTCAAACTTCTTTTTCCAGTCTTTCGCCTCCTCCATTGTTGTAACTTTTGCAGTTGGCCCAACTGGAATATCAATAAGTGAATGAGTAATTCCCATTGCATATTTTTTTGCCATAATTGAGCTCACTACCTTGGCTCTAGATTGCATAGAAAGTGGATACTGAACCTTAATCAGCTTGTCATCAGCAGGAGCAAGATCTAATGATCCTCCCCATACTAAACAACAATCTTCTTCCTTCACTAGCTTCTCAATTCCTTTCTTATCAAAATTGATATCCATCAGCACATTTACACACTCCCCAGTTGCAGCAGGAGAGGTGATTGATTTAGAGAAGTTTTTTGGAATTTTGATCCCGAGACTCGCAATCAGTGGGATCAGAATCATAGTTGTTTCGTTTCCTGGTACTCCACCAATACAGTGCTTATCAGCGATAATCTCTCCTTTGGGGTATTTGAAGGTTACCCCACATTCAGCCATCGCCTTTGCTGTCAGATACATCTCTTCATCAGTAGTTGGATAGAAGAAACTTGATGCAAACATAATAGGTCATCATTGTATCATCAAGCTTATTTTCTGAAATATCTTTGATAATTGCATACATTTCTTCATAAGAGATTTTCTCTCCTCTCATCTTCTTTCTAATAGCGTCATAAGAAGCAGTCGAACTTTCAGCTAATGCTACAGAGATTACCTCATTCGAGGTAAATTTTACCTTATCAAGAATATCAAGATAGATTCCAATTTCTCCAGCTGGAACAGTATCTGAAATGGCTACATCTGCTACAATACTCTCTCATTTTGTCTTTTTGAGTGTTACTTTATCATGAAGATTAATCCCAAAAGCTGTTGCTTGTTCTAGGTTTAGGAGAACGATAAGTCTCTCCATCTCTAATATCAAGAATATTAGCTTTCGCTTGAAAGAAACTCTCTCTATTTTGAGAAAGAGAAGAAAAATCTGATTTTTTTAATTGTTTTTTTGTTGTTCTAATTGATTTTGTTGATTTTAATGCTGTTTTTTTGTTTCATTATTTTTTTGAATGAATAAAAAGGTTGCTTAAGTATAGCCAGATTCTTTTATTTGTCAAAAATCGTGGTTGAAAAAACAGACCATCATTGCGAGAGAATGAATATGAAGCAAAGTTTACAAAGTGAGTCTCGCGATGAGAATCTCTTGGAAGAACTTATGACAAAGCAAACAAAAAAAGAAGAGAAATCTGATTTCTCTTCTTTTTATATTCTCAACTATTAGTATTCAACCTGTACACCTGGACTCATTGTAGTAGCGATAACTACTTTCTTTTACAAGCTTTCCTTTTTACTCCAGTTGGCTTATTTTCTTCGATAGCTTTCATCAAAGATTCAATATTTTCGATAAGTTTTGCATTATCAAACGAAAGTTTTTCCAACAAGAGCGTGAATGTTTCCAGTCTTATCAAGTCTGAATTCAATCTTACCTTTCTTAGTTTCCTCAACTGCCTGAGCAATATTCATTGTTACAGTACCAGCCTTTGGAGATGGCATAAGTCCCTTTGGTCCGAGTTGTTTAGCTACTGGAGCCAAATCTCTGATCAATTCTGGAGTTGTAATCAAGACATCAAAGTCAGTCTTCCCTTCTTTAATATCTTTAAGAAGAGCATCATGTCCAGCGATATCAGCACCAGCCTTTTTCGCTTCATCAACCTTGTCTTCTGTAATGAATACAGCTACCTTCTTAGTTTTTCCAGTTCCGTGAGGAAGGATTGTAGTAGCTCTAAGCATTTGATCATTGTACTTTGGATTAGCATTAGTTTTTACAGCAATTTCGATTCCTGCATCAAACTTAGCATAATTCACCTTTTTAAGAAGCTCAACAGCCTCAGTCAAAGGATACATTTTTTGTCTTTTCTACATGCTTTTTCACTTCTACATACTTTTTCCATGCTTCATGATTGTAATTGAATAAGAATAAAATCGGTTCAAACGATACGAGGTATCTCCCGGTTAGCGAGTGCTATTTTGCTCTCGCGGTAGTATTTCAAGACCCAAGGTTTTTAATGATTCCTTGAGATTGTTCATACTCTGATCTCTTTGTTCTCGAAATGAGTCATGTTTTGACTGTTTATATTGCCATTTCACAATCCCCACAGCCACTATCATCAGTATTGAGATAATGTAGGGAAGATACTTTTTAAGCGTCTTCATAGTAAATAGTAATTAGTCAAAAGGCATAAAATGCTGATTACATTTCAACATCAACTCCCATATTTCTTGCTGTTCCAGCGATAATCTTGAATGCTGCTTCCTTATCATTAGCATTAAGATCTGATTTTTTTAAGTTCATAGATAGCTTCTAGATCAGCTAGAGTCAGCTTTCCAACCTTTTTTCTTATTTGGCTCTCCTGAACCAAGGTTTTGGCTTATTCTCCATTTAATAAGACCTGAGGTAATTGGCGCACCAATTTCCATTGTAAAAAGTTCTATCTACGAATACCGTCAACTTTACCTTGATCTTAACTTCAATTCCACCAAATTGTTTCATCAAGTCAGCAGTCTTTTCGTTAAATTCCTTTGTAAATTGTCCGATATTTACTCCCGTTTGCTCCAAGCATAGGTCCAAGCGGTGGAGTTGGAGTAGCCTTTCCAGCTGGAACTTCGATATTAAGAATTTTCTGTACTTTTGCCATAATGTTGTTTTACATTAGATAAATAAAGTTTTTAAGTACGATTTGCTTGTATGATACTTTGAATATGGTATCTGAAGCAATCGATACTCTGATCCACTTCAAAAGCAGCACAACAAGCTTTGGTTTTTATATTCTGGAAGATTGATATAGCTAATCTTATTTCAAAAGAGCTCATTTTTTAGGATCTCAGATTCAGTAGTCATCACATAGATGTTTCCACCCAGCTTTTTGGACTGTTTTTTTGAGATCTGTAGGCTCTTTATCAAAGAAAGCATAATAGATTTCTCTACGATCTTTCAGAATATATTCAGGATTAAGTCCCAACTTTTCAAAACTATCCACTACTCAAAAGTAAAGGTCAGTCCCTGAAAGCATAAGGAATTCTTGTTCCTGAGAGGTCGAAGCATCATCAGTTGAAGCATTCTGATTTTGCTCCTCAACCACTGGCTTTGCATCAACTCCAGTAGTCACAATATTTGAGTTATTCACTCACGAAGTTAATTCGGCAGTACTACTGCCAGTATTCACTTTGTCAAGTTCCAAAGAGAAAATCTGAGTTTCTCCTGTAGATATTTGTGTTGTTCAGGTTTGTATTGTCTTTTTTTCCAAATCTGCCTGCATCTTGGCTAAGAGTTCTTGCCCCTTTACCTGATACAGCAATGAATACACCACAATAAACGCTACAAACAAGATACACAAACAAAGTGATACAAGTTTTTTTTCTCTCTCCATAGGTTATCAAGGAGATAAATAACTAGTTGGTGAGTTCTACCTTATCGGCATCAATTGCCACAGGAGTGAGTCTACCAAGCATCTCAACATTTACTACAATTACTCACTTTTCTGCATCAATTTCTTTTAATATTTCATTTCATACCTTTTAAAAATCTCAATGTTTCAAAAGTACTACATCACCAACCTTATAAGGGATTGTCAACTCTGATCTTTCCTGAGCTTGCTGGATTTGGCTTTGCATTTGAGCAAATTCTTCATCCGTTAAAGGGATCGGCTTTGTCTCAGCTCCTACAATAAGTCTCACACCTGGTGTATTTCTCACAACATACCAGATTTTTATCATTCATCTTCGACTTAAAGAAGACATATCCAGGGATAGAGCTTTTTTGTCTGACTACCTTTTTCTCATTTTTTCATCACAACCTCACTCACAAGTGGACTCAGATAATCAACAACATCCTCTGATAACCCTTGCTTGTTTACTCTTTCCTGAAGATTTTCAATTACAAGTGCTTCTTGACCAGAAGTTACACTAAGCACATACCATCTATAGGTATTGTCCTCAATTTGTTTTTATTTCATTGGTATTTACCTCTTTTTGCATAAGCATAAAAAGAATAGATAAAACTGATTTTTATTTAGCGTTAATAGTACTAGTTTTAAGTTCCTGTAGTTTGAGCAACTTCAGTAGACTCAACTACTTGAGCTTGAACAGGATTTTCTGTCCCTTCCTGAGTGCCGCTAAGAACCCATTCAGCTGTCACTGGAGACTCTCCTGATCCTACTTCTGCTTGGATATTTGAAAGATCAATTCCAGAGAAAGAATTAGTATCTCCTGAGATCAGTCCTCCATTAGTTTGCTGAGAGTCTAAAGATTGATTTGTCATCATGGCATAAAACCCTTGTATCCATCAGAGAAAATCGTATCCACTAAGATAAGATAAAGCCCAGCAATAATCACAAAGTGCAAAAATCCCAAGAGTCAATCTCGTAATTTGCTTGAATGTAGGGAACTTTAATTTTTTTGACAGTATCAAGACTATCATAGATAAAATCTAGCATTTCTTAACATATAAGCAATAAAAATAAGCTAATTTTGAGTATAGTTATTTGCTAGCAGAATGCAAGTGAAAGGTTAGAGAAGTCTGATTAAATAAATAAAGAAAAAAAGAACCCTCAAAGGAAAGAGAAGATTCTTTTTCAGCTTTTTTGTTTTTTATCTATTTCCACCATACATATTATCGAAGATGGTGTTAGATGTACCTTGAGCAACTCCAGAGAGTACAGGAGCATTAATCCCTTTTGAGTTCAAGCGTCTTTCAAGATCAAGGAGTTTTTGTTAAGGAAGAGATCTCATTCTCTATAATACTTTGACTTTCGTTTATCTTCTTCAGATTGATTCTTCTGTGGAATTCAAAAGTTTTTCAAGAGAATTTCTATCAACTTTTGCATTATACTCATCTCGTGGAATAAGTCAGAGCTTCATATTTTTCCTTGTTTTACATCATCTGCTCAGAAGGCATAACTTAAAGCATCATCATTAATATTCTCGAGTTTTTCATCAAAGTAATTCACAAAAAAATCTAATACTTTTTCAAATTCTACTGGAGGAGGATATCCTCTAGCATTTTAATACATTTCCTTGAAAAGATAGTAAAGTAAGTCTTTCGCATCTCTTTTACGATATCCAGATGGGATTCTTATAGTCAAATTATTTCCCGGAACCGTAAAAGACATCGTTCATCCCTCTCATCTCTGCCTTACTTTTTTTGCTGTATATATCCAAGATACAATTTCTGGATAATTAGTAGGCGAAAAATAATCTTTATTGAACCATACAAGAAACTGCCTGAGAAAAGAATTCTGGCTTAATATTTTTTACTCTTGGCATCATTAAAGAGAACTCAAAATTTTTCTTTTCGAAGTCTGCCTTGTCATTCCTTTCATCAATGGTCTTTCAGCCAAAACCCTCTCTGTTATAGTCTTTATTTTGTTCAATAACATCTGGAGCAGCTAAGAGTGCATAATTTCCAGTAATTGATGGATTCTTGGCTCGATCGTCATCCACACGGTCTCCACTTGGTTCTCGATATTGATCTTGCACCTTCCTCTCAATAGGATCTAGAGAAGCATCTTTACTTTTTAAGACCGATGAAATAGTCATCGATTTTTTTGGTGTTTTGTCATCGCCAAGCTCGAAGTTTATCGAGAAGAGCTCAGTATTCAACTGATTGAGCATTCATTGAAAAATCTGATTCTTGAAGACTCTTTTTGAGCTGGTCAATTTTCAGTTATCGCTTCCTTAGACTTCATAGCCTCCCTAAAGGGCGGTACAGCATCTACCTTATCTAAGAGGTGCCGTGCATTATGCTGATTTTTCTCGTTTTTTTGCAAAAAAATGCTGTCGGAACCATATAAGCTCTCGCTAGTGCATCGAACCACTTTCTCACATCTTTATCTCCATACCTATTCATAATTCCACTCAAAGTGATATAGGAAAGCGCCATTTTGAGTTGATTTTTTATGTTGCTCACTCCTAGCAAGATCCCCCATTTTTTGAGGGTTTGCAAGGGCTGATTCAATTCTACTGGATTTAATAAATCTTTTTAAAATCTCAGGCTGCTAGATTAAAATTATTATGTGTAATTTTGCTATATGCACCATCAATTGACTTCCTTCAAAAGACTTCTTCTGCTGCATTATTAAGTTCTCATGCAAAATTTGATGAATACAGCTGTTTGAGAACTTGCTTATTCCCATCATTTACAGATCCGAAAATCCTGACCTCCATTAGCATTATTGATATTATTTACAATATAGTCAATTTCAGATTTTTTTGAGTCTATCTTGAAGCTGATCAGCGTCTGGAGTCCCTGGTTTTTTAATCCTATCAAGTACGTCTTGCCTCATCTTCATATATCTTTGATGATGCTGATCTCAAAGCAGACACTTTACCCAAAGTCCCTGATTGTCATAATTTGAAAGTCAACGATAAAGCCCTTTCCTTGCCTAATATTAGCTATCATTGCTGCAGCCATAATTGGCCTCAAATCACTATCCTCAACGACACTTTTCCCGCTGAGAAGGATTTTTTTGAGCGTATTGCCTTTCCCAATAGCACTATCAATAGTCATTCCACTTGGATTATCAACTCCAGTCTCAAATAAAGCAGAGAAATCCTGCATACCCTTAAACTTTCAAATCCAATCTTCGATAGACTTTCGAGTATTTTTTCAGCTTTTGAAAGTTGATCATAATGGAGTTTATCTGCAGCAGATTTTACCGATGGAATCCAAGAGAGGCTATTACCTACCATTTTTATAAATTCCAACACTTGATACTAACCGATCAAGACAAGCTTCATCCTGTTCCTTATAATATTCATCAATCTTTGAGGTCAGATTTTTCCAGACATTTTTGATACTATAGATCATAGACTGCACACTAACTCGCTTCCAGTTTCTCTTGGTAGTGGAAGGGATGTCCTCAAATGCTTTTTGATCAACTTCAGCCTGTTTTTTCAGTTTTTGGTGTGAGATTTTTCGTTAAGGAAAAAGGAGAAAATCTGAATACGACATCTTCCTCTCATATCTCTTCTTTTCTCACTCTATATCCAGCAAATTTGACTCCACTGAAACTGTTCCATCAGCGTTCGGCTTGACTTTATAGATTACAGGATTCTTTTTCATAGCAGAACTGTTTGGATCCGGAACTTCATCAGTAGCTGTGAGATAGTTTACCTCTTGCTTACTCACTTTTCAGTTTTCATCAATTACATCCATAACAAACTTTCCATTTTCAAACTGCATCTGTTCAAGAACCTGTGGTTTTATACCTGCTTGAGACAGAGATTCCTGAGCCTCTTTAAAAGTTTTTTTTGGACCAAGAAGTCTGATAGAATCCGTAGAAAGATTTGAATTTTCGGATTTTGAGATGAGATTTTTAAAAATTCACACTATCAAATGTTAGTTCTTTTTCCTCTTCTGCTCAAAGCGGCATTTCTGTTCCATAAAACTTTACCGTAATTTTAGGATCTTTCTCATCTAGATCAACTTTTTGTAATCTCAGCTCTCATCCACTCCTTACTTGGATCCCCATATGGCGGCAAAATACTCTCATCTTTTTGAGAAATAAATAATAGCTCAAGGTCTAAGCCCATGATCTGGATCTGCAGATTTTTTTCTCCTGCCATAGCATCTCGGGCTGAGAATATTTCTCCTAAAGGAGATAGATTCTTATTTTTTTCATTTGTTTTGTCTTGATTATCTGTTTTTTCTGGGGTAGAGTTATAGACTGATGGTTTATTTGGGTCTACATCGGTTTTTCCAGTAAATGTATCAAGGAGTGGCTTGGCATTTCTCGGATTATAAATATCCAAAATATCTCACTTCCCCATCAAATAGAGGTATATCAGTTTTTCAAATTTCTTTCCCCTTTAAAACTACAGAATCTAAATCATCAGAAATCTGGTTTTTAAAAAGTTTTTGAACCATTTTGACGGTTTTTCTAGACTGATTTGATCACTATTCAGACCTGAAATTTTTGAATTCAAGAGGAGTCTCTCTCGCTGAGCATATCCCACGGAGAAGTTAGAGATCATCTCGCTCCACCAAGAACAGTTTTTTTGTATCGAGAAGCTATATCCTCCAATTTGTAAATTTGAACTATTCAAATCAAAAAGATTCATAAAAAGTGTTCAAAATTTGCAACATTAAGGTCAAATATCTCTCTGATTTGAGTCTCAGAGAGCATTTGTTCAAGTCTCATTTTTGCGAGTTCAGAAAAGAGTTCTGAAGATTCAGCTGTGGTTAGTGTAGAGAAATCGAACTGATGAGCGTAAAGTTTTTTTGTAAAGTATTAGCAAATATTGGTTTAGAAATCTGCAGGTCGTGAAGATATATTTCTCGAAATTTTTTTGCTCAATTTGTGCACTCAAGAGCTTGCGACCTTCTTCTGATTCTTCTGTAGAGAGCTGAGTTTCCATCTGCTCAATATCCTGAAATTCGGTTTGGATATTTCGCTTTTTAACTGCTCTCTATCAAAAAGGATATTGATTAAAAAAATCATATAAAATGGAGGCAAAACATTATTGAAAACATCTTTTGTATCAGTAATAAGTCTATCCATGAGGTTCACACGATTTTTGGAGCCTTTTTGACCACAGTTCTACTCAACATTGTATCAAAAAGCTTCTTTTTGATCTGGAGTTCGTGACTGAAAATCCCTAGTTTGTAAAGCTGAGGTATCAAATCCCTCTGATGCTAGCGACTGCCTGATATCTTCGTAGGTAAACTTAAAATCTGAAATCAGCTTTTTATATTCATTTCTTTCTGATTCTTTATTGAAGGTATCTGCGAACTGCTCAATAGCATTAATCAGTGGGATCAAAGTAGTATGGTAGCTGATTGCCTGATTAAAAGCCCTTTTTACCGCTCCTGGCACAGCAGATCAGAGCTTATTTTTTGATAAAGCTTAACTAATGCGGTTTCAAAAGTACGAACTAGATTTGGATCCTGAAGACCAGGGATATTTGTAAGATCACTCGTTTTAATTTCATCTAAGTGAATTACTTCTGTAGAGAGAAAAGAAAAATTAATAGAATTTGTAGCAGAAATCTGAGTAAGAATTCCTCTATCGGCATTCACATCAATTTTACTTTCCAGATCACTGGTAAATGCATCAATATTTTTGCGTTGGATCTGGAGATCTAAGGGTATTAAAAAGCTCTTGAACTACTGGCAAAAGATTCGCTCAAAGTAGAGCTCTATTCTCTGGAGATTTGTATGCAGATTCGTGTGGAGAGCGAGGCGTTCTGTTTCCATTAGGTCTTGCCATGTTGAAACGCTACAACAAGATAAAAAAAGTCTTTAGAATAAGTATAGTTAAAAAGATAAAAGTCAGATTTTTGTCTTTTTATAGGATTATCTCTTGACAAATCAAGTTTTTTTATTTTACAGTAACTATCTTTTTACTTTCGCTTGAAGTAAAGGGGATTTTCTATAGACTATGAGGTGTTTTTAGTCGCTAGTAAAGGCAATGCAAATCACTATCAACGAAAATCAAGCGAATCAAAGATGTGATAGATTTTTGAGAAAATACTGTAAACCCTATCCACAAGTAAGACTTTCTGATATCTATTCTCGAATTCGTAAAGGAGAAGTCAAATTAAATGGGAAAAGAGTTAAAGAAGAAACTAGACTTTCTCTCTGAGATATTTTTGGAATTTTCAGAGGAACTCTTGGGAAAGAAAGATAAAAACCTAATGCTGAGCCAAAAAGAAAGGAAACTTAAGAAAATCGATATTGATGAGCTTCACACTTGGATTTTTGTATGAGGATGAAAAATTGGCTCGTATTCAATAAACCAGCTGGGATTGTGCTTCATCCGAGCAATAAGCACTGGAATGATCTTTGCATGAATGACTATCTTGAGCGATACTGTGAAAAAGCAATGATATACCAATAAAAATCAGGTTTTTTTAAGCCTTCTTTTTGGATATAGACTTGATAAAGATACGTCTGGAGTTTTTGATCGCTGCGAAAAATTATGAAGCACTACAATATATCAATCGCATCATTAGAGAAAGGGCAATTAGTAAAAAAACTATTTGACCTATGTAGCTGGGAAGTTTCCAAAGCATTTGATGATTGATAAGGCTATCGAAAAACATATAATTCAAAATTTGCAAGAGCCCAGATGCAGCTCAACGAGAGCGATGGTCTTGATTCACAAACTGAATGTCGGCTAGTAAAGAGTAAAAAGCATCCTCTTTTGTGAGAGATATCACTTGTTAAAGTGAAACTCTACAGTGGTAGAATGCATCAGATCAGAATACACCTCTCTAGCGAGAATTATCCTGTGTTGTGAGATCTCATTTATGGGAAACCTGTAATTAATAGAATTTTAAATAAACAGTTGCATATTCAGAGACAATTATTACACTGTTGGAAGTATCAGTTTCAAGATTTAGATGGGAAGATGCTCAGCTTTGAAGCTCCTACTCCGCTAGATTTTGAAGATCTGGACTAGTTTTTATCCTTAAAAAAATATCATGAAAATCTTTAAAACACTTTTTCTTCACTACCCTATTTTTGGATGCTCGTTGTATTAGGGCTATGGATTGCAAGTTTTTTTCTACCCAAATCATGCAGCCCAATTTTTAAACGCTGTTTTGCCAGCTGCGACTAAAGAAAGCTTTGTAAGTGAGTACCACAAGGGGGATATCGTAGAAGATCAAGTAAACACTGTCCAGACCACACAAGATCAGAATTCTGACCTTGTAACTACTGGTAGTATCGTAAACACAGGAATGGGGAACCTTTCTGCTGATGAGGAATCTCCTTCACTACAAGCTGAAGTAGCTAGCCTTCAAAAATAGAGTTGTAATCTTGGAAAACAATCTTAGCCAAGTAATCGCATTTTTTTGCAAAAGCGTAACGGTTGTAAATCCTGAAACTACAACTCAGCCAACTACCACTCAAGCAGAACAAACACAAACTCCTAATGAAACTCCAACTGGAGTTGTAAATACTTTCTGAACTGTTCGTCACTAGATTTTTAAACCTATTAGAGTAGAAAATGTTCATTGTTTTTCGCATTTTTTTATTCTTATCCTTACAAGCTTCCAACTCTTTTTCTGGGGGGCTTGTTTTTTATGCTTTTGGGGATCCTCATAACGGGGATTCGAGTGATGAAAAAAAGAAAAATTTCCACTAAAAAAACAACTGCTTCTTTTAAGCTGAGCATTTCTACTGGCAAATGCAAGCTGTCTTGTTTTCTGGTTTAGAACAGCTCCTGAGATCAGTTCAGATTTTTCACTTTAAAGCTCAATCAGAATCTTCGCAACGAGCGACTCTCCTCTGAAACTATCTTATTTCTGAACAGACAAAAGCCTGATACCTACCTCGCAGTATCATCAGATTGAAAAAAATTATCTCCTCAAATCAGAACAATTATTAGAAATCTGAAAGGTCTACCAGATATGAGCAAAATATAAACCGCTCGATCTCGCAAACACCTACAGTCAATTTTCAAAACATAACTCAGAAAGCTGATTTTCTCTCTCATGATTTTTTGACTACCAATTTAACTACGATAAGTGGCTTCTCATGAAAGGCTATCATGGTAGTCTCTATTCCAATTTTTCAGTTATTTTTAGAAAAAGAGAGCTCGATTTCTGGCTTTGAGAGACTTATTCAAGATACGAGGTTAAGTCTAAAACATCTGATTTCTTCTCTTTTTCCAGATAGAAAGTGAGGACTTCTCCTCGCGATGCTGATTTGAGATAAATCACAGCTTCCTAAGCAAGACTATCAAGGGTTTATTGATAGCTGAATTGTCCATATTATTGCTGTGAGCTGAGGAAATCTTGTGATGATTGTCGTTTTTTCTAGGAGCGATCCTTTTTTTGGATGCCTTTTTATATAAGAAATGCTTTTATCATCTTGGGAGTTATTTTTCTTTGCAGTTTTAGCGGGAAATGATTCAAGTGTTATCAGAGCACTGATTATGAGTGTTCTTTCATTGCTAGCACTATTTTTGGGGAAGGAAGTCCAGATTTGGAGACTTTTTGAAATACGCTTTTGTACTGATGCTCTGTTATAATCCGTATTTCCTCATATATGATCTTGGGTTTTATTGAGTTTTTGAGCTTTGATAGGAATTGTAATTTTGAGCGAGGTCCTAAGTTGAGGAAACAACGAAAAAGAAAATCAAAAAGATCTGGTTTCAGATTTCTATCTTCTTTTTTGAAAAAAATTACTGAATCCCAACTCTTTGAGCGAGTATTGGAACTTTACCAGTTCTGCTCTTTTTCATTGGAACAACCAATCTCAGCTGAATTGTAATAAATCTTATTATTGTTCCACTCGTGCCTTTGATCACAATCTGAGGATTTATGAGTGCAATTTTTGATTAAACTGACTGACTGGGATCGGCTTAAATATCCAATTCAATGGCTCTTAGAATTTATTTATTATTGTTCAGAGCTTGCAAATCAGTTTTTCTTTTTAAGATTAGTATTGAAAAATCTTCTAATAAAATATTTATTTGCCTGATTGATAATTGGAATCTTAATTTGTTGTTATCTGATAACTCAAAAAAAGCAGTAATACTGCTTTTTTTAGATGATATGATTTTATTTTTTTAAATGAGAAAAGTTCTTCTCATCTTTTTTTCTTTTTTTAAGAGTAGAAATCTTATATAACTTCTAAACCAAAAAGCATGTTATTGAACTTATATCTCCAATCTACAAAAGTAGAAATCTTATATAACTTCTAAACGCGACAGCTGAAAGAGTGCTAGCTCGATTATCTACAAAAGTAGAAATCTTATATAACTTCTAAACTGACTGTTTTCTCTCCATCTGATTCATCATATCTACAAAAGTAGAAATCTTATATAACTTCTAAACGACTATCTCCTCAAGCTCTTCAAGATCGAGATCTACAAAAGTAGAAATCTTATATAACTTCTAAACAAGGACTTTTCACTGAGGAAGCAGGTAAATCTACAAAAGTAGAAATCTTATATAACTTCTAAACCAAAAAGCATGTTATTGAACTTATATCTCCAATCTACAAAAGTAGAAATCTTATATAACTTCTAAACCTGGATTAACAGTATATATCTGATTAAGCATCTACAAAAGTAGAAATCTTATATAACTTCTAAACAGGAACGCTCGGCTCAATGCTTTTTCCTATCTACAAAAAGTAGAAATCTTATATAACTTCTAAACGTTACAGTTTTGTCAATAAGAAAATTCATCTACAAAAGTAGAAATCTTATATAACTTCTAAACTAGCAAAACTACCTTTTTATATCTTATGAATCTACAAAAGTAGAAATCTTATATAACTTCTAAACAGGAACGCTCGGCTCAATGCTTTTCCCTATCTACAAAAAGTAGAAATCTTATATAACTTCTAAACGTTACAGTTTTGTCAATAGAAAAATTCATCTACAAAAGTAGAAATCTTATATAACTTCTAAACTAGCAAAAACTACCTTTTATATCTTATGAATCTACAAAAAGTAGAAATCTTATATAACTTCTAAACTTGTGTGTAGTTGATAGTTTTAATTTGATATCTACAAAAAGTAGAAATCTTATATAACTTCTAAACAAAATCTTGGGAAAAACTGAAGCAGAAATCATCTACAAAAAGTAGAAATCTTATATAACTTCTAAACCCATCTCTTGTATCAGGCAAAGCACGAATCTACAAAAAGTAGAAATCTTATATAACTTCTAAACGCTGGAGATGGTCTGGCTCAACCTATATCATCTACAAAAAGTAGAAATCTTATATAACTTCTAAACTCCACTTTTGGCTTAGACAAGCCATTTTTGAAGCTGTTGAGTTTTTTTACTCAATAGCTCCAAATCCACTTAAGACCATCTTCCAATTTTATGAAGACGGTAGGTTTACATGTTTTAGAATCTATATCATGATTTTTTTACTTTCTGAATAATCAGATTTCTATCTTTTTTTACTTGTTAATGATCAAGCTGCTACATAAAGACGAGCTCTTCCTCTTCATGCACGGCATATCCATACCTGTGAATTTTCTTTTTTTACATCATTCACACACCTCAAATATAAGAATACTGTCAGTATTTTTCAAATCTTTTTGCAAATTTTTTTCTCAATTTCTAGCAAAACGATTGCCAAGATACGATCTGAATTTTTTTGAGTTCTCGGACAGAATATTGGAGTCTACGACCGTATTTTTTTCAAAAATTTAGAAAATCTGAATCTGAGTTTGTTTGAGGAGATATCGTAGGATACAATCAGCATTTTTTTAATTTTATGTATAAAATTGAATAACAGAAAAGCGATATTTTTTTATTTTTCTGTAAAGGTAAAAAGAGAATTCTCTACTCGGATCCATGCAATACCTATAATACTCTTTTAACATAAGAGAAGACCTGCATTTTCTGCTCCAATAAAGCAGACAAAAATTCTGAATATATTTCTTCTGTTTTTCCCATTCAATCGTGCATTCTCCGTTTTTGAACTTAAAATCTTGCTCGTTGATTTGCCCGAGATTGTGCATTTTTCCTGATCTTTTTATCAATAATACATCTGAAAGGCTCAACGAGATCGCAGGCAAAGCGACTTTTCTCTCATAAAAAGCTTATGATAAACACCCTTATAGACATCAAAACCATACAAACACAAGTTCGCTTCTCTATGAAGTTATAGAGAAAAGAATAGCCAATATCCATCAGAAAAATTGATGATATCATTTCTCGTTCTTGGCATTCTTTTATACCGCTTCATCTCTTCAAAATAGGAAGCAAAAAGAGCTTTTGAAGCGTTTCATTCAAAGCCCTCTGAGCGAATCATCGCTTTCTACCTCCTCTATCTTGGAGAAGTTCCTTGATACGGAGGATATTTTTCCTTGAAGCTGTCAGATTTTTTTCTCTTATTTCTTGAAGTAAAAAAGCTGGTTTTTGTACCTTATTTTTTTGACAATTTTTCTTCGCAATTTCTAGTTCTGGAAGCTGAGTATATTGTTTTTCTCTGAGAAGATAATTTCCCTGCAGAGCATCTCCGATCATGCATTTGGGCTTGAGATTATAGCCAAGGCAAAAAAAGGCAAATCTGGTACTTTTGCCAAGCGATCAATCAGTTTCGAACTGATCGTATACTCCCCAATAATAAAAAAATACAAAAAAATCTTGAAACATGAAATCTGATTTACGATTTTTATCATTTTCTTTAATCAGAAGATTATCATTTCTCAGCATCAGGTCTTTGACTTGTTCTGAGGTGATAACTACGATTTGCTTTTTCTAAAAAAATCAGGAGCCGAAAGCATCTTTCTCATTGTAAAAAAATTAAAGACACTTAAGTATAGTCCTGATTTTTGATTTTGCAAATTTTTAGACTAAAGAGCGATCACAAAAGCTCAGCATAAATGCAGTTTTGGCACTTATCTAGCTCTGGTTTGAAGTCTGAGCTTCTTGGATCAAAGCGCTTGTATTCCTCTAAAAAAAGCTTCAAAAGTCTGAATTTCTTCCTCGTTTGGAAGTGGAATTTCATAGACTTTATTATCATCTAGGAATAAAGCTTGAGTTTCTCTACTTCATAGCCCATTTCTGTGAGGCAAAAAGTATTGGGCATAGAGCTGGTATTTCATCCCAAGATAGACCTCTAAAATGTTCGATTTCCTCTCAATGAGCGATTTTTGGCAATATGAAAGCAATCTATCTTTCCAATCAAGCCATACTTTTCTGAGAACACCACAGTTCCTTGGAGAATGTCTTTGGAAGTTGAATAATTCCCCACTATCAATAAGGCTATGGTTGAGGGTGCCGTTGATTTGCGGAGTATCTTGGTAAAGTTGCTTTTCGTAGTTTTTCGTAGAGATTATGGAAGTAAATGGAGTATGGGCAAAAAGTGAAGTCATTGAGTGAGGAGATGCGGATGTATTGGTCCATGGGGATTAATGAGAGTATAAACTATGAAAAAGAAATATTTCATGAAATCGAGGTATTCTTTACATCTGATTTTTTGGAAGTTCTCTTATTTTTCTCTCAAATATTATATGCAGCATTATCATCTCCATTTTTTTATAAAATGAAGATTTTTTTCATTGTTTTTATATTTTTTCTATTGCTTCTTTATTTTTTTCATCTCTATTCTTTCTACTTCTTCTACAGAATAATGAAAATCATTACTATCTTTAATATTTTCTTCTTGACAATGACTGTGTATTGATTGGAATCAGCATCTTTCACAATAAAAATATATTAGATTTTTTTGTAATTTCTATTTATGATCGGCATTCATTCTTTTTCAAGTCGTTTGCGTATTTAAACAAACAGGACATTTTTTTACTTGTATTATCAGGTTTTTCAAAGTGAACAACTCAAAAATTGGTTATATTTTTCATTTCTTCAAATATTGACAATCAATGAGTATTTTTCAATATCTTTAAAGTAATTTTTCACACTTCCAAAACTTGGAACCAAATGTAAAATTCATTCTTCAGTAGAAATTTTTAAATATTTTTAATAATTGCATTTCAAAGAAATGATATGTTCGAGACTCAAGCCAAAGCTTGATTTTTCTTGGTACATGAAATTATTCTTTATATCTACATAATGATTATTTATTCAATCAACCTGTCATCAAAAAGATTGATTTAAATTTTCAAGGGTAATTTTTACCTTATAATCATAATATTTCATCAAATAATAAATCACTCCGATCATATTTGCAACTACTCATTTTTTCAAGTTTTTCACTCGCATCAAGTTCTGTAGTGATCTTCATGAGATTTTTCTTCTCAAATTCAGACAAATTTTTGATCAGTTTTTAATCTATAATAATTTTCAAACATTTCTTGAAAAAAATATCCATTGGCAAATCTGCAAAATTTTTTCATTCTTTATATGGAGTAATGAGTTCTTTTTATATTTTTGTTCTCTTTCATCCTTACTTATATATTTTGCTATGAAATCCAAAACTCATTTTTCATTTGCAGACATTTGATATTGTAATTTTTCTAATATATGCAAGTTGTTTTAATTGAATATTTTGTTTTATTTGTTCCTGTAGATCTTCAATTATCATCCTTTGCATCAAATAATGAAATATCAACTATATAAGTATTTCAATTTTTTTATCAGATTCAATTTTAAGATTTGTCAAATCAAGAATTCATTCCTTTCTATTTTCTCTATATTCCCATATTTTTAGAGGCTTGGTTAAAATGCTTTGTAAAGATGGTAAAATCCTGAATAACTCAACCTTTATCAGTAACACATAGAGTTGCTAATTGTTTTTATTCATCTATCTATTCCAAAAATATAATAATTATCTAATCCTTCGAAATACGTATTTACTTTTTCTTGATTAAACTCTTGCACTAACTGATTCTGTTTCTTTTTGATCAATCGCAATTCTATTTTGTTCCTTCTTTGTTTTAAAAGAAAGATTTCTTGGAACAAATTCTATACCAAGATTTGCTAATAATTGTAACCTTCAAAACGATTTATGATTCATGATTTATTCTCCTTCTTGTGTTCTTCTATTGGCTTTTCTATAAAAGATAGAAAATTCTGGATGAATCCTACATTCTTTTTCTCTCAAATACTTTTTCAAAATCTAAAAGTAAAAAAAATATTTTTTTATTTTTCTTGTTTTTTTGACTTGAAATATCTTGATTAATGATAGGGAACAACGAACAATCTTCATCTTTCACGAGGCTTTCTAAATTCCCCTTTGAAATAGAATTTTTCGGTCAACTGATATCATTTTAGAATCAATTTCTTTTTCTATCTCTTCATAATTATTACAACCATCAAAACTCCAACCAAAGGCCGTCCAATTTTTGCTCTCTTGAGATCTCAGAATCAATTAAACACTTTTTTTATATGATTTAAAAATTCTTCCTGATATCATATCCATTTTCCTTGTTCGTCATATTCTGAAACGTTTTTTTACTTTATAAGTGAAATCTCAATTTTTTTATTTTCATATCAAAAACCATATTCATCTTTATATTTCCCATGAAAATTTTTTTGCGTCTTCTGACAAAGGATTTTTTTGATAAATTTATTTAATGCTTTTTGAAGTAAAAAGAATTTACTTGATACACCTTTATGTCTCACTTTCAAAGCTTTTTGAACAATCTTATCTCTTCTGTCTTTTTCCTTCAAGTTTTGATATAAGAATATATTTATCTTGATTATTATCTTCAATAATCACTCCATAATGACTAATTTTATTTAATTCATTTTCTTCTTTCAGTCCATCTCTTATTGTAGCAAGTGTTTTTCCTATAAAACTAGCAATTCAAAAAAATGTGAATTCTTTTTTTGTCTATTAATCTCTGTGTTAAATCTCTGTATTTTTTTAATCTTATTTTTTTCAGTCATCATCTTAATAATCACAATTCTTGTTTTTGCTTTTTGATATAGTAGAATAGTCTCTTTGGGATTTTTCCTTATCTAATAATTCCAAGATAGCTTTTTATGTCATTCATATACTTTTTTTCAAAAGAAAAGCTCATGCATTCAAATGCCTGTTTTATTTCATTTATAAGTTCTGCTTCATTATTTGGATTATTATATTCAATAGTTGCTAGATTATCCGCTATGAATAAAAGATTGGCGTATAATTTAAAATCTGCATTATCAACATCAATATCAAAAATTATCTTTTTAAAAAAATCTCTCACACACTTTCTTTGGGAAAGAAATATCCCTTTTTAAACTTCTTGCTGTATTTTTCCCAAAGCATAATCAAAGGCTAACTTTACAGGATATTCATCAAGGGAAAAAAATTGCCTTTATGATTAGAATTTTTTAAAATCATTCGCGATATCAATAGCTCTTCATAATAAATTAAATTTATTTAGAATGTCTTCATAAGATAAATTGGTTTCACTTTTTATAATTTTTTTCTCTACAAATTTTTGCCAAATTATATTTTTACTGAAAAAGGAATAGGCTTTTACTTTAAATAACTGTAATAACTCAATAGGATAAGGATGTTTTTGAAGTAAGTAACAATTTTATTTTTCTGTTTTTGATCCTTGATGAAGATAATCGATAATTTGACTATCACTTTTTCTTCAAAAAAATTTATTATTCATAAATCGTCTATAGATTTTTTTAATTTCTTGATCAAAATTATTTGGTTTTTGTACCGCCGTATAATAGTTTTAGACTTACTCTTCAATATGAAACTTGGGATCAATTCGCTTCAAAAATATTGTCTAAGTTCTTCTCAATTTTTTTCAATACATTATAAATTTTTTTGTATTATTTTTTTCTCAAGCAAACTCAGAAATCTTTTCAATTTCTTTAGAAACTTTCTTCTTTGAAAACTCAAAAAAATAATTGATCTGTCAGATAAAGGTTGTAAAAAAATTCCTTAGTTAGTTTCAAAAGTTGTAAAAGGTTTTTTTCTAAAGTTAATACTATCAGGTTTAATATGAGCATTATTAGCATCTTTAATAGCCCTCTCGTATTGTTCTAATTTAGGTTTAAAAAAATATTGAGTAAATAATCTGTTTTTTCTCAATTATCTCTCACCAATATTGAATAATACTATCACTCCTATTTCAAATCTTTAATGATGATAAAGAAATTTGACTTGCTTGAGGTTGTTTAACTTTTTATATATTTATTTGATTTACTAATCTCCCAGATAGCATCAAATTTTGCCTTTCTTGCCAATATTTTTATAGTAGTCTTTATTTATAGCTATTAAATCATATCTTTGATAAAAACTTTCCAGTATCATAGTTGAATTTTTTTAGTTGTTCAACAAAAAGCAGATATTTTTTTAATAAGCTGTTCTTCATCACCGATATTATACTTACCATTTGATGCTAGCTCATTTTTCGACATTCTGAAAAAGACTTTTTCAGTAAAATCTTTAAATTCTAAATGAGTTTTAAAAATCTCATTTTTTTGTTAGGCTGATTTAATCAGAACCTCACTGTCTTCCTCACTTCATACAAATTTTTTTAAAATTTTTCTAAATTAATCATGATAATTCTATTTAAGGAATAAAAAAATATTTTTTTAGATTTAGGCTTATACAAGCATTTTTAAGCACAAAACAACAATCTACTTATCCATTCACAATTCTATTTAATATTTTTTTGAGTATAACAATCCTTTTTAACTACTTCATACAGC